>Ga0157374_10000033_pt1 | contig 185818 bp, 168 predicted proteins | sample M25metaG_FD_115308 | JGI IMG/M metagenome (GOLD analysis project Ga0157374, IMG submission 115308) | Miscanthus rhizosphere microbial communities from Kellogg Biological Station, Michigan, USA - M2-5 metaG | ecosystem: Host-associated > Plants > Roots > Rhizosphere > Soil | place: USA...
CGATCATCGCCGACGTTTTCAGACGCGGCTTGTCTGTCACTGTGTTCATACCGGCCTCCCAGCGTCGAGTGCCTGGAGCGCGAGCTGCCACTCATGCTCGTCGACGCGAATGAAATGGTTCTTCTCCCGTTGCTCGAGAAACGGCACGCCGCACCCCATGCGCGTATCGCAGACGATGATTCGCGGTTGCGGTTCGGCATGCGCGCGAGCGTTGTCGAATGCGCGTTTTACGGCGTCGATGTCGTTACCGTCGATTCGTTGCACGTACCAACCGAACGCCTCGAGTTTGTCGACGAGCGGCTCGAATGCCATGATCTGCGTGGACGGGCCGTCTGCCTGCTGGTTGTTGACGTCGACGATCGCGATCAGGTTGTCGAGCTTCCAATGCGCGGCGGACATGATGCCTTCCCAGATCGCGCCTTCATCGAGTTCGCCATCCGAGAAAAGCGTATAGACGACGGCATCGGAACCCTTGCGCTTCAACCCGAGGCAGCGTCCGACCGCAATCGTCAGGCCTTGTCCGAGCGAGCCGCCCGACATTTCCATGCCGGGCGTATAGCTCGCCATTCCCGACATCGGCAGGCGGCTGTCGTCGCTTCCGTAGCTCTCGAGCTCATGAGCGGGCAAGATGCCGGCTTCGAAAAGCGCAGCGTAGAGCGCAATCGCATAGTGCCCGTTGGAGAGCAGGAAGCGGTCTCGTCCGTCCCAATCGGGATCGTCCGCGCGGTAGCGCATTGCGCCGAAGTAGGCGACTGCGAGGACATCGGCGATATCCAGTGCCTGGCCGATGTAGCCTTGACCTTGGACCTCGCCCATCAACAGCGCATTTCTGCGGATCCGCCAGGCGCGTTCCGCGAGCGGCACGGCCTCCGGTGTAATTTGACTGCTCATGTTCTCTCCTGTGATCAGCCGATGAAATGACAAGATGACTCAGCGATTGACGGATCGGGGCACGAGGAAAACCAGCAAGGCGCCGAGCGTCACGGCCAGCGAAATGAAAACGAGGCCAGCCGTGGACTTGCCTGTCAAATCGTTGAGCCAGCCTACGATCGCAGGCGAAAAGAAGCCCGCGAGATTGGCAAAGCAGTTGACCGCGGCAATCCCCGCGGCGGCGGATACGCCGCCCAGCATCGCGGTGGGCAACGACCAGAATTGGGACGACGCCGCGAGAATGCCCGCGGATGCAACGCACAGGCAGACGATCGATGCGCCCACACTGCCGAGCAGCGGCAGCGACGCGAAGCCGGCCGCCGCGATCAGCATTGGGACCGCGAGGTGAAAGCGGCGTTCTCTGAAACGGTCCGCGCTGGCGCCGATCAACGGCAACGCTACGATCGCGCAGAGGTAAGGCACCGCGGTGAAGAGTCCCACCCACAGCGGATCGGCCACGCCGGCTTTACGAATGATGGTCGGCAGCCAGAACGTGAGCCCGTACTGACCGAGCACGACGCAGAAGTAGATCGCAGCCATGAGCCACAAGCGGCGATCGCGCACGAATGCACGGATCGAGAGGTGGGCGACTTTTTGCGCGTTATCGCTCGATACGTTGCGGGCGAGCACGGCCTTTTCCGTGTCGGTCAGCCACTTCGCTTGCTGAATACCATCATCGAGATAGAAGAGGATCGCGATCCCCAGCACGAGCGACGGCAGTGCCTCGAGCAGGAACAGCCATTTCCAGCCGGACATCGCAAGCGAGCCCTGCAACGAATGCAGGATCCAGCCCGAAAGCGGGCCGCCGAGAATGCCGGCCAGCGGGATCGCCATGAAGAACAACGACAGTGCCTTCGCCCGCCGCTCGGAGGGGAACCAGTACGTCATATAGAGAATGACGCCGGGTGCGAACCCCGCTTCTGCAACGCCGAGCAGGAATCGGAGCCCGTAGAACGCCGCGGGCGACTTCACGAAGACGAAGCTCGCGGAAATGACCGCCCAGGTCAGCATGATGCGCGCGAGCCATTTGCGGGCACCGACGCGGTGAAGGATCAGATTGCTCGGCACCTCGAACAGAAAGTATCCGAGGAAGAAGATTCCCGCGCCCATGCCGTAGATCGTTTCGCTGAAGCGCAGCTCGTTGAGCATCTGCAGTTTGGCGAACCCTACATTGACGCGATCCAGGTACGCACCGAGATAGCACAGCATCAGGAACGGTATCAGGCGACGACCCACTTTCGCGTAGGTCTTCGCTTCGAAATCTCGCGCGTCGTAACGCGGCGCTACGCCGTCCGTGACGGACGCGTCGGTGTACTTCATTCTCATGTTCTGTCTCCTGCCATGGCTCCGGTTCATCCGGATGTCGGCGGTTCGATATAGGCTTGACTCAGTGAATCAGCATGCCGCCGTTCACATCGAGGGTGATGCCGGTCAAGTAGCTCGACAGATCGCTGATCAGAAAGAGGCACGCATTGGCGACATCGGCAGCGTCGCCGAGCCGGCCCAACGGAATGCCCTTGATGATTTCCGTGCGCATCTCGGCCGTGAGCTTGTCGCCCGTGATGTCGGTCTGAATCAGGCCAGGCGTGATCGAATTGACGCGAATGCGGTCCCCACCAAATTCGCGGGCCATCGCTTTGGCGAGACCGAGCACGCCCGCTTTGGCTGCGCTGTAGTGAGGGCCGCCAAAGATGCCGCCGCCGCGTTGCGCGGACACGGACGACATGCAGACGATGCTGCCGCCGCCTTGTTCCTTCATTGCGGGGATCACGGCCTGCGACATGTAGAGCGTGCCGCGCAGATTGACGTCCACGATTGCATCGAAGTTCTCGGACGAGATATCGAGCGTGCGTACCGGCTGCGTGATGCCCGCGTTGTTCACGAGCCCGTCGATCCGGCCGTAATGTTCGAGCGTCGCACGCGCGGCCGATACGCACGCCGCCTTGTCCGTCACATCGCATGCCAGGCCGAGATGTCCGTCACCGAGTTCGCGCGCCGCGGATTTGGCATCTCCCTCGCGCAGATCCAGTATGACGATATGTGCCCCTTGCGCCGCGAGCACGCGCGCAGTGGCTTTGCCGATGCCGCGCGGAGAGGCCGCGCCGGTCACCATGACGATCTTGTTCTCGAGCAACATCGTTTGTCTCCGATTGGTTAGTGGCTCGAGTGTCGGGGTTGGCGCCGCTCGCATCAACGCGGTATCGCTCAACATCGATTGAGAAATATTCAGGCGGGGCGATGGTGCGCCGCGTCAAGCGTCATACGTCATGATGGATCGTCATCGCGTGGGCAGCACGAAGGGGACAGTACGCGCGGTTACGGGGACGTGCGGCGCGTGCCGCGATCGGCGGTACGCTCGGCTTCCATCCACGTCAGGAACCGTTCGACGCGCGGCAGATCCGCATTCTGCGCGGGATAGACGAGATGATGCGCGCCGACCTCGACGGCGAAGCTATCGTCGAATACCGGCACGAGTGCGCCTTCCCTGATTCGCACCGACGCAAGCATCAGCGATTCGAGCGCGATGCCGAGACCCATCGCGGCGGTCTCGAGAGACATGTACGAACGGTCATACGAAAAGTCGAAAGTCTTGTGCGCCGCTGAAACGCCGGTTCTCCCGAACCATTGATTCCATTGCACGAGCGGCGTTTCGGAATAGATCAGTCTGCACTTCAAAAGATCGTCCGGCGTGGAGACCGGATGCTGTTCGAGATATCGGGGCGACGCCAGCGGCGCGATGAATTCCCCGCGCAATGTCTTGATTTCGAGGTTGGTCCAATTGCCGTAACCATGCCGGATGTCGACATCGTAGTAGCCGTTCGAGAACGAGACGTTCTCATACGAGCACGCGAGATTGAGCTGAATATCGCCGTTGGCTTCCTGGAACGATGCTAGGCGGGGCAGCAGCCACATCAGCCCGAAGCTGGGGCTCGAATGCACGCGTAATATCTCGACCCCCTTGACGTTCGATGCCCGTTCCGTGGCGCGGCTCAAATCGGCGAGCGAGCCGGTGACGTCGGACAGATAGCGTTTGCCCGTAGGGGTCAATACCAGGCCTCGCCCTGACCTGACGAACAGGTCGCGGCCGATGATCGATTCGAGGTTGCCGATCTGATGGCTGACGGCCGACGCGGTCAATCCGAGCTCTTCGGCGGCGCGATTCACGCTGCCCGTGCGCGCGACGCTTTCGAAGGCGAGGATGGCCTTCAGAGGTGGGATACGCATAGTCAAATTTTTTTCAATCGCAGTTGAATGAAACCGCCTTGTCCGGGCCGCATGGGCACTGCCATGCTGCCGACAAATCGCATCAATTCATGCAGCCTCGCAATCCCCGGAAGTCGACCGCACCGAATCGGCAGTTACGACGAATATAGCGCGCTCGAGGGACGGCAGGATGCATGACTGCGAAAACAATAGAAGTCACGGAGACACGCATGCCGGAATACCTGCTGTCCGCACGTTCGATCGCGAAGCGCTTCGGACCGACGAACGTCCTGCGCGGTTTCGATTTGTCGATAGCGCGCGGCGAGGTCCATGCATTCCTCGGTGGTAACGGCGCCGGCAAGTCGACCTTCATCAAGATCGTCTCGGGCCAATATGAACGCGATGACGGCGCGATCGAGTTCGAAGGCAAAGCCATCGGAACATCGATCGCATCGGATATCGATCCGGGCGCGATTGCGGTCGTCAATCAGGAACTGGCCTTGTTGCCGCATCTTTCCGTCGCGGAAAACATTGCGATGCCGCGCCTGCGACGCGGCGTGCAAACGTATAGCAGCCGCTTGGCGAGGGCGATGGCGGTGGACGCCTTATCGCTCATCGATCCGCAATTCGCCGATCGGTCGGTCGGCCGTCTCGTCGGCGATTTGACGCTGCACGAGCGCCAACTCGTGGAAATAGCGCGCGCGCTGGGCTCGGGCGCGAAGCTGCTGCTGCTTGACGAACCCACGGCGAACTTGACCGCTGCGGAGACGACGCGGCTCTTTGCGGTTGTGCGTCGCCTCGTTGCCGACACCGGCCTCGCTGTGCTGTTCGTCTCGCACCGCATGCGAGAGATCCGGCAAGTCGCCGATGTTTGCACGATCATCCGCGATGGCAAGACGGCCGTCGACCGTGCCCGGATCGAGTCGATCAGCGATCGTGAAATCGTCGAGTACATGGGCCAGTGCGCCGCAATGGACGACCAAGCGCAAACCGCCGGCGCACTGGGGTCGTATACCCGTTCAGGTGCGCGCCGGACGCCGGCAAGTGAGCGCGCCGATCTACCGAAGCTCAGCGTAAGAAGGGCGGGTATCCATATCGACGTGAAGCCCGGCATGATCCTCGGTCTGGCCGGTGCGCCGACCGGCCCGTCAGGATTGATCGAAACATTGACAGGCCTTGCCGCTCGAGGCGAATGGGAATTGTCGCGCGGTGGAAAGCCGCTGCGATATGCAACTACCGCTGCGGCCGCGCGCGATGGCGTCGGCTTCATTTCGGGCGACCGTGCCGAGAAGGGGATTTTGCATAGCCTGTCCATCCTCGACAATTTGAGCGCAGCGGAGCGCGTGGTGCGCCGCCGATACGTAGCGCGGCGAGCGGAGGCGGCTCGCGCTGCCCGGCTTCTCGAAACGTTGGATATCCGCGTGGGCTCCCTTTCGGATCTTCCCGCCACCCTGAGCGGCGGCACGCAGCAAAAGCTGCTCGTCGCCCGCTGGCTCGCGCTCGATCCGCAACTCCTGGTTCTCGAAGAGCCGACCCGTGGCGTGGACATCCGCACCAAGCGCGAGATCTACGGGCTGGTCCGTCAATTGGCCGAACGCGGCTGCGCCATCGTATGGTGGTCGACCGAGTATTGGGAGCTCGTCGAGCTTTGCGACGCAGTACTTGCATTCGATCTCGGCGGAGAGCCGACGAGGGTACTTCCACGCGCCGAGATCGATGAATCGACGCTCGCCGACGCCACCGGCATGGCCGCATGAGATCGAACCGTAAACATGGCATTTCCAATCCGGAGACATTGATGAAGACCCTGCCACAAGCGATCGTGAGCGAGCGCGAATCGCCTTCGAAAGCCAAGCGATGGATGCTTTCCAGCTACCGGACGGAAACCGCGATAGCGATTGCGATCGTGATCATCGAACTGGCGGTCGGCACGGTCGTTCCCGCGGCGCTGTCCGTCGGAAACCTCGCAAACGTTACACAAGCCGCTGCGCCGCTCGCGATCATGTCGTTCGGTGTGCTGCTCGTGATCATCACAGGCGGCATCGACCTTTCCGTGGGGTCGGTCTTCTCGTTGACCGGGATGGTCACGGGGCTGGCCATGGCGCACGGGTACGGCGCGGTCCTCAGCAGTCTCGCCGGTCTCGGCGTTGGCGTGGCCGTGGGTCTCGTCAATGGTGCGCTGGTCACGTTCGTCGGCCTTGCTCCATTCGTCGTGACGCTGAGCACCTATGCGATTGCGGGCAGCTTGTCGTTCATCGTCACCGACGGCCATTCGTTGCCGATCACCGATCCCAACTACTGGCTCCTGAATTCGGGAACGCTGATTCCAGGCATGCCGAACTACGCGCTGTGGTGCGTGCTGCTACTGGCGCTCATCGAACTGGGATTGAACAAGCTCGTTGCGGGCCGCTGGCTCTATGCAATCGGCAGCAGCAGCTCGTCCGCACGTGCGATCGGCATTCCCGTCAAACGCGTGCGTCTTTGCGCCTATCTGCTCTCTGGCTTGCTCGCGTCATGCGCCGGCATCGTCAGCATTTCATACATCAGCAACGCCGAGGCGACGGCGGGATCGAGCCTCATGCTGCAAGCGATCGCCGCGGTCGTGATCGGCGGAGCGAGCCTTTTCGGCGGAACGGGCTCGGCGATCGGCGCGTTGCTGGGCTCGTTGATGATCACGATCATCCAGAACGGCGCCAATCTGATCGGCGTCAACAGCTTCTGGCAGGGCACCGTCACTGGAATCGTGATTCTCGTTGCAGTCCTCGTCGACCGGGTGACCAAAGCCCGGCGCTAAGCCCAACAGTATTAATCGAAGGAGACATGATGTATAAACCCGACTGGAATTCGAAAATGGCGGACCGCGCCCCTCGGTTCGTCAATCGCCTGATGCTGGCTGCATCGATTGCCTTGGCATCCGCCTGGCCGTACTCGGCCATTGCGCAAAGCAAGCCGACAGTTGCCTATATTGCACCGTCGCTCGATATTTCGTATTGGCAATGGGTCGCATATGGCGTGAAGCAGCGCGCGCAGGAGCTCGGCATGAACTACGTCGAGTTCACCTCGGAAAACTCGCCCGCGAAACAGATGGACAACGTTCGCACTGCTTTGACGCGCGGCGTCAGTGCGATCGTGATGGGCCCGGTCAGTTCCACCAGTACGCCGCCCGTGCTGCGCCTGCTCAAGTCTCGATCGGTGCCGGTGGCGTTTGCCGGTATCGGACCGGAGTCAGGACAGACCGACTATACGTCGGCCGTCACCGCGAACAACTTCGAGACCGGCAAGGCGGAGGGGGCTTATGTATGCAAGCTCGCAAAGGAGCGAGGCGGCAACAAAATCGCCATGCTCTCGTTGCCGCAGGACCGCGAGAACGCGCAGAAATACATGAAAGGTGCGCAGCTCTCGTTCAAGGCCGACGGATGCGAACTCGTACAAGTGCTCGAAACGCACGGCCTCACCGTCAACGAGGCGGTGGCCCAGGCCAACGATATTCTGACCGCGCATCCTGACGTCAAAGCGATCTACGGGATGTACGACGAAGCGGCGACCGGTGCGGCAAAGGCCTTGCAAACCCGAGGTTTGACGGGCAAGGTCGCCGTGGTGACCGCGGACGGCAGTCCGACCACGATCCGCCTGCTGCGTGACGGCGCCATCCAGGGTATCTTCCTGCAGGAGGCGGTGGGCCAGGGCATCGACGCAACCTCTCAGGTATTCAATGCGCTCAACCACAAACCGACGACGCAGGACCTCGCGCTGAAGGAGCCGCTCGTCACGCGCGAGACGATCGACGATCCCGATGTTCGAGCGACGGTGAAACGCGTGTACCCACCGTCCGCGGGAAACTATTAGGCTTCGAAGCTCGATCGCCTGCCGGTCGATGCAGGGCGGGCGAAATGCTTTCAACGATTCTTCACATCGGAATGCGCCATGGACGATCTGCCCATCATCGATCCGCATCATCATCTCTACGACCTCAAAACTGGCAACTATCCCTGGCTGCAGGGACCGATGCTCAAACGTGTTTTCGGCGACTACTCGGCAATCCGCCGGGACTACCTGATCGAAGATTTTCTCGCCGATATCCGGAATCAGAATGTCGTGAAGAGCGTACATCTCCAGGTGGAGTACGACCATAACGACCCGGTGGCCGAAACGCGCTGGTTGCAGAGCGTCGCCGACCGATACGGATACCCGCACGGGATCGTCGGCTTCGCCGACCTCGCTTCGCCGGACGTCGAGTCGGTCATCGCGGCGCACTGCGCGTTCGAGAACATCCGAGGTATCCGCCAATGCTTGAATTTTCATCGCGACCCGGTCAAGACCTTCATCGATAGCCCGCATTTGATGAGCGACAGCCAGTGGCGCCGCGGATACGGCTTGCTCAGGCAGTACGGGCTTTCTTTCGACCTACAGTTGTATTACACCCAAATGGAAGAAGCGACGGCGCTCGCGCGCGATTTTCCCGATACGCCGATCGTGCTGAATCACACTGGCATGCCGGTAGATCGCGAGCGAGACGAAATCGAAGCGTGGAAGAAGGCGATGAAGATGCTGGCGTCGGCGCCGAACGTCTCTTGCAAGATTTCGGGGTTAGGCATGGGCGATTGGAATTGGACCGTGGATTCCATTCGCCCGTTCGTGCTCGATGCGATCGAGGCATTCGGCGTCGAGCGCTGCATGTTTGCGTCCAACTTCCCGGTGGACAAGCTGTTCAGCAGTTATGACGAGCTGTTCAATGCCTTCAAGGCGATTACGCGCGACTTCTCTGCGGCCGAGCGTGCCGCGCTGTTCCATGACAACGCTGCGCGCGTATACCGTCTCTGACCACTGATCGCGCAAGCTTACGGCTGTGCCAACAGCCAATCGCGAAACGTGGCAACCGATGGCTGCTCCGCTGAAAGCCGCTCGGTAATGGCGCCCCGCAGGAATACATGAAGCGAGTAAGATGTATCTACGCGAAAGTGCGGACGGTAACCATTGCCGGAAAACGGACCATCGCGCCGACTCCGGCGCAGAAATATTTCGCCCCGAGATTCCGAGACGAAAGAGACCGCATGGCTGCCGGCGGCGTGTGGCCGCGATAGCTGGCCGCCAGCGAAGTGCAGCAGACCGACGTCAAGGGATCCATCATGATGCATGTTTTCCTGGCCAACAATCGCGACGAACTCATCGAGCGGTGCCGGGCCAAGGTCGCGCAGCGGCCCGCTCGGGCAGCAACCGCCCAGCAGCTCCGGAACGGTGTGCCGATGTTCCTGGATCAGCTCATCAGAACGCTGCGCATGGAACAAACGTCGAAGCCGATGGGTAGCCGCCGCATTTCGGGGCCTTCGGGCGGCGGGCCGTCGTTATCGGAGATTGGCGCAACTGCTGCCGAACATGGACGGGCCCTTTTGGCGCTCGGGTTTTCGGTCGATCAGGTCGTCCATGACTATGGCGACATGTGTCAGGCCATCACCGACCTTGCGTATGAGCGCGATGCGCCGTTTCAGATCGACGAATTTCGCACCCTCAATCGCTGTCTGGACAACGCGATTGCCGATGCGGTAACCGAATTCAGCTACCAGCGGGATTTTGTCATGGCAGACCGACAGGCCGTCGAGCTGCACGAACGCCTCGGATTTTTCGCCCATGAACTCCGCAACCTGCTGCACACTGCCACGCTCGCGTTTACCGCCGCCAAAACCGGAAGCTTAAGTCTGTCAGGGGCAACGGGGGCCGTGCTCGAGCGAAGCCTTGACGGGCTGCGCGATCTGATCGCGCAATCGCTGGAAGATGTCCGGGAAGCAACGGGCATTACGGCGCAATCCAGAATGATTCCGGTTGCCGAGCTCATTGCGGAAGTCAAACAAGCTGCGGATCTCGCGGCTCAGGTTCGTGGATGCGTATTGACGGTGTCCGCAGTGGACCCGAGACTAGCTATCATTGGAGATCGCGACCAGCTTTACTCAGCGTTGGCCAACCTGCTGCAGAACGCCTTCAAGTTTACGCATCTCCACGGCGAGGTGACGCTCGACACGTATGCCGTGTCGGATCGCATCCTGATCGACGTGAGCGACGAGTGCGGCGGTCTTCCGCCTGGCGACGCGGAACGGATGTTTCTGCCGTTTACGCAAAGCGCGAAAGACCGAACTGGCCTTGGGCTGGGGCTATCCATTGCGCGGCGCAGCGTAGAGGCGAACAACGGGACTCTGAGCGTGCGCGACGTGCCTGGCACAGGCTGCGTGTTCACGATCAGCCTGCCCCCGGCATGCGGCGCCAGAACACGCTCGGTAGGGCCGTCGCGCCCCGGGAGCACGGGTTGCCGGCTGTCGATCCGGCCTCGGTTCGTACCAACGCAGAGAGCACTGTCGACGTTGCGTACCTATATCGTTTCTAACCACTCATCGGGCACGCTTACGGCCGTGCCAACAGCCAATCGCGAAACGCAGCCACCGATGGCTGCTCCGCTTTCTGAGCGGGATAGCCAAAGTAATAGCTCATCCCGCTGGCATACGGCAAATCGAAGGGCATGAGGAGTTTGCCCGACGCCAGCTCGTCCTCGATCAGGCATCGAGGAACGAGGCCGACCCCGCTGAAACCTACGTCCTGCTCACGCATTGCACCGAGCGGACGAACGCGGCGAGCGCAATCGATGACTGGAAACGCGTTTTCACGGCTTTCGGCGCACGATTGAACGTTCCGCGGGCAGGCTGCTGCGGCATGTCGGGTACCTACGGGCACGAGGCAGGGAACCGCGCGACGTCGGAGACGATTTACGGCATGAGCTGCGCGCCGGCTGTGGCGCGACATCGCGACGGGGGCAGGTTGATGGCGAGCGGCTACTCGTGCCGCTGCCAGGTGAGGGCGATCGATGCAACGGATCTACCGCATCCGCTGCAAGTACTGCTCAGCTTGCTCGACAGGAAATCGAGCCCTGTCAGTTCAACGACTTCGATTTCTTGCCTGCGCGCGACGGCGGCTGACACATGACGCACGCGCGGGCGCGGGGCAGATCGTGCTTATAGGAGACGAACTTGCCTTTGCACCGGCAGCACGGATGCATATCGAGGATGCCGCCCTTGAAAAAGCGTACGAGCGTCCAGGCGCGCGTCAAGTCGAGATGCACATCGAGTCCGCCGCGCGTGCAATGCTCGCGGTAGAGGCGGTACCCCTTAGTGAGCGCATCGACGTGCGAACAGCTCGCTTCGTTTCTAAGAAAGGTGTACGTGTGGTAGAAGAGCGACGAATGAATGTTGGCCTGCCACGTCATATACCAGTCGGCAGAGGAGGGCAGCATGCCCTTCGGCGGCGACTCGTCCTTGACCTCGCGATAAATGCGAATCAGTCGGTCGCGCGAGAGCGTCAGTTCCGATTCGAGCACCTGCATGCGGGCGCCCAGCTCAATCAACGCGACGGCGCGCGACACTTCCCGCGCTTCTTCGATCAGGCTCATCTTCGGCATGGCGTGCTCCGTTGGTCGGTCAGCTGAATTGCCTGGCAGGCTGTGCGGCCAGCAAAATGGCCGCATGCATCGCGCTCAGATCGCGGCCGGTATCGGTCGTTGCCAGAGCCGAGAGCATCGCGGCGTCATCGAACCGGATGTCGCAGACCAGATCTTCGCTCTGGGCAAGCCTGACCGTTTGTGAAGGCGACAGCATCTGGATCAGGTTGGCCATCTGCGCCGACAAGCCCAGCCGAAACATGCCCTCGGCAAAATCATCGTTGAGCATGTGCTGCGCGAGCATCAGATACGAGATGTTGAATTCGCGCATCGATTCGAGCGTTTCGCGATCGTTCACTGTTTGCCTCTTCAGCGGGGGGCGGGTCGCACGACATTTGTCTGCACTGCTTCGAGGGAGCTTCGGGCCGTGCGTGCGGTGAACGGAAGTATTGTTCAGATCGTTTGCGCTACCAATCAGCCGCGGCGGAAGATTCTGTCGTCCGGACTACACACGCTGTCGGCGTTTTCCTACGAGGGCCGCTGCTCAGTGCGCGAGCACGCGCAGCCCATGCGCCAGCTGTCCAATGGGCGCGGCCAGGAGCGGCCGGGCGACCCAACAGGCTGCCGCCCACGCCAGTGCGACCACGAGCAGATCGCAGCGCCCGCTCTTCCACCAGTTCAGCGAATGGCGCCTGAATATCCACGGCACGCCGAGCGGATTGGGCCAGTCCGCTACGAGATGCATGAGGCCGCCGCACGCGAACCCGAACAGCGGCGCGGCGAAGAGGTGCGCATGGCCCAGCGAGCGATAGGCCAGGACGAGGGCGGCGATCCATCCAACCCCCCAATGCGTGGCGCTGCGATGCGTGATCCAAAGCCGCCGGCTGCGGCTCCACCACGCGATTTCGAGCCAATCGGGCGCGGTGCCGCCTGCCACGCCCGCCAAGCACGCGGCCAAGCTACCGATATACCAGGGGCCCGCCGCGCCCGCTTGCGCGACGAGCACCGCTGCGATCACACCTGCTGCCCAACCGGTCAGATGGTGCGCACTGCGAGATGCCATAACGTGGACCTGCTCGGAAGCCAAAAGGAATGGGACGCTATCACGGATGGGGCGTGGCCGTCGACGGCGGCGCGCCGGTGCGCCATCCAAGCGGAGAGTGCCAAACCGCCGGCGCAGGCATGCTCGATGCGCGGCCGCCTGCATGCCGCCGCCGGAGTCCCTACCATGCGTATCGCCCAAATCGCGCCGTTGTACGAAAGCGTCCCCCCTCACGCATATGGCGCGACCGAGCGCATCGTCCATTACCTGACCGAAGCGCTCGTCGCGCGCGGCCACGATGTGACCCTTTTCGCGAGCGGCGATTCGCGCACGTCGGCCCACCTCGTGCCCAGTTGCGAGCGCGCGTTGTGGCGCGATCGCAATGTCTGGGATACCCAGGCTCACCATCTTCATCAACTCGGGCAATTGGCCCGGCGCACGCACGATTTCGATATCGTCCATTTTCATGGCGAGCCGCTGCACTTTCCGCTCGCGCGTTATCTGCCTTGCTGCCATATCACGACGCTGCACGGCTTACTATTGCCCAACGACCATGGCCCACTGCTGCGTACCTTTGCCGACGTTCCGGTGGTCTCCATTTCGCGTTCGCAGCGCACTGCGTTGCCCTGGGCTCATTGGCAGCGCACGGTCCACCACGGCATACCGCCCGACGAACTGCCGTATGCGGAGCGTGCCGGCGAATATCTGCTGTTCATGGGCCGCATCACGCCCGGCAAGCGTCCCGATCTCGCAATCGAGATCGCCTGTCGCGCGGACGTCTCGCTCAAAATCGCCGCGGTGGTTCACGAAGGCGAGCGAGCCTATTTCCACGAGACGATCGAACCGCTCATCGCACGACATCGCCGCCATGTCGAATTCCTCGGCGAAGTTGGTGGCGAAGCGCGGGCCAGTCTGCTTTCCGAAGCCCGCGCGCTGCTGATGCCGATCGATTGGGAGGAGCCGTTCGGTCTGGTGATCGTCGAGGCGATGGCCTGCGGCACGCCTACGATCGCGTTCCGTCGCGGTGCCATCCCGGAGATTGTCGAAGACGGCCTGAACGGCCGTGTGGTCGACGACGTCGAAAGCGCCGTCGCCGCCGTTCACGCGATAGGCAACATCGACCGCCGCACGTGCCGTCGCGTATTCGACGAGCGTTTCACGGCACAGCGGATGACCGACGATTATCTGAGCGTCTATGAAAGCCTGCTCGCCCGTCAGCCTTACACTCCCGCCAGCCCCGATTACGTCTGAGCAAGCGTGATGAGGCGGCCCGCCGGATAGGCGGGCCTTCGGTTATTGTTTCTGGCTACCGAGCTCCGCGCCCGTGGTGGGATCCACGGCACGGTCTGACTGCTGGCGCTGCGCCATGGCCTCGAGCGCCGTACGCTCCGCATTGGACAGGACGACCGATGCCTTGCCATCGCCCCCATCCGCTGCCGCAGGCGGATTGGCGACGAGCCGCAGGCCATCGCCCCGATTCCACGGGCCTTCGATAGGCGCGTCGCCTTGCGACATCTTGTAGTAGACCTGCGCGAACTCGCTCGAGGGCGGACGTTTTCCCGGCGGGAAATTGCCCGTGATCGAATACAGCGCTTTCTCGAACGACTTCTGATGCGACACTTCGCGCGTCATGAGAAAGCCCAGAGCATCGCGCACGCCCGGGTCGTCGGTCACGTTCATGAGGCGTTCGTAGATGATTTTTGCGCGCGCCTCGGCGGCAATGTTCGAGCGCAGATCGGCGGTCGGTTCTCCGATCGTGTCGATGTAGGCCGCACTCCAGGGCACGCCGCCCGAATTCGTGAGCGCCGGACCACCGCCGTAAAGCAGTTGCGTCACGTGGCTGTCGTTGCCGGCGCCGTGGAGCTTGCGATAACTCTCGGCCTGCGCATCGAGGTTCTCGGCGAGCTCGCCTTTCGCACCGCGGTTCAGCATCGCGACTATGGAACCGATGATCTCGAGGTGACTCAGCTCTTCGGTCGCGATGTCGTAAAGCATATCCTTGCGTCCCGAATCCTCTTCGCCGACGGCTTGCGTGAAATAGCGCATGGCGGCGGCGAGCTCGCCCTGCGGCCCGCCGAATTGTTCGAGCAGCAGATTGGCGAGACCGGGGTCGGTCGCGCCGACGCGCACGGTGTATTGCAGACGCTTGTTGTGAATGAACATGGGAACTCCTTCGAGAAGACGAGAATGGATGCCTCCGGCCAGGTATCGGTGCCCGCTCGGCCTATCGGGATACGCAACGGCTATTCCCGCCGGCCCGCGTCGGCTCATTGCCGGTGTGGCAGGCAAATTGCTCGGTGCAGGCGCAAAGGAGGGCGCCATGAGCGACCATCGACAAGGACGGGAGGTGGCCTGCGTCTTCGTCGGTATGGCGGAGGTGTCCTCGTGCCGGATCGTGGCGCTGCCCGGACAGCACGTCGACAAAGGCGATGAACTCGGTTACTTCCAGTATGGCGGCAGCACCTGGTGCGCGGTAGTCCGGCCTGGCGTCATCGATACGTTCGTGCCGCAGTCGCCGTACCGCGACGATGGCCCGCCGATCCGCGTCAATGCGCATCTTGCGACGGCGAAGCGTTCGAAGCGTTCGAAGCGTTGATCGAAGCCGGATCTTGGCGGGTGATTTCCCAGTGCCCGCTACCTATTACACGACCTTTCGCGGACGTTGCGTGCGGCGGCGCAAGCACACCGGGTGGACGTAAGCGCGCAGCGGGTATATAAGAACCGCACGGGGTCTCGACCGGCGGTGCGTTTGCGGAGCACGGCGGCCGGCGCAGGATCCGCCGAATGTGAGGAAATGACCGTCATGATGTCCGATCCGTCGAACAAACCCAGCGAAGACCGACCGTCCAAACCGCTCGAACTAGGCGAGTTCGAATCGGCGCTCAGTCACGTCGACAAGCAGCTCAGTACCGGTAACATCGCCGTCAGCGCCGCAAAAGGCATCGTATACAGCTTGATCGAGACGCTTGGCGCGCTCGTGGGCGATCCCGACCTCCCCGAGCACAGCCGGGCAGGCTACGAAGGATTGCTCGAGACGGCCCGGGAACTACGAGCGAAGATCGGCATGTAGCGCGGCGCCGATTCGCAAGCATCGGCCGCCGGCCCGACCCACCGAGGACGGCGTCTAGCGCCGAATCGGCGACGCCCAGCTGCGGCCTGCTAAAATGCCCGCGCCGCCATGTAGTGGATCGCAGATGAAATTGCTTGATGCTTTGGTCGAACAGCGCATCGCCGCCGCAGCAGCGCGTGGGGAGTTCGACGATTTGCCCGGCGCCGGAGCGCCGCAGGAACTCGACGACGACTTGCTCGTGCCCGAGGAAGTGCGCGTCGCCAATCGTATACTGAAGAACGCGGGTTTCGTGCCGCCGGCCGTGGAGCAACTGCGCTCGCTGCGTCATCTGCAAGACGAACTGAACGCCGCGGGCGACCAGGCGGCGCGTTGCCGCCTCCAAGCCAAGCTGCTCGCCCTCGATATGGCACTGGAATCGCTGCGCGGCGAGCCAACGGTCGTGCCGCGCGAATACTGCCGCCGTATTGCCGAGCGGCTCTCCGAGCGCGTCCAGAGCGACGCGCAAGATGCGGCCCAGCCGCAGCAGGTTGGGCTTTCGTGAGCGAACGCGATACGCGCTCCGTTGCGCCCGGTTCCGAGCTGAACGGTGCGAGCGCCAATGCGCAGGCCGCGGCGGAGCGCGATCGCCGTTACATGGCGCAAGCACTGCAAGCCGCCGAGTCCGCGCGCGCAGCGGGTGAAGTGCCGGTCGGCGCGGTGCTGGTGCAAGGCGAACGCGTGCTCGCAACCGGATTCAATCATCCCATCGGCGCTCACGACCCCTCGGCTCATGCCGAAATGGTTGCGTTGCGCGCGGCCGCTCAAACGCTGCAAAACTATCGGCTACCCGGCTGCGAGCTTTATGTGACGCTCGAGCCGTGTCTCATGTGCGCGGGCGCCATCATGCATGCGCGGATCGCTCGCGTCGTGTTCGGCGCGCACGACCCGAAGACGGGGGCGTGCGGCAGTGTCGTCGATGCCTTCGCCAATTCCCGGCTCAACCACCATACCCAGGTTAGTGGCGGCGTGCTCGAAACCGAGTGCAGCGACGCGCTGAAGTCATTTTTTGCGCATCGGCGCGGGGCGATTCGCGCCGCGCGTGCCGCGGCAACCGCGCATGCCGCTGGTGCGGCTGGTGCGGCTGATGCCGCTGATGAGCAGGCCCGCATGCCTCGTCAGCCCGTGTGAGTAACATTGGCGAGGCGACACGTTCACCCGTTTCGAAATCGACCATGACCCGTTCGCACACCATCGAGATCGTCTCTCCCTCCGGCTACCCGCCCGATATGGCCGCCGTCGAGCGCGGCGTTGCGCGACTGCGCGCGCAAGGTCACCGCGTGAGCGGCGAGGAGGTGGCGCAGCGCCGTTATCTGCGCTTTGGCGGCACTGACGCGCAACGTGCGGGCGATCTCAATCGGCTTGCCGATCCGGCCCATCCGCTGCCCGACATCGTGCTGGCCTTGCGCGGCAGCTACGGGGCGGTGCGCATTCTCGATTTGCTCGACTACGCGGGTCTCGCGGGGCGCCTTGCGGGGGTCCCGATCGCGATCTGCGGGCACAGCGATTTCACCGCGATTCAATTGGCGCTCTTTGCCCGTGCGGGTCTCGTGACGTTCGGCGCGCCGATGCTCACGGCCAATTTCGGCGCCGAGGCCATCAGCGCCTTCACCGACGAATGTTTCTGGAGGGCGCTCGAATCGAGCGAATTCACCGTGCGCGAAATCGTCGCGCAACGCGTTGAAATCGACGTGAGCGGCACGCTCTGGGGCGGCAATCTCGCGATGATCGCGGCGCTCGTCGGCACGCCTTACATGCCGCATATCGACGGCGGGATTTTGTTTGTCGAAGACGTCAACGAGCACCCGTACCGCGTCGAGCGCATGCTCTATCAGCTTCACCACGCCGGCATTCTCGCGCGCCAGCGGGCGCTGATACTCGGCGATTTCATCGGCGGGAAGCTGGCGCCCATCGACAACGGTTACGACTTTTCCGCCATGCTCGAGCACATTCGCACCGTCACGGGCGTACCGATCGTAACCGGCCTGCGCTTCGGCCATGGCAGCGAACTCGTTACGCTGCCGTTCGGTGCCCGGGCGCGGCTCCAAGCCGACGGCGACGGGTTCTCGCTGACCGTCGGCGGGCATCCCACGCTCGCCTGAACCGCGCTTCCCGTCGCGCAACGCGCGCGATAAATTGTCGACAATCTGACGCTCGATTTCGCGCCCGGATGCGGTGCGCACCTTTCCCGGGAATGCACGCCGCTGGCGCGCCAATGCACCAAATAGCGGATTTTTCAGTGAAAACCCGCAATGACGGGTGCGGTTCGTGGTCGAGAAAATTGTTGACAATCTTTATGTCCAACCTACTATACCGATCATGCCGACGCCGAAATCATCCGACGCCGCAATACCCTCGGCGATTGCCGAGCGCATTCGCGACGCGATCCTGGAACACCGGTTGAAGCCCGGCGCGAAGCTCACCGAGGCTCAGTTGTGCGAGGTGTTCGATGTCAAGCGCGGAACGGTGAGGCAAGCGCTCTCGCAGCTCGCCGGCGAGCATCTCGTCGATCTCGAGCCGAATCGCGGCGCCTTCGTGGCCAGCCCGTCGCTTCGCGAAGTGCATGAGGTGTTCGAGATGCGCCGCATCGTCGAGGCCGCGGTGATCGAGCGCGTTTGCGGCAATCAAGACGGGAAGGGGGCGGCGCATTTGAAGGCGATCGCCAAGATGATCGAGCGCGAACGCGCTGCGTTCGAGCATCGCGATTTCCGCTCGTGGATCCGTCTATCGGGCGAGTTCCATACGGCGCTCGCGGAACTCACGGGTAATCGCGTGCTCTGCAATTGTCTTGCGGGGCTCGTTGCGCGCTCGACGTTGATCTCGGCACTCTACGAATCGCTGGGGCGCAGTCCGTGCTCGTTCGACGAACACGCACGAATCGTCGATGCAATCGGCGCCGGCGACACCGCGCGCGCCTCGGAATTGATGGTGCGTCATTTGCAGACGGTCGAATTGAAGATGCTCGATCGGCCCGCGCGCGGGGCGGCCGATTTACGCGAGGTATTCGGCTAACACGCGCATGCGCCGTGGGCGCTGGTAAGGCGGGTCCGCTTCAACTGTTTAGTACAACTAAATAACTTTCAGCCGCGAATCGCGCCGACCGCGGCTGCCGTTCGACAGGCGCTCGGTCTTGCGCGGGTATCCGACACGCCGCGCAGCAACGTTGTTCCTTTACCGGAGACGCTTATGCCTGACCTGACCGTACCCACCGATGCCGGCGCTGTCGGCCCATCGTCCTCCCATGCCGATACGGGTGTGCCCGCGGGCTATAGCGAACGTCTGTGCAACGCGGATCTCGCGCCGCTGCGCGATCAACACTGGGGCGCGTACAACATCTTCGCGTTCTGGATGTCGGACGTGCATAGCGTGGGGGGCTATGTGTTCGCGGGCAGCTTGTTCGCGCTCGGTCTGACGAGTTGGCAAGTGCTGATTGCACTGCTGGTCGGCATCGGAATCGTGAATGTCTTCGCGAACCTGATCGCGAAGTCGAGCCAGCAAAACGGCGTGCCGTACCCGGTCATTTGCCGCGCCACGTTCGGCGTGCTCGGCGCCAATATCCCGGCCGTGATTCGCGGCCTCATCGCCGTTGCCTGGTACGGGATTCAGACCTATCTCGCATCGAGCGCGTTCGTCATCGTCCTGCTCAAGTTTGCCCCGCAGCTAATGCCCTATGCCGACGTTCATCACCATGGCTGGCTCGGATTGTCGATGCTGGGCTGGGCCGGCTTCATGGTGCTCTGGGTCTTGCAGGCACTCGTGTTCTGGAACGGGATGGAGACGATCAAGAAGTTCATCGATTTCGCGGGCCCCGCGGTCTACGTGGTCATGTTCATCCTGGCCGGCTACATGGTTGCGCGCGCAGGCATATCGAACATCCATCTGAATCTGGGAACCGTGAAGTACCACGGCTGGGAGGCATTGCCTGTCACGATCACGGCGATTTCGCTCGTCGTCTCGTACTTCTCCGGGCCGATGCTGAACTTCGGCGACTTTTCGCGCTACTGCAAGAGCTATGCGAGCGTCAAACGCGGCAATTTCTGGGGGCTGCCGGTCAACTTCCTGGCGTTCTCGCTGGTCACGGTCGTGACGACCTCGGCGACGCTGCCCGTATTCGGCGAGCTCATCACGGATCCGGTCTCCACGGTCGGGCGCATCGATCAGCCGTTCGCCGTCGTGCTGGGCGCGCTGACGTTCATGATTGCAACGATCGGTATCAACATCGTCGCGAATTTCGTCTCGCCGGCGTTCGACTTCTCGAACGTGGCGCCGAAGCATATCAGCTGGCGCGCGGGCGGCATGCTGGCCGCGACGGCGTCGGTGTTCATCACGCCGTGGAACCTGTTCAACAACCCGGCCGTGATCCACTACACGCTCGATGTGCTCGGCTCGTTCATCGGCCCGTTATATGGCGTTTTGATCGTCGATTACTTCATCGTGAAGCGGCAGCATGTCGTGCTCGACGATCTCTATTCGATGTCGGAACACGGAACCTACTGGTACCGAGGCGGTGTGAACTGGCGCGCCGTCGCGGCCGTGCTGCCGGCTGCGGCGCTTGCCGTGGCCTGCGTCATGACGCCCGCGCTCGCAACGCTTGCGAACTTTTCGTGGTTCATCGGCGTCGGGCTTGCCGCCTTGTTCTATTGGCTCGCCACACGCGGGCTGCGCGGCTGATCGTCCGACGACATATTCAACGCTCGCGGGAACCACCAGGCCATGAAGATCAAACTCATCAATCCGAATACGACCGCACGCATGACCGATACGATGGCGGCATGCGCGCGCAGCATCGCAGCGCCGGGCACCGAGGTCATTGCCGCCACCTCGAGCATGGGGCCGCCATCGATCGAGAGCTGGTACGACGAGTCGCTCGCGCTGCCGGGGTTGTTGGCCGAAGTGGCGGCCGGCGAGCGCGACGGAATCGACGCTTACGTCATCGGTTGTTTCGGCGATCCGGGCTTGTTCGCGGCGCGCGAGCTTGCGCGCGGACCCGTCATTGGCATTGCCGAGGCCGCGATGCATGCGGCGAGCGTCATCGCACCGGGCTTCACGGTCGTCACCACGCTCGCCCGTACGACGGGCATGGCATGGCATCTGGCGGAGCGCTATGGCATGAAGCGGTTTTGCCGCAACGTGCGCGCGACCGAGGTTGCCGTACTCGATCTTGATCGGCCCGGCAGCGGGGCGCGTCGAGTCATCGTGGATGAATGCCGCCGCGCGCTGGCGGACGATGGCGCCGACGCCATCGTGCTCGGCTGCGCCGGCATGGTCGACCTTTGCCGCGCGATCGAGGACGCGATCGGCGCGCCCGTCGTCGAAGGTGTCACCGCGGCGCTCAAATGGGCGGAGGCGCTCGCCTCGCTCGGGCTCGCCACGGCCAAACGCGGCGAGTATGCTCGTCCGCTCGCGAAGCGCTATGACGGTCCATTGGCCGAGTTCAGCCCGCGCGAGACGCCATAGGGCACCGCACAGCCGGTCCGCGGCATCCGCGCTGCCGGCGCGGGACATATGCGCGCGGTGAGCTTCGCTATCGGCGCGCCCGTATGGGCGCCCGAGGGCGTTTTCTATACACTGATCCGACTGATTCGAACCTTTGCCGTGCCTCGCACGCATGCCGCTGCGCCGCACGGACGGTCAACCTCTTTCTGGCAGGAACTTTGCCATGACATTCGAGCCTCGCTATCCGCGCGACCTGATCGGCTATGGCCGGCAACCCGTCCAGGCCGATTGGCCCGGTGGGGCGCGTATCGCTGTGCAGTTCGTTCTCAATTACGAGGAGGGCGGCGAAAACTGCGTACTGCACGGCGATCCCGCATCCGAGCAGTTTCTGTCGGAAATCGTCGGCGCTGCCGCTTATCCGGCGCGGCACATGAGCATGGAGTCGATGTACGAGTACGGCTCGCGCGCGGGCGTCTGGCGCATCTTGCGCGAGTTCGACAAACGCGGCCTGCCGCTTACGATCTTCGGCGTCGGCATGGCGATCGAGCGCAACCCCGAAGTGGCACGCGCGTTCGTCGAAGCGGGGCACGAGATCGCCTGTCACGGATGGCGCTGGATCCACTATCAGGACATGCCGCCCGAGCGTGAAGCCGAGCACATGCGGCTCGGCATGGAGGCGATCGAGCGCGTGACGGGCGTGCGCCCGCTCGGCTGGTATACAGGACGCGACAGCCCGAACACGCGGCGGCTCGTGGCCGAGTACGGTGGCTTCCTTTACGACTCCGACTACTACGGCGACGATTTGCCGTTTTGGACCGAAGTCGAGGTGACAGGCGGCGAAAAGCGGCCGCAACTGATCGTTCCGTATACGCTCGACACGAACGACATGCGGTTTGCGACGCCGCAAGGCTTCAACACGGCCGATCATTTCTTCACCTACCTGCGCGATGCCTTCGACGTGCTTTACGAGGAAGGCGGTGAAGCACCGAAAATGCTGTCGATCGGCATGCATTGCCGTCTGCTCGGCCGGCCCGGGCGTTTTCGCGCGCTGCAGCGGTTCCTGGACCATATCGAAGGCAGGGATCGCGTATGGGTGGCGCGCCGCGTCGACATTGCGCGCCATTGGCATACGCGCCATCCCTATCGGCCAAACAAGGATGGCGCGCACGCGTGAAGCCCATGCAATACCGATACACGCTGGAACAACTGAACACGGTGCCGCGCGACGCATTCGAGGCCGCGCTATCGGGCATCTTCGAGCACTCTGCCTGGGTGGCGCGGCAGGCGGCCGATGCAAGACCGTTCTCGAGCATCGATGCGCTTCATGCCGCGATGTGCGGCATCGTGGCCAACGCGGGCCCGGCGCGGCAATTGGCGCTCATCGAAGCCCATCCGGAACTCGCCGGCAAAGCTGCGGTGCGCGGCGAGTTGACGGCGGAATCGACACGCGAGCAAAGCGGTGCGGGTCTTGCGCAATGCACGCAGGAAGAGTTCGATAAACTGCAGCGCCTGAATCGAGCCTACCGCGAGAGATTCGGTTTTCCGTTTATTCTCGCCGTGCGCGGCTACGACCGGGCGGGCATCATCGCGAATTTCGAAGCGCGTTTGAACAACGCGCGCGACGAGGAACTGCGCACGAGCCTGGAGCAGATCTATCGCATCGCGCGGTTTCGCATCGACGATCTCGTGACGGCATGAACGCATTGATGCATTGATGGATCGACATTTCGAACGATACAAAGGACGACAACGATGGCCCTCCCGATTCTCGACCCGAACGCGCCCGAGTTCACGCGCCGCTACGTCAATCTGGCCGATCCACGCCTGGGCGCGCAGGCACTGGTGGCGAGCGACGAATTTTTCGCGCCCAAGGATCGCATGCTGAGCCCCGAGCCTGCCGTATTCGTTCCGGGAAAGTACGACGAGCACGGCAAATGGATGGACGGGTGGGAGACGCGCCGTAAGCGCACGACGGGGTACGACTGGTGCATCGTGAAACTGGCGCGGGCCGGTATCGTCAAGGGCGTCGACATCGACACGAGCCATTTCACCGGCAACTTTCCTCCGGCGGCCTCGATGGAGGCCGCATACGTGCCCGGCGGCGGTCAGCCCGACGATGCAACGCAATGGGCGCAGATCGTGCCTTCCACGACGTTGCAGGGCAATAGCCATCACTACCTGGAGACGAACGACACGCAGGCATACACGCACGTGCGTCTGAATCTGTATCCCGACGGCGGCGTCGCGCGCCTTCGCGTGTATGGCCAGCCGCAAGTCGATTGGGCCAATGTGAGCCGCGGCGCCGCGCTCGATCTGGCCGCGATGGAAAACGGCGCGTGTATCGTCGCGGCGAACAACGAACACTTCGGCGCGGCCTCGACGCTATTGATGCCGGGCCGCGGTATCGATATGGGCGATGGCTGGGAGACGCGGCGGCGCCGCGAACCGGGCAACGACTGGGCGATCGTCGCGCTTGCGCATGCCGGCACTGTCGAGAGAATCGAAGTGGATACCGCGCATTTCAAGGGCAACTTCCCCGATCGCTGCTCGCTGCAAGCGGCTTGCGTCTCGGGGGGGACCGATCGCTCGATCGTCACGCAATCGATGTTCTGGCCGGTGCTGCTCGACGAGCAGAAGCTGAGCATGGATGCTCAGCATGTGTTCGACACCGGTCTCGCCGCGCTCGGACCCGTGACCCACGTGCGCTTCAATATCTTCCCGGACGGCGGCGTCTCGCGCTTGCGTGTCTGGGGCCGCATCGAGTGAGCTCGGTATGAGAGAGCTGCTTATCGAACCGCTCACGCGCGCCGCGTTCGCGCCGTTCGGCGATGTCATCGAGCTCGAAGGCGCGCGCCAAATCCCGATCAACCTCGGGACGACGATGCGCTACCACGACCTCGCCCATATCGATGTTGCCGAAGGTGGAGGGCGGCCGCTCCTGAATGTCTTTCGCGGCGAGCCGCGTGCGTTGCCGTTCGAAGTGCGGATGCTCGAGCGGCATCCGCTCGGCAGCCAGGCGTTCGTCCCGCTGACGGACGCGCCCTATTTGATCGTGGTGGCCCCGCAGGGCGAACTCGTGCCGGCCTTGATGCGCGCTTTCGTGTCGCGCGGCTGGCAGGGCGTCAACTACGCCAAGGGCGTCTGGCACCATCCGCTCATTGCGCTCGATCGAGTCAGCGATTTCGTCGTCATCGACCGCGGCGGCGAAGGCCACAACTGCGACGAGCAGACGCTGCCCGAGTCCGTGTGGCTCACCCAGGACGGCATGCGGCGCGCGCTCGCATGAGCGTTCGCGCCTGATCTCGCCCCGAAAATGGCGAGGCGGGCAAGCATAGTATTGCACCGCCGCAATCATCGAATACCCTGCCCACGTTTCGGCGCTTCCACGCTAAAGACGACGAAATTCGTGTCGTTATCAGAGCTAACGGATTAGAAGCTCGAAGCGCTGCCTACCAGAAGCAGCGCAATCCGTCGAAGAGCGAATACAAACGGGGTGTGTCGTGAATCAAAAACGATCGACCTGGACGCGCACGGCCGCGCCGGGAGAAGTCATCTATTCGGAAGGTTTCGCGGGCGAGCCCGTTATCTATGTGATTACGGAAGGCCGAGTCGAGATTTCCACACACTGCGACGAAAAGAAGGTCGTTCTCGCGACGGTGGGCAAGGGCGAATTCTTCGGCGAAGCGGCGCTGCTGCCGAGCGAGCCCCGCGCGCAGACAGCGAAGGCGTTGAGTTTTTGCCAATTGACCGTCGTGCCCTCGAGCATGGTGGATGAAGAGCTCGAGCGTGCTTCGCCACTCCTGAAGCATTTGCTCAGAACGACCATTCGCCGCGGGAAAAAGAAAGACGACCTGCTCGCGACCTACACCCATGCCGATTTCCTGCCGGGCGTGGTCTCGTACGCCCATGTACTGGCCCTGATGGCGAGTGGAGAAGGCACGGAAGCCTCGGATGGCTGGGGACGCCGTTCGCAGCCGGATGAGGTCGCGGTCACCTTGCCCAGCGTCATCGCGAAATGTCGTGCCATCGCCGGCCATTCTCGCCCGCACGTGATGACGATGCTCCGGCGCATGGAAAAGCTCAATCTCGTCGCCATGGAGTTGGGCCGGACCGAGCATCTCGCCAACAACGGCCGGCACTCGACGAACGATGGCGCGACGGCCCGCCAAGTCGTGCGATTCGATCCGGCTCGGATTATCGAGCGCGCACAACAGGTCGCCGACCACGATCTCGATGTCGCGATCAACAGCGAGCTCGAACTGATCGAGCTCTCGGATCTCGAAGCGTTGATCGGCGTCGAGCGCAGGGTGCTCATGAACAAGCTGTCGCACTCGGAGATTGCGGAAGACCTGTTCGCGTTTCGCAAGACGAACGTACTCAGCTACGTCGAGCAAAAGGGCATCAGCTATTTCACGAAGCGCAGCGCCCGGCCTGGCGGCGAAGTGGCCTCGCTCGAGGATCTCGAGTATGTCGATCAACGCACGCTGTTCGAAGCGGTCAGCGCGACCGACACATACGATCTCGCCAAGATGCTTGCCGCGATGACGGACGAGGCTGTCGCCGAGCGGCTCCAATCGGTCATGACCGAAGCGCGCAAGAAAGAGGTCTCCTGGGTGATGCGTCGCGAGATCAAGCTCGATCCGCTCGAAGTGAGCGATATCGAGCAGCGGTTCATCGAATCCGTCAGGGCGATCAAATTGGCGGCGGCTGGTGCGCCGGCCGAGCCGGTCCGACGCGAAGCCTGAACGGTAACCCGCGGGCATGACGAGGCGGCCGCGACGGTCATGCCGCGCATGAGGCGGTGAAGCGAGCCGCGCGGCGCGCAAAGGAACACACTATGGACTTGCTGACGATATTCGGCGCGCTGCTGGGCATGGCCGCGATTGCTACGGGTTTTTGGCTGGAAGGCGGGCATTTTTCGACACTCTTTCAGCTCGAGGCCTTCGTCATCGTGCTCGGCGGTACGCTGAGCGCGGTGATGATCCAGAATACCTGGGCCCGCTTTTTCGACGGCATCAAGCAACTGCATCTCGCGTTCATGAAACCGCGGACCGTCGATCGCGAGAGCCTGTCGGTCCTGCTCGAATGGGGGGATCAGGCCAAGCTCAACGGCATGCTGGCTTTCGAGTCGCTCGATACGAGCGGCATCAACCCGTTTGCGCGGCGCGGCCTCGAGCTGCTGGCGAACGGTGTCTCGACCGCGGTGCTCGAAGACGCGTTGCAACGCGAACTCGCCTCCTACGAGCGCAATCGAATGGCCGCGGCACGCATCTGGCAGCAGGCCGGCGGTTATGCGCCGACGTTCGGCATCCTCGGTGCCGTGCTCGGGCTGGTGCATGTCACAGGCCATCTGCTCGAACCCGCTCAGCTCGGGGCCGGCATTGCCGCGGCCTTTACCGCGACGCTCTACGGACTGGCGATCGCCAATATCGTGTTCCTGCCGCTTTACGGCAAGATCAAGGCGCAAGTCGAAAGCGAGCTGCGCTTCAGGCGGCTTTACCTCGATGGCTTGCTCGCGATCTCGCGCAAGGAATCGCCTCAGACGATCGAAACGCGTCTTGCCGGCGAAGTCCGCGAGCGCTCCGCCGAGCTTTTGGCCTGATCGGCCGTCCGTACCGGCTTTTCCCGGTTGTCGGGCAGCCGGACCGCTTTGACGAGGTTTTCGTGTCATGAACATTTTCGCGGGGGGCAAGCGCCTGGCGTCCGACATCGGCGGGCACGAGCGCGGGGAAGACAGTGACGAACACTCGGAGCGCTGGCTCATTTCCTACGCCGATCTCATCACCACGTTGATGGTGTTTTTCCTGGCGCTGTACGTGCTGCAGCTTGCCCGGTACCGCGAGCTCGAGAGCAAGGCGTTCGAACAGCGCATCGTGAAACAACACGAACAGGCGGCCGCGGCCAATGCGGCTAATGCCCGCGACGTCGTGCGCGAGGGCGCAAAAAAGACGTTGATGGCATTGCTGAAGCCTTTCGGCGATAGCGGTCAGATCGCCATGGTCGATACGCCGCAAGGGCTCGAAATCGCAATCAACGCCCGGGTTCTATTCAATTCGGGCGATGCACGGCTGTTGCCCGATTCGTTCGCGGTGCTGACCGAGGTTGCCCACGTGCTGGCCGATCATTCCACCCGCAACGTGCTCGTCGAGGGGCACAGCGACAGCGTTCCGATTTCCAACGCGAAGTACGCGTCGAATTGGGAGCTGTCATCGGCTCGCGCCGGGGCCGTCGTGCGCTTTCTCGTCGACAAGGGCGTCGCCCCGCATCGATTGTCCGCCGTCGGCCGGGCCGACAACGATCCCCTCGTGCTCGGCAGCGACGAGGCGGCCCGCGCGGCGAACCGGCGCGTGACGGTTCTCGTTCAATACTGAAGCGGCGCGCGCGGTAGTTTTTGCCGCCTCCATCGATCCGGCCCCACTCGGGGCCCGCGCTTTGCCGCGGGCATCGTAGTTCTAGCGGCCCCCAAGCGTAGGAAAGCGCTGACAAGGTTGCCTCCACATATTACGTGCGGTTCAGAGTTGGCTGATTTGCTTCGGGGTTTGTCTGACCGATACTTAAGTCACAGGAAATCGGTTTAATTTGCAGCCGATCTGATTGGAAGGCATCCGCCCCAGGAGATTCAAATGAGCCTCATTGCCAAAGACCTGCTCGAACTCAAGCGCCTCACGCAGGGCGGCGCTGGTGCATTGACGCAGCATCTGCTGCGCGAAGTGGCCGCGAATCTGATCGCATTTGGAGTAGCCGACCAACGCAGCGGCGGTTGACACGCGCAGGTCGACGACGCAAACGTTTGCGTGCTGCGCCGCGTCGTGCAAAAGGACATTGGAACATCCCGCGTCAGGCGGGGAAGAACCAGGCAATCAGGGAATCTAACAACAGAGCAGCAAACCCGGATAGAAGCAGAGGAAAGCTATGAACGCGTTTAATAACCACGAATCGATCCGCGAAATCAATCTGTCGTATTTGACGCTCGTGCAGCGGTTGCTGCGCGAGGACCGTAACGAAGGGATGGCGAAGCTGGGCTTGACGGCTTCATTGGCGGAAGTGCTGTCGGGGCTTTCGCCGGAGCAAACCTTGAAGCTCGCGTCGCGCGATCAACTCGTATGCTTCTTCCGCTTGAACGGAGATGCCATGCTGGGCGCCCTCGGTACGCCCGCGGCAGCCAAGCCCATCGCTCAAGAGCCGGCGCAAGCGCTCGCTGCCTGAGCGAGCCGGTGTGAATCCTCTGGTCCGTCGTGGAGGTTGGTAGCCGAGCATTTCAGCGCTCGCTCGGAAACCGCGGTACCGTGCGACGGACTCTACCTGCCCGCCCTTGTCGGCGGGTTTTTTTTCGGCCGCTCACTGTTGCGCGCCGGCCTCGAACCACGCCGAGAGCTTCGCTCGCTCGTCGTCGGTCATGTGGGTGACATTGCCGAGCGGCATCGACTTCAACTGAACGGCCTGTTGGTAGATACGCTGCGCGTTTTGCTCGATCTGCTCGTGGGTATCGAACATGACGCCCGCGGGCGCGCTACCCATCAAACTTGGATGCGCCGAGTGGCAGGCCACGCACCGGCCCTGCAAGATGGGTGCGATATCGGCGACGCGCAGCGCGCTAGCCTGAGCCGCCTGGGCTTGCGGCGCGACCGATCGCGGCATCGTCCATACGAGCGCGATCGATACGAGCGCAATGCCGGAGGCCGGCAGATACCAGCGTGCCTCGCCGCGATGACGCATCACGAAGAACTGCCGGATCAATGCCCCCGCGAGCATGATGAGTGCGAGCACGGCCCAGTTATAAGGATGGGCGTAGGTCATCGCGTAGTGGTTCGATAGCATCGCGAAAACGACGGGCAGTGTGAAATAGGTGTTGTGCACCGAGCGCTGTTTGCCGCGCTTGCCGTAGATCGGGTCGGGGGTCTGCCGCTTCAGCATGGCGTCGACCATCTTGCGTTGCCCCGGGATGATCACAAAGATCACGTTGGCCGACATGATCGTCGCCAGCATCGCGCCGACGATGAGATAGGCGGCGCGGCCGGCGAAGACGTGGCAGGCGAGCCAGATCGCCGCGAGCACATACGCGCCTACGCATAGGGCGAGCAGCCGATCGTTCGAGCCGAGTACACGGCACAGCGAATCGTAGACGATCCAGCCGGCGGCGAGAAAACCGAGCGCCGAAGCGATCGCCACCACCGGCCCCATGTCGAGCACATTGCGATCGATCAGATAGGTGTCCGGTGCAAACAGATAGAGCACGGTAAAAAGCGCGAAGCCTGACATCCACGTGGTGTAGGACGGCCACTTCGACCAATGCAGATGGTCGGGCAACGCCGGGGGGGCGACCATGTATTTCTGCATGTTGTAAAAGCCGCCGCCATGCACGTGCCAGAGCTCGCCCGATACGCCGCGTGCGGCGAGGGCCGCGTCTTTCGGTTTTTTGAGGCTGTTGTCGAGTGCCACGAAGTAAAACGACTCGCCGATCCAGGCGATCGCGGCAACGACATGAAACCAGCGGATCGCGAGGTTGAGCCAATCGGTTACGAAACCTGCCATGAAGTGTCTCCAGCATTCGATTGCGATCGTCGCGGCGCGTCAACTGCCGCGATAGGTGCTGTACGCCCACGGCGAAACGAGGAGCGGCACGTGATAGTGAGCCGCCGCATCCGCCACGCCGAAGCGCAGTACGACGCGATCGACGAAGCGCGGTTGCGGTAGGGCAACGCCGGCCGCGGCGAAGTAATCGCCTGCATGAAAGACGAGCTCGTACTCGCCTGTCGCGAACGCGCTGCCTTCGACGAGCGGCGCATCGCAGCGGCCGTCCGAATTGGTGACAGCGGTGGCGACGAGCGCGCGGCTATCGTCGCCGCCGAGCGCGAACAGTTCGATCCTGATGCCGGCGCCCGGCCGGCCGTGCGCGGTGTCGAGCACGTGGGTGGTGAGTTTTCCCATCGCATGCGGTCCTGAGTTCGTATGTCGGCATTCTAAAAAGTCGAAACGCTGCGTGCGCGACCGATAGGAAAGATAATGGCGCTCGCATGACGCGCGGCAGGGATGGAGCCGGACTCGCGCCGGCGAGGACGACTATATCGTAGCCGTGAAGGTGGGTATCGCAGGTGGACCCATTGCCACCGCTATTTTGGCCCTCGATCGTTAGGGCCTGTCTACATAGGGAGCGTACATGCCCGATCAGTCAGGCGCCGGAGCACCTGCGCCGCGGCCCGCAACGCTGCTCGCCAAGCATGCCGACGTGCTCGTGACGATGGACGGGGCGCGCCGCGAACTGCGCGATGCGGGGCTTTTTATCGAAGGCAACCGGATCGCCGCCGTCGGGCCGACGAGCGAATTGCCGGGCGGCGCGGACGTAGTGCTCGATTTGGCCGGCCATCTCGTGATGCCTGGTCTCGTCAACACTCACCACCACATGTATCAGAGCTTGACCCGAGCAGTCCCCGCGGCGCAAAACGCGGAACTGTTCGGTTGGCTCAAGAGCCTTTACCGCATCTGGGCGCATCTGACACCGGAGATGATCGAAGTCTCGGCGCTGACGGCAATGGCGGAGCTCGTGCTCTCGGGATGCACGACATCGAGCGATCATCTTTATTTGTACCCGAACGGCAGCCGGCTCGACGACAGCATTGCGGCGGCGGCACGCATCGGCATGCGCTTTCACGCGAGCCGCGGCAGCATGAGCGTGGGCGAGAAGGACGGCGGCCTGCCGCCCGATGCCCTCGTCGAGGACGAGGGCGCGATCCTGACGGATACGCAGCGCCTCATCGAGACCTATCACGACGCCGGCCGCTACGCGATGCTGCGTATCGCGGTCGCCCCGTGCTCGCCGTTTTCGGTGAGCCGCGATCTGATGCGCGAATCGGCGGCGCTCGCGCGGGCATACGGCGTCTCGCTGCATACGCATCTGGCCGAAAACGTCGACGACGTGGCTTATACACGCGAACGCTTCGGCATGACGCCCGCCGAGTATGCCGAGGACCTCGGCTGGATCGGCCCGGACGTGTGGCATGCGCACTGCGTGCAACTCGACGAGGCAGGTATCGGGCGCTTCGCACACACGCGCACGGGCGTTGCCCATTGCCCGTGCTCGAACATGCGGCTTGCTTCGGGTATCGCCCCGATCCGGGCCATGCGCGACGCTGGCGTGCCGGTGGGACTGGGCGTCGATGGTTCGGCCTCGAACGACGGCGCACAGATGGTGGCCGAGGCCCGGCAGGCCATGCTGCTCCAGCGCGTGGGCTTCGGCCCCGATGCAATGAGCGCGCGGGAGGCGCTGGAACTCGCCACGCTCGGTGGGGCCGCCGTGCTCGGGCGAGACGATATTGGCGCACTCGCCCCCGGCATGGCGGCCGATTTCGTGGCCTTCGACCTGCGTCAACCGGGCTTCGCGGGCGGGCTGCACGACCCCGTGGCCGCACTGGTTTTTTGCGCTCCGTCTCCGGCTGGCTGGAGCGTGATCGACGGAAAGGTGGTCGTGCGCGAAGGCCGGCTCGAAACACTCGAACTGGCGCCGCTTATCGCGCGGCACAACGCGCTCGCGCGCAGCCTCGCGCAAGCGGCGCGCTGAACGCGCGCGGCGTTGCGCGAAGCGGCGCTACGCTGTGTCAAGCCGCATCGCCGACGAGCGCGCGCGTGGCGTCGGCGACTACGCTGCGCAACCAGCGCACTTCGTCGGAGTAGTGCGAGCGTTCGTGCCAGAGCTGGTAGTACTGCATCGGCGGAAAGTCGAGCGGCGCTGGCAGTACGGTGAGCGGGAGAAACTTCGCGTAGTGATCGGCGAAGAGCCGCGTGGTCGTGAAGATCAGATCGGACTTCACGAGCACGTAGGGCGCGAGATTGAAGTAAGGCAGCGTGACGACGACGTGGCGTTTGAGCCGCTCGCGCGCGAGATGCACGTCGATGGCGCCGCGCTGTCCGACCGAATAGGGCGACGGCGCGAGATGCGGGGCGTTCAGGTATTGATCGAGTGTCAGCGCGCCGCGCTTGGCAAACGGATGGGTCTTGCTCATGACGCAGACGATCTCGTCGATGAACAGATTCGAGAGATGCAATTGCTCGGGCGGCTCGGGCCAGTTGCCGACGACGACGTCGAGCTTGCCTTCCTCGAGCGCGAGTTCGTAATCGAAAGAGGGGCCGAGCGAATGGAACTCGAGCTGCGCGTTCGGCGCGGCTTGCCGGAAGCGCTCGACGACGGTCGGGACGAACAGCACGTTCAGGTAGTCGGGGCAGCCGATGCGGTAGCAACGAATGGAGGTGGCCGGATCGAAGTTATGTTGCTGAAAGCGGATTCGCTCGATTTCGCGTAGTGCGTTCTGGACGGGCTCGAGCAGCTTCAGGCCGTATTCGGTCGGCACCATGCCGGATTTGCCGCGCACGAGCAGCGGATCGCCGGTGATGTCGCGCAAGCGGCGCAGCGCGGCGCTGATCGCGGGCTGGGACTGATTGAGCTTGACGGCGGCGCGCGTCACGCTGCGCTCCATCAAGAGGGTATGCAGGACGCGCAGCAGGTAAGTGTCGATCGCCTCGCGTTGCTGACTCATGTTCTCTCCGTTTTCCGTATATTGAGCGGCTGATCGATCGGCGGCGGGGATATCAGGCTTTTAATATGTGCATAAATTCGCGTCAAGCGAGGAATGCGTCGGGTTCGCCTTCGATTTTGTCGGCTCGACGGTACGCCGGGATTTGGGTATCGTCGGACCACGGCGATGCACGCGGGCCGCGGCGGCAAGGCGATTAACTTATGAGCGATCTTTCCTTTTCAGAGAACGGATTCGACGATGCGGCGGCGCCGCGCACACCGCGCCTCGCACTTCACGGTATCAGCAAGCAGTATCCGGGCGTGCGTGCCAACGACGGCGTCGATCTCGTCGTCGCGCCGGGCGAGATTCACGCGGTGCTCGGCGAAAACGGCGCGGGCAAGACCACGCTGATGAAGATCATCTATGGCGCGGTGCGGCCCGATGCCGGGGAAATCCGCTGGGAGGGGGCGGCGGTCGAGATCGCGAGCCCCGCGGCGGCGCGCAAGCTCGGCATCGGGATGGTGTTCCAGCACTTCTCGCTGTTCGAAACGCTGACCGTGGCCGAAAACATTGCGCTCGCGCTCGATGAACCGTTCGACCTTGCCGCGCTCGCGAAACGGATTCGCGATGTGTCGCACGAGTACGGGCTCGACATCGATCCCGCGCGGCATGTGGCGAGCCTGGCAGTCGGCGAGCGGCAACGTGTCGAGATCGTCCGGTGCCTCTTACAGCATCCGCGCCTGCTGATCATGGACGAGCCGACTTCCGTGTTGACGCCGCAGGCCGTCCAGAAACTGTTCGAAACGCTGCGGCGTCTTGCCGCTCAGGGCTGCAGCATCCTTTATATCAGCCACAAACTCGACGAAATCCAGGCGCTCTGCGATACGGCGACCGTGATGCGCGGCGGCCGCGTGACCGGTCGCGTCACGCCGCGCGACGAAACACATGCGTCGCTCGCGCAGTTGATGGTCGGCCATTCGCTGCCGGACTACACGCGTCGGCCCCATACGCCGGGGGCGGTGCTGCTCTCGGTCAGGGACCTCTCGGTTGCGAGCAACGATCCGTTCGGCACGTCGCTCGCCGGCGTCTCGTTCGACGTGCACGAGGGCGAGATTTTCGGCATCGCCGGCGTGTCGGGCAACGGGCAGGCCGAGCTGCTCGCGGCGCTGTCCGGCGAGGGCAATGGCGCGGTCGCTGCCGACGCGGTGATGCTGTGCGGCAAACCCGCGGGGCGGCTTTCGCCCGCCGCGCGCCGGCGGCTCGGTTTCGCGTTCGTCCCGGAAGAGCGGCTCGGGCGCGGCGCGGTACCCGCCATGTCGTTGGCGGAAAACGCGTTGCTGACGGCGCATCGCGACGCGCGCATGGTGCGGCAGGGCTGGATTCGCGCCCGGACGATGCGCGCCTTCGCCAAACGGTGCATCGAGATGTTCGACGTCCGATGCGGCGGGCCTGATGCGCTCGCGCAATCGCTCTCCGGCGGCAATCTGCAAAAGTTCATCGTCGGACGCGAGATTCTGCTTTCGCCGAAGGTGCTCGTCGTGGCGCAGCCGACCTGGGGCGTCGATGTCGGCGCGTCGGCGTTCATCCGTCAGCAGTTGCTCGATCTGTCGGCGAGGGGCGTCGCCGTGCTCGTCGTATCGGAGGAGCTCGACGAGCTCTTCGATATCTGCGATCGCATCGCGGTATTGGCAGGCGGGCGGCTGTCGCCGGCGCGTAAATCCGACGAGACGCATGCCGAAGAGATCGGCCGCTGGATGGCGGGCCTGTTCGGCGATCGGGGCGCAGCGCCATCGGAGCCGCAGCCGGCGCATAGCTGAGTCCAATAGCCGTCGTCGGCGCATAGCGCTCGCAACCGATACGACAAACGATACCGACCACGACCGTTCGACCATGCCATTTCCTTACCGACTCGAAGCCCGCACAGCGCCTTCCCATACGATGCGGCTTGCGGTGCCGCTCATCGCGGCGGCGCTGACGCTCGTTATCGGATTCGCCATCTTCGGGCTCGTCGGCCGCGATCCGGCCGTCGCCATGCGCGCCTTTTTCATCGATCCGCTCTCGAGCGTCAACGGCTGGTCCGAACTCTTTCTCAAAGCGTCGCCGCTTTGTCTGATCGGCCTGGGACTCGCGCTCGGCTACCGAGCCAATGTCTGGAATATCGGCGCGGAAGGACAAATGCTGGCGGGCGGCATCGCCGCGAGCGGCGTGGCGATTCATTTCGATCAGGCGAGCGGCGCGTGGATCCTGCCTCTCATGATGGCGGCAGGCGTGCTTGGCGGCATGGCTTGGGCGGCGATACCGGCTTTCCTCAAAAGCCGGTTCAACACGAGCGAAATTCTCACGAGCCTCATGCTGACCTATGTCGCCACCCAGTTGCTGATCTTCCTGGTGAGCGGTCCCTGGCGCGACCCGCAAGGCATGAACTTTCCGATTTCGGAGATGTTTTCGGGCGATGCGCTCTATCCGACGTTCGGCGGGGATTGGCATTGGAAGTTCATGCGCGGCACGCGTCTGAATGCGTCGATCTTCATAACGGCCGCGGCGGTTCCGCTCGTCTGGCTTTTCATGCGCAAGAGCTTTGCGGGGTTCCGCATGAACGTGGGCGGGCTCGCGCCGCTGGCCGCGCGCTATGCGGGGTTCTCGGAGGGCCGCACGATCTGGACCTCGCTGCTCGTGAGCGGCGCGCTTGCCGGTCTGGCCGGCATGGGCGAAATCGCCGGACCGATCGGTCAATTGCAGGCGAGCTGGTCGCCGGGCTACGGGTTCACGGCCATCATCGTCGTCTTCGTCGGGCGGCTTCATCCGGTCGGCATCGTTTTCGCGAGCCTCTTGATGGCGTTGCTTTATCTCGGCGGCGAGGCCGTCCAGACTTCACTGCAACTGCCGCAGGCGCTCAGCTGCGTGTTTCAGGGGCTGCTGCTCTTTTGCCTGCTCGGAGCCGATTTGTTCGTGAACTACCGCGTGCGGCGCGTCGCGCTTGCCGGGCAAACCTGAGCCCCGCGCCACCCGTCAGCCCATCAACCGATCAACGATGCAACGATGAACATCGATCAAATCAGTAATCTCGCCGCGAGCGCGGTCGTGGCCGCGATTCCATTGATGTATGCGGGGCTCGGCGAGCTCGTGACCGAAAAGTCGGGGGTGCTCAACCTCGGTGTCGAAGGCATGATGCTGATGGGCGCGGTAAGCGGTTATGCCGTGACGGCGACGACGGGCAACGCGTGGCTCGGGGTGGCCGACGCGATCGGTGCCGGCGCCGCCATGGCACTGCTGTTCGCCTTTCTCACGCTGACGATGCTGGCCAATCAAGTGGCGACGGGACTGTCGCTGACGATCTTCGGCATCGGGCTGTCGGCCTACGTTGGCAAGCCCTACACTTCGGCGGCGGCGCACACGACGATCGCGGCATGGCCGATTCCCGGCCTCGCGCATGTGCCGGTGCTGGGGCCGTCGGTCTTTACACTGACGCCCCTCGGCTACCTTGCGTTCGCCCTGTTTGGCGCCGTTGCATGGTTCCTCTACCGCACGCGTGCGGGGCTCGTATTGCGTTCGGTCGGCGAATCGCCGCAAGTGGCCCACTCGGTCGGCTTTTCGGTCGTCGGCGTGCGCTACGGCGCGACGGTTTTCGGCGGCGGCATGGCCGGGCTCGCGGGCGGCTATTACTCGATCGTCTATTTGCAGCTCTGGCAGGAGCAATTGACATCGGGGCGCGGCTGGATCGCGCTGGCGCTCGTGGTGTTCGCCACGTGGCGGCCTTGGCGGCTACTGGTCGGCGCGCTGCTCTTCGGCGCCGTGACCGGTCTTCAGTTTTACGCGCAAGGTGCGGGCGTGCCGGTGCCGACACAGTTTCTCGCGATGTTGCCCTACCTGGCGACGATCGTCGTGCTCGCCGTGATCTCGCGCAATCCGAACACGATCAAGCTCAATGCGCCAGCGTCGCTCGGCAAGCCGTTCTTCGCCGCGGGCTGAAGGCCGGGTGTCGCTCGGCGCACGAACCGATCGCATGAAAACCGCTTCAATCCACACAAACGGAGAAATTCGATGAAAAGAAAAATGTCGACCACGCTCGCCGGTGCATTCGCGCTCGCGCTGGCCTGTGCCTTCGGCACAACGGCGCAGGCCGCGGATGCGCCGGGCGTGGCGTTCGTCTACCTCGGCAATCCGGGCGACGCGGGATGGACCTATGCGCACGATCAAGGTTCGAAGGAAGCCGAAGCCAAGTTCGGAAGCAAGATCGAAGTGACGCGTGTCGAGAACGTGCCTGAATCGGCCGATTCCGAACGCGTCTTTCGCGACCTGGCGAACAAGGGCAACAAGATCATCATCGGCACGAGCTTCGGCTATCAGGACTTCGAGCTGAAAGTCGCGAAAGATTTCCCCGATACCGTCTTTCTCCACGCCACCGGTTACAAAAAGGCGCCCAATTTCGGCACCTATGATGTGCGAATGTACCAGGGCGCCTACCTGGCCGGCGTGGTCGCCGGCTATGTGACCAAAACGAATACGCTCGGCTTCGTCGCCTCGGTGCCCATTCCGGAAGTGGTCCGCAACATCAATGCTTACACGCTCGGTGCCCGCTCGGTGAATCCGAAGATCCATACGAAGGTCATCTGGATCAACAGCTGGTTCGATCCGGGCAAGGAAAAGCAGGCGGCCGAGACGCTGATCGGTCAAGGGGCCGATGTGCTGCTGCAAAACACGGATTCGAGCGCGACGCTTGCAACGGCTCAGGCCCGGAAAGTCCATGCCTTCGGTTGGGACTCGGACATGAAGAAGTTCGGACCCGATGCGCATCTGGGTTCGGTGGTGGCGCACTGGGGTGTCTATTACTCGGCCGCGATTGCGCAGGTACTCGACGGTAAGTGGAAGAACGAGCCTGTCTGGTGGGGCATTCCGCAAAAGGCGGTCAATCTCGAAGACCTCAATACGGCGGCGATTCCGGCCGAGGCGCAAAAGAAAGTCGAGGCCAAGCGCGGCGAAATCGCCGGCGGCAAATGGGACGTCTTCAGCGGGCCGATCAAGGATCAGTCCGGGGCGGTGAAAGTCCCGGCGGGCAAGGCGCTTGCCGATACCGAACTGCAGCGGCTCAATTGGTATGTCGAAGGCGTCGAGGGTGCGCTGCCGAAATAAGAGGGCTCACCGGGGGGCGTGCCGTTGCCGCGCGGCCCCCGGGTGACCCGGCGGTATTGGGCGCTGAAACCGAGCGTCAATCGTCCAGACGCATGCCGACCTTGAGCGAGACTTGCCAGTGCGCAATGGCGCCATTCGACAGATGCCCGCGAATCTCGGTCACCTGAAACCAGTCGAGGTTGCGCAGGGTCTTCGTGGCGCGTTCAAGGGCGCAACGGATGGCATCGTCGCTCGATTTCGTCGACGAGCCCGTGAGCTCGATCTGCTTGTAGACGTGGTCGTTCATGAGAGACTCCGTTCTTGGCGGGAAAAGAAAGTATAGGCAGCGCTGACGCGCGCCATGCGACTGAATCCGGCGACAGCGCGCAAGCGAACAAATGCTGCAGGCATGCGCCAAGCGCGAGACGCGGCCGCCATGGCCGAAGGCGCAGGGTTCGTTCCAAGGCTCTGGGGGGAAAAGGGGGAACGATGGATATCGGATTTTGCGGCGCGGGTCTCATGGGCGGCCCGATGGTGCGTCGCCTGTTGCAGGCGGGTCACCGGGTCTGGGTCTGGAATCGCACGCCCGGGAAGGCGCAGGCGCTGCTGGCTGCCGGCGCGCACCGTGTGGAGACACCGCGCGAGTTGACGGATCGCGTGGATGCCGTTTTCCTGTGCGTATCGGACGCGCACGCTGTCGGCGAAGTCGTCTTCGGTCTCGGCGGCATACTCGGCGAAGACTGTGCCGACGCCGGGGCGGGCCGGATCCGGCATATCGTCGATCATTCGAGCATCCCACCGGCCGCCACGCGCGACTATGCGGCCCGCGCAGCGCGGCTCGGCGCGGCCTGGATCGACGCGCCGGTCTCCGGCGGCGTGCCCGGTGCCGAAGCCGGAACGCTCGCTGTCATGGCGGGAGGCGCGGCGGATGACATTGATTTACTGACGCCTGTGATCGCTGCCTATGCGGCACGCGTGACGCGGATGGGCGAGGTCGGAGCCGGGCAGACGACGAAGCTGTGCAATCAGGCCATCGTCTGCGCAACCGTCGCGGCGATCGCGGAAGCCGTGGGGTTGGCCGAGCGCAGCGGCATCGATGCCGCGCGCCTGCCCGAAGCGCTCGCGGGGGGCTGGGCCGATTCGGTGCTGCTACGCACGTTCGTGCCGCGCATGACCGGGACGGGACATACGCCGCTCGGTTCGTTGAAAACCTTTCAGAAAGATATCGACACCATAGCCGATGCCGCCCGCGACGCCGGTGCCGTGATGCCGGTGGTAAGCGAAGTGCAGCAGATCGTGCGGCTCGGCGCCGCGATGGGGCTGGCCAACGCCGATCTCGCGGCGTTCATCGACGTGGTCCACCCACGCCGGGCGTAAGCCAGGAGGCGCGAGCGCCGCGAGCGTCGGCGCTGTCAGCGCAGCGATCGCGGGGTGGCGTCCCCGGCGTTCTGGCGGCGCGGGCCGCGCTCCGTCACGGCGGCGCCGAACTCCGGAAGAATGCGAGCACGGGCACGGCTCGCGAACACGAGAAAGCCGAAGCCGTTGGCTTCATACCAGTAGCCACCGTTCTCGAGACCGTCGAGCGGCTGTTCGAGCGCGTTTGCGATCGACTCGATGCAGCGGCGCCGCAAATCGTCGACTGCGGGATACGGCGGTTGCGCGCCGCGGACGCTGCAAAGCAGGACATCGAGCCCGGGTAGCACATGAGCATAGAGCACGGGCTCGTCCTGGGCTCGTGCGCGTGCGATCTTCGTGTCGAGCTGACAGAAAGGTTTGAACTGCCGCAACACGGCAAGAAAGGACTCCTCGCTCGGGGCGCTCGCGCGCCGGCGCTTTCTCGGGAAGGACATAAACATTCGCCTGAAAAAGAATTGCAAGAAAGACAGCGTCCTCATGCGACCACTCCCGGCTCTCGCGCGCCGCACGTCGATCTTTTATAGCATACGGATACGGCGTCTTCACGATCGGCGCGTGCTTCATGCAAATCGTGCCCCGTATGCAGTGGCGCAAGCGTGCGAGACTCGCGTCCCCACACTCGCCCGACATCTATGCCAATAATAGGCCCGTGTATCGTGCGCGTGCTCATCGAATTGAGAAAAAATGGCGATTTTGCGTACGCTCGCGCCTCTTCGGGCGCGTTGAAATATCGAACGGCAGCGACGATAATGGGGCGGTTCACGTTCCTCTCGGCCGCAAGGGTCGTGCCGCGGCGCAGCCACGACCGATCTACGGCGCGCGGTTCGGAGCAAGAGGAGACAGGAGAGGGCCGCTAAGGACACATGAAACTGTTCACGAAGGGGCTGCTGCTGATCGCGGTGCCGAGCGTCGTCGAACTCGCATTGCTCGGCATGTTGTCGAAGACTCAGGAGCAGACGTCGCAGGCCGCGCAGTGGGCAGCGCACAGTAAGCAGGTTCTCTATCAGGCGTCGGTGATCGCCGATCCGCTCTTGCGCGCGGCGTCCCGGGTGCGCGCGGGGCTCATTGCAGGCGACCCCGCGTTTATCGACCGTCGCACGGTCTGGGTCGACCTGGGCGATCGGCTGGCGCAACTCGAGCGGTTCGTCGGCGACGATCCGCTTCAGGTGGAGCGCGTGCGGCGCATGCGCGAAGCGGTCAATGCGTATCGCGCGCAGGCCGACGCAGTCTACGCCGCACTGCGCAGCGGGCGGCGGATCCGGCTGGCGTCGGTCGAAGACTCGCCGCTGCCGGAGCCCATCCGGGTTTTTCGCGACGAACTCGATGCGTTCGTCGATGCCGAATCGCGGCTGGATGCGCAGCGCAGCGCCGAGCTTTCCGCCACGCGCGACGAGCAGCGTCATGCGCTCGTGGCCGCGATTGCCGGCTCGATGCTGATTTGGGCTGTTGCGGCGCTGGGCTTCGCGGGCAATATCGGCCGCCGGCTGGCCACGCTGACTGCCAACGCCGGGCGGTTGGGCCGGGCGCAGTCGCTCGGCGCGCCGCTCGCGGGTAACGACGAACTGGCGGAACTCGACGCCGTGCTCCATCGGACGAGCGCCCGGCTGGCGGCCGCGGACCAGGAACAGATCGCGTTGCAGCGCACGCTGGAGGCGCGCGCGCGGGAACTGACCGAGGTGAATGACAATCTGCGTCAGCAAAAGCAGGACAACGATATGTTCATCTATAGCGTCTCGCACGATTTGCGCTCGCCGCTCGTCAATTTGCAGGGCTTTTCGCGGGAGCTGCAGGTATCGTGCGATGAATTGCGCGGGATGCTGGACGACGCGCGTTTGCCCGGACCCGAGCGGGCGCGTATCTCGCACGTGCTGGATGGTAATCTGAGCGAGGCATTGCATTTTTTGCGGACCGCCGTCTCGCGCTCGGCGTCGATCATCGACGCACTGTTGCGCATTTCGCGAGCGGGCCGCCTCGAGTATCAGTGGCAGCGGGTGAGTGTGGCGCGGGCCGTGGCGCGTGTGGTGGAATCGCTGCATGCGCAGATCAGCGAGCGCGGTGTCGTGATCTCGGTCGGTGAGTTGCCCCCGGTGTGGGGCGACCCGACGGCGATCGAGCAGATTTTCGGCAACCTCATCGGTAACGCCGTCAATTATCTGGACCCGACGCGAACGGGCCGCATTGAAATCGGTGCGCTCGAGCAGCCGCCCGCCGAGCCCGGCGAGCGTGCGACACGCATGCGCACTTATTATGTGCGTGACAACGGGCTCGGTATCCCCAAGGCCTATATGTCGAAGATGTTCAGTGCGTTCCAGCGGCTGCATGGCGATCGGACCAAGGGCGACGGCATCGGGCTCGCGCTCGTGCGGCGCGTGACCGAACGGCACGGCGGCCGCACGTGGGTCGAATCGGAGGAAGGCGTGGGGTCCACGTTTTTTGTGACACTGCCGGAACAACCAGTTCGTTCGTAATCTGTCAAAGAAAACGACAAACCAATCGAGAGGCGAACACCCGTATGAACGACGCCGCGCCTGGCCCGGCAACTGCCCGCGTGCTCGTCGTCGACGACGACGAGGGCATCTTGCGCCTCGCGCGAAAATCGCTCGAGCGCGCGGGTTGTCGCGTGTTTTCGAGTTCGAACGTCGTGGCGGCGCGCGCGAGCATCGAGGGCGACAGGCCCGATCTGCTCGTGCTCGACTATCAACTCGGGTGCGCTGAAACAGGGCTTGATTTCTTTCGCCGGCTGCGGCGGGAGGGCATCGCGCTGCCTGCCATCCTCGTTACCGGGTTCACCGACGAATCGCGAGTCATCGAGGCGCTGCGCGCCGGCATATCGGACGTGGTGCCGAAGTCGGAAGGCTACCTCGACTATCTGCCGGAAGCCGTCGAACGCGTGCTCGCGCAGGTTCGCCTGCAGCGTGCGTCGGCGGAGGCCCTGCTTCTGCGCGACCGCGAGGCACATTACCGGAGTCTTTCGGAGACCTTGCCGCACCTCGTTTTTACGAGCAACTCGCGCGGCGAGTGCGATTTCTTCTCCAAACAGTGGTACGCCTATACCGGGCTCGACGAGGCGGCGTCGCGCGGCCTCGGCTGGCTCGACGCGGTGCATCCAGACGATCGGGAAGCGCTGCGCCGCAACTGGCTCGACGCGGTCCGAGGCGATGCGGCCGATCATCGGCACGAGCTGCGCATTCGGGGCAGCGATGGCAGATACCGCTGGTTCGACATGCGCATCGCGCCGGTGCGCGACGCGAATGGCGGCATCGCCAAATGGTTCGCGAGCTGCACGGACATCCAATCGCAGCGCGAGGCGATCGACGAGCGCGAGCGCTTGCTCGCTGCCGAACAAAGCGCGCGCCAAACGGCCGAGGAAGCGAATCGCGCGAAGGATCGTTTCCTCGCCATGCTCTCGCACGAGCTGCGCACGCCGTTGACCCCGGTGCTCGCGGGGACGCGCGTGCTCGAGGTGATGCCGGGCCTGCCCGATGCCGCGCAAGCAACCGTCAAGATGATCCGGCGCAACATCGAACTGGAGGCGCGGCTCATCGACGACCTTCTGGATCTCACGCGCGTTGCCAACGGAAAATTGCGCCTCTCGCTCGAAGCGGTCGACGTACACGAAGTGATCGACAGTGTGCTCGAACTCTTTCACAGCGAGATCCAGGTCAAGCAGCTCGACGTCAATGTCGAGAAAATGGCGAGCAACCGCTATGTGCTGGCGGATCGTGCCCGGCTGCAGCAAATGCTCTGGAATCTCGTGCGTAACGCGGCGAAGTTCACGCCTGACGGCGGCCATATCTATGTGCGCACGCGCGACGCACGCATGCAGATCGAAATCTCGATCGAGGACACGGGAATCGGCATTGCTCCCGATCAGATCGGCAAGCTTTTCAATGCGTTTGAACAGGGCAGTCAACGGATGACCCAGCAGTTCGGCGGGTTGGGTCTGGGGCTGGCCATCACCAAGGCGCTGACGGACGCCCATGGCGGCACTGTCAGCGCCCACAGCCCCGGGCCGCATTGCGGTGCGACGTTCGCGATTGCCCTGCCGACCGTTGCCGCGCCCGCGGCGGCGCCCGAGGTGACCGACGCCGCCGCGGGCGGCGCCGACGAGCGGTTGGCGATACTGCTCGTCGAGGATCACGCCGATACGGCCGAAGTCATGGCGCAGCTGATGCGCGGGCTAGGCCATGAGGTGACGGTCGCGTCCTCAGTGGCAAGCGCGTTGTCCGCATCGCAGGGGGCTTCGTTCGACCTCATCGTCAGCGACATCGGCTTGCCCGATGGCACGGGGATCGATTTCATCGGCGCATTCCGCCAGCGCTCGCAAGTCCCGGCCGTCGCGCTGACGGGCTTTGGCACGGACGAGGATGTGCGGCGCTGTCTGGCGGCCGGGTTCACTTCGCACCTCACGAAGCCCGTCAATTTCGCTCAACTCGAAGAGCTCATCCAGCGCACCGCAGCGGAAAAAGCCGGCGGTGGCGGCGCGCGCGCAGCGGTGGCGTGAGGCGACGCCCGAGTGCGCAAGACGTTCTTCGAGCGTCGCCCGAGATCGGCCTCTGAGCGCTCGGTCGCTCAGCGCTTGAGCGAATCGCGTATCTCGCGCAGCAGTACGATGTCTTCGGACGGGGGCGGCGGCTCCGCCGGCGCGGCGGGCTCGGCGGCTTCGAGCTCGCGCAGCTTGTTGATGAACTTCACCATTCCGAAGACGATGACCGCCAGGATCAGGAAGTTGATGACCACGGTGATGAACGAGCCATAACCGAACACGGCGACGCCTGCCGTCTGCAGATCCTTGAACGAATCGGGGTTGCCCTTGAACGAGGGAGGGATGTCGCCCAGGCGAATGAACTTGTTCGAGAAATCGAGCCCACCCGTTGCCACGCCCACGAGCGGCATGATCAGATCCTTGACGATCGAATTGACGATCGTCGAGAAGGCGCCCCCGATGATGACGCCGATCGCGAGATCCATCACGTTGCCCTTGACGGCGAATTCCTTGAATTCCTTCACGATGCTCATGTTTTCTTCCCTCCTTGTGAAGGGCGCGCGGCAATGAATGTTGGCACCCGCGGCCATGATAGCGAACGGGTGCGCCGAGCGCGCGTTTTTTCGTTCGGTGCGCGGCGCGTCTTCAGCCGTCGCGTCGATCTCGCCGTGCTTGCTCAGATCCGATAGGCGAGGCGCAGTCCGCCCCAATGCCGTGCTGCGACGAAGATCGGTGCCGATGCGTCTTTCATCGTCACGAACTGGCCGCCGCCCATGTCGCGGCGGTAGGTCTGCAGCAGGAACGGTTTCGTATGCGTGGCGCACGCGAGTCCCGTTCGGTCGTTGAAAATCCTGCGATTGCGACAGTGCGCGGCGTTCCAGGCGGGCTCGCCGGGACGCTGCGGCTCCGAGAACTTCCTGTTATGCGTCGGCAGGTAGCCTCGGACGTCGACGGCAGCGCAAAACGCGACCCGCTCGTCGAGCGCGAGCAGCGGCTCCTGGAACGCCGGCAACACCCGGTCGGTGAATTGCGTGAAGCGCGTCATGAACTGCTGCGGATCGGAGCCGGGGATCGGGACATAGTTGGCGTCGAAGAGGTCCTCGAGCCGGATATCGCCGCGCGCGATGGCGGCCTCGAACGCCTTGCCGATCGCCGCGGCGGTGCGCTGCACGGCCTCGATGAAACGCGTATCGGGTGTCTCGACGCCCGTTGCGGCGGTCAGTTCGATCAGCGTCTCCGAGACGCTGACGAGGTTGGAAAGGCGGTCTTTCGCTTGAAGGAAGTTTTCGCCCGATTGCTCGACGTCATTCGCGATGGCGGCCACCGCCTGTTCGAGCGTACGGCACTGCGTTTCGATTTCGGTCGTGAGCGTCGCGATCTCTTCGGCTTCGCCGTGCAGTTTCGTCACGGCATTGCCGGTGGACGCGACGATTTCGCCGATCGCGCGCGTACCGTCCTTCACGCGATTGGCGCGTGCGGTGTTCTCGGTGCCGTCGGCAATCAATTGCTCGGTCTGTGAGGTCAGGCGCGCGAGCGTGGCTTCGATCTGCGATGTCGCTTGAGCCGTCTTGCTCGAGAGGTTTTTGACCTCGGCGGCTACGACGGCGAAGCTCTTGCCCGATTCGCCCGCGCGCGCCGCTTCGATCGCCGCGTTGATCGCGAGCAGATGCGTTTGCCGGGCGATGAGCGAAATCTCTTCGGATACGCTGCTGACATGAGCGAGTGCTTCGCGCAACGCGTCGATCTGCGTGGCGATGCCCGTCACACCACGCACGAGCCCATGAATATCCTCGAGCGATGCGTCGAGCGTGATGCGCGATTCGTCGACGGCTTGCGAGGCTTCGGCGCTGACGACACGCACTTGGCGCGCCGCTTCGGCGATACGGTGGTTGCCGGCCATCGTCACGGCGGCGGACTCGCGCAACTGCCGGCACACGTGCGCCTGAGTCGCGACGCGGTTGGCGACCTCTTCGACGTGGCCGGATACATCGCAGATTTCGACGCCGAGCTTGCCCGCGTGCTCGGCGATATCGCCGACGAGCGAGTGCGCGGAGCGAGGCCGGCGCTTGACGAAGCGCATCATGAAGGTCTCCTGACGGAGCTCGGCTCCGGTCGTTTTTCTTCCCGGCCAACGCCGGTGCGAATCAGTTCTATCGAATCTGGCTTACGCAGGCCTTACGCGCGAGTGCACCGAGGGCGTCGCGAACGACACGGCCGCCGCATGCTCGACCCATGTGTTTACGGCGCGACAGCGTTCCGACTTGAGGTTTGCGGAGTAGTGAATTTCCGCCATTGCGCGTGCTTGAACAAGTCTTTAGATTGAGCGGCGGCTTTGCACGCACGACGCGCCCGATGAGACCCCTCGCAGCGGCCCCGGGCTAGTTCCCACGCTCCGTCAGAGAGCCCATTCGTGCGTGCGTCACACATCACGGGAGAAACCGTGCGCGTTCCTTTTGCGGCGCGCATGCCGATATCATGTTCAATCGCTTGACGATACGCGGCGGGCTGACGCTCACCATCGCGGGTTACACACTCGCCCTCATTGCAACGATGGTAGTGGCGATGCTTGGGCTCAATCAAAGCAACGATGCGCTTCGCCAGATGTATGCGACCGATACGGCTGCGCTCACGCATCTGAAAACGAGTTCCGAGCGCATGCTGCAACTGCGGCTGGCGCTGGCCAGCTACGAGACGCTGTTTGCGATGGGCGAGGCCTCGGACGACATGCTGCCGAAAGCGCATGACGTGCTCAAGCAGAGCGACACGGAATGGACCGAGTATCTGCGCAAACCGCGCGACGCCGAAGAAACCACGCTGGCGAACAATGTCGGCGAGGCCCGCAAGGCGCTCATCGACCAGGGCATCGAGCCCGAGTTCAAGGCATTGACGGACAACGATTTCAACGCATTCCGCAATATCCAGGGACGCACAGCCAATCAGCTCTACGCGCGCTACGATGCCGCGATCACGGCGCTCGAAGCGTTGCAGGTCCGGCATCAGCAGGCGCGCTACGATCGCGCGCAGCAGGCGTTCCACACGCTGGCGCTTGCCGCCGCCGCAATGGCGTTCGTTGCCTTCGTCATCGGCATCATCGCGCGTACGGCGCTCGTCGCGGCGGTCGTGCGGCCGATCGACAGCGTCATTCGTCACTTCGAGCGGATTGCCTCGGGCGACCTCACCGGTGCGATCGATACGAGCCGCAACAACGAAATGGGGCGTCTCGTGACGGCGCTCAAGCAGATGCAGACCGCGTTGGCCTCGACCGTGGGCCGCGTGCGCAGCGGCTCGGAGGCCATCATGCACGGCGCGCGCGAGATCGCGTCAGGCAATGCCGACCTCTCGCAGCGCACCGAAGAGCAGGCGTCTTCACTGCAGCAGACGGCCTCGAACATGGAAGAGCTGACCGCGACGGTCAGACAGAACGCGGATCATGCGCGCGAAGCCAATGCGCTCGCCGACGAGGCATCGCTCACGGCGACGCGCGGCGGCGAGGTCGTCAGCGATGTCGTGCGGACGATGGAAGACATCGCATCGAGTTCGAATCAGATCGGCGACATCAGCGGCGTGATCGAGGGCATCGCTTTCCAGACCAACATTCTCGCGCTCAACGCGGCCGTCGAGGCGGCACGCGCGGGCGAGCAGGGCCGGGGCTTCGCCGTAGTGGCCGGGGAAGTGCGCTCTCTCGCGCAGCGCAGCGCGAGCGCCGCCAAGGAGATCAAGGCGTTGATCGCGCAGTCGGCCGACAAGGTGCAGGCGGGCACGACGCTCGTTGCGCGCGCCGGGACGACGATGCAGGAAGTCGTGGGCGCCGTGCAGCGCGTGACCGATATCATCGGCAAGATCAGCACGGCTTCGGTCGAGCAATCCAACGGCATCGATCAGATCGGCCAGGCCGTCATGCAGATGGACACGGTGACGCAGCAAAACGCGGCACTCGTCGAAGAAGCCGCCGCCGCGGCGGCGTCGCTCGAAGAGCAAGCGGCACAACTCGAAGCTGCCGTTGCGGCGTTTCGTGTCGACGCGCATGCGGGCGCTGCCGCCGCCGGAAATGCACGCGCGGCCGTCGCTCATGCGCCGGCATCACACACACGGCGCGAGCCTGCCACGGCTGCCGCGTTGCCGGTCTGACGCGCAGCGCGTTACGCGAACGTGTAATCGCGGACCCGCACGCGACGCGTGCGGTGTTTGAAAACGAACGAGAAGCCCGGCCACAGTGCGGTATTTTTTCCGCTCGCGCTCAGATACCAGCTGCGGCATCCGGCCTGCCAGACCGAACGGCGCAGCGTGTGCTGCAAGCGCTCGTTGAACGCGCGCTGCGCGGCGTCCGTCACCGTCATCGTTCGGGCGCCGCGGCGAGCGAGCGTGCGCAGACAATCGGCGATGTAGTCGATCTGCGACTCGATCATATAAACCATCGAGTTGTGGCCGAGCCCCGTATTGGGGCCGACGATCATGAAAAAATTCGGAAAGCCGGCCACGCTCGTGCCGAGATAGGCTTCGGGGCCGTCTCGGCGCCAACGCGCATCGAGATCGGCCCCGTTCGCGCCGATGACCGTAAAGGGCGCTCCCACATCGTTGACCTGAAAGCCCGTTGCGCAGACGATCGCGTCGAGCGCGCGATGCCTGCCGTCCATCGTGACGATGCCGTCCGTGACGATCTCGCCGATGGCGTTCGTCACGAGTTCGACGTTCGGCTGCGCGAGCGCCGGGTAGTAATCGCTCGAAAGCAGTACGCGCTTGCAGCCGAACCGGTAGTCCGGTGTCAGCTTCTCGCGCAAATGGGCGTCGGGCACCCGTCGCGCCAGATAGGCGAGGCTGAATGCCGTGGGCCCCTTCATCAACCGCGGATGGAAGACGAACGCCACGGCCCGGGCTTCATGCTGCCAATAAAGTGCATGTCGCAACAGACGTTGCGACAACGGTAAACGCCGGAAGAGCCGCTGCGCGCGCTCGCTGATCGGCCGATCCGGTCGGGGCATGATCCATGGCGGCGTGCGCTGAAAGAGGTGAAGCTGCGCGACGCGCGGCTGGATGCGCGGCACGAACTGGATCGCGCTCGCACCCGTCCCGATCACGGCAACCGATTTTCCTTCGAGCGCATAGTCATGGTCCCACGCCGCCGAATGAAAGAGCTTGCCCGCGAAGCGCTCGATGCCCGGGATGGCCGGTAGCGCCGGCCGCGACAGTGCACCGTTGGCCGCGATGACGATATCGGCTTCGACGCGCTCGCGCGAGCCGCCGCGCACGATGTCGAGCTTCCAGACGCGCGTGGCGGTGTCGAAGCGGGCCGCGCTCACGCGCGCGCCGAAGCGGATGGATGGCCCGAGGCCGTACTTGTCGGCACAGCGCTGCAAATACGCGAGAATTTCGGACTGCGAAGCAAACGTGCGGGTCCAGTATGGATTGGGCTCGAACGAAAACGAATAGAGATGCGAGGGAATGTCGCACGCAGCGCCGGGATAGACATTGTCCCGCCAGGTGCCGCCGACATCGTGGGCGGCCTCGTAGATCACGAACGAGGCGATGCCCATGCGTTTCAAGCGGATGGCCATGCCGATACCGGCAAAACCGCTGCCGACGATTGCGATGCGAGGCGTGCTCGCGGGCCGTGCGGCCGGCATCGTCAGTGCCCAACGACAGAGGCTCCCGCGCGGGGAGCCTCTGTCGAATACAGCGGGCGGAGTGCGATGCGCGCGTTCAACTGTCGTTCCAGTCGCCGCCGCCCGAATCGTTGCTGCCATAATCGACGCCGCCACCACCGTCGTTCCAGTCGTTCGAGCCCTGACCGAAGTCGACACCGCCGTTGTCGCCCCCGGCTGCGCGACGGCGCGCTTCGTCATCGTCGACATAGACGTCGCGTTCGATCACACGGTCGCGCCCGTGCGACAGCGCTTCGCCGAGCAGCACGCCCGTCAGCAAGCCGCCCATTCCGCCGCCGAAGCCGCCGCCTTGCTGGACGACGACGGTCGGCGGTTGCTGCACCGGCTGCGGCGGCGCCTGTTGCTGAAGGCGCTCGGCCTCCTGCGCATACGGGGACGCCGGTGCGCCGGCGGCCGGCGTTGCATGGGGATCGGGCCGGCCTTCGGCGCGCGCTTTCAAGCTTTCGAGCTGATGATCGAGCTCGTCGAGCCGATAGCCCGGGACGGGATTGCTACCGCTCGAGAGCGTCTCGACGAGCTCGCGCAATTGGGTTTCGGCACCTTCGACTTCGCTAGCCAGCGCCTCATGCCCCGGCGTGGCTGAAAGTCGCGTATCGAGCTTCAACGAGCGTGCCGCGTTGAGCAGTTCGGTGGCACGCTTCAATTGTGCGCGACGCTCTTCGTCGGCGCGACCGTCTTCGGTCGTGCGCGCGCGGCGCAGCGTCCAGCGCAGCACGAGCGCGATCACGACGACGAGCAGTACGATGCCGATCCACATGCCCATCGACGGTCCGCGGTGGGCGAGGGCGCCCGGTACCGCTTGCGCCGGTGCGAACGTGTTGGCCGCCGCATGTTGCGCGGGTGCGGATGGCGGAATCGTCGCGTTGGCACGGTTTGCAGCCGCACGCACGCGTGCCTCGACTTGTGCGAAGCGTGCCGGGTCCGTGAACTTCAGTTGCGGATCGAGTGTTTTGGCCTGCTCGATCTGTGCGAGCCCGTCGGCGTAGCGGCCCTCGCGGGCGAGCACTTGTCCGTACAGATAGTGAGCGTGCGCATTGTTCGGATGGGCTTGCAGAACCTGCGTGAGCTCGGTGTCGGCCTGCTGCCAGTTGCCTTGCGCCATCGCGCGCTCGACTTGCTGCGCGCTCGGTACGGCGGCGAATGCGGCACTCGCGGTCAGTGCAAGTACCGCTGCCACGACTGCGACAAATTTCTTCATGAGCTCAACCGGGCGCATTGCGCCCGTCTCCATGCCATGGGTCCGATACCGATGCGACGGGCGCCATTGCAGCGAAGCGCGTGCGACGGCGGCCCGTTTGCCACTGATGTTGCCGTATCGGTCCTGAGCACCGCGCGTTTTTATTGCGCCGGCGCGTTCAACTGCTTCTTCAACGCGGCCAGCCGCTCGTCGACCGACGGGCCTTTGTCGAGCGCCGCGAGTTTGTCCTCGAGAGCCTTGCCGCTCGAGACGTCCGCCGAGTTGAGGCGCGCGTCCGAGCGTGCATTCGAGAGCGCGACTTTCTCTTCGAGCTTGTTGAAGTCCTCGGACAGGTTCTTGCCGCCAATGCCGCCCAATGCCGTCGCGGCGGTGTCCTTGGCCTGGGCGATCTGCTGCTTCGCCTGCAGGATGTTCGAACGCGAGTTCAGATCGTTGCGGCGCCCGCGCATGTCGGCAATCTGGCTTTTCAATTGCTCGACCGACGGCTCCAGCGTGGCGAGCTCGCGTGCGAGCGCGTCGCGCTCGGCTTCCGCGGTGGCCTGCGCCGCCAGCGCTTCGCGCGCAAGGTCTTCGTTGCCCGATTGCAGCGCGCGTTTTGCGCCGTCTTCGTACTTGCGGGCCTTTTCGGCGGCCGCATCGCGCTTGCTTTGCTGCGTGGCGACCTGCGCTTCGATTTCGATCAGCGAATTCTCGGCTTTGGCGATGCTGTCGTCGAGCTCGCGCACGATTTGACGCGCATCGCGCGACGGATCCTGTACGGATTCAGCCGCGTCATTCAAGAGCCCCTTGACGGTGCGCGAAATAGTGTCGAATAGCGACATGTAGTTCTCCTCAGTTGACTCGGCGCCGAACGAAAGATTGCGGGTGTCCGGTTCATCCTCTACTTTACGCCGCGTTGCCGGGCCGCGGCGGCAAGCGTACGCAGCGGATATCGGGGCGCGCGGCGGCTTTGCAAGAGCGCGCAGGTGCCGCGCGCCGTCCGAACCCTCGTCCGCTGGCGGATATTACAGCAAGGGATCGTTAACTCCCGCTTAAATGCGGCGCGAAAATGCGGCTTGTAGCGGACCGCGGCGGGGCGCGCGCGACTCAGGCAAGACGCGGCGTGAAACGCTTGCGTGGGGGGCGCGAGGGGCTGTCGGCCGGGTCGTCGGCGGATGTTTCGGACCAGCGCGATGTCAGACGCGTGACCGTTTCGAGATCGAGCGCGGGAGGCGGTTCGCTGTCTTCCAGACGGGCCTCCTCGACCGGCTCGCAGGCAAGCGCTTGCGCGACGGCCGCCGCAACGGGTATGGGCCCGGGCGGTACGGCGGCGGCCTCGTCCCGTTGGCCGCCGGCCCCCATGGCCTCGGACGCGGCCGGCGTTTCGGCGGGCGGCTCGCACGGCGATATTCGATGCTGAGTGGCCGATTCCCGAGCGGGCGCCGCATCGGCGATGCGCCGCAGCGTCTCATTGAGCGAATCGGGGGCGGCCGGCGCTCTCCAGCTGTCCACGATCCGTGCCGCACGCACGTCCTCGGCCGTGTCCTCGAAAGCGAGCACGGCGCGGCGCACGAGTTCGCTGATGCTGATACCAAGGCTGTGCGCCTTGGTCGCCAGGGCGCGCTTTTGCGCCGGTGTCACGAAGACGGCGATACGTTCGCTGCGTTGATTCATGGTCGGCTCGCTGGCGTAAGGAGACGGTAAGGCCGATCGGTTGCCTCGGCACGAGAACGGCGGTCGGTCTCCATCATAGAATGCCGGCCGCTGCCGCAAAATGTGCGCGTTGCGCATAATGAGTGTCCGATCAAGGACTTGACTCGCTTGTAGGCGGCTTGTCCACAGACCTTTCAACATTTTCTGTTGATAACCCGGCGGCGGCTGTGCGCCAGCCAACGTGGGGAATTCTTACAAAAAAACTTCGTTGCCGGCCAGGCGATTTCATTAAAATGCGCTGTTGCGTCGCCGGGCCGCGGGCGTTGGCCAGTCGCGGCACCGTTATAATTACGATTTCGAGCGCCGCCTGAGCGGGCGAGCGCGCAACGGCGCGGCAAGCCGCGCTGACCATGCGTCATGCCTATCATTAAACGACCCCGATCCTCCGAGTCTCCGGCCGACGGCCGACAACCTTCCCGAGTGAGTCCCGAACGCCAGCATGGCTCGTTCGGCAGCAGCCTGCTGCTGACATTGGGCGGCCTCGTCGCAACCGTTGCCGTCGTCTTTGCGCTGATTATCGGCTATGCATTGATCGTGATGGCGCCGCAATTGCCATCGCTCGATGCGCTGACCGACTATCGCCCGAAGGTGCCATTGCGCGTCTATACGGCCGACCACGTACTGATCGGCGAATTCGGCGAGGAGCGGCGCTCTCTCGTGCGTTTCGCCGATATTCCCGATTCGATGAAAAAAGCGGTGCTCGCGATCGAGGACTATCGCTTCTACGAGCATGGCGGCGTGGATTTCCTCGGCATCCTGCGTGCCGGTATGGCGGACATCCTCCATGGCGGCGCGTCGCAAGGCGCGAGCACGATCACGATGCAGGTGGCGCGCAACTTCTTCCTCTCGAGCGAGAAGACCTACACGCGCAAGATCTACGAAATGATGCTCGCGTACAAGATCGAACGCGCGCTGACGAAAGATCAGATCCTCGAGCTCTACATGAACCAGATCTATCTGGGCGAGCGCGCGTATGGTTTCGCGGCGGCCGCCCGGGTGTATTTCGGCAAGGATCTCAAGGACATCACGCTGGCTCAGGCGGCGATGCTGGCCGGGCTGCCCAAGGCGCCCTCGGCATACAATCCGATCGTCAATCCGAAGCGCGCGAAGATCCGGCAGGAGTACATCCTCAAGCGGATGCTCGATCTGCGCTATATCACGCAGGCGCAATACGATCAGGCCGTCAAGGAAGACATTCACACGAAGGTGTCGGGCAACGAATACAGCGTGCATGCGGAGTATGTCGCCGAGATGGTGCGACAGATGATGTACGCGCAATACAAGGAAGAAACGTATACGCGGGGCTTGTCGGTCGTGACGACCCTCGACTCGGCGTACCAGGATGCGGCTTACCGCGCCGTGCGCAAGGGTGTCATGGACTACGAGCGCCGGCACGGCTATCGCGGACCGGAAGGCTTCGTCGAGCTGCCGGCCGGCCGCGACGAACGCGACGAGGCAATCGACGACGCGCTCGCCGATCATCCGGACGACGGCGAACTGGTGGCCGGTGTCGTCACCGCAGCGAGCCCGAAGCAGCTGACCGTGCAATTCGTCGACGGCAATACGGCCAACGTGACCGGCGAAGGGCTGCGTTTCGCGGCGACGGCACTGAGCGCGCGCGCCAGCGCGGCGCAGCGGATCAAGCCCGGTTCGATCGTCCGGTTGATGCCCGATGCGAAGGGCAACTGGCAGATCACCCAGTTGCCGCAGGTGGAAGGCGCGCTCGTTTCGCTCTCGCCGCAAGATGGCGCGCTCCGTGCGCTCGTCGGCGGGTTCGACTTCAACAAGAACAAGTTCAATCACGTGACGCAAGCCTGGCGTCAGCCCGGTTCGAGCTTCAAGCCGTTCATCTATTCGGCGTCGCTCGAAAAGGGCCTCGCCCCGGCGACGATCATCAACGATGCGCCGCTTTACTTCCCCCCGAGCACGCCGGGCGGGGAGGCGTGGGAGCCGAAGGACGACGATCAGCCCGATGGCCCGATGTCGATGCGCGTGGCGCTCGAGAAGTCGAAGAACCTCGTCTCGATCCGGATTCTTTCCTATATCGGTACCAAGTATGCGCAGGACTATGTGACGCAGCGCTTCGGTTTCGACGCGGACAAGACACCTCCGTACTTGCCGATGGCGCTGGGCGCCGGGCTCGTCACGCCGCTGCAGTCGGCCGCGGCCTACGCGGTGTTCGCGAACGGCGGCTATCGCGTCAATCCTTATCTGATCGCGGAAGTCGATGACGCGCACGGTCAGCCGATCTCCAAGGCGCAGCCGATCGTGGCAGGGCGGGACGCGCCGCGTACGATCAGCGCGGCCAACGCCTTCATCATGAACTCTCTGCTGCATTCGGTGGCAACGGCAGGTACCGGTGCGGGCACGAACGTCTTGCATCGCTCGGACCTCTCCGGCAAAACCGGTACGACGAACGACGCCAAGGACGGATGGTTCGCGGGTTACCAGCCGACGCTGGTCGCAGTGGCCTGGATGGGCTACGACCAACCGAAGAGTCTCGGCAGCCGCGAATTCGGTGCGCAGCTCGCGCTGCCGATCTGGGTCGACTACATGGGCCAGGCGCTGCGTGGCGTACCGCAGGTGCAAATGCCGATGCCCGAAGGTGTGACGACGATCGGCGGCGAGCTTTACTACGCGGACATGACGCCTGGCAATGGCTTCGTTGCGAGCATCGGCACAGGGGGCGAACCGGGGACTGCGCTGGCTGGCGCCGGCGCGAGCGAAGCGGTCGGCAGCATCGGACCGGCTGGGCTCGCGGCGCCTGCGGCACCGCCGCCCAGTGTGTCGTCGCAGGAGAAGAAACAGATTCTCAATCTGTTCAATGACAACCGGCCCTGAGCGGTCGCGATCGCGCGATCAATTACTCGAATGGCCTGGAAGTCGCGCTAGGCCGACGCGCGCGCCCGTTCGAGATGGGCGGACAACGTGGCCGGGTCGGTATTCGTTCCGCACAAGATGACGCCGACGCGCTTGCCTTGCAGCGTTTCACGCAGCGGCCCCAAGAGCGCGGCCGTCGCAGCGGCGCACGCCGGCTCGACCGCGAGCTTGAGCTGGACGAACAGCTTGAGCATCGCTGCGCGCAACTCATCGTCCGAAACGGTGACGATCCGATCGATGTGGCGCCGGCACAGCTCGTAGCTATATTGCTCGGTGTGCGGTGCCATCAGGGAATCGGCGATGGTGTGCATCGCGCCCATCTTCACGGTGTGATTGGCGGCGAAACTGCGCGACATTGCATCGGCGCCCTCCGGTTCGACACCGAACACATGCACGCGCGGATTGGCGAGGCGCAATGCGGTCGAGACGCCGGCTGCCAAGCCGCCGCCGCCGATGGGGACGATCACCGCATCGAGATCGGGCGTCTGCGTCGCCCATTCGTAGCCGAGCGTTGCCGTGCCCAGCACCGTGCGATAGCCATTGAACGGGTGAACGAAAAAGCGGCCTTCCTCGGCTTCGATTCGGCGCACGACATCGAATGCTTCGGCCGGCGAGTCGGCCATGACGACCTCGGCCCGATACTGTTTGCACAGCGCGACGCGCGCAGGGCTTGCCGTGCGGAACATCACCACTTTCGCGCTCGTACCGAGCCGCATGGCCGCATAGGCGACCGCCGCCGCATGATTGCCGCCCGATACGCAGGTCACGCCGACGCTGCGCTGCGATGCGTCGAGCGCGAGCAGATTCGTGAATGCGCCCCTCACCTTGAAGCTGCCGCTCGACTGCAGCAATTCGAACTTGAAATTGATGTTCGTGCCTTCGAGCGTCGGAAAGTCATGCCGTTCGAAGACCGGCGTCCGCACGACCCAGGGCGTAAGCGCGAAATGCTGTGACGCGATGGCATCCAGCGTGGGAACCGGCTCGGCGTCGATCGTGTGGTCGGTATGCTGCGATGAAGCGGTGGACATGAGCGAAGCCATCGTAAAGGACAAGTGAGGGACCCGCGCTACTGTTGCTACTGTTGCTGCTGTTGCGTATCGACCGACATGCTGCGAATGAATTTGCGCAAGAAGCTTTCACAGGCGTCGAGCTGCGCGAGCTCGACATACTCGTTCGGCTTGTGCGCCTGCTCGATGTCGCCCGGCCCGCAGACGACGCTCGGCACGCCGGCCAGCGCGAACAGCCCCGCTTCCGTGCCATAGGCGACCTTGCGCGTATCGCGATCGCCCGTCAAGGCGCGCACGAGTTGCGTGATGGCCGCCTGCTCGGTGGCGTCGAGACCCGGCGCCGCGGCAATGCGCGTGAACTCGATTGCGGCGTTCGGATGCTCGCGCCGCATCTGCGGCAGCAGCGTTTCGTTCGCGTAGCGCTCGATGCGCGCGAATACGACGGCCGGATCGAGCGTCGGCAGGTTGCGAAACTCGAAAGCGAAGCGGCACTCGGCTGGCACCGTGTTGATCGCATTGCCGCCTTCGATCGTGCTCGTCTGCGCCGTGGTGAACGGCACGTCGTAGCTCGTATCGAACGGACCGTCGCGCCGCATTTGGTCGGCCACGTCGCGAATATGGCAGATGAGGCGGGCCGCATATTCGATCGCGTTGAGGCCCTTGGGCGTCAGCGACGAATGGGCCGCATGACCGCGCACGCAGCAGCGATACGCGTTGATGCCTTTATGCGCCACGATCGGACGCATGCTGGTGGGCTCGCCCACGATGCAGCCGTCCGGCTTGATGCCACGCTTTTGCAGGTCTGCGATCATCAGCGGCGCACCGGCACAGCCGATTTCCTCGTCGAACGAGAAAGCCAGGTGAATCGGCTTCGCGAGCCGGGCCGATTGCATTTCGGGCACGAGCGCGAGCGCCGTGCCGATGAAGCCCTTCATATCGCAGGTGCCGCGGCCATACAACCGGCCATCGCGAATCTCGGGCGAAAACGGATCGCTGTCCCACTGTTGTCCATCGACGGGCACGACGTCCGTGTGGCCGGACAGCACGACGCCGCCTTGCGTAGAACCGTCGTGCGCGGGGATCGTGGCGAACAGGTTGGCCCATTCGCCGCGCTCGCCGCGCGCATCGCGCGTCAGCAGTGAAGAAATGCCTCGTGCCGCCAACGATTCGCACACGAGTTCGATCAGTTCGATATTCGGTACACGGCTCGTCGTATCGATCGAGACGAGCCGTTCGACCCATTGCAAACTGAGCGGAACCGGTGAAGCGGAGGAGGGGGCCGAAGCCAGCGAGTGGGGAGAGGACGTGGAGGATCGGTGCGCCGTTTCAGCGTCTTGCGACATGACAAGCTCCAGCTCGAGAGTGCCTCCGATCATACCGAAAAACCGCGTGCAACCCAAATAGTGCGAGCGACAGGGGCATGCTGCGGCGCCGCAATCGAGCGCCGCAGCATGCTTTTTTCATCGCGCGGCGGCGGCCGGTTGGCGCGCGGGCGCGCCCAGCGCACGCAGCGTCTCCTTGGCGGTCGCGACACGCACGGCCAGATCGGGGCTGCGCGTTTCGATGCGCAACTTGTCCTGTCCCGCCAGCTTGATGTGCTTGTTCTTGTGGACCATCTCGATGATGCGCATGCCGTCGATGGGCGGATTCGGCACGAACTGAAGGCTGATCGCGGCTTCGCCCGCATCGATCTTCGAGACGCCGAGCGGCTTCGCCGCAAGCCGCAGCCGGTGCGTCTCGACGAGCGCGTGGGCTTGCGTCGGCAGCTTGCCGAAGCGGTCGATCAGTTCTTCCTGGATATCGTCGATGGCGTCGCTGGTCTCGCAATTGGCGAGGCGTTTGTAGATCGACAGGCGCTCTTGCACGTCGCCGCAATAGTCTGCGGGAAGGATGGCGGGCGTATGCAGATTGATCTCGGTCGTCGCCGCGAGGGGCGCGGTCAGATCGGGCTCCTGGCCGTTCTTGAGCGCTTTCACGGCGTCGCTGAGCATCTCCGAATACAGCTGAAAACCGATCTCGTGGATTTCGCCCGATTGCTTGTCGCCCAGTACCTCGCCGGTGCCGCGAATCTCGAGATCGTGCATCGCCAGATAAAAACCGGAACCGAGTTCCTCCATCTGCTGAATGGCTTCGAGGCGGCGCTGCGCCTGCTTCGTCAATCCTTGCGGATCGTGCACGAGCAGGTAGGCATAAGCCTGGTGGTGCGAGCGCCCGACGCGTCCGCGCAATTGATGCAGCTGCGCGAGGCCGAACTTGTCGGCGCGATGAATGAGAATCGTGTTCGAGCTCGGGACGTCGATGCCGGTTTCGATGATGGTCGTGCACAGCAGGACGTTGGCCCGCTGAGAGACGAAGTCGCGCATGACGCGCTCGAGCTCGCGTTCATGCATCTGCCCGTGTGCCACCGCGATTCGCGCCTCGGGCACGAGCGCTTCGAGCATGGCGCGCCGGTTTTCGATCGTCTCCACTTCGTTGTGCAGGAAGTAGACTTGCCCGCCGCGTTTGAGCTCCCGCAACATCGCTTCGCGAATGACGCTGTCTTCCTCGCGCCGCACGAATGTCTTGATCGCCAGCCGTTTTTGCGGCGCGGTGGCGATGACGGAAAAGTCGCGCAGGCCTTCGAGCGCCATGCCCAGGGTTCGCGGAATGGGCGTGGCGGTCAACGTCAGCACGTCGACCTCGGCGCGCAGTGCCTTTAGCGCCTCCTTTTGCCGTACGCCGAAGCGATGCTCTTCGTCGATGATGACGAGGCCGAGCCGCTTGAAGCGCACGTCCGACGACAGCAGCTTGTGCGTGCCGATGACGATGTCGATCGAGCCGTCGTTGATCTGCTCGATGGCCGCGTTGACCTCCTTCGTCGACTTGAAGCGCGAGAGCTCCGCAATGCGCACGGGCCATTCGGCGAAGCGATCGGTAAAGGTCTGCGTGTGCTGTTCGGCGAGCAGCGTGGTCGGCGCGAGCAGCGCGACCTGCTTGCCGGCCATCACGGCGATGAACGCGGCTCGCAATGCCACCTCGGTCTTGCCGAAGCCCACGTCGCCGCATACGAGCCGGTCCATCGGACGACCCGTCGTCATATCGCCGATAACGGCGGCGATCGCGGCGGCCTGATCCGGCGTTTCCTCGAAACCGAAACTCTCGGCGAATTTGCCGTAATCGCGCGGATCGAACCGGAAGGCATGGCCCTCGCGCGCGGCGCGCCGCGCATAGAGGTTGAGCAGCTCGGCGGCCGTGTCGCGAATCTGCTGTGCCGCGCGGCGCTTGGCCCGTTCCCATTGGCCGGAGCCGAGCGCGTGCAACGGGGCGGTGTCCGGGTCCGCGCCGCTGTAGCGGGAAATCACATGCAGTTGCGCGACGGGGACGTAGAGCTTGCTGTCGCCGGCGTACTCGAGATGGAGGAACTCGGTTTCGCCTTCGCCGAGGTCCATCGTCACGAGTCCCATATAGCGGCCGATACCATGCTGCGCATGCACGACGGGATCGCCCACCTTGAGCTCCGAGAGGTCGCGCACCATCGAATCGACGTTGCTGGCCTGCTCCTGACGCCGGCGGCCGGCGCGCCGGGCCAGCGGGCCGTAGAGCTCGGTCTCGGTGACGACGGCCCAGCCTTCCGCCGGCAGCGCGAAGCCCGTCGAGAGCGGCGCCACCCCGAGCGCAAACGCGGCGTCGCCTTGCAGCCAGCTCTCGAAGCTCTCGCCCGCATGCGGCTTGAGGCCGTTTTCGGCGAGGAACTGGGCGATCGTTTCGCGGCGACCGGCCGACTCCGCGGCGATCAGCACACGCCGGCCGCTCGTGGCGAGGTAGGCGCGCAGCGCGGCGACCGGATCGTCGGCACGACGATCGACGGCCAGCGACGGCAGCGGCGTGCTCCAGCCTCCGCCGCCGTCGGTGGGCACCACCAGACGCGCGAACGGCTTGGCCAGCGTATAGAAATCCTCATCGGAAAGGAACAGCCGCTGCGGCTCGAGAATCGGCCGCTCGCGGTCGTGCGACAAAAACGCGTGGCGTTGTTTCGTGTCGGCCGTGAAGCGCCGGATGGCGTTCTCGAGATCGCCGACGAACGCAAGGTGGGCGTTTGCCGGCAGGTAGTGGAACAGGGTGGCCGTCTGCTCGAAAAAGAGCGGCAAGTAGTACTCGATGCCGGCGGAGGGCATGCCGTTGCCGATGTCCTTGTAGATCGACGAACGGCTCGGGTCGCCTTCGAATACCTCGCGCCAGCGGCTACGAAACGCGGTGCGCGCCGCTTCGTCGAACGGAAACTCGCGGCCCGGCAGCAAGCGCACGTCGCGCACGGGGTACAGGCTGCGTTGCGTGTCCGGATCGAATGCCCGGATCGAATCGACCTGGTCGTCGAAAAGATCGATCCGGTACGGCAACGCGGAGCCCATCGGATAGAGGTCGATCAGCGAACCCCGCACGCAGTACTCACCGGGGCGTACGACCTGGCTCACGTGCTCGTAGCCCGCGAGCGTGAGCTGCGCTTTCAGTTTGGCTTCGTCGAGCCTGGCCCCTTGCGAGAACGAGAACGTGTAGGCCGCGAGGAACGAGGCCGGCGGCATCCGGTAGAGCGCCGTCGTGGCGGGTACCAGCAGTACGTCGCAACGACCCTCGCCGAGGTCGTGCAGCGTCGCCAGGCGCTCGGAAACGAGATCCTGGTGCGGCGAGAACGTGTCGTAGGGCAGCGTCTCCCAGTCCGGCAGCCGCCGCACGCGGGCGCCGGGCGCGAACCAGGCGAGTTCCTGCGAAAGCCGTTGCGCGTCGACGGCGCTCGCGCAGACCACGGCGAGAAGCGGAACCGCCGCGCCCGCCGCCTGCAGATATCGGGCGATCAGCAGCGCGTCGGCCGAGCCATGCGCCCCGTCGAACGCGAAGCGCTGGCCCGGTTTGACGAGCGGAAACGGTAAAAGCGGCGAAAAGGGTGTTGCGGCAGTCTGCATGACGGGAATGTAGGCCGTTTCAATGAACGGCACGTGCGCAAAAAACGGACGCAGCACGGGCCGGAAGGGGTTGAGCGCGAGCACGGATCCGGGTCGGCCGAATCGGACCCGCCTCGCGCGAAGCACCTATTATAAAATCCGTCCTTTATTTTGACCCGCGGCCCGCTCCTTGACTTCTCGTCTTTTTGCCCTGATCCCCTGCGCCGGCACCGGCAGCCGTTCCGGCGCACCGATGCCCAAACAATACCGCACGGTCGCCGGCCGGCCGTTGCTCCACTTTACGCTGGCCGCTTTCGACGCTTGCAGCGAGTTTGCGCAGACGCTCGTCGTGCTGGCGCCCGACGACACGCACTTCGATGCGCGTCGTTTCAGCGGCCTGCGCTTCGCCGTGCGGCGCTGCGGCGGCGCGACGCGGCAGGCTTCGGTGATGAACGGGCTCGCGGCGCTCGCGGAGTTCGGCGCCGCCGCGGACGACTGGGTGCTCGTCCATGACGCAGCGCGCCCCGGCATCACCCCCGCGCTGATCCGTTCGCTCGTCGCAGCGCTCAAGGACGACCCCGTCGGGGGCATCATGGCGTTGCCGGTGGCCGACACGCTCAAGCGCATGGATGCGGCGCGCGGCGGCCACATCGCGCGCACCGAGCCGCGCGACGGGCTGTGGCAGGCGCAAACACCGCAGATGTTCCGCATCGGCATGCTGCGCGAAGCGATCGAACGCGCGCAGCATGATGGCCATGATTTGACCGACGAGGCAAGCGCGATCGAATGGCTCGGCCACGCGCCGCGGCTCGTTCAGGGCAGCCTGCGCAATTTCAAGGTGACTTACCCTGAGGACTTCGAGCTCGTCGACGCGATTCTCAGGCATTCCCCGGCCGGCTGAGCGGTTCGCCGGAGGCGGGCGGCGGCCCGCTCAGCCAGTGGCGCCGACACTCGGACGTATTTATTCAATCGAAACCGGAAGCACGGATGGACTACAGAATCGGACAAGGCTACGACGTACACGCGCTCGTGCCAGGGCGGCCGCTCGTGATTGGCGGCGTGACGGTGCCATACGAGCGCGGGCTGTTGGGGCACTCGGATGCCGACGTGCTGCTGCATGCGATCACCGACGCGCTTTTCGGGGCGGCGGCGCTGGGCGATATCGGCCGGCACTTTCCGGACACCGACGAACGCTTTGCCGGCGCCAACAGCCGCGTGCTGCTGCGCGAGTGCGCCGCCCGGCTCGCGCAAGCCGGCTTTGCGATTCAGAACGTCGACAGCACGGTCATCGCGCAAGCCCCGAAGCTCGCCCCGCATATCGATGCGATGCGAACCAATATCGCCGACGATCTGGGCCTGCCGCTCGCGCGCGTGAACGTGAAGGCCAAGACCAACGAAAAGCTCGGCTATCTTGGCCGCGGCGACGGGATAGAGGCGCAGGCGGCCGTTTTGCTGCGCGCGCTCTAGCGCCTGTTCACGCCAATTACAGGCTAGTTGCCTTCGATCGCGAGCACATTGGCGGCGGCGCTGACGACGGCCGCGATGCGCCCGACATCGCGCAGTTGCTGCGCCGACATGCCTTGCTCGTTTTTCAGCAGCGCGTAGTGCGAGCTTACGCAAAAATGGCACTTGCCGACGATCGAGGCGGCGAGCGCATACATTTCGAAGCGGCGCTTGTCGACGCCGCCATGGGTGGCGTACGCGCTCATCCGCAGCTCGGGCCGCTGGGTTTTGAGGTCGTCGTCGTTCGCCATTTCGACGTACGGATACCAGACATTGTTCATGCCCATCATGGCGGCCGCCGTCAGCGCGCCCGTGACCTGCTCGGGCGACAGGACCCCGGACGAACGGATCGCATCCACGATCGTGGTGCATTTCGCGGCGAAGGCAGCGGCCAGCGCCACACCCGCCGCATCGGCGCCTTCCAGCGACGAGCGCGCGATCGTGCCGTCGAGGTTCAGGCGGATGTCCTTCGCGTAATCGGGGATCTTTTCCTTGATCGCAGACAAGAATTCCATTGAAGACTCCTATCGAGTGACCGATAAAAAAGCCCGCCGGCCTTGTCGAGCACAGCGGGCTCGGTGCTTGACCGAAGCGGTTGCCGCAGCTTAAAGCGTTGCGCCGCCGACCGTGCGGTTGCACGGGCACAGTTCGTCGGTTTGCAAGCCGTCGAGAATGCGCAGGACTTCCTGCGGGCTGCGGCCCACGTTCAGGTTGTTCACCGACACGTGTTGAATCGTGTTGTCCGGATCGACGATGAACGTTGCGCGCAGGGCCACGCCGGCTTCCTTGTCGCGCACGCCGAGCTGATCGATCAGCTCGCCCTTCACGTCGCCGAACGCGTAGTGGTTCAGGCGATTGAGGTCCTTGTGCTCGCGACGCCATGCCAGCTTCACGAACTCGTTGTCGACGCTACCGCCCAGCAGCACAGCATCGCGTTCCTCGAAGTCCTTTTGCAGCTTCCCGAACTCGACGATCTCCGTCGGGCACACGAACGTGAAGTCCTTCGGATAGAAATAGATGATCTTCCACTTGCCCGGGAACGATTGTTCGGTGATCTCTTCGAACGCCGATTGACCGTTTTCTTCATGGTTGTTGAAGCCCGGTTTCGCGGCAGTGACGGTGAAGGCTTCCAGCTTATCGCCCACGGTTTTCATGCAGTGACTCCTCATCGGGTTGAAAAAACTCACTTCAAAAATACGCGCCCGCTGTAACGGATGCGCTACACGCTCCAACTATAACGCTATTGGAAAATTGTTGCAATAGATTTTATCTAATGAAACCGATAGCCTGCCGCGTTGCGGCATGCGAGGCGAGGGGGTTCGAGCGCTGCGCAACAGCCGGTCCGCGGCATCAAGCGCTTTTTCCCAAGGGGAACTCGATCGTGACTTCGAGACCGGGGCCCGGCGTACGGTTGCGCAAGCGCAACGAGCCGCGGTAGCGGCTCACGAGCCGCTGGACGATGGCCATGCCAAGGCCCGTGCCGTTGGCCTGGCTGCGCGCCGAGTCGACCCGATAAAAGGGACGCGTCACGAGCGCGAGCTGGTCTTCGGGAATGCCGGGGCCCTCGTCCAGCACGGCGAGCTCGACGCGCGAATGCGCGACGCGCGTCTCGAGCATGATGTGCGGAATCCCGTCCATCTCGCTGTGGCCGTACTTCTTTGCGTTTTCGAGCAAATTACCGACCACGCGTCGGACGTCGGTTTCGTCGGCTTCGATGATCGCGGACGGTGCGAGCCGCGTAATGAGCCGCACGCCGTCCTCGCTGGCCATGCGGGCGGCCATCTCGCCCGCGACCTGCGAAAGATCGACCGACTCGGACGTACGCTGAACCGGCCGCGCATAGTCGAGAAAGCGGCCGATGATCATGTCCATTTGCTCGATATCGTCGATCATGGCGTCCTTCGTTACCTGATCCGACGGGCTCATCTCGGTCTCGAGCCGCAGCCGTGCGAGCGGGGTGCGCAAGTCGTGCGAGATACCGGCGAGCATCAGCGCACGATCGGCTTCGAGCTGCTCGAGATCCCGCACCATCTGGTTGAAGCTGCGATTCGTATCCGCCGCGACACCGAGACCGCGCTCGGGCAGCGGCTCGGGGGCTTGACCGGAGCCGACCTTGCGCGCGGCGACGGCAAGCCGGGCAAACGGCCGGTTCACGAGGCTCGTGATGAATGCGGCGCCGAACAGCGACAGCGCGAGCGCAAAGATGCCCCAGCCGGCCCATTGCAGACCCGTGACGTTATCGAGCTGTTCCCGGTCGAGCGCGACCCAGTAGTCGTCCTCGTCGATCTTGAAGCTGATCCATACACCGGGAATGTCGTTGACCGATTGAGCGATGACGGTATCGTCGCCAAGCCGGCCACGGATGTCATGTTCGATGAGCCGGTTGAGCGACTCGTCGGGCTGCAGCGTGTATTTGTCCGTCGTCTCGCGCGGATAGACGCGCACGCCCTCGTTGCTTTCGAGATCTTGCAAGAGCGCCCGCCGCAGGTCCGGATCCGAGTAGAGCAGCGCCGTGCGCGTGAGCTTGACGATCGCCACGAGCTGCAGTGCCACCCGTTGGGCGCGTGGCTCGCGCTCGATCACGCGAAAGCTCTGGAACCACGCGGCGAGACTCACCGCGATCAGCAGAGCGATCAGCAAGAAGGTGCGCCAGAACAGGCCCCCGAAGACGTGCGTGAGAATACGCCGGTCGATGCGCATGGGGCCTACTGACACAAAAGGAAAGGGACGGGCGACGGCAACCCGCCGATCACGCCGATCCGTCGGGGATGAAGACGTAGCCGAGCCCCCAGACGGTCTGGATGAAGCGCGGGCTGCTCGGATCGACTTCGATCAGCTTGCGCAAGCGTGAAATTTGCACGTCGAGGCTGCGATCGAATACTTCGTATTCGCGGCCCCGCGCCAGTTCCATCAGCTTTTCGCGCGAAAGCGGCTGGCGCGGATGGCGTGCGAACACCTTGAGCACGGAGAACTCCCCCGTGGTCAATGGGATTTCCTGGCCGGCTTTGGTCAGCGTACGCGTGGCGAGGTTGAGCGCGAAGTCGCCGAACTCGAAGACCTCGGCCGTTTCGGACGGCGCACCGGGCAACTCGGAGGGCGACTGTCGCCGCAGCACGGCGTGAATACGCGCAACCAGTTCGCGCGGATTGAAGGGCTTGGGCAGGTAGTCGTCGGCGCCCATTTCGAGCCCGACGATACGGTCCACGTCTTCTCCCTTGGCGGTCAGCATGATGATCGGCGTACGGTCGTTGCTGCCGCGCAGGCGGCGGCAAATGGACAAGCCGTCCTCGCCCGGCAACATCAGATCGAGCACGAGCAGATCGAAGCGCTCGCGCACCCAGAGCTTGTTCATTGCCGGCGCGTTTTCCGCGACGTAGACATTGAAGCCTTGTTCGCCGAGGTAGCGGCGCAGGAGATCGCGCAGGCGCGGGTCGTCGTCGACGACGAGAATTTTCGAGGGGTTTTTCGTTTCCATGGTCGGCATCTTAGCGCGATTGCAAACAGGGACGGGAAAGTACGAATTCTCGCGTTACAGTCAGTTACAAAATTTACCCCGCTTCGAGGGGGTGCGTAAACAGCGCACACGTAAACTTCTTCACCGAAAGCGGCTCTTCGGTGGATACTTCATCCGATACATTTTCATGCCCGCCACTCGCTCGGGCTCAAGCACACGTAATTCGAGGTCGCCGGTTGCCGCACAACGAAGGGAACAAGATGATGGACAGCGCGTGGCCGCGTATGCGCGCTCGGATCCTGGCGATCGCCGTTGCAGGCGCCGTCGTCGGCGCTGCGGCTCCGCTCGGGGCCTACGCCCAGCCGCAGCGCCGAGGTGACGGCGAGGCGCAGCCCTCGTCCTCCTTTCGCCGCAACTCGTCCCATTCTCAACATCCCCGCGCGGCCAGCGCCGCTTCAGCGCCTATCGTGCGCACGAATACGCCGTTCGACTTCGGCACTCAGCAACGGGACGGACACCTGACACCGGAAGAGCGCCGCTTGCTGCGTCAGCACATCGAAGACGCCGTGCGCGAACTGTATAAGCGCTGAGGCCGAGCGGCGACGGCGCGGCTCGCGCACGCTGCGACGCTTTCAACGCGAGCGGGCCGCGCGCCAGGCGATCCAGAGCTTGCGAATGGGTGTCAGCGCGATGCGCTGATGAAGCACGCGATAGTCGTCTCGTTCGATTTCGTCGAGCAGCGCGAGCGCCATGGCCGATTGAGCCCGCAGCGTACGCTGAGTCTTGCGTTCCGGTTGCGGGATGCCGGCAAGCGCGGCCACGATGGCCTCGCGTGCACGCCGCGTCTGAAAGCGCATGAGTTCGTCGAACGCGGGCGTGTACTTGCGGTTGATGAGCTCAGCCGCGCTGACCTGGAACCGCTGCAGTTCGTCGATCGGAATATAGATGCGGCCGTGGCGCGCATCGTTGCCGAGTTCCTGCACGAGCTGAGCCAGCATCAAGGCGTTGCCGAGCGGCGGCGCCCATTGCGCGGCCGCCGCCGTGTCGCGGGCGGTGACGCGCGCCACGGCAAGCGCGAATGCGCCGCCGACCTGCTCGATGTAGCTGCGCAGGTTGGGGTAGTCGAGATAGCGCGCCTGGTTCAGATCCATCTCGAAGCCGTCGACAAGCGCCTGCAGCGTGGCCGATTCGCCGTCGATGTCCGCGCGGTGCGCGGCAAGTGCGACCGATACCGGGTGCGTCGGCTGTCCGGCCGCGAGCGAGGCGAGCTCTTGTTGCCACCACGCGAGCTTGGTTCTGCCGATGGCGGGATCGCTCGTCTCCCTTGCCGCTTGTTCGAGTTCACGGCGCAGCGCGAAGAGCGCGGTCAGCAGCGGCTGCTTCGCAAGCGGCGCCTGACGCAGCGCGTAGTAGACGCTGGAGCCCGGCGGAGCGGCTTTTTGCGCACAGTACTCGTCGAAGTGACCCTGGATGGAACTGGATTCTTGTGACACGTCCGTAAAACTGATGAGAGGCGGCAGGAGCGGAGTGCGGATACTACCTCATCCCGACACGCCGCTCGTCACGCGGGCTCGCTTGCGCGAGCTCGCGCCGCTGGCGATCGGATACCGGTCTCGTCGAGAAAGCGGAGCACATGGCCGGCTCCCCCTTTCGTCCAGACATCGACATGGTCTGCGCCATCGACCACGGCGAGCCGGCGCGGTGCACGCACTCCCGCATAGAGCTGCGCGAACTGCCGCGGGGGAATGACACCGTCCGCGTTGCCGCCGTAGATCAACACCGGCACGCGTACCGCGCCGATCTTGCGCAGGTTGTCGTAGCGATCGCGCACGAGCCAGCGTACCGGCAGCCGCGGGAAACGGGTAACGGCGACATCGGCGATGCAGGTAAAGGGGGCCTCGAGAACGAGCGCCTCGATCGCGAACTCGGTGGCGAGCTGGACGGCGACGCCCGAACCGAGGGAATAGCCGTGCAGCACGACGCGCGGGGTCTGGCGCAGGGCGAACTCGATCGCCGCTCGACCGTCGGCATAAAGGCCAGCTTCGCGCGGCTTGCCCGCGTTGCCCCCATAGCCGCGATACTCGGCGAGCAGGACGCCGTAGCCGGCCGCGATCAGATCGTGTGCGATATGCACGCGCTGCGAAAGATCCTCGCCGTTGCCGTGAAAGAGCACGACGACGCGGCCGTCGGCTTGCGCAGGCGGCTTATAGCGAACGCTCAGCGCGAGCCCGTCCTGCGTTCTCAGCGTGATGCGTTCGAGTCGGTCCGCGGCAGGGTTGGGGGCGATCCCGCGAATCTTTTCGAGTGGATAAATGAGCCGGCCCTGGAGCCAGAGCACGGCTGCCAAGGCGGAACCGACGCCGAGCCCGGCAACCCCGGCAGCCGACAACAGCGCGAGACGCGATGGGCGCTTCATCAATGCGAACCTCCCGATGGGAATTCTCTCGGTCTCCGGCGCGACATCGGTACTCGCGCAGGTGTGCACTCGATGACAAAGAGGGTAGCGCGGAGGGCGAAACTGCGCAGCACAAATTCACGATGAGCGAGCGGTAGCGCGCGATGCTCGAGGCGAAAGTAGCGCTTCGAAGCACGCCGCCGCATCGAACGCTGCGCAATGTTCGGGCCCGGCAGCGGGGGCGGGAAGGCAGGGATCGACTCGCGCATAGGCGTGCATTGTCGACCAATCGGTATAAACCTTGATCCTGCTCAGACATTCGATCCGGGACTGTGCTTATATCACGCTATGAGGTAAGTGCACGCACGTCACCGTTGCCCCGGCGGATACGGCCTTTGTGATCTGCGGCTGCACCATGATCGACCACACGCGAGAAGCGGCATACGGAAACCAAGATGAAGATCGGCGAACCGGAGCAACGTATCACTGACCAACGAGCGGCCGGCTGGCCGGTGCTGAGGCTCGGATTCAGGCCTTTCTATCTGGGAGGTACCGCCTTCGGTCTCCTTGCCGTCGGGCTCTGGCTCGCCGGCTTGCATGGCTATCCGGTCGCCGGGCGCGAGCCGACGATGACGGGCGTGATCTGGCATGTTCACGAGATGATTTTCGGGTTCGTGGCGGCCATCGTCGTCGGCTTTTTGCTGACCGCGGTGCGTGCGTGGACCTCGCGCGAAACGCTGCACGGCATACCGCTCGCGCTTATTTGGCTGCTCTGGGCCGCGGGACGTATCCTCGTCTGGACCGGGCCGCCGCTCGTAGCCGCCGTCGTGGACTGCGTCTTTTTGCCGCTGGTGGCGTTCGTGCTTGCGCGTGTATTGCTGCGTGCGGGCAACCGGCACAACGTTTTTCTGCCCGTCGCGTTGGGACTGCTCGGGATTTTGAATGTGCTGTTTCAGATGTGGGCCTGGCAGGGACGATTCGATCTCGCGCTCCGTACGGCGTATGCGGCGACCGGGCTCATCATCCTGTTCGTCGCCGTCATTACCGGCCGCGTCGTCCCGATGTTTACGATGAACGCCATTCCCGGGTTCACTGTGCGCCGTTGGAAGTGGATCAACGCGCTCGCCTACCCTGTTCCGCTCGTCGCGCTCGTGCTCGATGCCGTGAATGCGCCGGCCGTCGCGGTTTTCGTCTTCGCACTCGCTGCCGCAGTGATTCACGCCATCCGTATGATCGGTTGGCGCTCCTGGCGCGTCGGAGCGCGCCCAATACTCTGGATCCTGCATGCGGCTTGTCTCTGGATACCGATCGGCTTCGTGCTGCTGGCCTGCTCCGCGCTCGGTCGCGCGCCGCATTCGCTCGCGATCCACGCGTTGACGGTGGGCGCGATGGGCGGCGCGATCATCGCGATGGTGACGCGCACCGCGCTCGGTCATACCGGACGGATGCTCGTGGCCCGCCGTCACGAAGTGCTGAGCTATTGGCTGATGATGGCCGCCGCGGCATTGCGCGTCCTTGGACCGCTGGCCGCGCCTGGCGCGACGGGCGTTTGGATCGATGCGGCCGGCGTATGCTGGTGCCTGTCGCTGTTCGTCTATCTGATCAAGTACGGACCGTTTCTCACGGCGCCGCGGGTGGACGGCAAGGCCGGATGATGTCACGCACGTTTTCCCTTTTGCTGAACCATTGAATGCAGCGTTGCGGATATAGTCGCGCCAAGACCAACCAGCATGACATGGAGAACGGCAATGAACGACCTGTGTATCGAACTCGATCATCGGCCCGGCGCCTTGGCGCGCATGGGGGAAGTGCTCGGCGCGAAAGGCCTGAGCGTGGAGGGCGGCGGCGTATGGAGCGTCGACGGACGTGCGACCGCGCATTTCCTCTTTGAAGATGGCGCGGCGGCGGCGCATGCGTTGCGGGAGGCGGGCATGGTCGTCCATGCTGTCAATGACGTGCTCGTCCAGCGGCTGAAGCAGGACGTCCCGGGCCAACTGGGCAAGATCGCCCGGCGCATGGCGGATGCCGGCGTCAACATCGAAGCGATGTATAGCGATCACGACCATCGACTGATCCTGGTGGTCGACAACTATGCGGCGGGACGAGAGGTTTCGGAGGCGTGGGAGCGGGAACGTGCCGAGCATGAGAACAATGAACGGGGAGCGCGCCAATGAGTCAGCACCAATACGCGTTGACGGTCGAATGGACCGGAAACCTCGGCGTGGGTACGCAGAGCTACAAGGCTTACAGCCGAAATCACGTGGTCCAGGTTTCGGGCAAGCCGTCGATCGACGGATCGAGCGATCCGGCATTTCGCGGCGACGCCACGCGGCACAATCCGGAGGACCTTTTTGTCGCCAGCTTGAGCGCGTGCCACATGCTCTGGTATTTGCATCTGTGCTCGGCCAACGGGCTTGTCGTCAACCGTTACCGCGATACCGCGTCCGGCACACTCTCGTTGAAGGCCGATGGTTCCGGGGCATTCTCGAACGTGACATTGGCACCGGAGGTGGTGCTCGCCGCCGGCATCGATGAGCACACGCGGCAACGAGCGATCGAATTGCATGAAGCGGCACACCACATGTGCTTCCTGGCCAATTCGGTTGTGTTCGAGATAATCGTCGAACCCATGGTCCGTTTCGAAGACGAGGTGGCGGATACGGATCACTGAACTGTCCTTCGCGGCACGGCGGCGCGGCAGAGGCGGCCTCGCTACAATTGGGCGCACGCCAGCTGCACGCATCAGACTGGCGGTGACCCGGGAGAACAGGAGGATGCGATGACTGCTTCAGGTTTGTCCGTATTCGCGCTGGCGCTGATCGTGACGGCCGGCTCGCCAGGCCCGAGCGTCGCGGCACTCGTCGCGCGCGTGCTGACCAACGGCGTGCGCGACGTGCTGCCGTTTCTCGTGGCGATGTGGTTCGGTGAAGCGTTGTGGCTGACGTGTGCCGTGACGGGACTCGCGGTGCTCGCGCGCACGTTCGAGGCAGTCTTTGTCGTCATCAAGTTTGCCGGCGTCGCCTATCTGCTGTTTCTTGCCTGGAAAATGTGGTTCGCGCCGGCACAGGTTCGTGAAGATGCATTGCCGAGCGCGAGGTCGCCCGTTCGCATGTTCACTGCCGGCCTGACGATCACGCTCGGCAATCCGAAGATCATGATTTTCTATCTGGCGCTCCTGCCGACGATCGTCGATCTATCTCGCGTGAGCCTGCATGCATGGCTCGAACTCGTGGCGACGATGCTCGTCGTGCTCGCGAGCACCGATTCCTTCTGGGTCCTCGTCGCGGCCCGTGCGCGCAAGCTGTTGACGAACCGGCGCGCCGTGAAGATATCGAATCGCGCGAGCGCGACCATGATGGCCGGCGCTGCCGTCGTGATTGCGACACGCTGATTCTCGTAGTCTGCGCAAGTTTCCGTAGTTCACCGTTACGCCCCGGCTAAACGAACATCGCGCGTTGCACGCGTTGATACTCGAGTCTGCGTCGCTCGATGCATTCGCAGCCGATGCGGAAATCTGCAAGATCCCGTAGTCGCTCTTGCGGCTTTCCCTCTGCTTGCGTACGTATGCAGGCCTTATCCGACAAGGCTCATGGCGGTTTCGCCCGCGCGTTTCGGCGACAGTGAGGTTTACGAAACCTAGCGTCGATCTGCCTCGATTCCCGCGCTAACCTGAAGTCATGCAGTTTCGGTGACCGATCTTCGAGGGAGGCGTTGACGTCATGGATGAAATCGAACGCGAGCTGGCCAAGCTGATCACCGAGGGACTCGATCTGGATATCGACCCGCAGAGCATCGACCCCGAGTCGCCCATTTTCGGCGAGGGTCTCGGTCTCGATTCGATCGATGCGCTCGAGCTTGGTCTGCTGTTGTCGTCGACCTATCAGATCACCATCACGCCGGGAGACCAGAAGAACCACGAGATATTCCGCTCGCTGAGGGCGCTCGGCCGTCATGTCGAGCAGCATCGGGCCGCACAGACTCATTGATGCCAGCCGTCACGAGGGCAGAAGGCTCCATGATGACGGTGACGGGAGGGGCGAGATGTGCGATTCGCGATACCGTGGGTGCCAGCCATGCGGCGATACCCGGGCATTTTCCCGGCCATCCGGTCGTGCCGGCCGTCGTCCTGCTCGAGCGCGTCAGCCGTGCCGTCGCGCAATCGTATGCCGGCGCCGCGATTACGCGCATCGAGCACGTGAAATTCCTGGAGGTACTGCGCCCCGGCGAACCGTTCGAGATCGTGCTTTCGATCGATGACGACGTCGTCTCTTTTCAATGCGTGAAGGACACCGGTTCGCTTTTCGCGGCCGGCAGGCTCCGCGCGGAGGTCAATGCAGCATGACGAACGCATCGGCGCCGATCGCGCCGCTTTACGTGAACGCCTATACCCTGACCAGCGCGCTCGGTGCGGGCAACGACGCTGCGTTGGCCGCGTTGCGCTCGGGTCGGGGCGGGCTGCGCGAACTCGAGTTGCGCACCGGCCGCAAGACATGGCTCGGTCTCGTGGATGACGAGGCCATCGGCGGTTCGCTCCGAGGCGAGTTTGCGCGCTTCGATTGCCGCGCGCATCGCATGCTTGGCCGGGGCGTCGAGCGCGACGGCTTCGCGCTCGCCGTGGCCGGTGCCCGCGAGCGGTATGGCGCCGAGCGTGTCGGATGTTTCGTCGGTACGATCGCGTCGGGACTGGCACATCTCGAAGCGTGCTATGTCCGTCACGCCCCGAGCACGGACGATCTCGGCTCGGATGTCCGCGTGCGTCATACCGCGCACCTTTTCTCGGCAACGGAATACGTCATGCGTGTGCTCGGTCTCGACGGACCGTCGGCCACGGTCTCGACGGCATGCTCGTCGAGCGCCAAGGTGTTCGCTACCGCATACCGTCACATCGCGGCGGGTCTGTGCGATGCGGCGGTCGTGGCAGGCATCGATTGCGCGAACGAAGGATTCATTTACGGTTTTCACTCCTTGGGCTTGCTGTCGGCGCGACCGTGCCGGCCGTGGGACCGCAATCGCGACGGTATCAGCATCGGCGAAGCAGCCGGCTTCGCCTTGCTCGAACGCGCGCCGCGCGGCCATGGCGCCGTGGCGTTGACGGGCTTCGGGGAGAGTAGCGACGCCTTTCACATGACAGCGCCGCACCCGGAAGGCGAAGGCGCGCGCGTCGCGATCGACCAGGCGTTGCGCCGCGCCGGCCTCGCTGCGGCCGACATCGACTACGTCAATCTTCACGGTAGCGGAACGCCCTCGAACGATCGGTCCGAAGATGCCGCGATCGCCTCGGTGTTCGGCGGCGCATGCGCTAGCAGTTCGACCAAGGGCTGGACCGGTCATACCCAGGGGGCTGCCGGTATCACCGAAGCGGTGCTGTCGTTTCTGTGCATGCGCGCGAACCTCGTTCCATCGACACTGAACACGACCGATCCCGATCCGGAACTGCGAACAGACGTCGCGCTCGAGAACCAGGAGAGGCCGTTGCGCCGCGTGCTCAGCAATTCATTCGGCTTCGGCGGCAACAACTGCGCGCTCATTTTCGAGGCGGTCCAATGAAGACACTCTTCGTCGAAGCGCTCGAGGTACTGGGCCCCGGACTGTCCGGCTGGGACGAGGCTGCCGCCACGCTGCGGGGCGAGAAGCGCTATGCCCCGTGTGAATTCGAGGCCGGCGAACCGGAAATGCTGGCGCCGAACGAAAGACGGCGCGCGACAGCCGCGATTCGTCTTGCGTTGCGTGTCACCGAACAACTCGCGAAGCGCTCGTCGCTCGATCTGGCCGCGCTGCCTTCGGTGTTCGCGTCTTCAGCGGGCGATCTTCACGTGACCGATCGCGTTTGCGTTGCGCTGGGTCGACCAGGAGTACCTGTGTCTCCGTTCCATTTCCACAACATCGTGCACAACGCGAGCGCCGGCTATTGGTCTATCGGAGCGCACGCGTGCGGCGGCTCGACGAGCCTCAGCGCGGGCGAGACAACGTTTGTCGCGGGTCTGCTCGAGGCCGGCTGCCTGGTACTGGCCGAGCGTGCACCCGTGCTCTTCGTCTGCTACGAGCAGCCGGCGCCCGCGCCGATCGGAGCGCATCTGCCCATCGTCGCACCGTTCGCGGCGGCGATGACGATTCATCGCGAGCGCGCCGGCCCCGGTTGTTTCGCGATGCATATCGAGCATGTCGCGAGGCGGGACGATACCGCTATGGCGGACGACGCGCTCGAACGCTTGCGCAGCGGTAATGCAGCCGCTCGCGCATTGCCGCTGCTCGCCCGGCTCGCGTGCCGCAGCGACGAGCGTGTCTTTCTCGCAACGGCGCCGGAAGGCGCGCGAACGAGCGTGGCCATTCATGTCGAACCGGCTTGACGGTCCAGACATCTATCGCCGGATTCCCCATGCGGGAGCCATGTGCCTGCTGGCGGCCGTTCGGGAGTGGGATGCGAGCGGAATTGTCTGCACGGCGCATTCGCATGCGCAGGCCGACCACCCGCTGCGCGAAGACGGCCGATTGAGCAGCATGCATGCGATCGAGTATGCGGCGCAGGCCGCGGCACTTCACGCGAGTCTCGCCGGCGAGACCCTCAAGACCGGCGAGGCTCGCGCGCTGCGGCGCGCGTACATTGCTGCGCTGCATGCAGTCGAGCTCTGTTCACACTCGCTCGACCACGATGAAATGATTCGGAGTCCTCTGGAGATTCGAGCGCAATTGACTGCGGCGGGCGCGACAGCCGCGCGCTATGGGTTTTCCGTGGTGTGCGGCGCAGTCTGTATCGCTCGCGGCACGATGACCGTTGCGATGCCAGAGTGAATTTTTTCGATGGAGCGCAAACGATGGCATTTCAGATCGACGACCTCAGTAACCAGCTCGGCTATTTCCGCCTGCTCGAGACATCGGAAAGAGCGCGCTGGATCTTCCGCGACCAGCGGTGGGACGAGATCGACGAGAGCAAGGTAAGCGCCGAGCTGATCGAGGATGTAAAGATCGCGGCCTATGCCGAGCTGACGACGTTCTCCGCGACGGAAGCATTCATGAAGCTGCTGCACGACGATGTCGACTTCACTCAATGGCTTTCCGTGTGGTTCTTCGAAGAGACCAAGCATCCGCTCGCACTGATTCGCTGGCTCGGCAAACTCGGCGTGCCGACCGCGCAGGATTTCATCCATCGCGGCAGGAAGATCGAGCCGATGACCCACTCGCGCGTGGAAATGCTGACATCCAATATCTGCTCCGAGATCGCGGCCAACACCGCATACAACCAGTTCGCGAAGACCGTGGAAGAGCCGGTGCTCGTCGAAATCGTGAAGCACCTTGCGCGCGACGAAATGCGGCATTCGGTCGGCTTCGAATACTACTGTCGGCAAGCGATCGAGCGATCCGACGACCCCGAGCGGGACCGCCTCGTCGCACTGCGCACGGCATGGTTCCTCTTGCAGCCGGCAAGCGACGGCGTCACGCAGCACCCCGTGTTCCTGACATTGCTCAAGATGAAATGTCTCGACATGAAGGAAGTGGAGCGGCGCTACCGCGAACATATCGTGAGCCGGATCGCGAAGATGCTCGATCTCGAGATCCCGGGCGTCGACGCGTTCTATGAGGTCTACGCCGGCATGAAAAAGCGCTACCGCGCCGCACGGCGTTCCGCGCATGTTGCGTGAGGCGACGCGCCGCGCGCTCGCCGATATCGCGGGTTACGGCGCGAACGGCGTGTTCGTCCCACTCGACGACGAGCGGGAGGCCACCGATCTTCCTGTGCGCGGCGTCATTCCTCCTGAGCTGGACGGCTTGTATCTGCGCAACAGCTTCAATTCGCATCCGTCTCGCAGTACACCGCAGCCGCACGTGTTTCTCGAAGATGGCATGGTGCACGGTGTGAGGATCGCGCAAGGCCGTGCCCTCTGGTATCGCAATCGCTGGGTATCGACCGATGGCCTTGCGCGGGTAGCGAACCGCGCGCCACCGGGCGGTCCTGCCGATCGTCGCTGGAGCTTCGGGAACGCGGCCAACGTCAGCGTCGTCGCACATGCGGGGCGATTGTTGGCTCTGGGCGAGACGGGGCTGCCCTATGAGCTGAACGAACAGTTGGAGACAGTGGGGCGCTGCGATTTCGGCGGCGGCCTGGCTCGTAGCATGACCGCGCATCCCAAGCGCGATCCCGGCACCGGCGCCTTGCATGGCTTCGGCTATTGGCCACGGCGTCCCTACGTGACCTATTTTCGCGTGGACCCCGATGGACGAATGGCGCGCGCCGAACCGGTCGATGTCGCGGGCGCCACGGTCATGCACGATTTCGCCGTTTCCGAGCGCTTCGCCGTTTTCGTCGACCAGCCTTTATTGTTCGAGAGGCCACCGCGCCCGGGAGGCGGCTTGCCGTTTCGCTGGGCACCCGAGTACGGTTCGCGTCTCGGCTTGCTCGATTTGCACCGTGAAGGCGTGCCGGTGAGGTGGTTCGCGATCGATACCTGCTTTATCTCGCATGTGCTCAATGCATTCGACGACGGCGCGCAAGTCGTGCTGCGCGCGGTTGTCAGTCACCCTTACTACCTGACCGGTATGCCGCCGCCGCGCGCGGCTTCGTTATCGATGCATGAGTGGCGAATCGACACATTGACAGGGCGCGTCTCGAGCACCTGCATCGCCGATTCGCCGGGCGAGTTTCCGCGGTTCGACGACCGGTTGACGGGCCGCGCGCATCGATACGGCTATTCGACGGAGATTGTGCTTCGTCACGGTTGGCTCGCCTGTGGCGGCCTTTTCAAATACGACTTCGCGAAGGGCGCTGTCGAACATCATCGCTTCAGCGAGTATGAAGCGGCGTCCGAGGCGCAGTTCGTGCCGGCGAGCGAGGACAGCGCGGAAGACGAAGGCTGGGTGTTGTGTCTCGTCTATGACGCGCGCGTCGATCGCAGCCGGCTGGTCGTGCTCGATGCTCAGCGGTTCTCCGGCGAGGAAGTGGCATCGATCGAGCTGCCGCAGCGCGTGCCGTATGGCGCGCATGGAACATGGGTCGAACGGCAGGCGCTCGAGCGCGCCACGTCACCATGCCGGTGATTTCGGTGACGCGCTTGCACGTGCGCGCCTGGCGGCACATCCCATCCGTGCTGGCCGCGACGATGGCCGCCGCCTGGCAGGCGCGCGCGGCACCTGGCAACCTCGCGGTATCGGTGCTCAGCGCGAGCTGCGATACCTATTGGACGCGAACCGTGTGGCAGGACGAGCCCGCCATGATGGCCTACGTGCATGCGGGGGTGCATCGCCGGATCATGCGGCATCTGCTGAGATGGTGCGACGAAAGCTCGGTCGTTCATTGGCACGACAGCGTCGCGCGGCTGCCGGCCTGGGACGAGGCTCATCGGCGCTTGAGCGACGAAGGACGTCACTTTCCGCCGCGCGAGGCGGGGTTGCCGCCCGCGTTTGCGTTGCCGCGCCGCAGATTTTGGCGCGAGCTTCGCATCAGGTAGCCCGCGCCGTTTTTGCCTGGAAAGGGTCCTGGTCGAGAACGCTTGCCCATAGCGCGGACCAGGTCGGCCAATCGTGGGTGCCGGCAATGTCGATGCTGCGTTGCGCCGGCAACAGCGCTTGCAGCAGCGTGCTGCCCAGCGCGAAAGGATCGCTGCGTCCATAACCGAGATGCACGCGCAGGCCACTCGATGCGTCCCGTACTTCACGACGCAACCAGTCGAGCACGCGCCATTCCATATCGCCCGGCTCGGTGGCTTCGGGGCGCCATGCGTCGAGCCCGCCCGCTTTGGCGATCTGCACGAGCACCCGCCGACTGGCGAGATAGGGGGCGAGCAGGACGACGCCGTCCGTGCTGCCAGGGTGCGCACGGCAATACATCAGGGCGCCCATGGCGCCGAGCGAGGTGCCGACGAACCAGAGCCTCTCGATGCCGCGCCGATGGTCGATCCGATCGATCTCGCCGTGCAATCGAGGCAGTAGCGAGCCATCGGCATAGGCTGGGAAATCGACGTCGATACCGAGCGCATCGACGGGCAGTCGGCGCTCACGCAGCGCCTGCACGATCCCGTTGGAAAAAAAGGAAGCGGCGCGGTCGTTGACGCCAGGGAGCATGACGAGCAAGACGCGCCCGGCTGCCGCATCGGGCGACGGATCGAACAGAGCGTTGATTGACATGCGATGGCCCGTTCTCGCGGAGGGACGGAAAAGCAGTACCCATTATGGGACAACTTTAGGGTTGCGCATTCGTCCCGATGGTCGAATTTTCGTAGGAGTGGCAAACCATGTTGCATATCGGCTTACTGTTTCGCCGAGAGGACAGGCGGGCGAGGCGATGAGCAATCGTATTTCACAGCACGAGCCTGACGAAGCGAGGCATTCACCGTGCGCCGTCGAGCGTCAGTGCGGCAACCAGGCGAATTTGCCACGACCGACGGCTGCGCCTGCCGGCAGCGCTGCGCTGCGCGGACTTCCATCGCGTTTGCCGACGAGGCGCATGCATGTCGATATCGAGGGGACGTACGGCGCATTGCGCGATCGGGCGCGCGAAGTCATCGGTCCCGACGCATTCGACGAAACCGCATTCGCAGCGCACCTGCGTGGCGCGAGGACAGGGAGGCTCGATCTATCGGGCGGGCTCGAGAATCGCCTGCGTGAAGCGGATCATTGGACGTTGATGCATGTGGATCCACTGGCCGGCGGGCCGTTGAAGCTGATCGGTCATGGCACCGATCATGCCGTCTACCGCGATCCGAGCCGGCCAGGCCAAGTGACGAAAATCAGTGTCGAGACGCTCGGACGTCTGATCAGGTGGCTCATGCTATTCGGCCGTGGCGAGGATCTGAAAACGCCGCAAGCCATTCGTGCCGCCGGGCAGATGCTGGCTCGCATGGAGATCGGGCGCGACGGGCGGCTGCGCGCGGAATTTCCCGCACGAGCCGTGCCGCGTCAGTCCATCGGGATCGACGAAATCTCTGTGCGTGCCGAAGTGGCGCAATTCCTGTTGCAGGGCGGCTTGCTCGTCGATCCGCATCGATCGATTCCCAAGCTCAACCCCAATGCGATCTACCGGCTGCCTGCACTCGTGAGGCATCAGGATTTTCTGCCGCAGCTATCGGATTCCGACACGATGCACTTCAGCCTCAGTCTGCATTACGTCGAGCAGTTCGACGATCGGCCGCCTGACGACCGCTATGCCGATATCAACAACAGTTTGGTGCTGAATCGTCCCGGCACATTCAATAAGGACCATTTCGATTATTGCTTCGCGGGGACGAAGCTGAGCGAACTGTACGACGCCAGCAAGACCGATAGGAGGTTGCGCGAGAGCATTTGCGATTTCCTGCCGCACGGTATCGACTTCATGAACAAGACGCGGGAGGTGGTCGACATCGCAGGCGACGGCAACGTCATCTTCAACGCGGGAGAGTACTACCTTCCCGACGGGCTGGTTTCCCCCAACTTCGAAGGCGCACTTGGCTTGTCGGGCAATACGCTGCGCCGGCTCAAGCAGGGAAGGCAAATCGCGGGCAGCGAGGCATGGATGCTGACCTTCACGCTCAGCATCGTGCGGGCCATGAACGCGATGGCGCAAGCGCTAGGCATCGACAAGCGGGTTCACTTGTTGCGCCCTGACGAAGAGTCCGAACCCATCGACTGGGCGAGCGTGTTGCCGGAGTTACGCGACAAGCGGACGGTGGGCATGCGGCATTCGCTCGAGCGCGAACCGCTGCTGATGCCGATCGAATCGTTCCCCTGGGGCGTCAATACGCAGGGCCTCGCCGCTTGATCACTGCACGCGCCACCAGCGTGGCAAGAGCCGCCGCACCTCCGGGCGGCGATACCGATCGTCGATCAAATGAAGTACGCCGACATCCTGTTCGGTGCGCACGACACGGCCAGCGGCCTGGACGACTTTTTGCAGGCCCGGATAGAGGTATGCATAGTCGTACCCGTTGCCGAACTTGGCTTGCATCGCGAGGCGCATTTGCTCGTTGACGTCGTTGACCTGGGGCAGCCCGAGCGTGGCGATGAATACGCCAATGAGACGATCGCCCACGAGGTCCACGCCCTCGGAAAACGCCCCGCCCAGTACCGCGAGGCCCACGCCGCATTCGCCGCTTCGGAACCGGGCTAAAAACGCGTCCCGTTGCGACTCGCTCATTCCGGGAGATTGCATCCAGAGCGGCAGACCAGGATGTTGCGCGCGCAACAATGCCCCGACACGCTCGAGATAGTCGAAGCTGCTCACGAAGCCCAGATAGTTGCCTGGCAATGTTTCGTATTGTTTGGCAATGAGTTCGACTATCGGTGCGAGCGATCTTTCCCGGTCGCGCCATCGGGTCGAGACCTGCGCGCATACGCGCACGGTCAACTGCTCGGGTCGGAACGGCCCCTCGACATCGAGCACGCGCGTTGCGTCGGGCAGTCCCAACGTGTCGCGATAGAAATGCGTCGGGCTCAGCGTGCCGGAAAACATCACCGTCGCGTGCGCAGCGGCGTGGCGTTGCGCTAAAAACGCGGCAGGCACGACGTTGCGCACGCACAGCGTCGACGTCGTTCTGGCACGCCCCCCTGAGGCGTGCGGCTCGCTCGAGAACGTGCTGTCAAAGATCGAATGGTCGTCGAACTGTTCGGCCAGCGTCACGAAATGCAGCACGTCGAAGAAAAATCGCCGCATTGCGTCGTCGATCGCGGACGCATCCTCGGCAAGCTGATCGGTCACTGCGCCAATGAGGCTTTGCCCTGCAAACACCAGCTTGGGCGGGATCTCCGCATGAACCGTATAGCACTGCTCTTGCGTGCGATCGAGCGCGTTCCATTCGCGTTGGAGTCGCTGAAGCGGCTTTTTCAGGCTGTCCGGTGCCGCTTTCAATGCGCCGCGCAGCGCCGGCCGCTCGAGCGAGGCCGTGTACATCTTGCGGCCGCGCTCGAGCAGGTTGTGCGCTTCGTCGACGAGTACGGCCACGCGCCATTCCTGGGCGCGGGTGAGCGCATAAAGCAGTGCGCTGCTGTCGTAGTAGTAGTTGTAGTCGCCCACGACGATGTCGACCCATCGCGCAAGCTCCTGCGCGAGGTAATACGGGCACACGTCGTGAGCCAGTGCGACCTCGCGCACGGTCTGGCGGTCCAGCCTGCGCTCGGTCAGCGCGGCCTCGCGTGCCGCCGGCAGGCGATCGTAGAATCCGCGCGCAAGCGGACAGGACTCGCCGTGGCAGGCTTTGTCGAGATGCTCGCACGCTTTGTCGCGCGCGACGAGCTCGAGCGTGCGCAGCGGTAACGTTTCGACGCCGGTATTCGAGCGCAACGCATCGATCGCGTCCAATGCCAGTGCGCGGCCCGGCGTTTTCGCCGTCAAAAAGAACAGGCGATCGACATGCTGTTCGGCGCAGGCCTTCAGCACAGGAAAAATCGTCGCCAGCGTCTTGCCGATGCCGGTCGGTGCCTGAGCCATCAGAACCGCGCCATCGCGCGCCGCGCGATAGACGGCGACGGCCAGCTCGCGCTGCCCGCTCCGAAAGGTGCCGTGGGGAAATTGAAGCGCGCGCAGCGCCGCGTCGCGGGCCGTGCGATGCGCGTGCTCCTGTGCCGCCCACTGCATGAAGCGTTCGCACTGCTCGTTGAAAAATGCCTCGAGCGACGAGGCGTCATGCGTCTCGGTCAGCATCGTCTCCTTCTGGCTGCCGATGTCGAAATAGACGAGGGCGACCTCGATCCGCTCGAGCCCCCGGGCCTGACAGAGCAGATGGCCGTATAGGCGCGCCTGAGCCCAGTGGAGTGCGCGATGATTGCCTGGCATGGCATCGAGCTCGCCCCGGTAGGTCTTTACTTCCTCGAGCCGATTGAGCGACGCATCGTATCCGTCGGCTCGCCCGCGCACGGTCAGCTCGCCATGGGCGCCGACGAGCGCGATTTCGGCTTCGTAGCCGGCGCCGCGCCGTTTGGCAACGACGGCATGCCCTTCGATGCCTTCGAGCGCGCTCGGCGCCGGCGTGAAGCGCAAATCGAGGTCGCCGCATTTCGCGGTGAACTCGCACAACGCTCGAACGGCGACCACGAAGCTCACGGGGTGACTCCGGCGCCCGGTGTCGTGACGCCGGCCACGGCGCGCTCTGAGGAGCCATCGATACCGCCCTCGTCATCGACCTCGGCCTCGACTTCGCCGTCCCAGCGCACGTCGAGCACGCGTGCCGGCATGCCATGTTGCGCGCAATAGGCGAGCCACCGGATCTGGTTGTCCTGCAGGCGGTCGCCCGGGCCCTTGACTTCGATCAATTCGTAGCGCCGGTCGGTGGGCCAGAACCGAATGAGATCGGGAAGGCCCGACCGATTCGCTCGAATATTGCTGACAAGCCGTGCGAACCAGAGCTTCAAATGACTGGCAGGCAGACAGTCGAGTGCCAGCGTCATCAGTGAGCTCGTCAGTGCGCCCCAAAAGACGAAGGGCGATTGCATACCGGCTTTGTGCTCGTAATGGCGCCAAATCGTGTCGTGATAGGCGCCGCTATCGAGTTGCGCGAAGCAGCGTGCGAACGTTTCGGCGCGGCGAGCCAGGAAGTCGGGTGCGTGAAGATCGGCGGGCCCCCGCTGGAATGGGTGAAAGAACGAGCCCGGCACGGGTTCGAACACGGCTTCCCAGCACAGCAGCCCGAACAGCGAATTGATCAATGTGTTCTCGACATAGAACACGGGCGCCTGCGGCGCATCGAGATGATCTTGTACGACATATTCGACCGCGACGGGCACGGCCGGGCGCATCAGCGTGAGCGTCGAGCGTGCAAAACCGGCCGGCTCGGCCGCACGCCGGACGGGCTGCCCGAGCCGGCGCGCAAGGCGGGGCATCATGCGTGCGGCGCGCTGGTACTCCGCCTCGTTTTCGGGCGCCTCGAGCGCGCGCGTGACGAGCGCGAACGCATCGCCGAAGCGTGCGCAACGTTCGAGTACCCGCATGCGCCGGTGACGGGCTTCGGGCCATTGGCTGCGCTCGTAGACTTCGAGCGCGAATTCCCAATCCCGCAGTTGTTCGGCGCGATAGCCGATTCGATAGAACAGTTTGGCGCGCCGCATTTCAAGCCAGGCGTTCTCGATCGGCATGCCAAGCACCGCGCCGAACAGCTCGCGCAGTGCCGCGATCCCGTCGATGCCCTCGAGCGCTTCGCGGCATGCCTGCAGCGCGAGGTAGGCGTCGACATCCGAGCGACGTTGAAATGCACGGGCGGAAGGTTCGAACGACACGGCCTCGTATCGATAGACGCCAAGGTCCGCCAACACGAACTCCGACCAGCTCTGATGCAGATTGCCAAAAAACATGAGCCTCGCCCGATCGCAAACGGGCGTGATTTCGAGTTCGAACACTTGTTCGTCGCTCGTGGCGTCCCATGCTCGATAGGGCCGCGTCTGGGCGCCATACTCTGCGCGCAACAGCTCGCGCAATTCCGACTTGCTGCATCGGCGTAACGCAACGGCTTCGGAAAAAATCCGCTCCAGCTCGGGGCGGGTCGCGAGCGCGAAGAGATCGTCGATCGAAAGGTGCGGCTCGGGATCGATCCAGCCCAGTGCGATCAGCGGCGCGGCCGCGGCCAGGGGGCAGCCGATCTCCGCGTAATTCAGCTTGCTCGTGCGAAAGCGCGGGCCGTTGCGCATCAGCATGCGAACGAGCAAGGCACGCGAGGCGAGGGGCAAGCGAGCGAATGCGGACGCGAATTCTCGCTCGATGGCGTCGAGCAGATCGTCGTAGCGTTCCGATACCCACGCGAGCGCGCGCTCGAAGTTCAGCAGGTAGTAGAGGGGCGATGGGGAAGAGGGGGAGGGCTCCACGGCATTGCGATCGACCTGTATATCCATACAGGATGATAGCAGAGTCGCTCCAGCCTCATTTCGCGGGCGGCCGCCGCGTTTCCTACGTCGTTTCCCTGGTTTTCTGCACGCCTTCCCACAGGCCGTTCAGATAGACCGCTCCGAGGGCACGATCGTAGAGGCCGTAGCCCGCGCGCCCGGTTTCGCCCCAGATCATGCGTCCATGGTCCGGCCGTGCATACCCGTCGAAACCGACCTCGAAATACGCCTTGACGATCTCGGCCATATCGAGCGAACCGTCGGCCGACCGGTGAGACGTTTCGTGAAAATCGCCGGCCGCGTTCGTATGAACGTTGCGCAGGTGGGCGAAATGAATGCGTCCCCGGGCACCGAACTCGCGCACGAGCGAAGGGATATCGTTGCGTGCGTCGGCGCCGAGCGAGCCCGAACACAGTGTCAAGCCGTTGGCCGGGTCGTCGACGATTGCGAGCAGGCGTGCGAGATCGTCGCGGTTCTTGACGATGCGAGGCAGACCGAAAATCGGGCGTGGCGGGTCGTCGGGATGGATGGCCATCTTGATGCCGGCCTCCTTCGCGACGGGCACGACCGCGCGCAGGAAATAGGCGAGATTGGCCCACAAGCCCGACTCGTCGAGTGCGGCATACTCGGCCAGCAGCGCTTTCAGTTCGTCGGGCCGGTAGCTCGTATCCCAGCCCGGCAGTGCGATACCTTTGCCGATGTCGAGCGCGTCGACCTGCCGCGCGTCGAAAGCGAGCGTCGTGGAGCCGTCGGGCAACCGCATGTCGAGCGACGTGCGTGTCCAGTCGAAAACGGGCATGAAGTTGTAACAGACGACCTCGATGCCGCAAGCGGCAAGATTGCGCAAGCTCTGGCCGTAGTTGTCGATGAGCCGGTCGCGCGATGGCTTGCCGAGCTTGATGTCCTCGTGAACCGGCACGCTCTCGATGACTTCGAGCTTCAGGCCGTGCGCCTCGATCGTGTCTTTCAGCGCGCGGATCTTTTCGACGGGCCAGACCTCGCCGACCGGAACGTCGTAGATCGCCGAGACGATCCCATACATCCCGGGAATCTGGCGAATGTAAGCGAGCGGCACGGGATCGCTCTCGCCGTACCAGCGAAACGTCATCTTCATGTTGGTTAGGAATCCTGGCTATTTCGAAACGAGCGGCAGTTCCTGCGCTCGTCACACTGGCAACGGCAAGTGCGGCTTAGGTAATGACGCCGACTTGCCAGGGCACGAATTCGTTTTGCCCATAACCCAAAAGCTCGCTCTTCGAACGCGTGCCCGACGCGCAGTCGAGCATCATGCGAAAGATCTTCTCGCCGAGTGCGTCGATCGTATCGGTGCCGTCCACGACACCTCCGCAGTTGATATCCATATCGTCCTCCTGCCGCTCCCAGAGGGCCGTGTTGGTCGCGAGCTTCAGCGACGGTGCGGGCGAACAGCCGTAGGCCGAGCCGCGTCCCGTCGTGAAGCAGATCAGGTTCGCACCCGAGGCCACCTGCCCGGTCGCCGAGACGGGGTCGTAGCCGGGCGAATCCATGAAGACGAAGCCCTTCGCGGTAATCGGGTCGCCATACTCATAGACTTCGACGAGGTTCGTCGTGCCGCCTTTCGCGACCGCGCCCAATGATTTTTCGAGAATCGTCGTCAATCCGCCCGCCTTGTTGCCGGCCGAGGGATTGTTGTCGAGCGCGGCGTGATTGCGCGCACAGTACTCCTGCCACCACGCAATACGCGCCAGGAGCTTTTCTCCGACTTCCCGGCTCACCGCGCGGCGCGTCAGCAAGTGTTCGGCGCCGTAGATCTCCGGTGTTTCCGAGAGGATCGCCGTCCCGCCGTGCCGCACGAGACGATCGACGGCCGCACCCAGCGCAGGGTTCGCAGAAATGCCGGAGTAGCCGTCCGAGCCGCCGCATTGAAGCCCGACGACGAGATGCGCTGCCGGCACGCTCACACGCGTGGCCCGATTCGCGTCGCCGAGCATCTCGCGCACCATCGCAATGCCGCGTTCGACCGTCTTGCGGGTGCCCCCGCTGTCCTGGATCGTGAAGCTGCGCAGCTTGGGCGCATCGCCGCGCAGACCGCCGGCTTCCAGTACGCCCTCGATCTGGTTCGTCTCGCAACCGAGTCCGACGAAGAGCACCGATGCGAAGTTCGGATGGAGAGCGTAGCCCGCCAATGTGCGCCGCAAGATGCCGATGCCTTCGCCATGCATATCGATGCCGCAGCCGAGCCCGTGCGTGAGCGCAACCACGCCGTCGACGTTGGGGTAGTCGGCCAGTGCCTCGGGATGGACGTCGCGCCGGAAATGATCGGCGATGGCGCGGGCCACCGTGGCCGAGCAGTTGACGCTCGTCAGGATGCCGATGTAGTTGCGCGTGGCAACGCGGCCGTCGTCCCGGCGAATGCCCATGAAGCTGGCGGGTTCGGGGACATAGGCGGTCGGGTGGACATCGGCGCCGAATGCGTGCTCGCGCGCGAATTCGGCCATGCCGAGGTTATGGACATGCACATGCTGCCCGCGCGCGATGTCCTCGCGCGCCACGCCGATGACCTGGTTGTAGCGTTTGACCGGCGCGCCCGCGGCGATGGCACGCGTGGCGATCTTGTGGCCCGGCGGGATCAGCCCCGACACCACGAGGTCTTCGCTCGCGATGCGCGCGCCGGACATCAGCTGACGCGTGGCGATGACGACATCGTCGTTCGGATGAAGACGGATCACGAGGTGATCCTGAGAAGCGAGTGAAGACATGGCATGCCTCGAATGACGAATGACGGGTGCGCGAGCGAGCTCACACCGCGGAGCGCGCGCCGGCGTCGACGCTGCGTGCGTCGGGTTCGACCGGCAGCGGCTCGATTTTGCCGACGATCACCAGGTAGCTGAATGCGCCGAGAAAGCAGAATCCCCCGGCCACGACGAGCGGGATCGTGAACGAGCCCTTGGTCATCGCGACCATGACGCCTGTGAACGTCGTGATGACGATGCCGGCCAGATTCGATGCGAAGTTCTGGATCCCGCCGATCGAAGCGACGTGTCGCGGGGTGGGCGCGACGTCGGCCGGCAGGGACCAGATGCTGGCCGCGGCGAAGGCCAGGCTGCCGTATGCGATGCCGAAGAACGCAAGCATCAGATAGACGTTCGATGTGAGCGTCGAAAGCGTGATGACCGACGACATCAGCATACCGCCGACCATGCAGGTCTTGCGCGCCGCCGTGAGGCTCCAGCCGCGGCGATAGAGCGCGTCGGACACGAGGCCGCCGATCCAGCCGCCCGGAATCGCCATCAGCGCCGGGATCATGCCCAGCGTGCCGAGCGACTTGAGCGAGAAGCCCCGGGTTTGCACGAGGTAGCTCGGAAACCAGGTGATGAAGAAGTAGATGACGAAGTTCAAGCAGAAAAAGCCGAGCATCATGCCCCAGAGCGTGCGGTGCTTGAACAGCGACGCCCAGGTGACCTCGTTGCCCGTCCGGGCCGGCGCTTCGTAGGCGGCGTCGTGTTCGCCCGTCATGTCGGCATGCGCGGGGCTGCGATAGATGACGAACCAGCCCACGATCCAGAGTGCGCCGAGCGCGCCCGTGATGACGAATGCGGCTTTCCAACCGAGCGTGCCGATGATCAGCGCGACGACGGGGATCGACAGCGCCGATCCCACGCGCGAGCCGCTATCGAAGATGCTCGTGGCGAGCGCCCGCTCGCTGGGCCGGAACCACTGACTCACGAGTTTGGCGCACGAAGGGTAGGCGCCGGCTTCGCCGATGCCGAGCAGCAGGCGGCAGCCGAACATGCCGGCCACGCTCGTGACGCCCGCCGTCGCGGCGGTGAAAAGCGACCACCAGCCGACCGCGAGCGGCAAGGCGATGCGCGCGCCGACGCGATCGACGAACCAGCCGAACGGAATCTGCATCAATGCGTAGGTCCAGAAAAATCCGCTCAGAATGAGCCCCATCTGTGCCGGTCCGATGCCGAGCGCCTTTTCGATTTCAGGCGCGGCGACCGCAAGATTGGCGCGATCGATGTAATTCACGGCGATCGCTAGAAAGCACAACAAAATCACGACCCAACGCATTTTCCTCATTGCTTGTCTCCTGGTTGCTTGCCGGAGCGGGTGCTTTGTGCCCGCTCCAGTGATATGAATACCGGCTTTGAAACGAGACGGCGGCGGCTACTCAAACTGCGGTGGCCGTACGTAGTGCTTCGTTGAGCCGCGGTTGCGCCAGCCCGAGGCCGAGTTCGGCGGCCATCGCGACGACGGGGCGCAAGCGCCGTTCCTTCTTTTCGCCGTGATTGCGGGCGATATCGGCGAGCCGGTGGTCCAGAAACGGATTCAGGAACCGCTCGCGCACGTCCTCCAGATACCGGCGTGCCGCTTCGCCCTGGCCCTGCGCATCGAACACCGGCAGCACTTCGTCACGCCAGACGGATTCGAGATCGGCGCGCAAGGCGGCGTCGCGCATCGCATGCAGCGTGTTTTCGTCGGCGGGACGCCCGTCGGTTTGCCAACGCTCGGCGAGATAGGTATGCCCGAGGTTCAGCAGGAACAACTTCAAGCTCTCGTAGCGGTGCAACTCGTCAGTGACGATCATGGCGTCGTGCTCGCACGGCAGTACCATGCCCGCGCGCCGCTCGATCGCCCAAAGGGCGTAAGGTTCGGCGATGGCGCCGATGGGCCGGATCGGTTCGGAGACGATGCGGTCGACGAGCGAATTCACCCAGACGCAAGTCTCTTCGATATAGCGCACGAATGCGGCATCGGCATGCCATTGCCGCGCGAGGCCGGCGACGAGCGCGCGCAGCGTATCGCCGTTCTGGCTGACGAGCTCGCACGGCAGCAACGTGAGCGGCGCGCCTGAGGCCGCGAAGCGCGCATGCAGCAGCACGGCGAGTTTGGCCGCGAAACCGCGCGGCACGCGAGTCTCGTCGAGCAGCAGTTCCGCTGTGTCCTCGTCGTCGCATCGATAGCCGCTGTCGCCGGTGTTCGAGATCACGACGCGCGCATCGCGGACGAAGCGCTCGCGCACCGTCGCCCAGTCGCTATTGGCATCGAGCGCTTCGTCGACGGCATCGCATTCGATCGTCGTGTCGACGACGGTCTCGCGTTGCAGCCCGCGCACTCGAACGGGATAGCGCTTCGCGGCGCGCAACGCTTCGATTCGTGCACGGCTTTCGGGATTGCTCGTCGTCTGGACCACGGTGACATGACCCAGTGCACGACCCGTTTTCAACGCCTCGGAGATGAACAGATCGGCATGCGCCTGCAAAAAGCGGCTCGTGCCGAATTGAAGAATCGGATTACCCATTATCGATGACGGTGGAGTTTCAGCAGGCAACGAGGGCTTTGATGACGCCGGCGTTCGGATCGAGCAGCTTCGGAAACGTCTCAGGCAGCTCGGCAAGCGTCAGCCGGTGCGTGTTGAGGGCTTCCGTCGGAATCTTGCCTGCGCGCATGGCGTCGAGCACGGTCTCGAAATCGGCCGGTGTCGCGTTACGGCTTGCCAACAGCGTTGTCTCCCGCTTATGGAATTCGGGATCCGAGAAAGAAATCCGATCCCGCACGATCGAGATCAACACATACTTGCCGCCGTGCGCAACGAATTCGAGCCCGCGCTCCATGGCTTTGATATTGCCCGTCGCGTCGAAGACGACGTCGAAGAACTCATTGCCGGTGACCTGTGCGAGCGCCTTTGCGTCCGTAGCCGCCTCGCTCGTATCGAGCAGCACCGTGTGGTCCGCGTGCAGCGCCTTCGAACAGACCTCGAGCCGGTCTGCGCGGCCATCGAGCACGGTGACTCGCGCGCCGCGAAGCTTGGCGAAAATCGATGCGGCCATGCCGATCGGCCCCGCGCCGACGACCAGGACGCGTTGTCCTTGCTTCACCTCGGCACGCGCCGCGGCATGGGCGCCGATCGCGAGAAATTCGAGCATCGCGGCCTGATCGAGCGTCACGCCGTCGGCCTTGAAGACGAAGCCCTGGGGCACGGCGAGATATTCGGTCATCCCGCCGTCCGCATGAACCCCGAGCACACGGATATTCACGCAGCAGTTGGTCTTGCCTGCACGGCACGCGACGCAGTGGCCGCAGGACAGATAAGGCATCACATAGACCTGGTCGCCGGCCTTGACCGACGCGCTCGCAGGTGCGGATTCGACGATGCCGGCCAATTCGTGGCCCATCACGCGCGGATAGGCGAGGTAAGGCTGGTTGCCGGTAAAGATGTGCAGGTCGGTACCGCACACGCCCACTCGCTTGATACGGATCAGGACGTCGTCTGGGCCGGCTTCGGGCCGCGGGCGCTCGGAAACGGTAAGCTTGCCCGGTTGTTCGCAAATGACGGTTTTCATCGAAGGCAGAAGGGTTAGGGGACGGATTGCCGCCGAACTCGGCGGGCTGTGCGGCGACCTGCTAAGAGACATTTGGCCTTACCAGCGTGCAAAATATAAAAATTGAATGAATTGGTCAAGCCAATTTTTCGAGGACGCTATTCGTCTGTCAAATGCTCTGAGGTGCCCGTCGAGGGTATGTGCCGAGGTGCGGCTTCGATTTACAATCGCGGCTCGTTGGCGGGCGCTGGAGTCCGCCGGGGTCTCATCGACAGGATGTACACGTGGCAGCCAAACCCGCCGAGACGCGTCGTCTTTATCTTCAGATTGCCGACAAGCTGCGTGCATTGATGGAGCAGCCTGATTTCGCGCGCAATGGGCGATTGCCGCCCGAGCGGGAATTGGCCGAGCGGCTCGGTGTATCGCGCCCCACGGTACGCGAGGCGCTCGTCGCACTGGAACTCGAGGGGCGCGTCGAGATTCGCATGGGCTCGGGCGTCTATGTTTGCGCAACACAGGGCGAAGCACCGAGCGCCGTGCCGAACGAGGATGAGCTCGGCGACAGCCTCGTCGACAACATGGCGGCTCGCTCGCTCATCGAGGGGGCGATCGTCGCGAGCGTGGCGCCGTTTGCGAAGCCGAAAGCACTCAAGGCGCTGCGGGCCATTTACGACGACATGGCGCGCGAAGTCGCGGCGGGGCAAATACCGATCGGCCCCGATCGTGCGTTTCATGCGGCAATCGCGCACATGTCCGGCAACGAGGTGTTGATTCGACTGATCGCATCGCTCTTCGACGAGCGGCACAGTCCGCTTTCGACGAAATTGCGGGATCACTTCGAAAACGACGGCACATGGCGAGCGGCGCTGGGCGAGCACAAGGAGATTCTCGAAGCGCTCGAGGCGCGCGATCCGGTACAGGCGCAAGCAGCGATGCAACGCCATATCAAAGCATCGCTCGAGCGCGTGATGGCGCAGCGCAAGCAGGGCTGATATCGCCTGGGCGGCGTCGCCGTGTGCGGGCGGCGATTTTGCGCGGGACGCTCGCCGCGCGGCGCGAACGGATATGCATGCCGTATGCGTGCATTCGGTTTGCGGATTGCTTCTTCGTACATCCGATTCTTCGGATGCGGCCGATCGCTATGCTGCATGCACTTGTTCGCGCTTCAGGAGAATCGTTATGTCTTCGCTGTTCGTTTCTGCGGAATCCACCGGATCTCATCCGTGCTCCGGTCAAGATGAGTCTGGCGCGAACCTACCGCGGAATACTCCGGTGGGAGCGCGCGAATTGGCGGCTTTCGGTAGATTGGCTCCTCTGTACCGATTTGCCGTTACGCGTTCCGGTGAAGTAGTCGATTGCGAGGCTGAACGCTCCGCGGGTCTTGTGTGTGCGCCGCTTCGTTCACATGTGCCGACGACGAGCTTCGTGACAACGGAATCCATCGACTATCGCGCGTTGCTGCATTCGGTCAGGCAACACGGTAAGGAGCCCGGTCCCGCCATGAGCGAAGAGTTTTCGACGGTGATGAGGGTCGTGCGCGCGCTCATGACGGAGCAAGACGGCAAGCCTCTATCCCCGGGGCAGCGCGAGCAATGCGCCTTGCTGTTGGACGCCGTCGGCTCATGGTCGAAGCAGCCGCCCGACATGATGCACGCCAATATCGAGCGGGCGCTCATGGAGTGTTCGACGCTGCCCGACGATGCTCGCGCGATGCTGTTGGGTGCGATCGTGAAGTGGGACCTGTCACGTCTCCCGGAGGCCGCCCAGGCCGGCGACTATTATCGCCTGGACCGGATGATCGATTCGCTGACGGGCAACGCGCGGTTCGAATTGTCGGGGCGCCTCTCCGTGTCTCTCCGAACGTTCGACGCTGAAGCACGACGGCGCTCATGGATAGGCGTTTCTGGATCGGCGCTTGGCATCCCGCCTCGCGAAACAGCCCCGAAACGCGATATCCCGATAGCCGTCGCCGGAAAAGTGGAGCGGCAAATGGTAAGGGATCCGAACGACCGAAATGCTGACGCGGGCGCGTGACCACACGTCAGCGCTCGCGCCGCGGCCGCTTACTGCCAGAACTCCGACATTTCGATATTGCGCAAATCGAAGACGAGCACTTCGGCATCGCGCCCATTGCTGAAGCTCAGATTGCGCTCATCGCGCAAACGCATCCCGTCGCCTTCGCCGAGCACTTGTCCGTTGACGGTTACGCTGCCGCGCGCGACATGGACGTAAGCGAAGCGGTGCTCGTCCAAGGTCAGTTGCGCCGCTTCGTCGCCGTCGAAGAGCCCGGCATATACGCGCGCATCCTGGCGTAGCTCCAGGGATTCCTGCGCGCCGTCGGGCGAGAGGATCAACCGCAGCTTGCCGCGTTTTTCCGCCGGCTCGAACGTGCGCTGTTGATAGCGCGGCTCGGCGCCGTTGCGCGCAGTGGCGATCCATATCTGCAGAAAATGCACCCGCTCCGAGGGCGAGGGATTGAACTCGCTGTGCAGCACGCCGGTACCCGCGCTCATCAATTGCACGTCGCCGGGGCGAATGACCGAACCCGTGCCCAGCGAATCCTGATGTTCGAGCGCGCCCTCCAGGACATACGAGAAGATCTCGACATCGCGGTGCGGATGCTTGCCGAAGCCCCGGCCGGGCATCACGCGATCGTCGTTGATGACGAGGAGATCCGAGAAGCCCATCTGCTCGGGATCGTAATAGCCGGCGAACGAGAATGAGTGGCGCGAGCTGAGCCATCCGTGTTCGGCGCGTCCGCGCTCGTTGGCATTTCTGATTTCAACCATGTCGACCTCCGTCAAATCGTTAGTCCGGCAGCGGACGCTCCGCCGCCGTTCACCGTAACGACAGTCTAGGTCAACCGGGACGTGCAAAATCATGTGAAAATGAGACTCACTGTCACGTCATGGTGGACATTCGCATGCAACTCGATGACCTCCGCATTTTTGTCGCCACCGTGGATGCGCGGAATTTCACGTCGGCGGCAAATCGCCTGCAGCTTTCGAAGCAGTTCGTGAGCCGCCGGGTCATGGCGCTGGAGTCGTCGCTCGGCGTGCGGTTGCTCGTGCGCAACACGCGCAAGCTGGCGGTGACGGATCTCGGCCAGGACTTGTACGAACGCGCGAAACGGATTCTTGCCGAAGTGGCGGATGCGCAAGCGGCTCTGTCGCTCGGGCGAACGCGGCCGCGCGGTCTCCTGCGCGTGAGCGCGCCGCTGTCGTTCAGCACCGCCCACCTGTCGCCGCTCGTCGCGGACTTCATGCGCGCGAACCCCGATGTGCGCATCGATATCGAGCTGAGCGACCGCACCGTCGACGTGATCGGCGACGGCTTCGATATGGCCCTGCGCATCGGCACGTTGTCGGATTCGACGCTGATCGCTCAGCAGCTTGCCGAAATACGGATGATCGCCTGCTGCTCGCCACGCTATCGCCCGGCCGAGCGTTTGCCGGCGACCCCCGCCGATCTCGCCCGTCATGCATGTCTGCTTTATGGGCGGGAAGGGGTGACCGGATGGACGCTGACCGTCGACGGCGAAAAGCGCGTTTTCGAGGTCAGTGGACCGTTGCGTGCCGACAATGGCGAAGTCGTTCGCGATGCGGCCATTGCCGGCCTCGGGATTGCACTGTTGCCGGCGTTCATCGTTTCCCCGGCGCTGGCGAGCGGGGCGCTCGTGGAAGTCCTTTCCGAATTCGCCGCGCCGTCGCTCGCGCTCTATGCGGTCTACCCGCAGCACCGCGAGCACTCGATCACGGTGCGCTCGTTCACGCAGTTCCTGCGTCAGCGTTTCGCGCGCGGGTTGGGGCAGCAATAAGCCCGTGCGCCGCATGCGATGTGTCAGCCAGCGGCAAGCGTGCTCGGGCGCCGCCATGCGATAATGCCGCACATCTCTTTCCAGCCGGGCCGCGCAGTCGAGCCAACCGCAACGCTTTTCGTCGCTGTCTACTCGTGCTCATCCGGCCTCGCAGCCCTCGTGAAAAATTTCGTTGTCCCAATCGATGCGCTCGCTTCGTTCGACGAGATCGTCGACGTGCGAACGCCGCTCGAATTCGCCGAAGACCATATCCCGGGCGCAGTGAGCGCGCCCGTGTTGAGCAACGAAGAGCGCGTCATCGTCGGGACGCTGTACAAACAATCTCCATTCGAAGCGACGCGGCTCGGCGCCGCCATGGTCGCGCGCAACATCGCCCATCATCTGGAAACCACGTTCGCCGATCGTCCGCGCAACTGGCGTCCGCTCGTCTATTGCTGGCGCGGAGGCAAACGCTCGGGCTCGATGACGACATGGTTCAACCTGATCGGCTGGCAGGCGCGGCAGCTCGACGGCGGCTACAAGGCTTACCGTCAGCGTGTGCTCGACGATCTGGAACGATGGCCGTCGCGCTTTCGCTATGTTGCGTTGACGGGGCACACCGGTACGGGCAAGACGCGGCTGCTGCATGCGCTTGCCGAGGCGGGTGCGCAGGTGCTCGATCTCGAGGGCCTGGCCCGGCATCGCGGCTCTTTGCTCGGCGCGCTGCCGGGCGAGTCCCAGCCGACCCAGAAGGCGTTCGATACGGCGCTCGTGGCGGCGTTCTCGCGCTTGAGTCCGGAGCGGCCTGTGTTCATCGAGGCGGAAAGCCGCCGCATCGGTCAAATCACGTTGCCGAGTTCGCTGCTCGATGCGTTTCACGCCGGGCGATGTGTGCGCGTGTGCACGCCGTTGCCGATCAGAGTGAAATTCCTGCTGGAGGATTACGGACATCTCTTCGATACGCCGCAATACTTCAAGGACCAACTCGCGCGTCTCGTCGGACTCCACAGCCGTCAGACGGTCGGGCATTGGCATGCGCTCGTCGACGCGAACGAACGCGAGCGGCTTTTCACCGAACTGGTCGAGGCGCACTACGATCCGGCCTATGCACGCAGCAGCCTGCGTTCGTTCGGCAATATCGATCGTGCGCTCCCGTTTTCATTCGATCCTTGCTCGTCGACGCAAGTGGAACAGGCGCGCGAACTGATCGCGCGTATCGACGCGGAGCCGCTGCCCGCGGGCTCGCCGGTGCCAACCCCCGATGCGCGGACCGAGCGGACCGACGCCGCGCGCAACCCGCGGCACGGCGCGCCGGCCAATCTTGCCGATAGTTGAGGAGCGCCGCGGGCGGCGCCGTCCGAATCGTGGATCGTCATGCAGGGAAAGACATCCGCGGGCGAATCGGTTAAAATCCCGCGCTTACGCTTCGGGGCGTTCGCACCGTGTGCATCGTGCGCACATCAGGGTGCGATGTCTCGGTGTGCCGGATATCGGAGCGCGCATCGCGCGCGCGTCCGGCTGCGAGGATGGCGAAATTGGTAGACGCACCAGGTTTAGGTCCTGACGCCCGCAAGGGTGTAGGGGTTCGAGTCCCCTTCCTCGCACCACTTCTTTTTCGTTCACCGGCCAGGCTTTCGCCACAGGCACCCGGCCTCGGCTCGACGCCTTCACTCGGCGAGACATGAACACCATCCACGACACGACGCACGGCACCGATCGGCCCGTACACACGGCTATAGTCGGTGCCGGCGCGATCGGCGGAGCCCTTGCGATCGCACTGGCCCAGGCGGGGCACGCGGTCAGCGTGCTTGCGCGCGGTGCGACGCTTGCGGCTATTCGCCAACATGGCATCCGCATGGTGGACGCCGCCACCGCGAGCGACACCGGGCGGGCCGCAACGGTCCGCGCGAGCGACGACGCGAGCGAGCTCGGCGAGCAGGATTTCGTCGTCATCGCGCTCAAGGCTCAGGCATTGCCTGCCGTGGCGGCAGCGCTTGCGCCGCTCGTTGGCGCGTGCACGGCCGTGGTGAGTGCGACCAACGGATTGCCGTGGTGGTTTCTCGACGGTATGGATACGCCGCTTGCCGACAGCCGCCTCGAAGCCGTCGATCCCGGTGGTTGCATCGGTCGTATCTTGCCCGCGGCACGTTCTATCGGCTGCGTCGTCCACCTCTCGGCGTCGACCGACGCGCCCGGCATCGTCCGGCGCGGAAAAGGCAACCGTCTCATCGTCGGTGCCGCTCAGGCGGCGCTCGGCCCGAGCGCCGCCGCCTTCGCGCAAGCGCTGCGCGAAGGCGGGTTCGACGCCGAATGCACCGATGCGATCCGCGGCGACATCTGGGCGAAACTCTGGGGCAACATGAATATGAACCCGTTGAGCGCGCTGACCGGCTCGACGGCCGATCGTCTGCTCGACGATCCCTACACGCACGCGCTCACCGTGCGCATGATGGAGGAAGCCGCCGCGATCGGCGGCAAATTGGGCTTCTCGAGCGGCATGACGATCGAAGCGCGTCTGGCCGTCACGCGCGAACTCGGCGCATTCAAGACTTCGATGTTGCAGGACATGGAGGCGGGCAGGCCGCTCGAGATCGGCCCGATTCTAGGGGTGTTTCCCGAGCTGGGCCGCAAGCTCGGCGTGCCGACGCCGTTTTGCGACGCTGTGCTCGGCTTGCTGCGTCAGCGCGCCGCATCGAGCGGCCTCTGAAGTTCCGGGCCGGCGTCGTTCGCCGCGTCCGCCCCGATTCGTTCCGTCAGCTTTCAGCGTTTTGCTGCCTGTCGCTCGCCGCGGTCATTCACGCTCGGCGAGCGCATTCGCGATCACTTTGTCGAGCACACGGCCGAGGCTGGCTTTTTCCGCATCGTCGAGACATGCGAAGAGCTCCGCGTTCCATTTGCGCGCAATCGGCATGACCTTGCGATACAGCGCCCGGCCTTCGCTCGTCAGCGAAACGAGCACGACGCGCCCGTCTTCGCTGCTGGCCTCCCGCCGAACGAGTCCGCGCTGGATCAGCGCTTCCGCGGCGCGGCTTGCCTGGCTTTTGTCGAGATTGGCGCGCCGCGCGAGATCCATGATCGAAAACGGACCGAAGGAGCCGACCGCCGCGATGACGCGCGCCTCGGGCAGCGTGATATCGAGCTTGGCATGGTAGCGTTCGCTGATGCCGCGATCGGACAGTTTGTTGAGCACGTGCATGCGGTAGGTCAAAAACTGCTCGAGCCCGAGTTTGACGGCGGCCTTCATAGCGGTCCTTTGGTTATCGGCACAGTGAGGCGAAGCCCGCGCGGGCACCGCGCGCGAGGTTCATGCGCCGTATTTTATGCGCGTCAGCTGCTCGGCCGCGTTGGCGAGCAACATTGCGGCATCGCGGATCGCCGCTTCCAGCGTGATCGGGCCGGGCGCCGGCGAGAAGCAGCCATCGAAATGCGCGGACAAGTGCGCAAGCGCCGACGGATCGACGGCGCCCGACAGCAGCGAGGCGGGCACCCCCGCGGCGCGCGCGTGCTGGCAGGCGATGAACGGCGCTTTGCCCCGCAGCGTTTGCGTATCGGAACGGCCTTCGCCGGTAATGAGCCAGTTCGCTCCGTTCAGCGCCGCATCGAGTCCCTGTTGAACCGCCACGACTTCCGCGCCGGGTTGGAATTGTGCGCCGAGCATATGCAGCGCGAAGCCGAGGCCGCCTGCCGCACCGGCGCCGGGCTGCGCGCGTGCGGTCCGGCCCAAAGCCGTTTCGAGCATCGTCGCGAAGCGTTCGAGCACGGCATCGAGCGGCGCGACCTGAGCGGGCGCGACGCCTTTTTGCGGACCGAAGACGGCCGTGGCACCTTGCTCGCCCGAGAGCGGATTGTCGACGTCGGACATGGCGACGAACGAGACTTCGCGAAGCCGCGCATCGAGCCCGGTCACATCGATGCGCGCGAGGCGTGCGAGCGATTCGGGCGTCGGCTCGAGCTCGCGCCCCGCGGCGTCGAGCAGGACGAGCCCAAGGCCCACGAGCAGGCCTGCGCCGGCGTCGTTGGTGCTGCTGCCCCCGAGCGCGACGAAAAACCGGCGCACGCCGAGGTCGAGCAGCGAACGAATCGCCTCGCCCATGCCGCGCGTGCTGCGCGCCTCGACGGGCGTGCGCATCGCGACCGCATCGGTGATGCCGACGATCTCCGCGGTCTCGACGATCGCGCTGCCGTCGGGCAAGAGCCCGAGCGCTGCCTCGCGCACTGCGCCGGCTGCGCCGCTCACTTGCACGACGCGGCGTTCGCCGCCGTGAGCGAGCATGGCGTCGAGCGTGCCTTCACCGCCATCGGCCATCGGCGCGAGGCGAACGACGGCGTCGGGTCGTGCGCGCTTGATGCCGGCGGCGATGGCGGCGGCCACGGCCTGCGCGCTCAGCGATCCTTTGAACGAATCGGGCGCGATGACGACGACCGGGGCGGGCGAGAGGTTGGGCATGACGTCTCCTGTCAGTTTTTTTCATGTGCCGGGCGAGCGGGCCGCCAGCGTCGGTCGACAGCATATCAGCGCCCCGGCGCCGACGGGTAGCCGGCGGCGGATGCGGGGGACATTCGAAGCGGCGCGCGCGAGAGAGACGCGATATATCCTGAAATGTGCCTTGAAAAACCGCGATTCGGGGCTTGCTGGACCAATAATTTGCTAGAATGCTCGATTCTTCCGATCCAACCCGTGCCGTCGCCTCCCTGCAGGCATGCGGGCACGGAGCAGGGCGACGCGCGCGTCGGGCCGAAAAGGTGATGCGGCGCCTTTTTGCGAGAGATGCGCCGCCCCTGGCACGGAGAAGGTAACCCGATTCGCTAGATCAATTTAGGACGATTGAAGCCATGGCTAACGTTGTTGAAAACCTCGGCAAGCTGGAACGCCGCGTGACCATTTCCCTGCCGAAGGAAGCGGTGCAAAAGGAAATCGAGTCGCGTATCCGTCAGATTGCGAAGAACGTGCGCATGCCGGGCTTTCGCCCCGGCAAGGTGCCGCTCAAGATGGTGACGCAGCAGTATGCGGGGCAGGTCGAGGCGGAAGTGTTGAGCGACAAGGTCGGCAAGCAGTTCTTCGACATCAGCCGTGCCGAGAATCTGCGCGTGGCGGGCCAGCCGAGCTTCAGCCCGAAAGAGGGCACGGGCGAGGAGGCCTACGCGTTCGATGCGACGTTCGAGGTCTACCCGGAAGTGAAGCTCGGGGATTTGTCGACCGCGAAGGTCGAACGCTCGGTCACGACGATCGCGGACGCGGAAGTCGACCGCACGCTCGATATTCTGCGCAAGCAGCGCGTGCACTACCATGCGCGTGGCGAGGCAGGCGAGCACGGTGACGGCGGCGGCGATCAAGCTGCCCAAAGCGGCGACCGGGTGACCGTCGATTTCGTCGGCAAGCTCGATGGCGAGCCGTTCCAGGGCGGCAGTGCCGAAGACTTTGCGTTCGTGCTGGGCGAGGGCCGCATGCTGCCCGAATTCGAGCAGGCCGCAACGGGCTTGAAAGTCGGCGAAACGCGCGAATTCGACTTGAAATTCCCGGACGACTATCACGGCAAGGAAGTGGCCGGCAAGACGGCGCAGTTCACGATCACGATGAAAAAGGTCGAATGGCCGCATCAGCCGGAAGTCGACGCGGAATTCGCCAAATCGCTCGGCATTGCCGACGGCGACTTGACGAAGATGCGCGCCGAGATCAAGGAGAACCTCGAGCGCGAGGCCAAGCGCCGGACGCAGGCCATCGTCAAGAACCAGGTAATGGACGCGCTGCTCTCCATTTCCGAACTCGAAGTTCCGAAGGCGCTGATCGAGCAGGATCAAGAGCGGCTCGTCGAAATGGCGCGCCAGGACTTGACGCAGCGCGGCGTGCCGAATGCGGCGAACGCCCCGATCCCGGCGGAAATGTTCAAGGAGCAGGCGGAGCGCCGCGTCAAGCTGGGCCTCGTGCTGGCAGAACTCGTGAAGGCTAACGGCCTCGAGGCGAAGCCCGAGCAGATCCGCGCCGAGGTCGAGGAATTCGCCAAGAGCTACGAGGACCCGAAAGAAGTCATCCGCTGGTATTATTCGAACCAGCAGCGTCTGGCCGAAATGGAAGCGTACGTCGTGGAAAGCAACGTCGTCGAATTCGTGCTCGGCAAGGCGCAGGTGACAGACAAGGAAGTCAGCTTCGAAGCACTGGCAAGCGCCTCGGCGCAAGCGTAAGGTCTCGCCGCGAACGGCGTGTGGGCTGTCGGAGCGACGGCCGCACGCCGTTTTTGCTGACGGGTGCGCGTTCCCGGTGCCGTTGCCATCCAAGACCTATTCCGAAAAGGAACCATTGCATGACCTTTCGCGCTCAATTGCTGGACACCTTGGCCTCGAACGCGCCGCGGGATCTCGAGACGCAGGCGCTCGGCCTCGTCCCGATCGTCGTGGAAACGAGCGGCCGGGGCGAGCGTTCGTACGACATCTATTCGCGGCTGCTGAAGGAGCGTGTCGTCTTCATGGTCGGCGAAGTCAACGATCAGACGGCGAATCTGGTGGTCGCACAGCTGCTGTTCCTCGAAAGTGAAAACCCGGATAAGGACATCAGCCTCTACATCAACAGTCCGGGGGGCTCGGTATCGGCCGGCATGGCGATCTACGATACGATGCAGTTCATCAAGCCTGACGTTTCGACGCTGTGCATGGGTCTTGCGGCGAGCATGGGCGCATTCCTGCTGGCCTCCGGTGCCAAGGGCAAGCGCTTCGCGCTGCCGAACGCACGGGTCATGATCCATCAGCCGCTCGGCGGCGCGCGCGGCCAGGCTTCCGATATCGAAATCCAGGCACGCGAAATTCTTTACCTGAAAGACCGGTTGAATCATTTGCTCGCGCACCACACCGGTCAGCCTGTGGAACGTATCGCCCGCGACACCGACCGTGACAATTTCATGTCGGGGGAGGACGCCCAGGCTTACGGCCTCGTCGACCAGGTGCTGCAAAAGCGCCCCTAATCGTGACGGACCATCTCGCGGCAGCCGGCATTCTTTCGCTCGTAGGTGCGGATGCCGGCTCAAGCGATGCTATAAATGGTCGATAATAAAGTTCAGGGCGTCGACGGCGGAGACGCCGCCCCATGTTTCGTCTGTAGAATCCGACCCTAAAGTCGAAAGCCGACGAACAGCGTACCTAGTTTTTCGAGTGTCCGGAGGCTCGTATATCCATGGCGGACAAAAAAGGTTCGAACAGCGAAAAGCTGTTGTATTGCTCGTTTTGCGGCAAAAGCCAGCATGAGGTGAAAAAGCTCATTGCGGGCCCGTCGGTGTTCATCTGCGATGAGTGCATCGACCTGTGCAACGAGATCATTCGCGACGAAGCCGCGGGCGCAGGCACGGACGCAGGCTTGTCCAAATCCGACCTGCCGAGTCCGCAAGAAATTCGCGACATTCTCGATCAATACGTGATTGGTCAGGAACGGGCGAAAAAGATCCTGGCCGTGGCGGTGTACAACCACTACAAGCGGCTCAAGCACCTCGACAAGAAGGACGACATCGAGCTCTCGAAGAGCAATATCCTGCTGATCGGGCCCACGGGCTCGGGCAAGACGTTGCTCGCCCAGACGCTCGCGCGGCTGCTGAACGTACCGTTCGTCATTGCGGACGCGACGACGCTGACCGAAGCGGGCTACGTCGGCGAGGATGTCGAGAACATCATTCAAAAGTTGCTGCAAAACTGCAACTACGAAGTCGAGAAGGCTCAGCGCGGCATCGTTTATATCGACGAGATCGACAAGATCAGCCGTAAGTCCGACAACCCGTCGATCACGCGCGACGTGTCTGGCGAGGGCGTGCAGCAGGCATTGCTCAAGCTCGTCGAGGGCACGATGGCATCGGTGCCGCCGCAGGGCGGCCGCAAGCACCCGAACCAGGATTTCATCCAGGTCGACACGACCAATATCCTGTTCGTTTGCGGTGGCGCCTTCGACGGACTCGAGAAAGTCATCACGGACCGTACCGAAAAGACCGGTATCGGTTTCGGCGCGACCGTCAAGAGCAAGCAGGAGCGCGACGCCGGCGAGGTGCTACGCGAAGTCGAGCCCGAGGATCTGATCAAATTCGGGTTGATTCCCGAGTTGATCGGCCGCCTGCCCGTCGTAGCGACGCTCGGCAAACTCGACGAAACGGCGCTGATGAAGATTCTCGTCGAACCGAAGAATGCGCTCGTCAAGCAGTACAACAAGCTTTTCGCGATGGAACGCGTCGAACTCGAGATTCGTCCCGCGGCGTTGCAAGCCGTGGCGCGCAAGGCAATCCGCCGCAAGACCGGCGCGCGTGGCCTGCGCTCGATTTTGGAACAGGCGTTGCTCGACGTGATGTACGAATTGCCGGCAATGAAAGGGGTCAGCAAGGTGATTATTGACGACAACGTAATCGAGGGCGACGGAAAGCCGCTGCTGATTTACGAGGAAGCCCCGAAGGTAGCGGGTTCCAACTGAGCGATGGACCTGCTGGGCCTAGGGTTTTCTTTGACATAGGCCGTTCATGGCGACGTGAACGGCTTTTTTCGTTTATCTTGTGGGTTAGCACTGACGACTTCGACACTTTCACTGAACTTTTTCCCACGCGCGAAGGCTTGCAATCGATGTAGCGGGCCTCAACTACCGAACGTTCTGAATCCACTAATGGGGAAATGAAATGTCAGGAACCCAACTCCTCCCTTCTGAGCGCACGACGCTCCCGCTGTTGCCCTTGCGAGATGTGGTTGTTTTCCCACATATGGTGATCCCCCTTTTCGTGGGGCGCCCGAAATCGATCAAGGCGCTCGAAGTGGCGATGGAGGGTGGCAAGCACATCATGCTTGTCGCACAAAAAACGGCGGCCAAGGACGAGCCGACCGAAAAGGACATGTACGAAGTAGGGTGTATCGCAAACATCCTGCAAATGCTCAAGCTGCCCGACGGCACCGTAAAAGTGCTCGTGGAGGGTTTGCAGCGTGCCAAGACGTTGACGATCGAAGAGCAGGAGACGCAGTTTTCCTGCGAAGTCATGCCGCTCGAACCCGACCATGCGGACAGCGCCGAGACCGAGGCGCTGCGCCGTGCGATCGTGTCGCAGTTCGACCAGTACGTGAAACTCAACAAGAAGATTCCGCCCGAGATTCTCACGTCGCTTGCCGGTATCGATGAAGCGGGGCGTCTGGCCGATACGATTGCCGCGCACTTGCCGCTCAAGCTCGATCAAAAGCAGCACATTCTCGAGATGTTCCCGGTCGTGGAACGGCTCGAGCACCTGCTTGCCCAGCTCGAAGCTGAAATCGACATCCTTCAGGTCGAAAAGCGCATCCGCGGGCGCGTCAAGCGTCAGATGGAGAAGAGCCAGCGCGAGTACTACTTGAACGAACAGGTCAAGGCGATCCAGAAGGAACTCGGCGAAGGCGAAGAGGGTGCCGATCTCGAAGAGCTGGAAAAGCGCATCGAAGCCGCACGCATGCCGAAGGAAGCCAAGAAGAAGGCCGATTCGGAACTCAAGAAGCTCAAGCTGATGTCGCCGATGTCGGCCGAAGCGACGGTCGTGCGCAACTACATCGATACGCTCATCGGGCTGCCTTGGCGCAAGAAGAGTAAGGTCAACAATGACCTCTCGAACGCAGAGCGCGTGCTCGATGAAGACCACTTCGGCCTCGAAAAGGTCAAAGAGCGGATTCTCGAGTATCTCGCGGTCCAACAGCGCGTCGACAAGGTGAAAGCGCCGATCCTGTGCCTCGTGGGGCCGCCGGGGGTAGGTAAGACTTCGCTCGGTCAGTCGATCGCGCGTGCGACGAACCGTAAGTTCGTGCGCATGGCGCTGGGCGGCGTGCGTGACGAAGCCGAGATCCGCGGCCATCGCCGTACTTATATCGGTTCGATGCCGGGCAAGATTCTGCAGAGCTTGACGAAGGTCGGCGTGCGCAATCCGCTCTTCCTGCTCGATGAAGTCGACAAGATGGGCATGGATTTCCGCGGCGATCCGTCGTCGGCGTTGCTGGAAGTGCTCGACCCTGAGCAGAACCACACGTTCGCCGATCACTATGTCGAAGTGGACTTCGATCTGTCGGATGTGATGTTCGTGGCGACATCGAACTCGCTCAATATTCCGCCTCCGTTGCTCGACCGGATGGAAGTGATCCGCTTGTCGGGTTACACCGAGGACGAAAAAGTCAGCATCGCGCAGCGTTATCTGCTGCCGAAGCAGAAGAAGAACAACGGCTTGAAGGAAGGCGAGATCGAGGTTGCGGAGCAGGCGATTCGCGACATCATTCGTTACTACACGCGCGAAGCAGGTGTGCGTTCGCTCGAGCGTGAAATATCGAAGATCTGCCGCAAAGTCGTGAAGATGCTGCTGCTGAAAAAGGCGGAGGGTGCGGTCAAGGTCGAGCGCAGCAACCTCGATACGTTCCTCGGCGTGCGCAAGTACGACTTCGGTTTGGCGGCCAAGCAGAATCAGACCGGCCAGGTGACGGGTTTGGCTTGGACGGAAGTTGGTGGCGATCTGCTGACGATCGAAGCCGCGGTCATGCCCGGCAAGGGCAACGTCATTCGCACGGGTTCGCTCGGCGATGTGATGAAGGAGTCGGTCGAGGCTGCGCGTTCGGTGGTCCGCTCCCGCTCGCGGCGTCTCGGGGTCAAGGACGAGGCGTTCGAGAAGCAGGATATCCACATCCACGTGCCGGAAGGCGCGACACCGAAGGACGGTCCGTCCGCCGGTATCGCGATGACGACGGCGCTGGTGTCGGTGCTCACCGGGATCCCCGTGCGGGCCGATGTCGCGATGACGGGCGAGATCACGCTGCGTGGCGAAGTACTGCCGATCGGCGGGCTCAAGGAGAAGATGCTGGCTGCACACCGCGGCGGCATCAAGCTCGTGTTGATCCCCGAGGAAAACGTCAAGGATCTGACCGAGATTCCCGACAACGTGAAGAACTCGATCGAGATCGTGCCGGTCAGGTGGATCGACAAGGTGTTGGAGCTTGCGCTGGAGCGGGTGCCTGAGGCACTGCCGGAAGAAGAGCCGAAGGCTGAGCCCGTTGCCGAAGCGGCGAAGGACGCGGCTACGACGGAAGTCGTCAAGCATTGAAAGATGACGGCCGCAGATAAGCGGCTGTGAGAAGCCGCGAGAGGCGTGCAATGCGCTTCTCGCGGCTTTTTTTGCGCCCCCGGTAGGGCGCATCAACCTGGAGGTGAGAACCTTTGAGAGTTTCTCGTCTTGTTATCTTCTCATTGCTGCTAGGACATCAAGTAGCGTTTTCACAGAGCATCGATTGCACGTCGAATCAGCTTGATATCCGGCAAATCGCGGGCGATGCCCCCGGTATGAGCAAATCCAATGCTTTTTTTGCCATCCTGAATGTTGGGAAAAAGCCTTGCAGGCTCAGTGCGCAACTTGTCAGGGTGGGTGAAGAAGCGTTGAGGGTAAGCTTTCACGACAACACCCCGGTTGATTTCGTCCTTCCTCCTGTGCGCGAGAAACGCTTTATTCATGCCAAAGACGTGATTGGCTTCAACGTCAGTAACGATAGCGCCAGCGGCCCGACAAGACATATCGGTGCGCTTCATTTTGAATTTCAAAACGGAGATTCCTTTACTGCCGACTATGCCGGATACGACACAGCGCCTTTCACTCCTCAGGCGCAAATCATTCCGTTTTTCGCCTGGCAGGTTTTTCAGGGCGATCAATGCCTGACGCCGCAAGGCAAAGCTCTTTCCTTTGTCGAAAACCCGGAAATCGACACACGGAAACGGCTGTCGTGCGGCTAGCAAAACCTTCCGCATCCGGCGCAACCCTGGTTGACACTCCAGTTTCGGCCATCTTTAATGGGCCAGCGCAGCATCGCCTGTGCTTTCTTTCGAGCACTTTACGGTGCTCTCACAACTGCAGCCCAACAATCATCATCGGGGACTCGGATGAACAAGACGGAATTGATCGACCACATTGCAGAACAAGCAGACCTGTCGAAGGCGGCGGCCGGACGGGCGCTCGAGGCCGTGATCGGCGGCGTCAAAAGCGTGTTGAAAAAGGGCGGCTCGGTGACGTTGGTCGGTTTTGGCACGTTCGCCGTCGGCAAGCGCACGGCGCGCACGGGCCGCAACCCGCGCACGGGCGCAGCCATCAAGATCAAGGCAGCTAAGGTTCCGAAATTCAAGCCTGGCAAAGCGCTGAAAGATGCGCTAAACTAGCGGGCTCGTTGGCTGGCAAGCGTTGAATCGTACGGCTACCAGTCGACGGATGTAGCGCGAACGGGTGCTTAGCTCAGTTGGTAGAGCGGCGCCCTTACAAGGCGTAGGTCGGGAGTTCGAGCCTCTCAGCACCCACCATTTTCCGTTTCGCGATTCGCTTTCAGGCAGTTCCGCAGTGACCTACCGCGGTGGCCTGCCGCAGTAGCCTGTGTAATACCGAAGACCCGCACAGCTTTTAGCTCTGCGGGTTTTTTGTCGTCCTTCAGGCGCCCGGGCACGTCCGCCGGCTGCCTCCTGTATCTGGGCTCTTGTCGTTCAATCTCGTCGCCAGGGGGACGAGTCGGAGCGCCTCGTAGCGTCAACCGCCCTCGGCGCACCGAGGGCGAACGGTATAACGCTCGGTGAGCGTCGACACTGAGCTCAAACCGGTGCTGTCTGAGTGGGCACGACGGTAGGCTGAATCGGCTCCGCGGTCGGCTGCGCGGGACCCGCTCCCACTTGCGCTTGCACATTGCCTAAGTAGCTACCGGCATACCCCTTCGCCAGGGTCAGCGGCGCATTGACGGTTGCCGTCGTCGCCTTTTCCATCACCTTCTTGGCGATGCCGTCGGACATCGAGTCGAACTTGACCTTATGCCCACCGATGCCGTCCAATGCTTCGCCCAAGCTGCCGAGTCCGCCTTCGGCCATCGACTGCGTGAAGTTGAAGATGCCCGGCGTCGGATTGCCTTCCAATCTCGACTTCATATTGTTCATCGCGCTAACGGCATAGTATTGCGCTGCCTGAACGGGCATGTTCATGCCTGCGGTCGCCGCTTTTTCAATCAGCGTCTTGGCGAGACCGTCGCGCATGGCAATCTTCGCCTCCGGCCCGGCGATGTCGCCCACGGCTTGGGCCGCCATACTCAGGCCCGCTTCTTCGAGCGCCTTCTTCAGGTTACCTCCGTCGAGCACCGTGCGGGCAATGTTCATCGCTTGCGATTCGCCCTCGAGTACCGCCGATCCCATGTCCGCCAACTCGCCGATACCCGGAATGAAGCTGAGTGCGCCAAGCGCCGTCGCGCCCCAGTCGAGCACCATCGATCCGATCTTCAGCCCTTCGTCGAGTGCATGCATCAGTGCGCCGCCGTTGTGTTTCGGCGTCTTGATGTTCGGCTGATCGGCGGTTCCCATCATCATGTCGGCCACGGCATCCTGATCGGCGGCCGTTTTCGGTGCATGCGTCACCGGCTTTTGCACTGTCCGGTTGGCCGCGGACATGTTGTCGTAGAAGTGCTTGAAGTCATCGTTGCTGATGTTGCCCGAATCGACCGTATGCCCGCCGCCGAAATTGAAGAACCCGTGATGGGTTTTGTAGCCCGTGATCGAGTTGTTGAGCACGCCGAACAGCAATGGGTCCGAAAGCAACTGAGACGCGGCTTGCTTGACCTTCGGATCGAGGCTCTTGTCGTTGACCATGCTCGTGAGTTTGTCGCGCGTGAGGTCGCCGTCGCCGAAGAAGGCCTTCTGATTCTTGTTGATGGTGTCGAGCGTATTCAATTCGTCCTGCGTCATGTGCATCGACGATGACGCGGCTTGCAGAAAATCAGCCGTGCTCATCTCGTCGTTGCCGCCGGACACCTGCTTCCATTGATCCGGGTGGTCGATGAAGTATTTGGCGGCCGCAATGACCTGGGGCGGCGTCTTTCCGGTCTTCGCGTCGCCGTCCACGATCTGCTTGAAATCGGCCAAGCCCAGATTCTTCGGCAAATTGTCGGAATAGCGATAGAGCTCTCGCATGGCATCGCTTTCCGTCATTTCCGACGGTTGAACGTTTCCGGTGGCGTCGGATGGGATGTAATTCTGCTCGTAACTGCTCGCCTGATCCTCTTTGAACGACGCGACCTGCGGGTGGTTGGCCGAGAAACTCGAGAGGTCGCCAGCCTTGATTTTTCCGCCGCACCGGCCATCGCCTTGCGAACCGATCGCATAGAACAGCTGCGGGTCGTTCTGCAATCCCTGGATCGCGGCCTTCAGGTCCGGAGGGGTGGAAGGATCGTTGGCCTTGTCCTGCAGCGATCCCCAGCTCAGTGGGCATTGATCCTTGTGACGGTCGAGCACGGATACGATTTGCAACTCGGTGTTGCTCAGCGTCCCGCTGTTCCAGGTCAGATTCGAAGACCCGGGTGGCGCGTTTTCCATGATCTTCTGTGCGGACAGGCCGCCGAAAACACCGCCGCCGTGCCCGGATGCAATGTTGTCCAGCAACGCCTTGTAGGCCGCATTCGAGTCGCCTTGCGGATTGGCTGACGGGTCGGCCGGCACCTGGCCGTTGGGCTGTGCCGCCTGGCTGTCTTGGCCGCGTGACTTTTTGTCGTCGGATTCGGTATCGCTGCCTACGAGCGTGCCCAGGGAGTTGGACAGCATCTTCTCCAACTCCGTGTAGACGTTTTGCAGCACGGGATCCGATAGTTGGCCGCCAACGCCGGCGCCGACGAACGCAGCGCCGCCGGCGGCCGCCCCGGCGGCCCCCGAGCCGAGCAGTCCTTGGCCCGGAAGGCGTCGCTTCGTCGTGCCGTCAGGGGCGGGTGACGTTGGAAGCTCGGATGTTCGATTCGACGAGGAGGTATGACTCAAGGGCATGGGGGGCCTCTTCTGTTCAAGGTTGAGCCCGTGACGGAACTCCGCGCGCGTGGCGCTCATGCAGGTAGCAGCGCGTAGCCCGGGGAAACGCAATCGGCGTGGGCAGACAACAACTCGTTCAGCAAGAGCGTAGAGCGCGCCTGCGCGTTTTCGGGCAAATGTTGGCGAAAATGAGTCGCCACCCACGAAATGAACGAGTGCTGCCGTTGTGACCGGCGAGGGGAAGCCCTTGGTCAGAGGACGACGCGCAGCATGGAGAACATGCCCGTCACCGCGATGGAATCGACGCGGCAATGCGGTCGGCCAACTGCCCAAGCGCGCGGCTCAACGATGCCGCCTGGGCCGCGGCGTTGCTGTCCGGCATCTCTACGGAAAGCGTGGCCTGCCGTGTCAGCACCACGCGATCGGGGCGCCCCGTCGATAACGTCCAGGCGGCCTGCATCCTCAATGTCTTGCTCGTATCGATTTCGAGATCGAGGACGGTCACTACGAGCGCGCGTGTCTCGGTCGGTGCGGGCGAGTCCGGCAGGACGAACGAGCCTTCGGGCAAGCGCGATAGAAGATCCTCCGCGAGCGTGCGGCGCATCATGCGCGCAAGCGGCGCGCCCCAGCGGGTACCTTCATCGACCGACAACTGGTTCCCCGATATCTGCGTGACGACTTCGGGCCGGTCGAGTTCGCCGGGAATATGCAGGGCGGTGAGCTGCACCGGCTCGATTCGGCCGGTGGCGAGCGGCGTCGCGGCTGGCGCTGCGCTCAGCGTCACATAGCGCATGGGCGGGCTATGACTGCAGCCCGCGATCGTCATGGCGCCCGCGAGCGACGAACCGATGACGATCGCCGCCAGCCGCATCGCGTTCGTCCCCGGCAAGCGGCGCCTTGTCCGGTTTCCGGCAGTGCGTGTCATGGTGTTTTCTCCTGCCTGCCCCGAACGAGCGCCTCGGGATGCCGATCGAGATAATCGGCCAATGCGCGAATCGAGCGTGCGGCGTCGGTGAGCTCGCGCAACGCCGCCGGCAGATCGTTCTGGCTCGTCGCATCGCCTCCGAGCGTATGGTTGGCCGCGGCGGCGGCCTGATCGGCGGAGTTCGCCACATCGCGCAGCTGCGCCACCAGCGGAGCGACTTGCGGCGATACCTGCTGCAACGTGCGATCGATCTGCGTGACCGCGCGATCGATATGCTCGAGCGAGTCGCCGATGCGCGGCGACGAACTCAGGGCATCGATGTGTGCCGCGATGCTGCGCACGCGCTCGCCCGTTTCCTTGATGGGAAGGCTGTCCATTTTGTCGACGATGTCATTCGCTTTGGACGCGATCGTATCCATGTCGGCGGACGCGACACTCGGGATCACGGGTGTGCCGTTATCGAGCGCCAGTGTGGCGGCGGGTGCGTTCGCCACGAAATCGAGGCCGACCTTGCGAGGTCCGACGAGCGGTGGGTCCTGTGTGAGCCGTGCACGCAAGCCCTGGGCGATGAGGCGCTGCAGCATGCCGTCCACCGCGGGCCGCCAATCGCCGTTGGCCGGCGGCGGAGAACCGACGATGCCGAGCGCGGACGGATCGAGTGCGATCTGCACCGGTGTATCCAATGCACCCGTCGCGGCGTCGTAGCGCAAGTGCACATCGACGACCGTCCCCACCTGGAAGCCGCGCAACTCAACGGCGGCCCCGTCTTTGAGCGCACCCGCCGCACCTTGGAAGCGAACGGTGTAGGTGACGATGGGGCCGTGCCGCGGGGGCAGGGCAGGCCGGCTATCGTCGCCGACGAAGTGAGTCGTCGGCTTGCCAGGCCCTGGCTCCATGACGATTTCAGGTCCGGCCAAAAGCGCCTTGAGCGAGGCGAGATCGTCGATATCGGGTTTCGCACCGCGCAGAAAAAATCGGGTGCCGCTGAGCAGATACCGCTTTTCGGCGTGATCGATCTTGAGCGTCGCTTCGACGTGCTGCCCGTCAGGTGCGAGCGTGACGTCCGATACGTTGCCGACTTTGACGCCTCTTAGCGTGACGTCCGTATCGTCCGCCTTCATTCCATAGGCATTGGCGAACGTCACCGTGACGGTCTCGCCTTCCTGAACCAGCGCACGGACGCCGAGCCAGATCGATACGCCCAGCGCGGCGATCGGCACTGCCCAGATCCAACCGGGCCAAGCGCTGCGCCGGACGTCGGCCTGCGTACGCCTCGATTTCGGCCTATTCACGGGCGCTTCCTATCGCGAACATCCCACATCATCCGCGGATCGAACGCGCGCGATGCCGCCATCGTCAACAATACGACGAGCGCGAAGGCCGTGGCGCCTATCGCGGGATTCGACGAGGCAATGCCATCGAAGTGAATCAACGGAACGAACGCCGCGATCGTGAAAACGTCGACGTTCGACCATCGTCCCAACTCGTCGATCCAGTGATAGATGTGGGTCTTCAGACGCAGGTGCTTATGCGAGCGGCGTGTCACCGAACCGATGAACCAGGCCATTCCAGCGACTTTAGCGACCGGAATGACGATGCTCGTGCAAAAGATCAAAATGCCGAACGGCCAAAGGCCGACATGAAAGAGTTGGTAGACGCCGTCGATGATTCGATGGGACATGTGCCGGCCGAATTGCGTCGAAGCGGTCATCGGATAGAGATTCGCGGGCACTGTCAGGACCAGCGCGGCCAACGATAGCGCGCTTGCCCGCACGAGCGCATCCGTTTTGCGCGTATTGAGCTTCAATCCGCATCGGGGACACCGGTGGCCGACCTGTGAAGCCGGTTGAACGAGGTCGCATGCAAGGCAGGACACCACGGGCCCATCCCCGGCCGGTTCGCGTTCCGGGGCGATGGCTCGCCAGACGGTTCTCCGATCGAGCAGCGCGCGCGTGACCATCGACAAGAGGGCGGCGGCAATGAAACAGTAGCCGCCGGCGCCGATTCTGCCGGTCAGATCCTGTGTCACGCGGGCGTATCCGACGAAGCAGCCAACGAGGTAGACGTCCGGCATGGCCCAAACGTCGAGCGCCAACGTCCAACGGAAAAGCCAGCCAATGCCCTTGAAGCGTCGTCCCGCGTACACCGCAGCGAGCACGAGCGCGAGGCCGCCGAAACGCACGAACGGCAAAACGATGCCGAACATGCCGAGCAACAGGGCGAGCAAGACCCAACCTTCGTCCCACATTGCCGCGATGCCGGACGCAAGGACGGACGAGTGCTGAGTACCGAGTATTTGGACGGTCATCAGCGGCGCGAAATTGGCGGGCAGTAACAGAATAAACGTGGTCGCGGTGCAAGCCAGCGCTGCTTGCGTGCTACGTCCGCTGCGACGCTCGAGCGGATAATGGCAAACTCTGCACCGTGCGACCGAGCGCGCGTCGAGCGGCGAGAGATCCGCGAGCGTGCCGCATTCCGGGCAACCGATCGTCATGGCGTTTCGCCCTCACTCTACGTCTCCGGGGTCCGGGAGAAAATAACAATGGCTCCCACGTGAGCAGCATGGTTCGTTCCCGGTGCGGATGTGAGGGCGCACGCGAGGCCCGGCGCGCCGATAGCGCGTTTTGCGCGCAACTATTGCGGCGGCGTAACGCTCAATCGGCGATCGCCTTCGCCTCGATATCGGCCTCTCGCATTTGCAGCAGCGGCGTGCGCGCGAACACATCGGCGACCCAGTCGGCAAAGATCCTGATCTTGCGCGGCAGATGCCGATTGCGCGGATACATGATCGAGATGGGCCGGGGCGGACAGGGGTAGTCTTTAAGAATTTCGCATAGCGCGCCGCTCTGGATATAAGGCCAAAGCGGGAAGACCGCGCCTTTGAGAATACCCAAACCATGCAGGCCGCATGTCACGTACGCATCGACTTCATTGACTGCGATCATGCTGCGCATGTCGATCGTCTCGATCCTGTCTCCAACGAGGAAATCCCAGCTTCTTATGCGGCCGGTGTTGCTCGAGACATAGTTGACGGCGACATGTTCGCGTAGCGCTTCCAGCGTTTTCGGCTCGCCGAATTTCTCGAGATACGACGGCGCGGCACAGGTGATGCGCGGCAGATTGCCGAGGCGCCTCGCGACGAGTCCTGAATCATCGAGCTCACCGGTGCGGATCACACAGTCCACACCTTCTTCGATGACATCGACTTGCCGATCGCTGAGTCCCATTTCCACCTGGATGTCGGGATAGAGCGCAAAGAACTCGGGCAGCGCCGGGATGATCGCAGTCTTTGCGATCAACGACGGCAGATTGACCTTGATCCTGCCTTGCGGATTGAGCTTCGCGTGCGTGAGTTCGGCCTCCATTTCGTCGACTTCAGCCAGCACGCGCAGGCAACGTTCGTAATAAGCCTCGCCGTCTTCGGTGAGGCTGATGCTGCGCGTCGTGCGATTGAGAAGCCGTGCGCCGAGATGCGCTTCGAGCGCCGCGACCATTCTCGATACTTGCGGGGTGGCAAGCTGCAGCGATTCCCCTGCTTTGACGAAGCTGCGCGATTCGACCACGCGCGTAAATACTTTCATTGCCGCGAAGCGATCCATGGCGGCATCCTCCGATCGTTGTTGGAACAGCGAAACCGTTGCCCGCCCGGCGGTCATTGTTCTGTCAGGCGCACCAGTGAATTCTGGAATCGACTATTTATCCGCTGATTGAGCCCTTCTAAACTGATTCTACCTGCTGCAGATCGACATTCGCAGCGACGTATCGCACAACTTTTTGGAGCTCATCATGAAAGCATTGATCAAGGCAGCCGCGGTTGCCCTCGCATTGGCCGTACCGGCCCTTTCGTTCGCGCAGTCGGACAATCAACCGCTCACGCGCGCTCAAGTACGCGCCGACCTCGAACGCGCCATGAAGGCCGGCTACAACCCGTCGGACCGTATGCATTATCCGGAGAATATTCAGGCTGCGCAGGCGCGTATCGCCGCCGAGAACGCCTCGCGACAAGCGGCTGCCCAAGCCGATACGAGCGGCGTCGGCGGCGCAGGCAATGCCGCGGAATCGGGCCATGCCGCCGAAGGCTCCGTGAGCTCGTATTCGCCTCCGATCTACAAACGGTATTGAGCTGTCGCGTGCGGCGCCGAGCCGCTGAATTGCCCGGTGGTTTTTGCCCAGACGTTTGTCTGGGCTTTTTTGTTCATGGGCGGCGAGACATTGAGAGTTTGCTCGCCGTAGCCGCAAGCATCGCGGTGACCTCATCGAGCGAAGGGGCGACGTAGCTGTCGATACGACGCATATAGGGGCTCGTCAGCGAGGCGATGGCCTGACCCGACGGTCCGAGAATCGGAAACGTGACGTCCGTGACGCCGAACGTCTGAGCGCTCTCCTTACGCAAATGCCCCTGCGCGCGGATCGCTTCGAACATCGTTGCGAGCTCGTTCGACGAGCGTGCGATCTCGCCTTTTACGCGAGTGTGCTCGGCGAGCATGCGCGCGCGTTCATCCTCGGTTTGAAAGGCAAGCATGACTTGCCCCGATGCCGTATCGACGAGACCGACGCGCGAGCCCAGGCGAATCGACAATCCCCATGTGCCGGGACCGTCCACTTGCGCGATGACGAGCAGATTGCCCCGATCGTAGACGGTGAGATGACACGACTGCTCGGCTGTATCGGCGAAGCGCTGCATTTCGGGCACAGCCTCGGTCAGGAAGCGGTGCATCGGAGGGTGGCGGTGCGCCAGCGCGAACAGCTTCAGGCTCAGCGTATAGCGGTCGCCGCCCGGCGAGCGCATGACGTATTGGCGGGCGACGAGGCGTTCGAGCATCCGGTAAATCTCGCTCGCATTGCGGCCCAGCGCTTTCATGATCTCGGCCCGCGTCAGTCCCTCTTTTTGTTCCGACAGCAGCTCGAGTATGTCCAGGCCCTTGTCGAGCGCGGGCGCACGGTAGCGCTCGGCCTCGTCGGCGGCTGACATGTCGGAGCCCTCGTCGGCCGCGGTCGCGTTTTTCTCGGACTTCAATTGATCTGCCCTCGGGCGAAGGTTAGGGAAAACACCGGTCATCGCGGTGCTTGCGGTCAATCATCCGTATATGAATAATACATTCATTAATGAACTGGGTGACACGGATCGGTGACGGTGCGCGCGGCTGCCCCCGCAGGATAACCAAGCCGCCGACGAGCGGAGCAAAAGATGCCGGTCGATCTGCCGGCTGTTGCGTCGCACCGACGCTCAACGAGGAGGAGACGATGGCGTACGGTCCGGCGTTGGCGCGAAGCGGCGATGTGCAAGGCCATTCGCTGCACCTCGGGAGCGCGGCTGCCGGCGTCGCTGCCGTGCCTGTTGTGGACGTGCGCGGTGTGGTCAAGCGCTTCGGCGCCACGACGGCGCTGGCCGGCGTGGACCTTGCCGTCATGCCGGGCGAAGTGCATGCGCTCGTTGGCCGCAACGGTGCGGGCAAATCGACGCTCGTTTCGCTGCTCGCGGGGCTGGCGCGGCCCGACGCCGGGCAGATCCGTTTCGCGGGCGAGCCTGCGCTCGGCCTCGCCGGGCGCAGCCCGGGGTGCCCGAGCGTCGCCTGCGTTCACCAGCACTCGACGGCAATTCGCGAGCTGTCCATCGCAGAAAACCTGTTCCTCAATCGGCAGCCGTACGCGCGCGGCGCGATCGACTGGCGCACGATGCGGTGCGAGGCCCGTGCATTGCTCGACCGCTGGCATATCGATGTGCACGAGGACACCCGCTGCGCGGAGCTCGACGCATCGGCGCTTCAACTCGTCGAAATCGCACGGGCTTTGTCGCAGGGCGCCCGTCTGATCGTGCTCGACGAGCCGACCGCCCAGCTCGATCGGGGCGAGATCCGGCGGCTGTTCGGTCGCATCGAGGCGATGCGGCGCGAAGGTGCGACGTTTCTGTTCATCTCGCATCGATTGCAGGAGGTCTACGACATTTGCCAGATGGTGACGGTATTGCGCGATGGGCGGCGTGTGCTGACGGCGCCTGTCGAGGGACTGCCGCGCGAGACACTCATCGACGCGATGACAGGCGAGACAGGAGGCGATGGCATCGCCGACATCGGCATGCGAAAGATGCCGACTGCCGAACCGCTCGCGTTGGAAGTGGCGGGGCTCGCGGGCACGGATTTCGATGCTGTTTCGTTCGCGGTTCGACGCGGTGAGGTCGTCGGTCTGGTCGGAGCGTCGACGAGCGGGCGCGTGGAACTCGCCGAGGCGATCGCCGGCCTGCGCAAGCCGCGCTCGGGGGCGGTCCGCGTTCACGCACGAGGCGGGACGGCCGCAATCACGCTTCCCTACGGCGATGTCGAGGCCGCGCTCGATGCGGGTGTGGGCTGCGTGCCGAAGGCGCGCCACCGCGAAGGTCTCGTGCCGGGCCAATCGATCGCCGAGAACGTGACGATGACACTGGCTCGACGGCTCGGCCCCTGGGGCATCGTGCGCGATGCCGTCAAAAGCCGGCTGGGCGCCGAGGCCATTGCGTCGCTCGGCATCGTTGCGCGTGGGCCGCAGGTGCGTGTGGCGACGCTCTCCAGCGGCAACCGGCAAAAAGTCGTCATGGCGCGCGCGCTGGCGACGAATCCCGATGTGCTCGTACTCGTCGATCCGACGCTTGGCGTCGACGTGAAGTCGAAAGAGATATTGCTCGCCCAGATCGACCTCGCCCGCGACGCCGGCCGCGCGGTGATCGTCTCGAGCGGCGAGCTCGACGATCTGCGCAGCTGCGACCGCGTATTCGCGATGTTCCGTGGCCGCATCGTCAAAGCGTTTCCGGCCTTCTGGGCCGACCGTGAACTGATTGCAGCAATCGAAGGAGTCGACCTTGATAAAGCCTAGTCTGTCCGGCGCCGCCGTCGAAGTCCGCGCGGCCGGGTTCCCGTTTTCGACTGGGCAGCCCCGCCCGTCGCCCGTGCGCTGGGAAGTGGCGCGCCGGCGCGAAGTGGCGCGCTTCTCAGCGCTTGCGCTGCTCGTCGCGATAGGCTCGCTCCTCAATCCCGATTTCCTCACGCGCGCGAATCTCGTCAACCTGCTCGGTGCAACGTCAGCCTTGGCGCTCGTCGTGCTTGCCGAGTCGCTGATCGTGCTCGTCGGCCAGTTCGACTTGTCGCTCGAGTCGACCTTCGGACTGGCCCCGGCGGTCGGCGTCATGCTCGTCATGTCAGCCGGTTCCGGTGGCCCGGGCTGGGCGTGGCCCGCGGCGGCGCTTGCGGTCGTCGTGGCCGTGGGTGCCATGATCGGCTGGATCAACGGACTGCTCGCCGTCAGACTGCGCCTGAACGCTTTCGTCGCGACGCTTGCGATGCTGATCGTATTGCGCGGCGTGCTGGCCGGTGTGACGCGAGGGGGGGCCACGTTCGCGCTGCCCCCGTCGCTTCACACGCTCGCGGCGGCGAGTGCGCTCGGGCTGCCAATTTCGGTGTGGTTCGCAGCCGCATCGTTCGCCGCGGCTGCGTTCATACTGCGCTATCACCGGCTGGGGCGCGCCCTTTACGCGATAGGCGGCAGCCGTGAGGCGGCGCGCGCGGCGGGCATTCGCGTCGAGCGTATCGTATGGGGTGTGTTCGTGATCGGCGGGGTCCTTGCGGCCGTCGGCGGTATGGCGGCCGTGGGCTACAGCGGTGCGATCGACGCGAGCGGTGGCGGCGGCATGATCTTCACCGTCGTCGCCGCCGCGGTCATTGGCGGGATCTCGCTCGATGGTGGCAAAGGGTCGATACTGGGTGCGCTCGCGGGCGCAATGCTGCTGGGCGTGGCGCAGAATCTTCTGATGCTCGCGCACGTGCCGTCGTTCTGGGTTCAAGCGATTTACGGTGCGGTGATCCTTGCAGCGCTGATGTTGACGAAACGGGCCGGCGGTGACGCATGACGACGATGACTTCTCCGACATTCGATCCCCGCCTGATTCTGCTCGCGCCGGAGGACAACTGCGTGATCGCCGCGACGACGCTCGAAGCCGGTACGGCGCTCGCCATCGACGGCGAAACCGTCGTTCTCGCGACGACGATTCCGCTTGCGCACAAGCTCGCGCGCCGTCCGCTCGCAGTCGGCGAGAAGGTTGTCCGCTACGGCGCACCGATCGGCCATGTGACGGCGAGCGTCGCACGCGGCGAGCATCTGCACATGCACAATCTCGTGAGCGACTATCTGCCCACGTACACCCACGACGAAGGCCACAGTTTCGTCTCCCACGACAAGCGTTGAGCACCTGTCCCTTTTCGACGGATACTTCGATGAACGAGCTCTCTTCCGAACCGGCCCCGCTTCGCGGTTACTTGCGCAGTGACGGCCGCAAGGGCATTCGCAACGTGATCGCAGTCGCGTATCTCGTCGAATGCGCCCATCACGTGGCACGCGAAATCGTCACGCGCTTTGGGCCGCGCTACGACGAGTCCGACGCCGACGCCGTGGCGGGCGACTTCGACGTCGCCAACGCCCACGACGAACAACCCGATGTCCATCTGATCGGCTTTCCCGGCTGCTATCCGAACGCCTACGCGGAGAAAATGCTCGCGCGTATCGCCACACATCCGAATGTCGGCGCGGTGTTGTTCGTCTCGCTCGGCTGCGAAAGCATGAACAAGCACTATCTGGCCGATCTCGTGCGCGAAAGCGGACGGCCGGTCGAGGTGTTGACGATCCAGGAAACGGGCGGCACGCGCAGCACGGTGATGCGCGGCGTCGACTGGGTGAAGCGCACGCGGCAGGCTTTGCGCGCGCAGGGCACCGTGCCGATGCAGCTTTCCGAGCTCGTCGTCGGCACGGTCTGCGGCGGTTCGGATGGCACGAGCGGCATGACGGCCAACCCGGCCGTGGGGCGCGCGTTCGATGCGCTCATCGAGCGCGGCGCGACCTGCGTCTTCGAAGAGACGGGCGAGCTCGTCGGGTGCGAATACCATATGAAGTCGCGCGCGGCGCGGCCCGAGCTCGGCGACGCGATCGTCGAGTGCGTGGCGAAAGCGGCGCGCTATTACACGATCATGGGACACGGCAGCTTCGCGGTCGGCAATGCCGACGGCGGGCTCACGACGCAGGAGGAGAAGTCGCGCGGCGCTTATGCGAAAAGCGGGGCATCGCCGATCGTCGGCATCGTCAAGCCGGGCGACGTGCCGCCGACGGGCGGTCTTTACCTGCTCGATGTCGTGCCCGACGGGGAGCCGCGCTTCGGTTTTCCGAACATCAGCGACAATGCCGAAATCGGCGAGCTGATCGCCTGCGGCTGCCACCTGATTTTATTCACGACGGGCCGCGGTTCGGTCGTCGGCTCGGCGGTCTCGCCGGTCATCAAGGTTTGCGCCAATCCAGACACCTACCGCAAACTATCGGGCGACATGGACGTCGATGCGGGGCGCATCCTCGAGGGACGCGGCACGCTCGACGAGCTCGGGAGCGAGGTATTCGATTTGACCGTCGATGTCGCCAACGGCGCGCGGTCGAAGTCGGAGATGCTCGGCCACCAGGAATTCATTCTGACCTACAAGGCATTCGAGCCGGTTGGGCCGGCCTGTTTGCCGATCGTGCCCGCGGCGCACGCTGGCGGACTTCAAACGGAGCGTTTATGAATCCTACGGCAACATCCCCAGGGCATCCGCTCGAGGGCAGGCTCGCCGGCAAGGTCGCGGTCGTGACCGCGGCCGCGCAGGGCATTGGCCGCGCGTGCGCGGAGCGATTCGCGCGCGAGGGCGCGCGCGTCGTTGCGACCGACATCCGGCTCGATCTGTTCGGCGACGTGCCGTTCGAGGCGCGCCCGCTCGACGTGCGCGATACGGCTGCGATCGCGGCGCTCGCGAGCGAGCTCGGCGGCATCGATATCCTGCTCAATTGCGCCGGTTTCGTGCATGCGGGCAGCGTGCTCGAATGCGAAGAGCACGACTGGGATTTCTCGTTCGATCTGAACGTGAAGTCGATGTACCGGACGATCCGCGCGTTTTTACCGGGGATGCTCGAGCGCGGCGGCGGCTCGATCGTCAATATGGCGTCGGCGGCTTCGAGCGTCAAAGGCGTGCCGAACCGCTTCGTCTACGGCGCGTCGAAAGCCGCGGTGATCGGGCTCACGAAGTCGGTCGCCGCGGACTTCGTGACTCGCGGCGTGCGATGCAACGCGATCTGCCCGGGAACCGTGGCTTCGCCGTCGTTGACGGCGCGCATTGCCGAGCAGGCGGGCGCGCAAGGCAAGTCGGTCGACGAAGTCGAGGCCGCATTCGTCGCGCGTCAGCCCATGGGCCGCATCGGCAAACCCGAAGAGATCGCCGCGCTCGCGGCCTATCTCGCATCGGACGAAGCGGGGTTCACGACAGGGCAGGTGCATCTCATCGACGGCGGCTGGTCCAATTGATCTTTCCCACTTTCTCTTATCGCAATCCACTGATATGAAACTGCTTCGTTATGGGCCGAAAGGTCAGGAAAAGCCGGGCCTCGTCGATGCCGAGGGCAACATTCGAGACTTGTCGACCCACGTCGACGACCTCGCCGGCGATGCGCTTTCCGATGCGAGCCTCGCGCGGCTGCGGGCGATCGATCCGGCGACACTGCCGCTCGTGCGGGGCGAACCGCGGATCGGTGCCTGCGTCGGCCGGGTCGGGAAGATGGTATGTATCGGTTTGAACTATGCGGATCACGCGGCGGAATCGAACATGCCGATTCCGAGCGAACCTGTGGTCTTCAATAAATGGACGAGCGCGATTGTCGGCCCGAACGACGATATCGAGATCCCGCGTGGATCGAAAAAGACCGACTGGGAGGTGGAACTCGGTGTCGTCATCGGGCGGCCATGCAAGTATGTCGAGGAAGCGAATGCCCTCGATTACGTGGCCGGTTTCTGCATCATCAACGATGTGTCCGAGCGCGAGTGGCAAATCGAGCGCGGCGGGCAATGGGACAAGGGCAAGGGCTTCGACACGTTCGGCCCCCTGGGCCCGTGGCTGGTCACGCGCGACGAAATCGCCGATCCGCAGCAGCTTCATCTTTGGCTCGAAGTCGACGGGCACCGCTATCAGAACGGCAATACGCGCACGATGATCTTTACCGTCGCGAAGCTCGTCTCGTATCTTTCGCAGTGCATGAGCCTGCAGCCTGGCGATGTGATTTCGACCGGCACGCCGCCGGGCGTCGGTCTGGGCATCAAGCCGGAGCCCGTTTACTTGAAAGCGGGCCAGACGATCCGCCTCGGCATCGAGGGGCTCGGCGAGCAGCGGCAACGCACGGTCGCCGCGGAGTGATCCGGGCCCCGCAAGCGTTGATCCAAGTCAAGCAGGACGACGCTTGCCATCGACTATCCTGATGGCAAGGGCGCATGGCACGTTCGCGCCTTTTGTCGTAAGGTTGCCGGATGGATTCGCCGCGGCACGGTTGCCGCAAAGGGGGCGCTATGCATATCTCTTTTCCGATCGAGGCTCCCGAGTACTGCGGCCGCGACCTGGTGCTCGCGTTCCCGGCGCTCGTGGATGGCGAGCGCGTCCAATGCGCAATTACCGCGGAGGCGCTCGAAGACCACTTTGGCGCCCAGTCGCTCCGGGAAGAGGATGTCCTTGCGGCGTTCGAAAAGCATCGGCATGCCATCGAACGAGCCGCTCGCGAATTGTTGCAAGAACTCGGCAAGAAGCCGGTGCTGCTGCATAGCGGGTTTTTCCGTTTTCACGACGCTTGACTCGCACCGGGAGACAACGACGTGCGCGCGATGGTATTCGACGGCCGGTCCCCGCACTTGAGCGAGCGCGAGTTGCCAGATCCGACGCCCGGCCCCGGGCAATTGTTGATCCGCATTCGCGCATGCGGGGTGTGCCGCACCGACTTGCATGTGGTCGACGGTGAATTGGTCCATCCCAAGACGCCCGTCGTACCAGGGCACGAAATCGTCGGTGTCGTCGCGGGCCTGGGTGAGGGTGTCACCGAATTCCGGCTGGGCGAGCGCGTCGGGGTGCCCTGGCTCGGCCATACGTGCGGGCAATGCAGCTACTGCCGCGGCGGCCGCGAAAACCTGTGCGATCGGCCGGCGTTCACGGGCTACACGCTCGATGGCGGGTATGCCGAGTGGGTTGCCGCGGATAGCCGCTATTGTCTGCCCATACCGGCTCGTTACTCCGACGCGGAAGCGGCGCCGCTATTGTGCGCGGGCCTCATCGGATATCGCACGCTCGCGATGGCCGGCGACGCCCGGCGCATCGGCATCTACGGCTTCGGAGCGGCCGCCCACATCGTGGCGCAAGTGGCCAGCCATCAGCAGCGGATCGTCTATGCGTTCACGCGGCCCGGCGACGCGGCCGCGCAGCAGCTCGCTCGCCGACTCGGCGCACGTTGGGCCGGCGGCAGCGATGCCGCACCGCCCGAACCGCTCGACGCGGCACTTATTTTTGCACCGGTCGGGGCGCTCGTGCCCGCCGCACTGGCCGCCGTCGTCAAAGGCGGCATCGTGGTTTGCGGCGGCATCCACATGAGCGCGATTCCGTCCTTTCCGTATGACCTGCTCTGGGGCGAACGGCGCCTTGTATCGGTCGCAAATCTGACGCGCGAAGATGGACACGCGTTCATGCGGATCGCGGGCCAGGTGCCGCTGCGCATCGAGACGACGCTCTATCCGTTGCGCGAGGCCAATCGGGCGCTGTCCGACTTGCGCGAGGGCCGCCTCACCGGCGCCGCGGTGTTGACGACCGGCGATTGACGCAACTCCCGGGCGTATATCGGCGGGCTCAAACCGCTTCGAGCGCGGTCAGATCGACGATGCGGATTTTTTTGCCGTGGGTTTCGAGCAGCCCGTCGCGCTGGAATTTGGAGAACATACGGCTGACTGTCTCGAGCTTCATGCCGAGGTAATTGCCCATTTCCTCGCGCGTCATGCGCAAGTTGAATTCGGCGGCCGAGTAGCCGCGCGCCTTCATGCGGCTCGATAGATTGAGCAGGAACGTGGCGACGCGCTGCTCGGCGCTCATCGTGCCGAGCAGCAACATGAGCGACGATTCGCGCACGATTTCGCTGCTCATCGTGCGCAGCATTTGCCGCTGCAACTGCTTCGATTCCGTGCACATCGATTCGAGTAGCGAATAAGGCATGATGCATACGCTGCTGTCTTCGAGGGCTATCGCATCGCTACTGTGTCGTTCGGCGCAGACACCGTCGAGCCCGAGCACTTCGCCCGCAAGGTGAAAACCCGTGACCTGCTCTCGGCCATCGCGGTGCATGACGACGGTCTTGAACGAGCCGGCCCGCACGGCATAAATGCTCTCGAACGGATCGTGGGTACGGTACAGCGCTTCGCCGCGCTTGATGGTCCGCGTCGTGTTGACGATCGCATCGAAGCGCGCGATTTCCTGAGCGGTCAACCCATCCGGGACGCAGGCCGAGCGCAGCGAGCAGGACGCGCAGCCCTCCTTGGCAGACGACGGTAGCGTTCGACTGTGAGCACCCCCGGACGTCTCCTGCGGGGCCGGGGATGGGCCTTCTTGTCGGGGGAAATCCAGTTCGAGCAACATGGTGGCCTCCGCCAGTAACGCGCGCGCGGCAGCACGCACGTGATCTTTCATGGCAGTGAGTATGGCCAGCGCCACGCGAAAAAAATATCAGCGCGATACGAAACGGGGGTAGGTATCGACGGCGCTTTGTAAGCATTTTCCTACGGTCGCGCAGGAATTGGCTCATTCGTCAGGCATGGCGGCGCCCCCGATCGCTCGTTGATCGGCATCAAGCCGCGCAGGCCTCGCGGGTCGCACACTTATTGCATCAATGATCGATGCAGGGGGCCGGTGCCCCGGAGAACCATCATGTACACACGTATTCTGGCTGCCATAGACGGCAGCCGCGCATCGCGTCTTGCGCTCGACGAGGCCGTAAAGATTGCCAGCGCTTCGGGCGCGTCGATCGTCGCGGTCTGCGTCGTGGAGCACGCCCCGCAACTGGTGGACGTTGGTGCGGTCTATCAGGGCGGTGAGGGCGCGAGCCCCGAGGCGATCGAGGCGGCGACGGCGGCGCTCGAGGAAGCCGAAGAAGTCTTCAAGGCGGGAGGGGTCGAGGGTACGCCGCGTGTCGTCGACGCGTACGGCGAAAGCGTAGCCTCGGTCATCGCTCGCGTCGCCGCGGAATGTGGGGCGGAACTCATCGTCATTGGAACGCATGGTCGCCATGGCGTGCGCCGCGTGTTGCTGGGCAGCGTTGCCGAATCGTTGCTGCGCTCAGTGGATCTGCCGGTGTTGCTCGTGCGCCACGATGAAGTGGCCCGCGGCGCAACGGGCAAACTCTGACGGGAGTCTGCGGCTCGTCCGTGCCTCGGCGGGCCGGATCGATGCCGCCGTGTCGTCGGGCCGGCACTCAACTTTCACCGGCCGCCGTATCGCTGGCCGGGACGAGGAGAACCGGACAGCACGAAATGCGCAGGAAGCGCTCTGCTACGCTGCCGAGCATGAGCCGTTGGAACCCGCGCCGCCCGTGGGTACCCATGACGATCAGATCGGCCGGCCACTCCTCGGCGACACGCAAAATCGTATGCGCAATATCGTCGCGAAGCGGGTTGGTCTCGACCACGCGCGGCGTGCCGGTAACGCCGGCCGCTTTCATTTTCTCGATCGCTTCGTCGACCACGCGCGCTCCCTGCTCGAAAAGCGCATCGCGCACCAGGTTCGGATCGTAGCCAGGCGCCTCCGAGCCGATGACCGGCACGTCCACGACATAAAGTGCAAGCAATTCGGCGCCCGAACCGCTGGCGAACCGGAGCGCGGCCTCGAGCGCGCGCGTGGACGTGGCACTACCGTCGATAGGGGCGAGGATGTGTCGATACATTTGGGCCTTCCGCGAAGTCGATCCGTTTTCCGGACATCATCGGCGCACGCTCATCGTTGCAGCCTGATCTGAATCAAGTGCGCGCGATCTGGCCGTCGGGGGTGGCCGGACCGGGGAGCCACGCCGCCGCGCTGACGCCGAGCGCCAGAAACGGGCCAGCTCGGGGTGGATCGCTTCGCGCCAGCGGGCTCCGGTAAAAAGACCGTAGTGATCGCAATCGGCGATCGTCAGGCGCATTCTCGAGCGCTTTGGCACGGACGTCAGAACGGTATGGGCGGCATGCGTCTGGCCCGCGCCGGTGATCTCGTCGCAATCGCCCTCGACCGTACAAAGGGCGGTGCGAGCAAGCGCCGAGCCATCGATGCGGCGTCCGGCAATCTGCCAAATACCGTGCGCGAGCCGGTGCTCGCGAAAGAGGACCCGCAGGGTATCGAGGAAATAGTCCTCGGTCATGTCGAGCACGGCGGCGTACTCGTCGAGCGCGCGTCGGCTTTCCGCCGCTTTTGCCTTGTCTGCGCGCCACCGGTGCGCCCAGTACCGCGATTCGAGTGCGAGCTGGCGGTCCGGATGCACGGCCATCAGCGCCGCATGTTGAATATAGCCTGGATAGACCCGCCGGCCTGCGCCAGCGTAACCGGGCGGGACGATATCGATGAGGGTGTCTCGGAACCAGCCGATGCTGTGCGCGAGCGCGAAGCGGCCGACGGCCGTCGGATTGATGCGTGCATCGATGGGACCGCCCATCAGCGTGAGGCTGAGCGGAGCCGGCTCGCCGCACGCGGCGAGGAGAGCGGCCGCGGCAGCGGCGGGTGCGGTGGCCTGGCATACGGCCAGGACATGCAGTCCGGCGCCGCCGAGCATGCGCAAAAACCGTTCGATGGTCTGGACGTAGTCGTCGAGGCCGAACCTGCCGGCCGTTATCGGAACGTCTCGTGCGTTGGCCCAATCGGTCACATAGACGTCGGTGTCCTCCAGCAGCGTCTCGACCGTCTCGCGCATCATGACGGCGTGATGGCCGGCCAGCGGCGCGCAGACCAGAACGGGATACGGGGATGAGCGAAGGGCCATGCCTTCGCGGGCGAAGTGACGCAGTGCGCAAAACGGCGTTGCCGCGACGATGGTTTCTTTCACGCTCACCCGGCGTTCGCCGATCGTCACCGAATGAATATCGAAGCCTGGCGCTTGGGCGGCGGTCTGAATGAAGCGGCCGAACCAGTCGCTGCCCGGAACGCCGATATCGCCAGGCGCCACCGGTAATCCGAAAAGGCGCCCGGCATATTCGGTCCACGCGCCAACGGAGCGCGCCAGCGCGCGCTGCGCTTCCAGCCAGTCGTAGAGCATGACCGCCTCCCGCGGCACGCCGCGCTCGCCAGCGTGCGGCCCGCGCAGCGCGACAGTGCCCGGCTATTGTGCCGACGCGGCATGCCGGCTGGCAAGCCCGTCTTTCCGCCAGAACCGGATTTGTCGCCGCCGGTTGCAGCTGTTGTACTATTGGACGTTTTTGTCCAACGTAACCGGTCACGCATGCTCGATTTCTTTCGCAACCACAAGCGCCTGATGATGTTCATGCTCGTCCTCGTCATCGTGCCGGGGCTGGGCTTCATCGGTATTCAGGGTTTCCGCGGGTTCTTCGACGAAAGCGCCAATGTGGCGAGCGTCAACGGCCACAAAATCACCCGTGCCGAATTCGACGACGCGATGCGTCGGCAGCTCGATCAGGCGCGGCAGGTGCTCGGCGCGCGCTTCGACGCGAAAATGTTCGATACGCCCGAGCGGCGCCGAGAATTGCTCGACAGCCTGATTCAGCAGCGCGTGCTGGCCGACGAGGCGCAGCGCGAGCACCTGAGCGCATCGGATGACGCGGTGCGTCGAGCGCTCTTGGCCGATCCGGTGATTGCGTCGCTGCGCAAACCCGATGGGTCGATCGACGTCGATCGCTATACCCAGTTGCTCGCGATGCAGGGCATGACACCCGATCAATACCAGGAGCGTGTCCGTTACGGCCTGGCGATGGACCAGATCCCCGATAGCATCCAGGCGAGCGCGTTCGTGCCCAAGAGCGTGGCCGAGCACCTGGCCCAGCTTGCCGAGCAACAGCGCTCGGTGCAGCCGCTGGTGCTGCATACCAGCGATTACGCCTCGAAGGTCAAGGTGGACGATGCGCAGCTCGCCGCGTACTACGATGCGCATCGCGCCGATTTCGCGACGCCGCCGACGGCATCCATCCAATACGTCGTGTTCTCCCCGGCTACGCTCGGCGCCGGGATCAACCCGACCGAAGCCGATGCGAAGAAGTACTACGACGACAACACGGCGCGTTTCACGACACCGCGTGAAGTGCGCGTGAGCCAGATTCTGATTCCGTCGCCGAGCGGTGCGAAGCCCGACGAGGACGCGGCCGCGAAGAAAACGGCGCAGGACGTACTGGCGCAGGTGAAGGCGCATCCCGATCAGTTTGCGCAGATCGCTCAGAAAGAATCGAAGGACCCGGGCTCCGCATCGAAGGGCGGTGACCTCGGCTGGTCGACCGGTGGGGTGATCACGGGCGACAAGGCATTCGACGCGGCCGCGCTCGGGTTGAAGAAAAAGGGCGATGTCAGCGATGTGGTGCGTTCGGCGTTCGGCTACCACGTGATCATGCTGACCGACGAAAAGCCGCCCGTCGTCAAGCCGTTCGCCAGCGTGAAGGACCAGATCGAGAAGGAACTGAAGTCGCAGCAGGCCGCCAAGGCTTTCAGCGACGGCTCGGACGCGTTCACGTCGACAGTCTACGAACAGGCGAAGAGCCTGCAGCCGGTTGCCGACAAGTTCAAGTTGACGCTGCAAGCGGCCACGGTCACCAACAAGCCCAGCGCGTCGCTGCCGCCCGACAGCCCGCTCAACAATCCCAAGTTCCTGGCTGCTGTCTTCGCTAACGACGCCATCAAGGACCATAACAACACGCAGGCGATCGACGTCGGCAATAACACGCTGATCTCGGCTCGCGTGACCGACTTCAAACCGGCTGCCACGCCGCCGCTGGCATCGATCAAGGATGCCGTGCGCGCCCGCTACGTGGCCGAGCAGGCTGCCGAGCTCGCCCGCAAGGACGGCGCCGCCAAGCTTGCGGACTTGCAAAAGTCGAAGTCGACCGCGGGCTTCGGCGCCGAGATGAAGCTCTCGCGCACGGATGCGCAAAGCGTCCCGCCGGCAGCGTTGAGCGCGATCTTCAAAGCCGATGCCAGCAAGCCACCCGTCTACACCGGCGTCGACCTTGGCGAGGCCGGTTACGCCATCTATCGTGTGAATGCCGTGCTGCCCGGTGCGCCGATCGACCCCGCCCGGCTTGCGGGAGCGCAACAGCAACTTTCGCAGATGAGCGGACAGACCGATATGCAGGCTTATATCGATGCGCTGCGCGCGCGCTCGAAGGTGAAGTTCTACGGAGCGGTGGACGGCAAGTCAGGCAGTACCGATTGAGCGATTGCCGGCAGGTCCGACTTAGCGGACTTGCCGGCGCTGAAGGAGCGGCGCGAGAACCGGCCAGACATTATCGAGCAGTACCGGCTGCGCCTGCTCGGTCGGGTGCATCTGATCGCTCTGGAACATGTCCGGCTTGTTTTCGATGCCCGCGAGCAGAAAAGGGACGAGCCGTACATCGAGTTCCTTGGCGAGCGAACCGTAGATTCGATGGAACTGCTCCGTATAGGCGGGGCCGTAATTGGCCGGCACATACATCCCGACGAGCACCACTTTCGCCTTGCTCTGCTGCGCGTCCTTGACGATCGTGCGCAGGTTGTCTTCGGTCGTCGAGAGCGGGACACCGCGCAACGCGTCGTTGGCGCCCAGCTCGACGATCACGATCGACGGCTTGAGGCGCGATATCAATTCGGGCAGGCGCGCGCGGCCGCCGCTCGTCGTGTCTCCGCTGATGCTTGCATTGGCGACGCTATAATCGATGCGCTCGTTCGCCAGGCGGCGCTTCAGCAGCGCGACCCAGCCTGAATCTCTGGGCAGGCCGTACTCGGCCGAAAGACTGTCGCCGAGCACGACGATGACCGGCTTGGCCGGCGCGGCGGCATCCGCCGTTGCGCCGGCCGAAGTCGCGACCACGGCGAGCGCGATAGCCAGCAACGCTCGGTGCAGATTGCCGGCGAGCGCACCTACTTTCGAGCGACGCGCGTTCCTCATGCAGAAAAATACCGATCCCATCATCGAAGTACGCAATTTATCCAAGCGGGTCAAGAACGCAACGGGCGAGCTGACGATACTCGAGGACATCACACTCGAGGTCACGCCCGGCAGCAGCGTGGCAATCGTCGGTGCCTCCGGCTCGGGTAAGTCGACGCTGCTGGGCTTGCTCGCCGGATTGGACAACGCCACGTCGGGCTCGGTTCGATTGTTCGGCAAGGCGCTCGAAACGTTGTCGGAGGATGAACGGGCGAATCTCCGAAACGGCATGGTCGGATTCGTCTTTCAATCGTTTCAGCTGATGCCGCATCTGACCGCTCTCGAGAACGTGCGCTTGCCGCTCGAGTTGCAAGGCGGCGTCACCTCGCACGAGGCCACGGGCCGTGCCCGCGCGCTGCTCGATCAAGTCGGCCTCGGGGCGCGCACCGGGCACTATCCGAAGGTCCTGTCCGGCGGCGAGCAGCAGCGTGTCGCGCTCGCGCGTGCCTTCGTCACCCACCCGGCGATCCTGTTCGCAGACGAGCCGACAGGCAGTCTCGATGCCGCGACCGGGCACGCAGTCATCGATCTCATGTTCGAGATGAACGCGGCACACGGGGCCACGCTCGTGCTCGTCACGCACGATCTCGAACTTGCGCATCGTTGTGCGCGCATCGTCACGCTCGACGCGGGACGGGTGGCGCATCGGGTTGCGCATCGTTAGGGCGAGCGCCGCCAACAAGCCGGGCCCGCCCAGTGTAGCGTCAACGCTTGCTGGCTTCGCGCGCTCGCGCGATCAGCGCGGAAGTGGACGAATCGTGCTTCGATGGGTCGAACTGCGCTGCGACGAGGTCCGCCTCCACGACTTTGCCGAGTATCTTGCCGAGCTCCACGCCCCATTGATCGAACGGGTTGATGTTCCAGATCGTGGCTTGTACGAGCACCTTGTGCTCATAAAGTGCAATGAGCGCACCCAGCGAGTGGGGCGTCAAGGCGTCGACAAGCAGTGTCGTCGATGGCCGGTTGCCCGGGAAGACGAGATGCGGCACGAGCTCCGGCTTGTCGGGGCCGGCGACCTTGCGTGCTTCCTCGACCGTCCGCCCGAGCATGAGCGCTTCGCTCTGCGCGAAGCAATTGGCGAGCAGCTTCGGATGATGGCTCGCGAGCGGATGCTCGGGCGTGAGCAACGCGATGAAGTCGATCGGCACGATGGTCGGGCCTTGATGCAGCATCTGAAAGAACGCGTGCTGCCCGTTCGTGCCCGGTTCGCCCCACGTGACGGCCGCAGTCGCGTAGTCGACGAATTGTCCGTCGAGCCGCGCGGACTTGCCGTTGCTCTCCATTTCGAGCTGCTGCAAATACGACGGCAAGTAGTGCAGCGCCTCGGAATACGGTGCGACGAGATAGCTTTGCGAGCCGAAGAAATTGCGGTACCAGATGCCGACGAGTCCCATCAGGACGGGCAGGTTGCGCTCGAGCGGGGCTTGCCGGAAGTGGGTGTCCATGGCGTCGGCGCCGGCTAGCAGCGCGTCGAAATGCGCGGGCCCGACGGCGATCATGATCGAAAGACCGACAGCCGACCACAGCGAATAGCGCCCGCCCACCCAGTCCCACATTTCAAAGACGTTCTTTTCATCGATGCCGAACTTGACGACTTCGCCCGGATTGGCGGACACGCCGACGAAATGCTTGGAGAGCGCCTGCTCGGGGCAGCCTCGTTGCACGAACCAGTCGCGCAGCGAGTGGGCGTTCGTCATGGTCTCGAGCGTCGTGAAGGTCTTCGAAACGACGATTGCGAGCGTCTCCTCGGGATCGATGCGGGCAAGGACGCGAGCGAGGTCGGCACCGTCGACGTTGGAAACGAAGTAGCTGGCGATCTCGGGATGCGCGAGATGATCGAGCGCATGGACGACCATTTTCGGGCCGAGATCCGAACCGCCGATCCCGATATTGACGACATGACGGATGCGCTTGCCGGAGTAGCCGGTCCACGCGCCGCTCCTCACGCGTTCGGCAAACGCGGCCATCTTGGCGCGCTCGGCGCGGATTTGCTCGTGGTAGGGGGCATCGGCGCGCGTGGCTCGCAACGCGGTATGCAACGCCGCACGGCCCTCCGTGGGGTTGACGATAGCGCCCTCGAACATGGCGTCGCGACGCGCTTCGACGCCCGCTTCGCGCGCGAGCGCAACGAGCAGGCGCAGTGTGTCGTCGGTGATCCGGTTTTTCGAGAAGTCGGCGGCGAGGCCGCCTCCTGCGAAGGTGAAGCGCTCGGCGCGGGTGGGGCTGGTGTCGGCGGCGAACCAGTCGCGCAGCCGCGCTTCGCGAATCGTGTCGTAATGCGCTTGCAGCGCGGACCAGGAGGAAAGCGAGTTCGTCGTCATGGCTGTCGGTCGATCGTTGGGGGCTCGAACGAAGGCCGCGGCACAGCTGGCCGGGCCGGCTTTCGCTTGCTGCTGCGACCCGCTGTGCGCCGCCGGCCGCGATGGCGGTGGCGCCTCTCAAGAAATGCGGCGGGGTCGAACAGTATAGCGGCGTTGGAGGGTGGCTCGCATTACCTGCACGCGTCACTCGCGCGTCGGATAAATCAGCCGATTGATGGAAGCGCGCACCGTCGCGGCGAGCTCTCCCGCCGTCAAGCCGGCCGGCCCAATCCCGTGGGCCGTCAGCGTATCCGCGGCAAGACCATGGAGATAGACACCGGCAAGCGCGGCCTCGAAGGCCGGCAGGCGCTGAGCGAGCAAAGCGCCGATGATGCCGCCGAGAACGTCCCCCGTGCCTCCGGTGGCCAACGCCGCGCCGCCAGTCGGGTTGATCGCCACGCGCGCATCGGGAGCCGCAATGACGGTCCCTGCGCCTTTCAAGACGACGACTGCACCGAACCTGGAAGCGAGTGTTCGCGCGGCTGTGACGCGATCGCACTGCACCGTCGCCGCGTCACAGCCCATCAGGCGCGCCGCCTCGAGCGGATGCGGCGTCAGGACAGTCGCGGCACCCGCCGCGCCGCGCTCGACGAGCGCTTGCGCGAGAGGGGCCTGCTGCGCCAGCAAATTGAGCGCGTCCGCATCCAGTAGTTTGGGCATATCGAGCGCGATAGCGTCGGCAAGCACATCGGCCGCCCGTTCGCTTGTCCCCATGCCGCAGCCGATCGCCAGCGCGTCCATGCTCGCGAGGCGAAGCGCTTCCAGCGGATGCAGCATCAATTCGGGGTAGGGCGGATCGTAAGGCGGCGCGCCGCTGCCGAGAAAGGCGACATGCACTTTGCCCGCCCCGGCATGCAGCGCGGCCCGCGCCGCGAGAATCGGTGCGCCGCACATACCGGTGTCGCCCCCGACCACCGCAAGGCTGCCGAACGTCCCTTTGTGCGATGCGAATGTGCGCGCGGGAAAAACGTCGGTGAAGAGATCTGGCGCGTTCAACCGAGCGACAGGCGTCGACAGCTCGATGGCGTCAGCGTCGATGTCGAGCGGCGCAACCCATAAAGTGCCGCTCAAATCGCGGCCGTGGCCCATGTAGAGGCCCGGTTTCGCGCCGATGAACGTGATCGTGTGCGAAGCGCAAGCGGCGACGGCGCCGCCGACGATGGTGCCCGAGTCGCTGTCCAGCCCGCTCGGCACGTCGAGCGCGAGCACGCGGCCGCATCGGCGGGCGTGCGCGCCGATGCGGCCGGCCAGCTCGGCGAACATGCCCTCGAGCGGACGCGCGAGCCCGATCCCGAACAGACCGTCGACGATCCAACCGTAGCGCTCGAACGAGGCCGGCGGCACATGCGAGATCGGCACGCCGGCCGAGCGCGCCGTACCGAGCGCCCACCGCGCATCGTCGGGTTTGACCTCCACCGGCATGCACACTTCGACAGGCACGCCGGCCTGGTGCAGCCCCGTTGCGCACATGAGCGCGTCGCCGCCGTTGTTACCGGGACCTGCCGCGAGCCAGACGGGCCATCCGCCTGCCAAGGAACCGTCGTGTCCGGCTTGCTCGAGCAGGCATCGCGCCGCTGCCGCACCGGCGCGCGCCATCAGCGTGTTGGCCGGCAACCCTGCCGCCACACGATGCTCGATTTCGCGCACTTGGGCCACCGAATAAAGCGGCAGCGGCCGCTCGTGCGGGTGGACAAAACTGGAACGCGGCGGGGGCGAGGCGGCTTCTCTCATGGGTCTCGGATATCCGGGAGCGTCGCAGCGGCAACGGGCACGAGACCGATCGCTCGCCACCTGTGGCGTGCCTCGGCGGTGGCTGGCCGCACGCTTGCGGCCATGCGGTGGTTCGCTCAGCTCGCGAAACGATCGGCGCGCAACGCGGCAAGCGTATCGGGCGGAACACTGGGCTCGGTGCCGCTGATGATTTCAGCAAGCACTTTAGCAGACCCGCAGGCGAGCCCCCAACCGGCCGGCCCGTGCGCGAGATTGACGAAGAGCCGCGGATGCGACGCCCGGCCGACGACGGGCAACCCGTCCGGCGAAAGCAACTGGACGCCATCCCATGAGTGCGCGGCCGAAATCTTGGCGGCGCCCGGTATCCAGTCATGCGTGGCTTGCGCAAGCAGCGCCGTTGCGGCCGTGGCAAGCGGTTCCGGGGCCGGTTTCGCAATGTCGCGCTCCGGTTGCACGAGTGCCGCACCCGCCACACGCACCCTCTGATTCACGCGCGTCACCGTGATGCGCCTGATCGTATCGACGACCGCGACATGCGGCACACACTCCTCGTAGGCGATCGGTGCCGTCAATGCGAAAAAACGGGCCGGGTGTAGGGGAAGATTCGTTGTGGCTCGTTCGAGGAGGGGGAGGCTGCCGGCGCCCGCGGCAACGACGATCGCGTCGGCCGATACGACATCGACTTCCCGTGCGCCCACGCGTTCGCTCGGCGCAGGCGCAAGTTCCACCGCCGCGCGCTGCTCGTCGAGCCGTAAGGCTTCGACTGCGCGGCCGAACATGAACCGGACACCGGCTTGCTCCTCGAGCACTTGTTTGACGAGTTTCGTGAACAGCGGGCAGTTGCCTAGGCGCTCATGCTCGAAGAACACGCCGCCCGCAAACTCGGGATCGGTGGGTATCGAATGCTCGAGATCGGCACATTCGCGCGCCGTGAGCACCTGATGCTGGACTTCGAACTCGCGCAGCAAATCGAGCGCGCTTTGCGCAAGCTCCCACTCGCGCGGGTGCCGCACGACGTGAAGCATTCCGCTGCGCTGCTCGAATTCGAAATCGAAGCGCGTCTCGAGCGCCGCGAGCGTCTCGCGCGACAGATCGACGAGCGGCCCGAGGCGCCGATACTGATCCCGAAACGCATCCGGCTCCTGAAAGGCGGCGAGGCGCTGCATGAAGCGCCGCGTGCTGCCGTTGAAGCCCGGCTTGTAGACGAGACCGCTGCGCGGTATCCGCGCATTGGGCACGAATGTGGGGCCGAACCATACATCGAGCGGCGTGGGCAGGAGCGCGCCGCCGTGCCCATAGGTGGCACCCTGCGCAACGGTTGCATGGCGCTCGATGACGCAGACGCGGTGTCCGGCCGAATGCAGCTGATATGCGGTGGCGACGCCGACGACCCCGCCGCCTATGACGATGACATCCATTGAATGATTGCTCTTCAGCCGTGCAAACCGCGGGGCGCGCTCGCATTGCGCCTTCGCGTCGAGGAAGCAAACCGCGGATGATAGCGCCAATCGTGCCTGCACGCCTCACCCGCGCGAGCGAAACCGGTCCCGGGCCCCCGCCGCGGCTCCGCCGTGGCGGCATCGCGGCTTGGATCGGAGCGGCTTATTGGGGGCCGACTTCCGGGTATAATCCTGGTCTTCCTTTCGCTTCATGTCGTCCGCACGCGTGGCCAGTGACGCGCGTGCCCGACCCATCGACGCCCACGTCCTTTCATGGCTCACTTCTCGTGCTTTCCCGGTGCTTCGGCGCTCTCCGACTTCCGTCAATCCCGTCTCATCGACACGCTCGGCCGCATCGACGCGAACATCGTCGATGTCCGCGGGCAATACCTGCACTTCGTCAGTTCGGCCGAGCCGCTCGCGCGCGAGGATAACGAGCGCATCGAGGCGCTCCTCCACTATGGCGCGCCGTTCGCTGCCGGCGAAGGGCGCGGCGCGGGCGAAACGTTTCTCGTGGTGCCCCGCTTCGGCACGATTTCGCCGTGGGCCAGCAAGGCGACCGACATCGCTCATCACTGCGGTCTCGATCACGTGCGGCGTATCGAGCGCGGAATCGAGTACACGGTGACGCTCAAAGCGGGCTTTCTGGGCGTGGGGGCCAAAAAAGGACTTTCGGACGAGGCGCGCGCCGCGGTCGCGGCGGCGCTGCACGACAGGATGACCGAAAGTATCGTGGGCTCGCGCGGGGATGCGCACCATCTGTTCGACGAATTGCCCGCCAAGCCGCTTGCGACGGTCGATGTCCTCGCCGCGGGCCGGGCCGCGCTCGAGCAGGCCAACAGCGAGCTGGGCCTCGCGCTGGCGGATGACGAGATCGACTATCTCGTCGATGCCTTCACGAAGCTCGCGCGCAATCCGAGCGACGTCGAGCTGATGATGTTCGCACAGGCGAACAGCGAGCACTGCCGGCACAAGATCTTCAACGCGCAATGGACGATCGACGGCGAGCCGCAAGACATGTCGCTTTTCGCGATGATCAAGAACACGGAAAAGCTGAATCCCCAAGGCACGATCGTCGCTTACTCGGACAATTCGGCGATCATGGCGGGCGGCCCGGCCGAGCGCTGGTTCCCACGGCAGGCCGCCGATGCCGGTGACGGCGCGGGCATGTTCGACGAGCGCTACGGCCGCCACGTCGAGCTCACGCACACGCTGATGAAGGTCGAAACGCATAACCACCCGACCGCCATCTCGCCGTTCGCGGGCGCCGCGACGGGCGCGGGCGGCGAAATTCGCGATGAAGGCGCGACGGGACGCGGCGCGCGGCCGAAGGCGGGGCTCACCGGCTTCTCGGTGTCGAACCTGGCACTGCCGGATGCGCTCGAGCCTTGGGAAAGCGCCCGTGACGCCGCCGTGCCGCTCGCCGAGCGCAATCCTGCGGACACATACGGCGCCTACGGCCGCCCCGATCGCATCGCATCGCCGTTGCAGATCATGATCGACGGTCCGCTCGGCGGCGCCGCGTTCAATAACGAATTCGGGCGGCCGAATCTTGGCGGCTATTTCCGCGTCTACGAGCAAAACGTCGGCGGCCAGGTACGGGGCTACCACAAGCCGATCATGATCGCGGGCGGCATCGGCAACATCTCGGATGCCCACACGCACAAGCACGACCTGCCGGCAGGATCGCTGCTGATTCAGATCGGCGGCCCCGGCATGCGCATCGGCATGGGCGGTGGCGCCGCGAGTTCGATGGCAACGGGCACGAACACGGCGGAACTCGATTTCGACTCGGTCCAACGCGGCAATCCGGAAATCGAGCGTCGTGCGCAGGAAGTCATCAACGCCTGCTGGCAGTTGGGCGCCGGCAACCCGATTCTCAGCATTCACGACGTCGGCGCGGGCGGTCTGTCCAACGCGTTCCCCGAGCTCGTCGATGGCGCGGGCAAAGGCGCGCGCTTCGAACTGCGCCGGGTGCCGCTCGAAGAGAGTGGATTGTCGCCGCGCGAAATCTGGTCGAACGAAGCGCAAGAACGCTATGTGCTGGCGATTGCGCCGGCCGATCTGCCGCGTTTCGAAGCCATCTGCGTCCGCGAGCGCTGCCCGCTCGCCGTCGTCGGTGTCGCGACCGAGGCGCGCCAGCTTCAACTGGTCGACACGCAAGGCGAGGGCCCGGCGCAGTATCCCGTCGATATGCCGATGGATGTGCTGCTGGGCAAGCCCCCGCGCATGCACCGCGATGTCGCGCGCGTGAGTGCTGCGCGGGTACCGGTCGACGTGACCGGTTTGTCGCTCGCCGAGATGGCGGTGGCGGTGCTCAAGCATCCGAGCGTGGCAAGCAAGTCCTTCCTGATTACGATCGGCGACCGTACCGTCGGCGGCACGAGCGTGCGCGACCAGATGGTCGGTCCATGGCAAGTACCGGTGGCCGACTGCGCGATCACAGCGGTCGACTACGCGGGTTTTCGCGGCGAAGCCATGACGATGGCGGAGCGCGCGCCGCTGGCCGTCATCGATGCACCCGCGTCAGGCCGGATGGCCGTCGGCGAGGCCATCACGAACATCGCCGCGGCGCCCATTGCTTCGCTCGACAAGCTCAAGCTGTCGGCCAACTGGATGGCCGCGTGCGGTAGCCCCGGCGAGGATGCGGCGCTGTTCGATACCGTCAAGGCGATCGGCATGGAACTGTGCCCGGCGCTCGGTATCAGCATTCCGGTCGGCAAGGATTCGCTGTCGATGAAAACGAAATGGGACGAGCGCGGTGTGGCAAAGGAAGTCACGGCGCCCGTTTCGCTGATCGTTTCGGCATTTGCGCCTGTCGACGACGTTCGCCGGCATCTGACGCCGCAGTTGCGGCGTGCGGCCGAGGTCGGCGACAGTGTCCTGATCGCAATCGATTTGGGTCGCGGCAAGCATCGGCTCGGCGGCAGCATCCTCGCGCAGGTCACGCAGCAAGTCGGCGACACTGTGCCGGACGTCGACGACCCCGAAGATCTCAAGCGCTTTTTCACGGCGATTCAAACGCTCAACGCCGACGGCCTGCTGCTGGCCTATCACGATCGCTCCGATGGCGGACTGTGGGCCACGGTTTGCGAAATGGCATTTGCCGGGCATGTGGGCGTCTCGTTGAACGTGGACATGCTCGCGCTCGATGCCGGTCATGAGTTCGATTACGGGGACGCCAAGGATTGGGCGAAGCAAACGAGCGGGCGTCGCGACGACCGCACGCTGCATGCACTGTTCAACGAGGAACTCGGCGCCGTCGTGCAAGTGCGTGCGAGCGAGCGCGACACCGTGCTCGCGCTGTTGCGCCAGCACGGGCTGGGTGCGTGCTCGCATGTCATCGGCAAGCCGAACGAGCGCGACATCGTCGAAATCTACCGCGACGCCAAGAAGATCTATGACGCACCGCGCACCGAGCTGCAGAGGGCGTGGACCGAGGTGAGCTGGCGCATCGCAAGGCTGCGCGACAATCCCGCCTGCGCCGACGCCGAGTACGAGACGTTGCTCGATGCGGCCGACCCGGGAATCACGCCCCATGTGACGTTCGATCCGAGCGAGGACATTGCCGCGCCGTTCATCGGCACGGGCGCGCGCCCGCGCGTGGCGATTCTGCGGGAGCAGGGCGTGAACTCTCACCTCGAAACGGCCTACGCATTCGATCGCGCCGGTTTCGATGCCTATGACGTCCATATGAGCGATCTGCTCTCGGGCCGCACGACGCTTGCCGACTTCGCGGGCGCCGTGGCATGCGGCGGCTTTTCGTATGGCGATGTGCTGGGCGCCGGCGAAGGCTGGGCAAAGACGATCCGCTTCAATCCGCGGCTCGCGGACATGTTCGCCGCGTTTTTCGGCCGTCGCGAGACGTTCGCGCTCGGTATCTGCAACGGCTGCCAGATGCTCAGCAGCCTCGCTTCGATGATCCCCGGGGCCGAAGCGTGGCCAAAGTTCACGCGCAACAAGTCCGAGCAGTTCGAAGCGCGCTTTTCGCTCATGCGCGTCGAGTCTTCGCCGTCGATTTTCTTTGCGGGCATGGAAGGATCGCGCCTTCCGGTTGCCGTCGCCCACGGCGAAGGCTTTGCAGACTTCTCTCAGCAAGGCGATGCGTCCCGCGTAAGCGTCGCGATGCGCTATATCGATCATCGCGGCGAGGCCACGGAGCGGTATCCGTTCAATCCCAACGGATCGCCGAACGGCATCACTTCGGTGACGACGCCCGATGGCCGCTTCACCGTGCTGATGCCGCACATGGAGCGCGTGCATCGCACGGTGCAGATGAGCTGGCACCCCGAGGGCTGGGGCGAGGCGAGTCCGTGGATGCGCGTGTTCCGAAACGCACGGCGTTGGCTTGGCTGAGCGCATGGCGCGGCTTCGCCGCGGCACGCTGAGCCCCGAAACGACAAAGCCGCCCGATGATGAAGGGCGGCTTTGTCGCTTGAGGCGCGGCCTGCGATTACTGGATCTTGGCCTGGGCGCGCAGGTTCTGCTCGAACGCCTGCAGTTTTTCCTGCTGCATCTGCTGAACGATCTGCGGCTTGACCTGATCGAGCGGCGGCGGGGCGATGGCTCGCGTATCGTCGAGCCGGATGATGTGCCAGCCGAACTGAGTATGGACGGGCGCGTCCGTCATCTGGCCTTTCTTCAGGTGTTCCGCGGCCTGCGCGAATTCCGGCACATAGGCCTTCGGATTCGACCAATCGAGGTCCCCGCCGTTTTTCGCCGAACCGGGGTCTTTCGAATACTGCTTCGCCAGGTCTTCGAAACTTGCACCGCCCTTGATCTTGGCGATCAGGTCTTTTGCCTGCTGTTCGTTCTCGACGAGGATGTGATGCAAGTGCAGTTCGTTGCCGGCGGCTTGCTTGACGAGCTCGTCATAGCGCGCCTTGACCTCGGCATCGCTCGGCGCGTGCTTCTTGACGAAGTCCTCGATGAGCGCACGCAGGACGACCGTTTGCTGAGCGACGGCGATCTGGGCCTTGACGTCGGGGTGTGACGGGATCCCTTCGCGCACGGCTTCCTGCATCAGAATTTCGCGATTGATCAGTTCATCGCGTACAGCTTGTTGCAATTGCGGCGAATCCTGCTGCCCCTGCTTGACGAGCTGACCCACGAGCGCATCCGCGCGCGATTTCGGAATCGGCGTTCCGTTCACGACGGCAACATTTTGCGCAAAAGCCGGGGCGGCGGCGAACGCAGCCAGCAGCACCCAAAGACGGGGTTGGTTAAAGGTCATCGAGAGTTCCTAACGTTTCCTAACGGGAAGGGTTCGGTCAATCGTTGCGCCGCGAGTGCTCCGCACGGGTTCGACACGATGCGTGTTTATCGTTCGGAGCGTCGCATTCAGGACGTCGAAGACGGCGCATCGCCGAGCCGCGTGAATTCTTCGGGCGTATAGGCCGTGATGGCGAGCGCGTGAATACCGCGCTGCATCACGTCGGCCAGCGCATCATACACCAGGCGATGCCGCGCCAGCCGGGGTTTGCCCGCAAACGCGGACGATACGAGCGTCACCGCATAGTGCCCGCCGGCGGCCGCACCGGCATGGCCCGCATGCAGCGCGCTGTCATCGCGAACCGACAGCGACGAGACGGGCAGCGCCGCATTCAGGCGCGCCTCGATGAAGGCAATGCGTGCGGCGGGTCCCGCTTCGACGAAAGCGCTGCTCGACAGTTCACTCATCGCTCACTCCTCCTTCAAATACTTCGCGAGCCACAGACTTTGCGCGACGATGAAGACGACCATCGCCCCCGTCGTGCCGAACAGCTTGAAGTTGACCCACTGCGACTCCGTGAAATTGCCGACCACATAAAGGTTGGCCACACCGAGCGCCACGAAGAAGAGCGCCCATGCCACGTTGAGCTTGTCCCAGACGCCGTCGGGCAGGCTCAACTGTTTGCCCATCATGGTCTCGATCAGATTCTTGCGAAAGCCGTAGCGCGCGACAAGCAGGCCCGACGCGAAGAGCCAGTAAAGCGCGGTCGGTTTCCACTGAATGAATTTCTGATCGTGCAAGACGAGCGTCGCACCCCCAAAGACGACGATGACGCCGAGACTGACCCACAGCATCGTATCGACCTTGCGATGGCGAAACGCGACCCAGGCAACTTGCAGCAAGGTCGCGGCAATGGCGACGGCGGTCGCCGTGAAGATGCCCCAGACCTTGAATGCGACGAAAAAGAGGATGATCGGGAAGAGGTCGAAGAGAAATTTCATGAATGGCCGAGGGTGTCGGAAGAAGGCGACGAAATGTCGGCGAACGCGGCCGCCCCGGTTCGGCCCCGCTCGAGGACCAGGGACGGCACGCCGGCGGCGCTACTTGGGGTCGAATTGTAGCGCAGCCGAATTGATGCAGTAACGCAGGCCCGTCGGTGCCGGGCCGTCTTCGAATACGTGGCCCAGGTGTGCGCCGCAGTGCTTGCAACGCACTTCGATGCGCAGCATGCCATGCGAGCGATCGGTACGTTCTTCGATGACCTCGCCGTCGATGGGCTTGAAATAGCTGGGCCAGCCGCAGCCTGCATCGAATTTCGTCGACGACTCGAAAAGAGGCGTTCCGCAGCACACGCAGTCGTAAATGCCGCGTTCCCAGTGATCCCAGTACCGGCCCGTGAAAGGCCGCTCCGTGGCGGCATGGCGCGTAACCTCGTACTCGGTTTCGGAAAGCTGATCGCGCCACGCCTCGTCAGGTTTGCCCAGCGGATAGTCTTCGTCGGTGGGGGCCGGGGAGGAGAGCGGATCGTGAGGATCGGTATGACGGTTCATGGGAAGATGTCTCCATCGAATGGCGCCCGCTTGGCGGGCGCTCGTTGCGAGCGTGAAGAGGGCTAAGACGAGCAGCTCACCGAGAGCGTGCCCGCCCACTCCGGCGGCAGCGCCGCGTAGTCCTCGAATTCCGGCTGCTCGTCGAATGGCCGCGAGAGCACCGCGGCAAGGCGCGCCACTTCGGAAAAGTCCTTTTCCATCGCCCGCTTGATCGCGGTTTCGGCCAGATGATTGCGCAGCACGTACTTCGGATTGATGCGATTCATCGCTTCGCGCCGCGTGGCGTCGTCGCGCGGGTCCAAGGCAAGCCGCGCGCGATAGTCCGCGGCCCATCGGTCGAACGCCTCCCGATCGAGGAACATGTCGCGCACCGGCGCATCGCCGCGCGCATCGTCCTTCGAGACCTGCGCGAGGCGGCGGAACGTCAGCGTGAAATCGGCACGGCTGGCATGCATGAGTTCGAGCAGTCGGTCGACGAGCTTGTCGTCGCCCGGTCGCGCGTCCGACAAGCCGAGCTTGTCGCACATCCGGCGCTCGAACGCCGGCGCAAAGCGGGCCTTGAATCCTTCGAGCGCCTCTTGGGCGTCGGCGACCGAGCGCTCGGCGCGCACGCTCTCCTCGTAATGCGCGCCGATGAGCGGCAGCAGCGCCTGGGCCAGGCAAAAGCAGTTCCAATAGGCGATCTGCGGCTGCATACGATAGGCGTAGCGGCCCTGCGTATCCGAATGGTTGCAGATGTGGTTGGCGTCGAAGGCATCGAGAAAACCGAACGGACCGTAGTCGATGGTGAGGCCCAGTACCGACATGTTGTCCGTGTTCATGACGCCGTGGCAAAAGCCCACTGCCTGCCACTGCGCAACCATGTCGGCGGTACGGGCGACTATCTGTGGGAGCATGGCCAGATAGGGGTCCGGCGTTTCCCTGCACTGCGGGTAAAAGCGATCGATCACATGATCCGCGAGCGCGCGCAGCGCGTCGATCTGCTCGCCCGCATAGAAATGCTCGAAATGTCCGAAGCGAACGAAGCTCGGCGCCACCCGTGTGACGACAGCCGCCGTTTCGATCTCCTCGCGGCGCACGGGTTGATCGGATCCGATCACGCATAGTGCACGCGTCGTCGGAATGCCGAGATGATGCATGGCCTCCGAGCAGAGAAATTCCCGGATCGAAGAGCGCAGGACAGCGCGTCCGTCCCCCATGCGCGAGTAGGGGGTGCGGCCGCTGCCTTTCAGCTGCAGCTCGTTGCGCAGACCGCCGTGCCCGAGCTCGCCGAGCGAGAGCGCGCGACCGTCGCCAAGCTGTCCCGCCCAGACGCCGAATTGGTGCCCTGAATAGACAGATGCGTACGGCAACGCCGCCTGCGGCCATTCGCGCGTGGCGTTGCCGCTGAAAAGCTCGACGAAGCCGGGCGTCTCGGCGATGCGCGGCTCGAGCTCGAGAAGCGCTGCCGCATCGGCCGAAAACGCCACCAGATAAGGGGCGGGTAGCGGGGCCGCGGGCAGCCGCGTGAAAAACGCGGAGCCGAGTTCGGCGAACGAACCGCTGCGCGCGGCGCCCAGCGCGCTCGCGAGTTCATCGGCGGTGTCGAGCGGTGCTGCGATGCTTGGGGAAAACGACATATTGAGGTGCCTTTGAGTTACCCGCTATTGTAAGGCGCCGGCCGAGGGCGCGTCGCAAGCCGCACGAGCCTGGGCTGCGGGCACTCGAGCGCACCGGACGCGATCGCGGGACGACAACGAAAATAGGAGGGCGCCGCCATGACCGAGCCTTTGTTGGGCCAGATGATGGACATACCGCTCAACGTTTCGATGCTGCTGCGGCATGCCGCGCGTTATGCGGGGGATACGGAGATCGTTTCCCGGCGCATCGAGGGCGATATTCACCGCTACACCTATCGCGATTGCGAAAAGCGCGCCCGGCAACTCGCGCAGGCGCTGATCCGGCTGGGCGTGCAGCCCGGAGAGCGCGTCGGCACACTGGCGTGGAACGGCTACCGTCACCTCGAAGCCTATTATGGGACCACGGGGTTCGGTGCCGTTTGCCATACGATCAATCCGCGGCTTTTTCCAGAGCAGATCGCCTATATCGTCACGCATGCCGGCGATCGATACATCCTGTTCGATACGACGTTCGCGCCGCTCGTGGCCGAGCTCGCGCCGCGCTGCCCGAACGTGAAGGGCTGGATCGCGCTCGCGGGCGCCCCGAAGGAAGTCCCCTTGGGGGATGCCCCGAAGGAAAGCCCGCCAGGCAGTGTGCCTTTGCTGTACTACGAGCCGCTGCTCGCGGCCGAGGATGGTGAGTTCGAGTGGCCCGAACTCGACGAGCGGCTCGCCTCGTACCTTTGCTATACCTCGGGTACGACGGGGCATCCGAAAGGCGCGCTGTACTCGCACCGATCCGTGGTGCTGCATGCCTACGGCGCATCGCTGACCGGCGCGATGGGAATTTCGGCGCGCGATTCGGTGCTCCCCGTCGTGCCCATGTTCCATGTCAACGCCTGGGGCATCCCTCATGCGGCGCCGCTGAACGGCGCAAAGCTCGTGCTGCCGGGCAAGGACCTCGACGGCAAATCGCTTTACGAGCTGATGGAGGCGGAGCGGGTCACCTTTTCGGCTGGCGTGCCTACGGTCTGGATGGGCTTGCTCGCTCACGTGCGCGAAGGTGGCAAGCGCTTTTCGTCGCTCGAACGCACGGTCATCGGCGGCTCCAGCTGTCCCCCGGCGATGCTGCGCAGCTTCGAAGACGATTATGGCGTGCGCGTGATCCATGCCTGGGGCATGACCGAGCTTTCGCCGCTCGGCACGCTCGCGCGACTCAACTGGGAGCAATCGCAGCGCCCGCGCGAAGAACAGCGGCGGTTGCTTGAAAAGCAGGGCACGGTCATCTTCGGCGTCGACATGAAGATCGTCGATGCGAACGGCGCGGAATTGCCGCGCGACGGCGTGGCGTTCGGCGATCTATACGTACGCGGCCCATGGGTGATCGACCGCTACTTCGCGACCGAGACGTCCGCGCTCGTCGACGGCTGGTTCCCGACGGGCGACGTGGCGACGATCGACAGCGAAGGCTTCCTGCATATCACCGATCGCAGCAAGGACGTCATCAAATCCGGCGGCGAATGGATCAGCTCGAGCGAGGTGGAGAATATCGCCGTCGCCCATCCCGACGTCGCCGAGGCAGCTTGCATCGCGTGCCCGCATCCCAAATGGGGCGAACGTCCGCTGCTCGTCGTCGTCAAACGGCCGACCGGCGATGGCCTGACTCGGGAGGCGCTGCGCGCGTTTTACGAAGGCAAACTGGCGAAGTGGTGGATTCCCGACGACATCGTTTTCGTACCCGAATTGCCCCATACCGCGACGGGCAAACTGTCGAAGATGAAGCTGCGCGATATATTCCGGGATCATGTATGGCCGACGAAGGAGCGAACATGAAAGGGCAAGACGAGGCCCTCCTCGTAATCGATCTGCAAAACGACTTCATGCCGGGCGGTGCCCTGGCCGTCGCGCGCGGTGACGAAGTCGTGCCCGTGGCGAACCGGCTCGCACGCGCGTTCGAGCATGTGATCGTGACCCAGGACTGGCATCCGCGGGACCACATCTCGTTCGCCGCGAGCCATGCGGGCAAGTCACCTTTCGAGCGCATCGCGTTGCCGTACGGCGAGCAGGTGCTGTGGCCCGTGCACTGCGTCCAGGGCACGGCGGGCGCGGCGCTGCACGAAGCGCTCGACATCGCCCATGCGAGGCTCGTCATTCGCAAGGGCTATCGCCGCACGATCGACAGTTACTCGGCCTTCGTCGAGGCGGATCGCGAAACGCCGACCGGACTGGCCGGCTATTTGCGGGAGTCGGGCGTCAAGCGGGTCTGGTGCTGCGGTCTCGCAACGGACTACTGCGTGGCGTGGACCGCGCTCGATGCGCGGGCCGCGGGCTTCGAAGCCGTCGTCGTCGAAGACGCCTGCCGAGCCATCGACCTCGAGGGCTCGCTCGAACGCGCGTGGCGGGACATGGAGGCGGCTGGCATTGCGCGCGCTCGCGCCGAGGACGCATTGCGGTAGTCGGCCTCGGACGGGCTCTAAACGGGCTCGAAACGAAACGGGTATCATCCGTCGCTGACATCTGACAGGCCGACCGTCGGCGCGACAGCCGGCCGAACGCAAACGAACGGAGCTCAGCGTGATTCGACACATCGTCATGTGGAAATTGAAGGACACGGCAGAAGGTGCAACGCGCGCCGAAAATGCATTGAAGCTGAAGGAAAAGCTCGAAGGCTGCCGCGATATCGTGCCGGGCATCCTGCACATCGAAGTCGGCATTGCGAAACCTGGGCTCGAATCGACCTACGACGTCGTGCTCGTGTCCGATTTCGCCGACAAAACCGCGCTCGACGCTTATCAGGTTCACCCCACGCACGAAGCGCTCAAGTCGTTCGTCGGCGCCGTGCGCGAAGCGCGCCAGTGCATCGACTACGAAATCTGAGACCCATCAGCGCCCCGCAAAAACCGCGATGCCGCACACTCCGCCTCCCGCCGGTCATGCCAATGTGATCGAAAGCCCCTTCGTCGATCACCTCGGTGTGCGTCTCGTATCGGCCGCCGACGGTGTCAGCGAGGTCGAACTGCCGCTCGACGCAACCCATTTGAACACGTGGCAGGTCGCGCACGGCGGCGTCACCATGACGCTGGCCGATGTCGCGCTCGCGACGGCCGCGCGCAGCCTGGCCGGCGACGGCATGGGCGTCGTCACGGTCGAAATGAAGGTCAATTTCATGCAGCCCGGGCGCGGCGAGTTGCGCGCGTTCGGCCGCGTGCTGCATCGTTCGACGACGATGGCGTACTGCGAAGGCGAAGTGCGCGACAGCGAGGGCCATTTCGTCGCCAAGGCACTCGGGACGTTCAAATACATGCGGCGCCTGGCCGTCGGCCGGGACATCGTCGAGCAGCGAACCCGGCGCATACCGACCGGCAAACCAGGCCCCAGCGACGGCTGATCCCCGCGCCTGCCGCTCGGGCGGCCACGGCCCCGAGGCGCCCGCCGTCCACGGGGATTTTTTCGTTTTCGGCTTTGCGCGTGCCGGACGCTTATCGAAGGAGAAAATCGCCATGACTCAGATGAACCGCCGCGTGCTGCTCGTCTCGCGTCCACAGGGTGCCATGACGGCCGACAACTTCCAGCTCGTCGCCACGCCGCTCGAGCCGCTTGCCGACGGGCAGTTTCGCGTCCGCAATCATTGGCTGTCGATCGACCCGTACATGCGCGGCCGGATGAACGAAACGAAGTCGTACGCCGCGCCGCAACCGCTCGGCGAAGTGATGATCGGCGCAACGGCCGGAGAAGTCGTGGAATCGCGCAACACCCGCTTTGCGGTGGGCGACAAGGTCACGGGCGTATTCGGTTGGCAGGAATTCGGCACATCGGACGGCACGGGCGTGACGAAGGTCGACGATACGGCGATCCCGCTCTCGGCTTATCTTGGCGTCGCGGGAATGCCGGGCGTGACGGCGTGGTACGGGCTCAACGAGATCATTGCGCCGCAGGCAGGGCAGACGATCGTCGTCAGCGCGGCCAGCGGTGCCGTCGGCAGCGTCGTGGGCCAGTTGGCGAAGCTGGCCGGATGCCGCGCCGTGGGGATTGCGGGCGGCGCCGAGAAGTGCCGCTACGTAACGCAGACACTCGGCTTCGATGCCTGTGTCGACTACAAGGCCGGCAAGCTCCAGGAGGACCTCGAGGCTGCCACGCCCGAGGGCGTCGACGGCTGCTTCGAAAACGTGGGCGGCGCCTCGCTCGATGCGACGCTCACGCGGATGAACCCGTTTGGGCGCATCGCGTTATGCGGCATGATCGCGGGTTACGACGGGGCGCCCCAGCCGCTTCGGCAGCCCGCGCTGATCCTGACGATGCGCCTGACATTGCAGGGTTTCATCGTGACCGAGCATCTGGATATCTGGCCGCGGGCGTTGGCCGAGCTCGCCTCGCTCGTTGCGCAAAAGAAGCTTAACTACCGCGAGAGCGTAATGGAGGGGCTCGAGCATGCGCCCGACGCTTTGATGGGGCTTTTCAAGGGGCGCAACTTCGGCAAGCAACTCGTCAAGCTCGTTTGAGGAATCGGAGTCCGTCATGCAGGCGTTCGAAGGCAAGGTTGCCGTGATTACCGGCGCGGCGAGCGGATTGGGCCGCGCGTTTGCCGAACAGGGCGCCGCGCTCGGCATGAGACTCGTGCTCGCGGATATCGATTCCGATGCTCTGGCCGATACGGCAGCGACGCTGAGGGAGGCCGGTGCAGAGGTCGTCGCTGTGCCCACCGATGTCTCGGACGCCGGCGCGGTCGAAGCGCTCGCCCGCAAGACGCTCGATAGCTATGGCAAAGCGCATCTGCTGTTCAACAATGCGGGCGTGGGCGCAAGCGGCCTCGCCTGGGAGATGAGCGCGAACGATTGGGCGTGGGTCTTCGGCGTGAACGTGATGGGTGTGGCGCATGGTGTGCGCGTGTTCGCACCGATCATGATCGGGCAGAACGAGCCCGCGCACATCGTAAATACCGCGTCCGTCGCGGGATTCCTCGCGCCGCCATTGATGAGCGTCTACAACGCCTCGAAGCATGCCGTCGTCGGACTGACCGAAACGCTTTATCACGATTTGCGCAAGGTCGGCGCCCCGGTGGGGTGCTCCCTGCTGAGTCCGGCGTTCGCACCCACGGGCATCGCAGATGCCGAGCGAGCGCGCCCCGCGCGCTGGCGCAACGACGCGGCACCGACGGCATCGCAGATCCTCGCTGCGCGCGAGTTGCGCAAAGCCGTGCGTGCCGGACGGCTCACGGCCGCCGATATCGCCGACGCGACGTTCGACGCGATACGCGACGAACGCTTTTATGTGTTTACGCATCCGGCCATTGTTCCGAGCATCCACTTGCGGCACGAAGATATCGAAAGGCAGCGTCAGCCCAGCGATCCGAGCAGTCCGGCGTGAATCGTCAGCCCCCGGTGTTCGAGGCGCCGCCGTCGATCCAGAAATCGAAGATGCGTTCGACGTCGCCCGGGCGGCGCACGCGATGCGATCCGTCATCGTCGCTGCGCTCGGCGAGATGGACCCGAAGGCCCGTGCTCCCCATATCGATGCGCAAGGCCGTCGTGCCGCGCGTCCCGTAATCGGGCGTCTCGATGAACGCCGCGGACAGCGCGCGTTCGCGTTCGAGCGGGATGCCGGTGCAAGGCAGCGTGTCGTCGGGTGCGATCTGTCTGTCGAGCATCAGTTCGATGAGGGCCGCAAGCGGGGCTTGCCCGTTGCAAGCACTCGTCAGCGCAGCCAGTTCGGCGCGCTTTCTCGCGAGCTTGGGCCAAGGCGTGTCGAGCACCGCATTCGAAATACCGTGTGTGCCGGGCGGGAGTAGGACGGGCGGCGCTTCGCCGCGATTGCAGTACCACGCGAGCTCGCGCCGGGCAAAATCGCCTGCCAGCAGATTGAAGCCGTTGTAGATTGCGCCGCGCTCGGCCACGCGCGCGAGGTAGTCGAGCGGGGCAAGACGCTCGCCGGCGAGATACTCCGCGACGAGCATCCCGCGCGTCGGTGCATCGGGCCGTGTGTCGAGCGGAGCGCGGTAATTCGTGAGCGCGGCGAAGCGTCCGTCGCGCGATACGCCCAGCCAAGTCCCTCCGCCCGCCAGGTCGCGGCCGGCCAGTACTTGCGGAAGATCGGTCCACCATCCGAGGGGAGCGGTCTCGCGGCGAAAATATTCGTCGCGATTGGCGGCGAGCGTGAACAGAGGGCCGTGTGCCGCATCGGGCCGCCAGTCGAAAACGATGAGGCACATCTGGCGCGTCAGACTTCCGTGGGCAATGCGTACGGCAACAGCTCGAACGCCAGTTCGGGCCCCTCGGCGGTACCCACTCGAACGACGCCTTCGTCGAGCGATGCAAGCTTGATCTCGACGAGCGCGTCGAAACCGCCTCGTGGCGCGGCCGCGACATTGACGATCATCCCGCACGGCTGGCCAGGATCGGCCGAATGGAAGAGTTCCGCGCCGGCGCGCACCGGGTCGCTATCGGTGGCGATATGCGCGAGCGCCACGCGCCGCTTGATCGTGCCGCGGTACTGGCTGCGTGCAACGACCTCCTGGCCCGGATAGCAGCCTTTACGAAAGTTGACGGCGCCCAATGCGTCGAAATTGACCATTTGCGGCACGAACTGTTCGACCACGTCCGCTGTGATGCGCGGCTCGCCTGCGCGGATGTCAAGCCAATCCCAAACGGCCGACGAGACGCGCGCGAGACGGGCTTCGAGCCCCGGCAGGCAGGCCTCGACCTCGGCTTTCGGGCCGATCCACAAATAGCGGGCGCGGCCGTTGGCGTCGGGCACACGCACGAGCGAGCCCAAGGGGCCGGCGACCTGCACGTTCACGCCGTCCGGCAGCGCTTCGAATACGCTGGAAAGCGCTTCGCGCACATCGCCCGCGAAGCCGATCACGGCGACCGCGTCCGTGATATCGACAAGCTTCGCCTTTGCGCGCAACACGAACATCGACAGCCGCTTTTGCACATTCGCGCAAACGGTTCGCGCGACGAGCAGCCGAATCGATTGCCCGGCGCGCCATGTAAGCATGGAGGCGATGAGGCGGCCTTTTGGCGAACAGTAGCCGGCCAGCCGCGCACTCGCGGCGTCCAGATGCTGGACGTCGTTCGTCAACTGGCCATGAAGGAAGCTCGCGGCGTCGTCCCCCGTGGCCTCGATCACACCGAACTGATCGAGCGCCATGAAAGCGCCGCGCGCGAGGACCGCGTCGAATTCGCCCGCAGGCGGGCGGGATAGGCCCGGTGCGGGCGAAGCGGGGGGCAAATCGGGTGCGTGGGGGGCATTCATGGATTCGATATCCGGTCAATCCTGACTTTGGCTGATGCGAGCAAGCTATTATATGGGGTCTACCCGAGCCTTGTTTCGCATGTCCCTTCTGAAGAAATGCTTCGCCCTCGGTGCAGTTGCCGTCGTTTTGCTTGCCGCCGCCGCGGGCGGCGGATATTTCTGGGCCACGAGCCCGGTCACGCTCTCGGCTCCCGTGGTCGATGTCACGATCAAGCCGCACAGCAGCGTGCGCAGCGTCGCGTTGCAACTCGTGCGGGCGGGCGTGGCGCTCGCACCCGAACCGTTCGTTCTGATGACGCGCGCGCTGGGCCTGCAAACGCGGCTGAAATCCGGCAACTATGAGTTCAAGAGTGGCGTGACGCCGTACGAAGTGCTGCAAAAGCTGGCGCTCGGCGACACGAACGAGGACGTCGTCACGATCATCGAAGGCTGGTCGTTCAAGCGCATGCGCGCCGAAATCGACGCCGATCCGTCACTCAAGCACGACACCGCGGGGATGACGGACGCCCAGTTGCTGGCTGCGATCGGGGCGCAGGAAAAGGACCTCTCGAATGCCGAGGGGCTCTTCTTCCCGGATACATACCTGTTCGACAAGGGATCGAGCGATATCGACGTGTACCGGCGCGCGTACCGGTTGATGCAGCAGCAGCTCGCGCGCGTCTGGATCGAGCGCGCACCTGGGTTGCCGTACCAGACGCCGTATGAGGCGCTGACGATGGCGTCGCTCGTCGAGAAGGAGACGGGCAGGGCTGCGGACCGTCCGCTGGTCGCGGCGGTGTTCGCCAACCGGTTGCGTATCGGCATGCCGTTGCAAACCGATCCGTCGGTGATCTACGGTCTGGGCGACGCGTATACGGGCCGGCTGCGCAGGCGGGACTTGCAAACGGATACTCCGTATAACACCTATATGCGGCGCGGTCTGCCGCCGACGCCCATTGCGCTCGCGGGCGCGGCATCGCTCGAGGCGGCGACGAAGCCGGCGCCCACGGGCGCGCTCTATTTCGTTTCGCGCGGCGACGGCACCAGTGTCTTCTCCGATACGCTCGGCGATCACAACAAGGCGGTCGATAAATATATTCGAGGTCAACCCTAAATGGCGCGCGGCAAATTCATCACCTTCGAAGGCATCGACGGCGCAGGTAAAACGACACATCTGGCATGGTTTCGGGAACGTCTCGGAGACAAGCTGAGCCCTGCGGGCAGCGCCGTCGTAACGACGCGCGAGCCCGGCGGCACACCGCTCGGCGAAGCCTTGCGCGAGCTGCTGCTGCACGAGCGGATGGACCTCGAGACCGAGGCGCTCCTGATGTTCGCGGCACGCCGGGAGCATCTCGCGCAGGTCATCGAGCCGGCGCTCGCACGCGGCGACTGGGTCCTGAGCGACCGGTTCACCGATGCGACGTTCGCCTATCAGGGCGGCGGCCGCGGCTTGCCGCGCGATAAGCTCGAGGCGCTCGAACGCTGGGTGCAGGGCGGATTCCAGCCGGATCTGACCGTGCTTTTCGATGTGCCGCCGCGAACCGCCAGCGAGCGGCGCGGCGCGGTGCGCTCGCCCGACAAGTTCGAGAGCGAGACGCTCGCGTTTTTCGAGCGCACCCGCGCCGAGTATCTGCGGCGCGCGCAAGAAGCCCCGCACCGGTTCGTGGTTGTCGATGCGACGCTCGGCATCGACGAAATCCGTCACCAGCTCGCGCGGCTGGTGTCGACGCTTTGAGGCGAATCGCCGCGACGAACGCGGCACCGCGCCCCGCTTCTCATTGAAACGCAACGTCTGGACGATTCGACGATGATTCATCCTTGGCAACTGGACGACTGGAACCGCTTGCAATCGTTGCGCGGGCAGTGGCCGCACGCCCTTTTGCTGTACGGCCAAGCCGGTATCGGCAAACTCCGTTTCGCGCAGCACGTCGCGCAAGGCCTGCTGTGCGAGGCCCCGCGCGCCAACGGCGAGCCTTGCGGGGCCTGCGCGGCCTGCAATTGGTTCGTCCAGGGCAACCACCCCGACTACCGGGCCCTGTTCCCGGAAGCGCTGGCTTCGGAGCTGGGCTCGTCGGCGCCTGCCGCTGAGCAGGACGAGAAAGCGGACAGCGAAGACGGCAAAAAGACGCGCACGCTGAGCAAGGAAATCAAGATCGAGCAGGTGCGGGCGCTGCTCGATTTCTGCGGCGTGGGCGCCCATCGCGGCGGCGCGCGCGTGGTGCTCGTCTATCCGGCCGAAGCGCTCAATGCGGCGGCGGCCAACGCGCTCCTGAAGACATTGGAGGAACCGCCGGCCGGCGTGGTCTTCTTGCTCGTCTCGGCACGTCTCGACAGGCTTTTGCCGACGATCGTCAGCCGGTGCCGCCAATGGCCGATGCCGACGCCCGCGCCTGAACTCGCGCGCGAATGGCTGGCGCAGCAAGGCGTGGCGGACGCCGACGCGCTACTGTCCATGGTGGGCGGCGCGCCGCTCGCCGCACTCGCGCTCGCGGCGGACGAAAACCGGCCGCTGCGCGAGTTCACGCTCAAGCAGCTCGCGGCCGGCCCGCAATGCGACGCCTTCGCTTGCGCCGAGGCGCTGCAAAAGCTTCCGGTGCCCATCGTGCTCGGTTGGCTGCAGCGCTGGCTCTACGACTTGCTCGCCGAGCGCACCGCCCATCGGCCGCGCTACTTTCCAGCGGCGGCCCGCGATCTCGCACATTGCGCGCAGCGCATCGATGCCAATGCGTTCGCGCGCTATATGAAAACCGTTGCACGTGAACGTGCGGTCGAAAACCATCCTCTCAACGCGCGTCTCGTCTTCGAGGCGCTGTTTCTCGGTTACCGCGAGCTCTTCGTCCAGTCCGCGCACGCTTGATACGAGCCCACGCCATGTCGATACACATTCGGGATGCAACCCTCGACGATCTTGCCGCGATCGTCGCCATTTACAATTCGACGATCGCCTCGCGCAGCGTCACGGCCGACCTCGAACCCGTGACGGTCGAGAGCCGCCTGCGGTGGTTCCACGCCCACGGCGCGGCGCGTCGGCCATTGTGGGTCGCCGAGCAGACGGAGCGCGACGAGTGCGACGATCGCGATGGCGCGGGGCGCGTGATCGGCTGGCTAAGCTTTTCCGACTTCTACGGGCGTCCGGCCTATGCGCGCACCGCCGAGCTCAGCATTTACCTCGACGAGTGCGCACGCGGCCGTGGACTCGGCAAGCAACTGCTGGAGCAAGCGCTCGAAGCGGCGCCCGGCCTTCAGATCGATACCGCGCTTGGATTCATCTTCGGCCACAATGCGCCCAGTCTGGCCTTGTTTCGCCGGGCGGGCTTCGAAGACTGGGGCATGCTGCCCCGTGTCGCGGTGCTGGACGGCGTGGAGCGCGATCTCGTCATTCTCGGCAAGCGATTCGCATAGCGAATTCGTTCGCCCGTTGCGCAAAGGAACTCAGGATGTTTGTCGATTCTCATTGCCATATCAACTTCGAAGGACTGGCCGATCGCCTGCCCGAAGTGCTCGAGAACATGCGAGCTCAGCAAGTGACGCACGCGCTTTGCGTCAGCGTCGATCTGGAGACGCTGCCGGCCGTGCTCGACATTGCTTCGGCGTATGACAACGTGTTTGCGTCGGTCGGCGTGCATCCCGACCATGAAGACGCGCGCGAGCCCACCGTGTCGGAACTCGTCGAGCTCGCGAAGCATCCGAAGGTCGTGGCGATCGGCGAGACCGGACTGGATTACTACCGGCTCGAAGGCCGCTCGATCGCCGACATGGAATGGCAGCGCGAGCGCTTTCGTACGCATATCCGCGCCGCGCGCGCGACGATGAAGCCGCTCATCGTCCACACGCGAGCGTCGGCCGACGATACGCTGAGGATCATGGAGGAAGAAGCGGCTCACGTACCGGGCGGCGTCATGCATTGCTTCACGGAGCCGTGGCCGATCGCCGAGCGCGCGCTCGCGCAGAACTTCCATATTTCGCTGTCCGGCATCGTCACGTTCAAGAGCGCGGCCGACGTGCAGGACGTCGCACGGCGTGTGCCGCTCGAGCGCTTGCTGATCGAAACCGATTCGCCGTACCTCGCACCGGTTCCCTACCGTGGCAAACCCAATGAACCTGCGTACGTCAGCCATGTCGGAGCTTTCATCGCACAGATACGCGATATGCCCAAGGAAGCGCTCGCCGAGGCGACGACCCGGAATTTCTTCCGGCTATTTGCCTCGGCCGCGCGATCCTCGAGCTGAACCACACGTTCGCCTTTGTCAGGCAACAGAAAGGAAAACCATATTGCCTATGAACACGCTCACCCTGCCGCTCATCCGACGCCCCGGCCGCGCCGCCTCCCGCCTGAGAACCGCCAGCGGCCTGCGCCGGGCGCTTGCCGCGTGTGCAGCCGCGCTCGTGGCTGCGGCCGCCGTCGCGCCGGCCTACGGGGCCGACACCGACAGCATCGTGAAAGCCGTCAAATTCGACGACGACAAGCGCATTGCCAAGCTGCTCGTGCAAGGCGTCGATCCGAACATGACGACGCCAGACAAGCTGCACATGCCGCTCATCGTCCTCGCCGCACGCGAGAAGTCGGACAAGGTGGCCAAAGTGCTCGCATTGAATCCCAAGACCGATCTGGACAAGGTCGATAGCGCCGATGAAAACGCCATGATGCTCGCCGCATTGAACGGCGATCTCGATCTCGTGAAGCTGCTGATCGACAAGGACGCCGAAGTCAACAAAAAAGGCTGGGCGCCGTTGCACTATGCCGCGGCGAACGGTCACGACGATATCGTCCAACTGCTGATCGACCATTCCGCCTATCTGGACACGCCATCGCCGAACGGCACGACGCCACTCATGATGGCCGCGCGCGGCAATCACATCACGACGATGAAAGTGCTGCTCGATGCGGGGGCGGACCCGCGGGTCAAGAACCAGATCGGCATGACCGCGCTCGACTTCGCGAAGCAATACCACGCGAAGGACGCAACCGAAGGGCTGGAGGCCATGTTCGCCCGCGACGCCGCGAGTGCGTCCGCTGTGGCCCCTGCAAGCGGGCAAAACGGTGCAAAATAAGCGTTTTTTGGCACGGCTGGCGCCGTGCCTGCCTGACGGGTCGACCGGTCGCGAAGTACGGGACCGGTTCACAGCCCGCGGATTCACCGCTCGGAGAAAAGGATAACCATGTTGCGGGCTTTGATTGGCCTTGGGGCACTCGCCCTGCCGGTGGCGGCGTTCGCGTTTTCGGGGAGCGAGCTCAGCGGATTGTGCGGCCGAACCGATACGGTCTCGCGCGCGGCATGCAAGGCGTACGTACTCGGAGTCGCCGACGGCGTCTATAACACGATCGACGCGATCGGCGGCACGACGGGACCGCGAGTGGGCCAGTATTTCTGCCTGCCGAGCGGCGTGAAGCCCCAGCAGCTAGTCGATGCGGTCCGTAAATACGTGGCCGAAAACCCGAAACTGGCCGATTACAACGCCAGTACGAGTGTTTCGCTCGGGCTCGGCAAGGCTTTTCCCTGCAAACACGATTGAAACAGTCGCCGAACGCATGTTTCCCGACTGTAACAGCCGGGAATAAGTGAAAATGGCGCGTTTCCTTCCGAGAGCCGTACTCAATAATGAAGGCTCGAGTGCCGGCGCGATGCGAACGGCCCGGGTCTCGCCCTGATCGGTCGAACTGACGCGGCGCGCCTGGGCAGCGCCTTGTCCGGAACCTCGCCCGCTTGCATGGAGTTCACCGAATGAAGATTGCGCAGATCGCACCTTTGACCGAATCCGTTCCGCCGAAGCTTTACGGCGGCACGGAACGCGTCGTCTCATACATCACCGAGGCGCTCGTGGATTTGGGCCACGACGTCACGCTTTTCGCGAGCGGCGATTCCAAAACGAGTGCGAAGCTCGAGGCCGTCTGGCCGCGGGCGCTGCGGCTCGACCCGGCTATTCGCGACCGCATTGCGCCGCATATGCTGTTGATGGAGCTCGTGAGACGTCGCGCGGACGAGTTCGACGTCCTGCATTTTCATATGGACTACTACTCGTTTTCGCTATTCAACCGGCAGGACACGCCGTTCGTCACGACGCTGCACGGCCGCCTCGATCTGCCCGAGCAGCAGCCCGTTTTCGACACGTTCGATACGGCACCCGTCATCTCGATCTCCAATGCCCAGCGCCATCCGATGCCGCAGGCGAAATGGCTGAGGACGGTCTACCACGGTCTGCCGCGCACGCTTTACGAGCCGCAGCCGGTCGAACAGCGGTACCTGGCATTTTTGGGCCGTATTTCACCCGAAAAGCGCGTCGATACGGCGATACGGATCGCCTCGCATTGCGGCTTGCCCATTCGCATCGCGGCCAAGATCGACTCGGCCGACCGCGAGTATTTCGAGCGCGAGATCAAGCCGCTTTTCGACTTGCCGCACGTCGAATTCATCGGCGAAATCGCCGATGACGAGAAGGCGACGTTTCTTTCAGGTGCGCACGCTCTGCTATTCCCAGTCGATTGGCCGGAGCCGTTCGGTCTCGTCATGATCGAGGCCATGGCCTGCGGCACGCCCGTGATCGCGTTCAATCGCGGCTCGGTGCCTGAGGTGGTCGACGAAGGCGTGTCGGGATTCATCGTCGAAGACGAGATCAGCGCCGTCGCCGCGGTCAACCGGCTGCACACGGTCTCCCGCGCGGGAGTGCGCAGACGCTTCGAGGAACGCTTCACCTCGCATTTCATGGCCAGGCAATATCTGGACGCTTATCAGACGGTCATCCGGGCGCAGAAGCGCTCGCGCTTCAAGGTGATCGATTCGAAAACAAGCTGAGCGCAAAAGTCGGCGAGGGCCGGACAAGCGCGGCGCGAGTGCGCCGCGCCAGGGCAAAACGCCTGCTTCAGAGGTTGATGCGGGAAATCTTCATGCCCTGCAGGGAGAGATCGCCCATCAGGCCTGCATTCGTCATGACGATGACCTGCACGGGCTTGGTGGCCGTGGTGGTATCGACCGCGCCGTTGGCCCCCATCTTCAGGAGGGCGACCGAGGCGTCGCCTCCTACGGACCATCCCTGGCGCTGCTGGAACGCCTTGAGCGCGTCATCGGTCATGAAGAGAAACACGACCGTTTTCGATTGAGCCCCGGCCTGCAGCCCGAACGAACCCGACACCAGGTTGTAGTAGCCCTGGGTCGTACCGCCGGTGCGCAACGCTCCTTCGCCGAATTCGCCGCCGACCACGAAGCCTGCTTGCAGGACCTTCGGGAATACCAGGACGCCGCGCGCCCTCGAGACCAGATCACGAGAGCCGTGCACCTGCGCGTACATCCGCGACAACGCCGCATCGACGCCGCTATTGATCTCCTGGCGCTTCGACGACGTGCTGCCTGGACTTTGCGCCGTCGGGCTGCCGTTGTTCGTGGTCGTGGTACAGCCCGCGAGGGCAAGGCCGCCGGCCACCACCGCGGTTGCCGCCTTCAGCATGAAGCGTTGTTGTTTGTTCATGGCTCTTTCTCCGTATTGATCCGTCGGTCAAACCTTCGACGGCAGGTTTGGACGAAGCGTCGATCCCACGCATTCCGCGCGTGTCGAGGTAACAAGCACGGTGCATGCCCGTACCTGTCCCGATTTCACGTCAGTGAGCCACCGGGCGTTTGGGCACCGGCGGACGGCGCAGTGCGCGCCTGACGCCGGCCACGACGAGACCCAATGCGAAGAGAAAGGCAGCCGGCACGACCCAGTAGCCGACGAAAGCGTGCCAAAGGTAACTGGCAAGCGTGTTGCGCCGCACGATATATTCGTCGATCGCGGCTTGCTGGCGCGGCGCGTTTGCCGCCAGGACGTCGCTCGGGCAGCCGGCGGCGCGCGCCTCGTCCGGCGTGCCGCGACAGCGGGCCTCAGCGCCGGCCGCGCGTTGCGCGTCGTTGAGCACCCAGGTGGTCAGCGCACGGTCGCGATCGACGACGTTGTAAGCCATCTCCTCGCGAATCTCATGTACTGCCACGAGCGCCACCGGTACGGCCCAAATCAGGATCGTGACGACCCAGCGTTTGAGCCACCGGCTCTGTCTCCATGCCATTCGTTGCCTCCGCTATGCTTTACGCATCAACGACGAGACGTCGGCCCATGGCGTCTTTATCGATGTAGGGGATAGCGGGCCGTCTTGGCAGCCATCATAGAAGAAATGCGACGAATCGTCGCGGGAGTCGAACCGCTTCTCGAAAGGGTGCGTAATTTCTTCAAATTCTCTGTCATTTACCGCTTTGCAGGACGCAGCCATCGGGGCGCCGCCCACAGCCCAGCCTTCATCGACACGCGGAACGGCTTTTGCGTAGGGCCTACACTGGAAGCCTACGCGAGGGTTCGCGGGCTCGGCGGGCAGTCGCCCTTAACCTATGTGCATCCGCACGGGGGTTCGGTCCATGTCGGAACCATTCACAGAACAGTACAAAGGGTTTTCGATCGGCGTGCAGGCATTGCGGCGTGCAAAAGAGCCGGACGAGGCGCCAAGCGCGCCGCGACATTTCGATATCGTCGTGATGATTTCTCGCAATGCGAGCGGGGAGCGCGGCAAATCCGAAATGTTCGGCGTGCCGGAACACGAACCGCTCGACGATCAGATCGCCGCCCACAAGATCGGCTTGCAATACGCCCGCGACATCATCGACGGCAAAGTCGAGGGCTCGTCCGTCGATAAGCTTTAAGCAAGCCTCGACTTTAACGAGGCTTCTTTCCCTTTCTCCTTGCGCGCGCCCGCGGAACGGTCCAGCATATGGGGTCCGGATCGCGTGGTGCGCGCGGTATTTAGCGCAAAATATGATCGCCCGCGTATCGCACGGCGATACCGGTGATCTCGAGCGTATGTTCGAATCGAAATTCAGGCTTTAGCGAGCCCGATCACAATATGCGAAAAAAGGAGAAGCTCATGGTTCATCGCACCCGTCGCCGCATGCTCGCCGTCGCGGCCAGCCTCGTTGCTGTCGCCGCCGCGCCGTTCGCTGCCACCGATGCAGCCGCGCAAACGGCCCATAAGCCGAAAGTGGCGCTCGTGATGAAATCGCTCGCGAACGAGTTCTTCCTGACCATGGAAACTGGCGCGAAGGACTATCAAAAGCACAATGCCGGCAAGTTCGAGCTCATTACGAACGGTATCAAGAACGAGACCGATACGGCGGCGCAGATCAACATCGTGGAGCAGATGATCAATTCGAAGGTCGATGCGATCGTGCTCGCACCGGCCGACTCGAAGGCGCTCGTGCCGGTTGTCAAAAAGGCCGTCGACGCGGGAATCATCGTCGTCAATATCGATAATCGGCTCGATCCCGACGTACTGAAGTCCAAGGACCTGAATGTACCGTTCGTCGGTCCGGACAACGCGAAGGGCGCCGAGAAGGTCGGCGACGAACTCGCGAAGAAACTCAAGGCGGGTGACGAAGTCGGCATCGTCGAAGGCGTTTCGACGACCACCAACGCTCAGCAACGCACCGCAGGCTTCAAGGCCGCGATGCAAAAAGTGGGCGCCAAGGTCGTCTCGGTCCAGTCCGGCGAATGGGAGATCGACAAGGGCAACGCCATCGCGTCGGCCATGCTGAATCAGTATCCGAATCTGAAAGCGCTGCTGTGCGGCAACGACAACATGGCGATCGGGGCCGTCTCGGCCGTGCGCGCGGCAGGCAAGCAAGGCAAGGTCTACGTGGTGGGCTACGACAACATCGGCGCCATCAAGCCGATGCTCAAGGATGGCCGGATCCTCGCAACTGCCGACCAATATGCCGCCAAGCAAGCCGTATTCGGCATCGACACGGCGCTCAAGGCGATTGCCGAGCACAAGAAGCAGGCCGAGCTGTCGAGCGTCGTCGAAACGCCGGTCGACCTCGTGACCGAAGCCGGCGTCGTCAAGTCAAAGTAAAGCAGCGCAAGCCTCAGCGGGCCGCCGTCGCGGCCCCGCCCACTCCTCAGTCGAATATTCAAGTATCGCGCGCCGGTGCCGTTATCCGTGAGAATAGGCGTGATGCGACAGGCCAGCGCGGCGTGCGATGTCGCCGGAATGGGATGGGCGGCCTCGAGAACAGGATCGCGATGGATTCGACCGACGCAGACGATACGGATGTAGTGCTTGCGGTGAGCGGCATCGGCAAGACCTATGCCGAGCCGGTGCTGTCCGATGTGACGCTTGCGCTTCGCTCGGGCGAGGTCTTGGCCTTGACGGGCGAGAACGGTGCCGGTAAAAGCACGCTCTCGAAAATCATCGGTGGGCTCGTCGCCCCTACGGGCGGAGCCATGCGGCTCGGCGGCAAGCCCTATGCGCCGGCAAGCCGGGGCGAAGCCGAGGCGCTCGGCGTGCGTATGGTCATGCAGGAGTTGAACCTGTTGCCGACGCTGACGGTTGCCGAGAACCTCTTTTTCGACAACTTGCCGCGCCGCGGGCCGCGTGCCCTCGGCTGGATCGACCGCCGGCGCCTGGCTCGGGACGCACACCGCGCGATGGCGCGAGTCGGACTCGATTCGATCGATCCCGACACGCCCGTGGGCGCGCTCGGCATCGGCCACCAGCAAATGGTCGAGATCGCGCGCAATCTGATCGGCGACACGCGTGTGCTGATCTTCGACGAGCCGACCGCCATGCTGACGGATCGCGAAGTCGACCTGCTGTTCGATCAGATTGCGCGCCTGAAGGCGAATGGCGTCGCGATCGTCTACATTTCGCATAGGCTCGAAGAGCTCGCGCGCATTGCCGATCGCGTGGCGGTGCTGCGCGATGGCAGACTTGTCCATACCGCCCGGATGGCCGACGTCTCGAGCGAGCGGCTCGTGACGCTGATGGTCGGGCGGGTCATCGGCGAGCGCATCGACCTCGGCGAGCGCCGGATCGGCGCGCCGCTTTTGAAGGTGCAAGGGCTCGGACGCGGCGACGTCGTGCACGACGTGTCGTTCGAGGTCCGGGAAGGCGAGATCCTGGGCGTGAGCGGCCTGATCGGTGCCGGCCGGACGGAGCTCATGCGGCTCATTTACGGCGCGGACCGGGCCGATTCCGGCACGATCGCCGTGGGGCGGCCCCCGACACCCGTGCATATCGGTTCGCCAGCCGATGCGGTACGGCACGGCATTGCGCTGATCACCGAGGACCGCAAGGGCGAGGGCCTGCTGCTGCCGCATTCGATCGCCGCCAATGTGTCGCTCGGCAACATTGGAAGCGTGGCACGCTGGGGTTTCATCGACGCGCGGCGCGAGCAGGCGCTCGCGCGCACCCAGATGGACGCGCTTCGCGTGCGCGCGAGCGGGCCGACGCAGCCCGTGGGCGAGCTCTCGGGCGGCAATCAGCAAAAGGTGGTGATCGGGCGCTGGCTCGCGCGCGAGGCGGATGTGCTGCTTTTCGACGAACCGACGCGGGGCATCGACGTCGGCGCGAAGTTCGATATCTACGGCTTGATGGGGGCGCTCGCGCGCGAAGGTCGCGCGCTCGTCGTCGTTTCGAGCGATCTGCGCGAATTGATGCTGATCTGCGATCGAATCGCCGTCATGTCGGCGGGGCGCTTGACCGGCGTATTCGAGCGCGACGAATGGAGCCAGGACGCGCTGCTCGCCGCAGCGTTCGCAGGACATATGAAGGGGACTCTTCCAACGGCCCCCGATCATGAACGAAACGCACGGAGTGCTTCATGACCGATCCATCCGCGCGCCCCGATGGTGCGCCTGTCCTTGCTGACGAGACGCCGAGCGTAAAGCCGGGCGGCACTCGGCTCGGACTTTCGAATTACCTCGGCCTGGCGGGTGCGCTGGCCGTGATGGTTGCGCTCTTTTCGCTGCTGAGCTCGCACTTCCTGACATACGATACGTTCAGCACGATCGCCAACCAGATTCCCGACCTCGTCGTCATGTCGGTCGGTATGACGTTCGTGCTGATAGTCGCGGGCATCGATTTGTCGGTCGGCTCGGTGCTGGCGCTGTCCGCATCGGTCGTCAGCGTCGCCGCGCTCCAATGGCACTGGCCGCCAGTGCCGGCCGCGCTCACCGGTATGGCGGCCGCGGCATTGACAGGCGCGGTCACCGGCGGCGTGACGGTCGGCTGGCGGATTCCGTCGTTCATCGTCTCGCTCGGCGTGCTGGAAGCGGCGCGCGGCCTGGCTTATCAGATGACGAATTCGCGCACGGCGTATATCGGCGATGCGTTCGATTTCCTGTCGAACCCGATCGCCGTCGGCATATCGCCGGCGTTCCTGATCGCGGTGGCGGTGATGATCGCCGCGCAGGTCGTGCTCACGCGCACTGGTTTCGGCCGCCACCTCGTGGGCATCGGCACGAACGAGGAGGCGGTGCGGCTGGCCGGCGTCGATCCGCGGCCCTACAAGGTCGCGGTGTTTGCGCTGATGGGCGCACTTTCCGGGCTGGCCGCGCTCTTTCAGGTGTCCCGGCTGGAAGCGGCCGACCCCAATGCGGGCGCCGGCGCGGAGTTGCAGGTCATCGCGGCCGTGGTGATAGGCGGCACGAGCCTGATGGGCGGACGCGGTTCCGTTATCAGCACCTTCTTCGGCGTGCTGATCATTTCGGTGCTGGCGGCCGGTCTCGCGCAAGTGGGTGCGAACGAGCCGACGAAGCGGATCATCACGGGGGCCGTCATCGTGGTTGCGGTCGTGCTCGACACCTACCGAAGCCGCAAACGCAGTTGAGAGCGCGTGTTCTGCCGCGGCAGGCGATGCGCGGCGGAGCGAACGGAACAGGGCACAAAGGCGGTTTGGCCGCGGCAAAGAAAAACAAGCGAGAGAGAAACGGGTTATGGCAACGATCAAGGATGTGGCGGCCATCGCCGGCGTGTCGTTCACCACGGTGTCGCACGTGGTCAACAACACGCGGCCGGTGTCCGCGGATGTGCGCGCGAAAGTGGAGCGCGCGATCAGCCAACTCAACTACGTGCCCTCTGCCGTGGCGCGTTCCCTGAAGGCCAAGACCACCGCCACGATCGGGCTCGTCGTGCCCAACAGCAGCGATCCGTACTTTGCCGAACTGGCGCGCGGAATCCAGGACGGCTGCGCCCGCGAGGGCTACTGCATGTTCTTCTGCAATTCGGACGACGATCCGGCCAAACAGCGCAACTATCTGCGCGTGTTGCAGGAAAAGCGCATCGACGGACTCATCATCGCATCGGCCGGCGAAGATGCGGTGCTGGCGGCGAGTCTTGCCGACGCGCGCGAGCCGCTCGTCATCGTCGACCGGAACATCCAGGGGCTCGCCGCCGATCTCGTCCAGATCGATCACGAACGCGGTGCCTATCTCGCGACCCGCCACTTGCTCGAACTCGGACACGTCAGGATTGGATGCATCTCGGGGCCGGTTTCGACGGCGGTCAGCGCCATGCGTGTGCATGGCTTCATTCGGGCGATGTCCGAGCGCGGTATCGATATCGAGCCTTCGGCCATCGTCGAAAGCGATTTCTCGGGCCCGGGCGGCCAAGATGCGGCGGGGCGGCTTTTCGATACCGTGCGGCCGAGCGCGATCTTCGCCTGTAATGACATGATGGGCATCGGCGCGTTGCGTGTCGCGGCGGAACGCGGTATTGCCGTGCCGCGGCAATGCTCGATCATCGGCTTCGATGATATCGAACTCGCCGCTTATACTTATCCGTCGCTTTCGACGGTGGGGCATTCGGTGCGTGCGCTCGGCGAGGCCGCGTCCAAAATGCTGATTGCTCGGATCAACGGTTCGATGTCGGGGCCGATTCAGCGTCGCGTCGTTTCGCCTCGCCTCGTGCTGCGCGAATCGACCGCGGTCTATGCGGGCGCGGCGCAGTACGTATAGCCCCGCCAATCTCGACGGAGAACAACAGGATGACAGCAGCGAACGGGCCGGCGAGCGCAGGCGTTTTGCCGGGCCAGGCGCGCGCCACGGCGCGCGTGGCGGTGGTCGGCAGCCTCAATATGGATCTGGTCGCGCGGGTTGCGCGCATGCCGCTCCCGGGCGAAACGCTCGCCGGACAGACGTTCGCGCAGGTCCCGGGCGGCAAGGGCGGCAACCAGGCCGTCGCGGCGGCGCGACTCGGCGCGCAGGTTTCGATGATCGGGCGAATCGGCGACGATTCGAATGGCGCCATGCTGCGCGCGGGCCTCGAATCCGAAGGAATCGACTGCGCCGCACTTGCCGAGACGCCTTCGGCGCCTACCGGCGTCGCGCTGATTCTGGTCGACGATGACGGCCGCAATTCGATCGTCATCGTGGCCGGCAGCAACGGCGCACTGACGCCCGACGATATTACCCGGCACGAAGCGGTGCTGGCCCAGGCGGATGTCGTCATGTGCCAGCTCGAGACTCCGCCCGCGACCGTCTTGGCCGCCCTTGCGGCAGCTCGCCGGCTCGGCAAGACGGTCATTCTGAATCCCGCGCCCGTCACCGGGCCTTTGCCGGCGCAGTGGCTGCCACTCGTCGATTACCTCGTTCCGAACGAGCTGGAGGCGGCAACCCTCACGGGCTTGCCGATCGGCTCGCCTCGAGACGCGGTCGTGGCGGCGCAGGCGCTCGTGGCGCAAGGTGCGCGCAATGTATTGATCACCCTGGGTTCCGCGGGCGTGGTGGCGGCAGTCGGCGGCGAGGAGCCGGTGCACGTACCGGCTCCTCGGGTGGCCGCGGTCGACACCACGGCGGCGGGCGACACATTCATCGGCGCATTCGCCGCGCAGCTCGCGCAAGGCGCCAGCACGGATGCAGCACTGCGTTTTGCCCAACGCGCCGCTGCGATCTCCGTGACACGCGCGGGCGCCCAGCCGTCGATTCCAACGCGCGCCGAGCTCGACGCAGCGGCTTGCTGACTCCCCCTCGCCAATACCGCCCCGCCGCGGGTTTCCTCCGGGGGGCGCGTCCTCGGAAATCGCTCAAGCGCTAGTTCGCGCCGGCCGTTAAATCAGATAGTGCAACGCACGCGCAGGCAGCACGAAACCTGTTGGCTCACACCGTCACACGACGCGTTCGCATTTCGCGTCCGCTCTAAATGGGGACGCAAGCAGCGCGGCACCGCCCGCCATTTTTGCGGATGGTGCTCCAACGCGAAAAGTTGTAACGGAAGCGTACATGTGTCGACGAACGCGACACCTGCAACGTATACGAAGGTGGGGGCGAAAGAGGAACGAGAGGCACGCACATCGCGGACGTAGATTGTAGGCGAGCGCGGTCGCATCTCCAAGTTAGTAGTCACGTGAACAACGTAAGCCGTGAAAAATAATTTAAAAGGGTTTAGGATGAATTCGAGCGAGGTCGTTTCGGTATAGTGGCCTGGAGACGACATCGACCGCATACTTGGCGAGGAGGGAGCATGGATATTTACAGCAGTTTCGCGAACCGCTTCGAAAAAACGCGAGAGGAAGAGTTCTCGCTTGAGGAGTACCTCGCGCTCTGCAAAGACAATCCCGCCGCGTACGCCACTGCCAGCGAACGCATGTTGACGGCTATCGGGGAGCCGGAGCAGGTCGATACACGCAACGACCCGCGGCTGTCGCGGATCTTCGCGAACAAGGTCATCAAGGTCTATCCGGCATTCCGGGAGTTCTACGGGATGGAGGATGTGATCGAGCAGGTCGTCGCGTACTTCCGTCACGCGGCACAAGGCCTCGAAGAGAAAAAGCAGATTCTGTACTTGCTCGGGCCGGTGGGCGGCGGCAAATCGTCCATCGCCGAGCGGCTCAAGCAACTGATGGAACGCGTGCCGTTCTATTCGATCAAGGGCTCGCCGGTTAACGAGTCGCCGCTCGGGCTCTTCGACTACGACGAGGACGGCCCGATCCTCGAAGAGCAGTACGGCATTCCTCGCCGCTACCTCAAAAGCATTCTGAGCCCGTGGGCGGTGAAGCGCCTGCACGAGTACAACGGCGACATCCGCAAGTTCCGCGTCGTGCGCCGGTATCCGTCGGTGCTCCGCCAGATCGGCATCGCGAAGACCGAGCCGGGTGACGAGAACAACCAGGATATCTCCTCGCTCGTCGGCAAAGTGGACATCCGCAAGCTCGAGCAGTATGCGCAGGACGATGCAGACGCCTACAGCTACTCGGGCGGCCTGTGTCTCGCGAATCAAGGGTTGCTTGAATTCGTCGAAATGTTCAAGGCGCCGATCAAAGTGCTGCACCCGCTGCTGACTGCGACCCAGGAAGGCAACTTCAAGGGTACGGAAGGCTTCGGGGCGATACCGTTCGACGGCATCATTCTGGCGCACTCGAACGAGTCGGAATGGAAGGCGTTCAGGAACAACCGCAACAACGAGGCATTGCTCGACCGGATTTTCGTCGTGAAGGTGCCGTATTGCCTGCGGGTGTCGGAAGAGATCAAGATTTACGAGAAGCTGATTCGCAACTCCTCGCTGGCCGACGCCGTGTGCGCGCCCGGCACGCTGAAGATGATGGCGCAGTTCTCCGTGCTGACGCGCTTGCAGGAGCCCGAGAACTCGAATCTCTTCTCGAAGATGCAGGTCTACGACGGCGAAAACCTGAAGGACACCGACCCGAAGGCGAAGTCCTATCAGGAATATCGGGACTACGCCGGGGTCGACGAAGGTATGACAGGGGTGTCCACGCGCTTTGCATTCAAGATTCTTTCGCGCGTGTTCAACTTCGATACGACCGAGGTCGCGGCGAACCCGGTTCACCTCATGTACGTGCTCGAGCAGCAGGTCGAGCGGGAGCAGTTCCCACCGGAGACCGAACAGAAATATCTGTCGTTCGTGAAGGACGTGCTGGCGTCGCGCTACGCGGAATTCATCGGCAAAGAGATTCAGACCGCATACCTCGAATCGTATTCGGAGTACGGTCAGAACATCTTCGACCGCTACGTCACGTATGCCGACTTCTGGATTCAGGATCAGGAATTCCGCGATCACGACACGGGCGAAAGCTTCGATCGCGCCGCGCTGAACGCCGAGCTGGAAAAGATCGAAAAGCCGGCCGGCATCAGCAATCCGAAAGATTTCCGCAACGAAATCGTCAATTTCGTGTTGCGGGCACGGGCGGCAAACGGCGGCAAGAATCCGGCGTGGATCAGCTACGAGAAGCTGCGCGTGGTGATCGAGAAGAAAATGTTCTCGAACACCGAGGAACTGTTGCCGGTCATTTCGTTCAATGCAAAGGGCTCGGCCGAGGAGCAGCGCAAGCACGAAGACTTCGTCAATCGGATGGTTGCGAAAGGCTATACGCCGAAACAAGTACGCCTGTTGTGCGACTGGTACTTGCGGGTGCGCAAGTCCTCGTAACGAAGGGCGCAGCGCCCGGCGGGCCGACGCCGGCCGGGCGTTTCGCGGTACGCGCGGTGGGCAGGCATGCCGTCTGCCCGGCGGCTGCGCGCACCGCTTTGAGGAATTGAAGCGGGAGACTGGATGTGCTTCACCAAATCATCGACCGCAGGCTGGCAGGAAAGAACAAGAGCATTGCGAACCGCGAACGCTTTTTGCGCCGTGTAAAGAACTACATTCGGCGGGCTGTTTCCGAGGCGGTGCGCGATCGCAGCATCAAGGATATTCAAAGCACGCAGAGCATCACGATTCCGCGCAAGGATATCGCCGAACCCATGTTCCGGCACGGCTCGGCCGGCAAGCGCGAGCTCGTGCATCCCGGCAATGAAGACTATGTGCGCGGCGACAAGATTCCGCGCCCGAACGGCGGCAGCGGAGGCGGTGGCAGCCAGGCCAGCAACGAGGGCGAAGGGCAGGACGACTTCGTCTTCGAGCTTTCGCGAGAAGAATTCATGCAGTACTTCTTCGACGATCTCGAGCTACCGCGGCTCGTCAAAACGCATCTGCTTGCCGTGCCCACGTGGAAGAACATCCGCGCGGGCTGGGCGGCGGAGGGAACGCCGAACAACATCGATGTCGTTCGCTCGCTGCGCAGTGCGCTTGGGCGCCGCATCGCCCTTGGCGCACCGCTCGTCAATCAGCTCCGCGAGCTCGAGCAGCAGCTCGAAGCGCTGAAGAACGAGCCGGGAGACAACAGCGAGGAAATCCAGCTCCTCGAGGAAGCGGTCCATCATTTGCGGGGCCGCATCTGGCGCATCCCGTTCATCGATCCGTTCGACCTGCGTTATATCAATCGCGTCAAACAGCCGCAGCCCTCGAGTCAGGCGGTCATGTTTTGCCTCATGGATGTCTCCGGGTCGATGGACGAGCAGCGCAAGGATCTCGCCAAACGGTTCTTCATCCTGCTTTACCTCTTCTTGAAGCGGAACTACGAAAAGATCGAAGTCGTCTTCATCCGGCACCATACACGGGCGGAAGAAGTCGATGAAGACACGTTCTTTCATTCGACGGAAAGCGGCGGCACCGTCGTGTCGAGCGCGCTCGAGCTCATGCGCAAGATCATGGACGAGCGCTATTCGCCGACCGAATGGAACATTTACGGCGCACAGGCGTCGGACGGCGACAATTGGACGGACGATTCGCCGAAATGCCGTCGAATTTTGCAGGACGACATCCTGCAAAAGGTCCGCTACTTCGCGTATATTCAAGTCGCACCCGAAGAGCAGAATCTCTGGGTGGAGTATGCGCAGCTGGCCATGACGCAGCCGCATCTTGCAATGAAGAAGGTGGATGCCGCCGCCGATATCTACCCTGTGTTCAGGGAGCTGTTCGAAAAGCAGGTGGCATCGCATGACTACTAAGCATCTGCATAACGAATCGCGCGGATATCAGCCGGAGCGTCGCCGCAAAGGCTCGCATACAAGCGGGTCGCACGAGCAAGGCAAGCAGCACGCCGAGACCGAGCCGGCGCGCCGCCCGGTCGAGGCGCCCGTTGTGCAGCCGAAGGAACCTCGCATGAACGTTGCCGACCGCAGACCTCTGCCGTGGCCGTCCGATTGGACGTTCGAGCTGATCGAAGAGTACGACACGCATATTGCGCAGGTCGCCGAGCAGTATCAGCTCGATGTCTATCCGATCCAGTTGGAGCTCATCAGCGCCGAGCAGATGATGGACGCCTATGCGTCCGTCGGCATGCCGGTCAATTATCGCCATTGGTCGTTCGGCAAGCACTTCCTCTCGACGGAAAAGAGCTATCGCCGGGGACAGATGGGGCTTGCCTACGAGATCGTCATCAATTCGAACCCTTGCATCGCGTATCTGATGGAAGAGAACACGATGACGATGCAGGCGCTCGTGATCGCCCACGCCGCCTACGGGCACAACTCGTTCTTCAAGGGCAACTACCTCTTCAAGCTCTGGACCGACGCGCACGCGATCATCGATTACCTCGTCTACGCGAAGAACTACATCGCCGAGTGCGAAGAGCGTTACGGGCTCGACCGCGTGGAGGAACTGCTCGATTCGTGCCATGCACTGATGAACTATGGCGTCGATCGCTATAAACGGCCCCAGAAACCCTCGCTTGCGAAGGAAGCCGAATTGCGCCGCGATCGCGAAGCGTACTTGCAATCGCAGGTGAACGAGTTGTGGCGGACGCTGCCCGCGCATCACACGCCGCTTGCCGCGGAAGAAGAAGAGCGCTATCCGCCCGAGCCGCAGGAGAATCTGCTCTATTTCGCCGAAAAGAACGCGCCGCTGCTCGAACCATGGGAGCGGGAAGTGATCCGCATCGTGCGCAAGATCGGGCAGTACTTTTACCCGCAGCGTCAAACCCAGGTGATGAACGAGGGCTGGGCCACGTTTTGGCACTACACGCTGCTCAACACGATGTACAACCAGGGGTTGCTCGAAGACGGCTTCATGATGGAGTTCCTCCATTCGCATAGCAACGTCATCTATCAGCCCCCGGTCACGAAACCGTATTACAGCGGGATCAACCCTTACGCACTGGGTTTCTCGATGATGAGCGACATACGCCGCATCTGCGAGTCGCCCACCGAAGAAGACCGCAAGTGGTTTCCGGACATCGCCGGATCGCCGTGGCTGCAGACGCTGCACTACGCGATGCGCAATTTCAAGGACGAGAGTTTCATCGCGCAGTACCTCTCGCCGCAACTGATCCGCGATATGCGGCTCTTCTCGGTGCTCGACGACGATACGCGCGAGACGCTGGAAGTGTCGGCGATTCACGACGAGAGCGGCTATCAACACGTGCGCCAGTCATTGTCGCGGCAATACGACATGCACCATCGCGAGCCGAACATCCAGGTTTGGTCGGTCAACACCCGCGGAGACCGGAGTTTGACGCTGCGACATTTCATGAGCGATAACCGGCACTTGTCGGGGGACAGCGAGGAAGTGCTCAGACACATGGCCCGGCTTTGGCAGTTCGACGTCTATCTGGAAAGCGTCGACGAGAATGGTACCGTGCGCAAACGGTACGAGTGCCGATATACGGCGCCCGAGCTCAGGCTCTGATCGCCGCTCGTTTCCGGAACGCGACGGACTAACTGTCTGACATGCGCTCGTTGGCATCGACGAGGAGCCGGCGGACCTCCTCGTCGCTCGTTTGATCGAATTCGTCGTAGTGTTGCCCGACGCTGAAAAAGAGAGCCGGCTGGGCAATGCAGACGAATTCGTCCGCGAGATCGGTCAACTCCGACTCGGCGCCCGGCGGCGCAACCGGCAGCGCAACGATCACATGGGCCGGGTTGCGTTGCCGCAGGGCGCTCAAGGCGGCTCGCATCGTGGCGCCGGTCGCCATGCCGTCATCCACGAGGATGACGGTTCTTCCTTCCACGGAAGCGGGCGGGCGATGCTCGCGATAGTGCGTTTCCCGGCGAGCGAGTTCTACCCGTTCTTCTTCCAACACCTTTTCGAATGCGGCGTGTGACACGTGCGCCGAGTGCATGATCTCGCGATCGACGAACTGGGCGCCACCAGGCGCAATCGCGCCCATCGCGAGTTCACGTTGCCCCGGCACGCCCAATTTGCGCACGGGCATCACGTCGAGTTCAAGGCCGAGCGCGCGAGCAATCTCGGCGCCGACTGGCACGCCGCCGTGCGGCAGGGCGAGCACCACCGCGTCGTGGGCCGTATTGCCTTTCAAACGATCGGCCAACATACGGCCGGCTTCGGCGCGATTTTTGAACAATGCGTGCATGAACATCGGACCATCCGTCGATCGGCTTTTGCAGCATGAACGCCTGACGCTCAGAGCGCGTCATGAAAGATGATGCCGACCGTATGCCGGTGCCCCGATCGCAAGCGGCTTACCCCGTGACGCATATTGACCCGATAAGCGCCGCGGGAGCCGTTTGCAGGGCGATGGCTGACAGCGAATATTGCGGCGTCGCCCTGCGCGAGCGGAGCGACCTCGACGCGCGACTGCATGCGCGGACGCTGTTCGGTCAGCACAAACTCTCCGCCGGTGAAATCTCGCCCGGGCTGCGACAACAGAATCGCAACCTGAAGCGGAAAAACATGCTCGCCATAGAGATCCTGATGCAGACAATTGTAGTCGCCCTCGGCATATTGCAGTAGCAAGGGAGTAGGGCGCACTTGACCCGCGTGGTGGCAGCGACGGATGAACGCCGCGTGCGTGCGAGGATAACGGGTGTCGATTCCGAGCCGCTCGTTCCAGCGGTTTGCGATCGGGGCCAAAAACGCGTAAAGCGTCTCGCGCAACATCTGGAGGAGAGGGGGCAACGGGTAGCCGAAATACTGATATTCGCCGCGACCGAACCCATGGCGCGTCATCACGACACGACTTCTGAAGTGCGCCGCGTTGTCATATAGGCCACGTAACGCCTCGCATTGCGAGGGCGACAGCAGGCGAGGGACGACTGCAACGCCCGCTTCGTCGAGCGTTTCCGAAAGTACGGGCCAGTCGAGCGTTTGGATGCGCAATTGCGTTGCCGGGCATTCGCCGGGAACTTGGTCGTCGGCGTCCAGCGCTGCCACGGCAGCGGGGGACATGTACGGTGGCGTGGCCAATGCAGCCTCCAAGAATTGCCGGAACGATTCAATGTAACGCTCGGGGCGCGCTGCCCACGCTCCGAAATTTGCTATTTCGTTCTCATCCGATCCCGGACTCGGAGCGGTTCGCCCGCGAGCCGGGGCACCGACGGCAGCGCAGCACAAAATTCCGCACGCACCGGCAAAAACGTAACGTCCATGCGGTTTGTTCGCCCCGAACAACCGCACGTCCCGCGTGTTACGCGATAAATTGACTTCGCTTTACAGATACGAGCTAGATCAGGCTAGCAAGGTTCGGAAATCGCGCAATACAGAGGAGCAAAAATGACCGTGGCACTCGTGCTGCACCGTGGGGACGGCGCACCGCTTTCAACCTCGTTCCGCAGGGCGGCCTTCGGCAACGACGACCCCTTCGCACGACATCGCGAGATCGCGTGGGAAGGACCGGACTCGATGGTCGCGGGTCGGGTCAGCTTCATTGGCGAGCTCGACGTCGCAAGGTTTCCTCATATCGAAACCCTCGTCGTAGTCGAAGGAAATCTCACGCTACACGCAGCCGGAGAAGCCCCGCTGCTGCTCGGTCCGCAGGCGGGTGCGGTCATCGCGGCGGGTACAGCGCTTCGCGTCCAGGCCGAGTCCCGCGTGCGTTTCGTGTTTTGCGCGGCCGCTTGCGAGAAACCGACCAAGCGCGGGCTCATCCCCTTGCGGGCCGACGCCGACTTCAAGCCCTCCGCGTCGCTACCGGCGGAGATACTGCTAGGCCCCGCGCCGCAATGCCGTAGCGACAATGTCTTCACCGACGATGGCGCAGAGTACCTCGCGGGCACGTGGGATTCGACGCCCTACCATCGGATCGTCCGGGCGCATCGAGTGAACGAGTTCATGCATCTGCTGGCCGGCAGCGTTCGGTTCGCCGCTCCCGATGGCAGCGTGCTGTCGCTCGGGGCCGGCGACGCGCTCTTCGTACCGCAAGGCGCACCGATCGGATGGGAAAGCCGCGAGCGCGTGGCGAAGTTTTACGCGATTCAAAACCTCCAGGCTCCGATCGAGCGAAACTGATCATGTCCCCTCCGTTGCAACACATTCAAACCTCGCCCACGCTGCCGGCCGCGGCTGATGTGGTGGTGATCGGGGGTGGCATCATCGGCGTCTTCTCGGCCTACTACCTGGCCCAGCGCGGAGTGTCGGTCGCGTTGATCGAGAAGGGGAGGATCGGCGCCGAGCAGTCGAGTCGCAATTGGGGCTGGTGCCGGCAGCAGAATCGCGACGCTCGGGAATTGCCGATTGCCAGCAAGAGCCTCGACCTCTGGGAGCAATTTGCGATGCAATCCCGTGAAGATACGGGCTTTCGTCGCTGCGGCCTCCTGTACCTCAGCAACGACGAGGCCGAACTCTCTCGTTGGTCCAATTGGCACGAGTTTGCGAAGACCGCCGGCGTGACGACGTACATGCTCGATAGCCGGCAAGCCGCCGAGCGAGGCCAGGCGACCGGCCGCGCCTGGAAAGGCGGCGTCTTTTCCCCCAGCGATGGCACTGCCGATCCTGCGAAGGCTGCGCCGGCTGTGGCAGCCGCACTCATCAAGCTCGGTGGCAGCGTTCACCAGCAGTGTGCGGCCCGCGGCCTCGAATTGGAGGGCGGTCGCGTCAGCGGCGTCATCACGGAAGCCGGAGTCATCAAGACGAAAACCGTGGTGCTCGCCGGAGGCGCGTGGGCGTCCTCGTTCTGCCGCCAGCTCGGCATCCGTTTTCCGCAGGCCTCCATCCGCCAGTCCATCCTCAGCGTGGCTCCCGTGGAGCATCCGTTGCCGGACGCCCTGTTTACTTCAGGCGTATCCGTCACGCGACGTAGCGACGGACGATACGCACTGGCCATCAGCGGCCGCGCACGCGTGGACGTCACGCCACAGTTCATGCGATTCGCGCCGCAGTTCGTGCCGATGTTCGCCAAGCGCTGGCGCAACCTCCTGCCGGGGGGCCTGGAAGGTGTTCGAGGCGGGCACGAAACGTTGAAGCGGTGGCGGCTCGACGCGCCGACACCCATGGAGCGCGTGCGCATTCTCGATCCTAAACCCGACCTCCCGACGATCAGGGAAACACAGCGCCGAGCCATCGAACTGCTGCCGGAACTTGGCCGCGCAAAGATCACCCACGCGTGGGCCGGCTTCGTCGACAGCACGCCGGACGGTGTTCCCGGTATTGGCGAAGTGCCGGGCATGCCGGGATTGATTTTGGCAGCAGGCTTTTCGGGACACGGTTTCGGTATCGGTCCCGGCGCTGGCCATTTGATCGCGGATCTTGCTACCGGTGCGGTACCGATCGTGGATCCGAAACCGTATCGGCCGAGCAGGTTCAGCGATTCGGCGTGGGGCAAGGTCGCCGATTTCTAAATGGCATCCGGGACGCGTTGTAGACTCGCCCTTTACCTTGCGTCGTGTCGGATGACCGCACCTACTACTATGAGCCGAATCAACCTATGACGACGATTGCCGTGGTTCACACGGGACTGGTCACCGTTCAGCCGATCAAAGAGCAAATCAGCGAGCAAATCCCTGAGGCGCGTGTCATCAACATCGTCGACGACAGCCTGCTCGCCGACGTGCGAGCAGCCGGCCACCTGACTCCGGACGTTGCCAGCCGGATCCATTCGTACATGGCCAATGCGCAGGCGATGCACGTCGATATCATCTTGAACGCCTGCTCGTCCGTAGGCGAAGCTGTCGACTCGGTGCGCCACTTCGTCACCACCCCGATCGTGAAAATCGATGAGGCGATGGCAGAAGAGGCGAGCTCGGTCGGGCATCGCATTGGGGTGATTGCAACGGTATCGACTACGCTCGAACCCACCGTTCGACTGGTCAAAAAGAAGGCCGACGAACTCGGTCGTACGGTTGAAGTGACCGAGCGGATTGCAGAGGGTGCGTTCGAGGCGCTCGTGAGCGGGGATGGCGCCCGACACGACGACATTCTGAAGCGCACTATCTCGACGCTGGCCGAGCAGGTCGACGTCGTCGTGCTGGCACAGGTTTCGATGGCGCGGCTCGTGCCGCAATTGACGGGGGTGCGGGTCCCAGTGCTTTCCAGTCCGCGCAGCGGTGTGGCTGCGCTCAAATGCGCGCTTGGAACGACGTAATCACACAATGCGCCCGACACGCGGCGCTGGGTCTCAGTCGCCCGCCAGTTCTCCGAGCGTGACAGGTTTGATCGGGGGGCGGATGCGGAAGTAGCCGACCGTCTCGGGTGCGACGTTGCGTGCGTGCGCGATGATTTCAGTTACCGTCAGCCCGCACATGCGCCCCTGGCAAGGGCCCATCCCACAGCGCCCGAACGATTTCGCCTGATTGGGGCCCAGGCAACCCAGGGAAACGAAACCGCGCACTTCACCCGCGGTGACTTCTTCGCAGCGACAGACAATGACGTCGTCGGCCGGAATACGGTTTGTGTCGCGCGGCCGGTACAGGCTGTCGAGAAAAGGGCGGATGCGCTTCAGGTCAGCGAGCTTGCGACGATGGATCGAAGCTTCGCGATCGCGCGTCGACCGGTCGATCGCGCCGAGCTGCTCGGCCACGGCGAGCCCGGCGAGGGCGCCCTGGACGGCCGCCGCCTGCGCCGATAATGCCGCCGCCATCCCCAGCGATGAAGATGCCGGGCACGTCGAGTTCGCCCCACACATCGGTAACCGGCGCGAAGCACAGCTGCGCCGCGTCCCAACGATGTTGCGCACGCAACGAAAGGGGAAACTGAATGTTCGGCACGACGCCCTGGTGCAGCAGGAAGAGGCTGGCGTCGATGCGATGCTCGCGCCCGTGCGTTGTGAAACTGAGCGCGGCGGCGCGCTCGACGCCGTCTTCATCCGTCTTCGCTTCGATGCGTAGATCGTCGGCCGCTTCATGGATGGGCACGCCCGCTTCGCGCAGCGTGCGGATCAGCTGCAGGCCCTTGCTGAGCATAGGCCACGCGCGCAGAGCCGATAGCATGTAGCGCTTCGCGCGCCAGCGGTCCTCGTGGCGCGTCGTATCGACGAGCGCGCGAATTGGCACGCCAGCGCGCGTGTATTGCCAGCCGAGCAAATAGAGCAGGGGGCCGCAGCCGACCAGCACGGGCGGCTGCGCCGGCACTTCACCCGCGCTCTTCAACAGGATCTGCGCGGCGCCCGCCGTCAACACGCCCGGCAATGTCCAGCCCGGAATCGGGAACGGGCGTTCCAATGCACCGGTCGCGAGAATGATGCGCTGCGCCTGAAAGCTGCCGACCTTGCCGTCCTTCAGATAATGCACACAGCGCTCCCGGGTCACTTGCCACACGGATGCATTGGCGACGTGGTGCGCGCCCGAGCGGGTGAACGCGTCGGCAATGGCTGCGCCTGCCGCGTAATCGGGACCGAGAATGTCCGTGCGACGGGCGTCGGCATGGCTGATGGCACGATAGATCTGGCCCCCGACGGTGTCCTGTTCATCGAGCAGCACGACCGAAAGTCCCGCGCTCGCCGCGCGCGCGGCGGCCACGAGCCCCGCCGGGCCTGCGCCCACGACCACGACGTCGACCGGTTCGTGGGCGAGTTCAGCAACGTTTTCAACGCTCACGGACATGCTCCGGCGATTGGGCGACGACAGGCGGCAGTTCACGTGCGCCCTCCTGAGAGCGGACGCGCATGCCGTCGCGTACCGTCACCATGCAGCTCTGCCGGCTCGGCACGCCATCGATTTCCACGAGGCAGTCGAAGCATGCGCCCATCATGCAGTAGGGCCCGCGGGGCGAAGCGCAGACAGGCGTTGCACGGAACCGCGAGACTCCTGCTGCCAGCAGCGCCGCCGCCACAGAGCGGCCGCCGGGCACGTGCATCGATCGATCGTTGAACCAGATGCGGACTGGCGCATCAGCGTCGGACAAAGTCTTGAATAACGGTTTGGATGTCATGGCGCGATCAGTGAGCTGGGACCGGAATGGCGCTGGCAAGGCTGAAGCGACTGCCCGAAAATGCAGGCAGCTCTTCCGGAATCGGCGCGCCGGCGATCCACGGCGCGATGCGCGTCGCATGGGCGGCGGCCAACGTCACGCCGCTGTGACACGTCACGACGAACGCGCCGGGATAGCGGGGCGACTCGTCATAGATCGGAAAACCGTCCGGACTATAGACGCGCAGGGCGGCCCACATTCGCACGAGCCGCACGTCCTTCAGGAACGGGAACGTGCGCACGCCGCGCCGCGCGATGTCGGCGAGCACGCGGGTTGTCGTGAAGTCGTCGAAGCCTGCCTCTTCCATGGAATCGCCGAACTGCACGGTGCCTTCATCGGTTTGCCGCACATTCAGCGTGGGGTGATGCAGAAACGGCGCGACACGCTCGCTGACGAGTATCTGCCCGCGGTTGGGCTCGACCGGTGCGTGAAGTCCTACCTGTGGCGCGAGCGCTCGATTGCCGAGTCCCGCCGCGAGCACGACCTTGTCTGCGCCCCAGGTACCGCGAACACCGTGCACCGTAAAACCCGCGCCGTTCGGCGCGATGCGTGACACGTTCTCGCCGCTCACCAGCCTGACGCCGCGCTGCTGCATGCCGGCATGCAGCGCGCGCAGCAGTTTCAAGGGATTCACATGGCCGTCCATCGGCGTATAGCTGGCACCGAGCACCGCTGGCCCAACCGCAGGTAGTCGCTCGCGGACTTCGCGCGCGTCGAGTAGCTGATAGGGGTAGTCGCCGTCCATTTCGCGTCGCAGCGTCGAAAGGCGCGTTTCGCGTGCCGCCAGCTCATCCTCGGAAAAACAGATGTGGAACCCGCCGGGCTGACGCAGGGCGACGTCAACGCCCGTCTCGTCCGCGAGCGTCGCCGCAAGCGTCGGCCAGCGCGCTGCCGAATCGCGCGACCAGCGTGTATATGGCGTTAGGCCATAGCCCTTGCCCTGGATCCACACGAGTCCGAAATTGCCGCGTGATGCACGAAAAGCATTGTCGCCCTGGTCGAGCACGGTTACTTTCGCGCCTTCGCGCGCAAGCCCATAAGCGACGGCGGAGCCGACCAGTCCTGCGCCGACTACCAGTACGTCGGGGCGGGTGGAAGCAGATTGCTTCATCCGGCGTCTCCAGTCAGGTATTCAACCGAAATGGTATATCCGTCGACGCATTACCTTTTGCCGGAAACGAAGCGAAATTCAGCAGCTCCGATGTGTTTTCGGCTTACTCTCAACACTTTCCAAACGCGGCTTTCCAGACGTGGGGCGAGCGTGATTTCGCGATCGACGATCCAGGACGGGTCAACGCTACATGATGGAGGGATGCCCGTCCTTTATTTGACATAACGCGAATTATCAACCTTTTGCTTGTTAGGGCTTTTTTAGTAATGTCCGCTTTGGGGGTGCGGACGACAACTTGAATCTGGCTTTGACAACATCGCTCGCCACATGAAACCAGTGATGAGAATCATTCTCGTTTTCATTGACTTTGCAATTCACAACCTCTACGATCTCCCGCATTGCGATTAAGCCGCAGACGTACCGAACCTATTCACCTCCATACTTCGATCAAAAGATGCAGGACAACAAGATGAAATTAGCGTCGCGCCGAGGAGCGCGCACCTGTTACCGCGCGCGCCCAGCGACGTGCGCCGCTGTCGCTGTCTACGCATGGCTTGCAAGCGCAAGCGCATTCGCCCAAACCCAAGCCGATACCGAGTCGAAGGTCCCGCAAACCGATGCCACCGCTCAGGCGAAACCCGCAGATATCTGGAACCGCGATACGCTGCTTGGCGATATGGGCGGAATCCGTCCGTGGCTCGGCAAGTACGGAGCAACGCTGCAGATCACCGAGACCAGCGAATACCTCGCGAATCTCCGCGGCGGGCTAAATCGCGGTGGCGCGTACGATGGTCTGACAACGATGACCCTGTCGGTCGATACGCAAAAAGCGATCGGCTTACCGGGCGGCACATTCAACGCCAGTGCGCTGCAGATTCACGGCCGCAATCTGAGCAGCTCGAACCTCGGCACGCTCAACACCGCAAGCGGCATCGAGGCGCAGGCCGCGACGCGTCTGTGGGAGCTGTGGTACCAGCAATCGTTCCTCGACAAGCGCGTCGACGTGAAGATCGGCCAGCAAAGCCTGGATCAGGAATTCATGGGCAGCACGTATGCCAATACGTTCATCAATACGATGTTCGGTTGGCCCGCACTGCCCTCGTACGATCTGCCCAACGGCGGCCCCGCCTATCCGCTCGCCGCACTCGGCGTGCGGGTGCGCGCGCAACTGGCACCGTCCGTCACCGCGTTGGCGGGCGTATTCGATGGCGATCCCCTCGGCAACAATCCGAACAACCTCAGCGGTACGAACTTCAATCTGCACAACGGCGCCCTTTACATCGGCGAGTTGCAGTACGCGCTCAATCCGCCTTCAGAGATCGAAGCGAACACCGGACACTCCGGCGGCCTGCCCGGTACGTACAAGATCGGCGTCTGGTATCACAACGGCCGCTTCGCCGATCAGCGCATGGGCGTCGACGGATTGTCGCTCGCCAATCCCGCCTCGACGGGTATCGCGCAGTCGCATCACGGCGACTACAGTTTCTATGCCGTCGCCGATCAAATGATTTGGCGCCCGGACCCCTCGGGCCCGAAGAGCCTCGGCGTTTTCGCGCGCGTAATGGGCGCGCCGGGGGATCGAAACCTCGTGAGCTTCGCGGCCAATGCCGGCATCGTGCTGAAGGCCCCGTTCCAGGGCCGGGACAACGATAGCGTCGGCCTTGCCGTTACCTATATCCAGGTCGGCAATCATGTCACGTCGCTCGACCGCGATCAGCTTGCATTCGGCGGCGGCCCCTACGGCGTGCGCACGCGCGAAACGACTGTCGAGGCGACCTACCAGTATCAGGTCACGCCATGGTGGATGCTGGCCGCCGACGCCCAGTACACGTTCAACGCAGGCGCAGGCCAGAATCCGAACGACCCGGCGCGCCCATTGCGCAATACGTTCGTCGTCGGCGCGCGTGCGACGATCACCTTCTGATTGCGGCGGCGAACGCGCCCTTCGCATGTGATCGACCTCGAGTGAATGGGAGAGCAAGAATCGGCTCGTAGATACGAGCGGCGACAGCGAACATCGATGTGACTCGACTCGATAGCCGGAGATCACAAAATGTCCGTACGCACCGCTTCCGAATCTCCCACCACCCGTCTTTCGCCTGCTTTTCATCGGCTCGCATGGTCCAACCTGGCCGCGCAGTCGGCCGAGCAGATCGGTCTCGCAGCGACGCCGCTCGTTGCCGTCTTCGCTCTCGGTGCGGGGGCTGGACAAACCGGCTGGCTGCAGACCGCCCAAACACTGCCGTTCTTGTTGCTTTCCATGTTGCTCGGCGTCTGGGCGGACCAGAGGTCGCGCAGGCAACTCATGGCGGGCGCGGAGAGCCTGCGCGCGGCAGCCCTGCTCGTCGTGCTCGCCGCGCTCGCGACCGGCAAGCTCTCACTGCTGCTGCTCGCGGTCTGCGGCTTCGTCGGTGCGTGCGGCACCGTCGCCTACAATGTCGCCGCACCTTCGCTGATTACCACCTTGGTCGAACGGCCAGCCTGGGCCGCGGCGAACAGTCGAACGGAACTCGCTCGCAGCGTCGCTTATGCCGCAGGGCCAGCACTGGGTGGACTGCTGGTGGGAACCATCGGCGCATCCGCAGCATTTCTCGTCGCCGCGATGCTTTCCACATTGGCCGCTGCGCTGCTGATCGGCATCGACGAACCGTCACGCACGGCACCGACGCGCCGACACTTCGCGGCCGATCTTCGCGAGGGTGCTGCATTCGTCGCAGGCAATCCGCTGCTGCGCGCGATCGCGCTCACGGCAATCTTCTTTAACGTCGGATTCTTCACGATCCAGGCCGTCTACGTACCTTACGCGAGCCGCTATCTTGGACTGTCGCCGGCAGGAGTGGGTGCCACGCTGGCCGCTTACGGCGCGGGGATGATTGCGGGCGCGCTGACGGCACCACGCATCGCAGCGTCGCTGCGCTTCGGGCAGATCATCGTCGTCGGACCGCTTTGCGGGCTCGCTGCCTCCCTGACGTTGTGCGCAACGATGATCGTTCCTTCACCGTGGCTTGCGGCGGCGGCTTACTTCCAGCTCGGTATGGGCCCCATCCTGTGGGTCATCAGCTCGACGACGCTGCGCCAGGCGATCACGCCCGAAACGATGCTGGGACGTGTGTCGGCGCTGATCAGCACCGCGACGTACGGCGCGCGCCCGCTCGGCGCGTTGATCGGCGCCATGCTCGGCGGCCCCTTCGGCGCAAAACCCTGCCTCATCGTGGCAGTGCTTGCATTCGTCGTTCAGGCTTACGTCATCTTGCGCTCGCAAGCCGCGAAGCTCGTCTCGCTGCCCGGGGCGCGCGCCTAGGGCCTGTAATTAGCGTGAACAGGCCCTAGCGCATAGGCGAATCGATGGATCGCGCGGCGAGCCGCAACGCTCGCTGCCGCGCGAGCCCCGCGCCGCCCCTCGAGGCGACGCGGGGGATACCGCATCGATCACCGGCGTTGCAGGCGAATGTCGCGAGACGACGCACCGACATACACCGCGCTACCCGGTACGAACTTCCAGCCATTGCTCGCCGTGTCCCAGACGCTTTGGAAGCGTGCGGGGATCGAGACACGGACATGTCGTGCCTCACCCGGATTGAGGTAGACCTTCTGCCAGCCGACGAGGCGTTTCGGCGGCTCACCGCTGTAGTTGACGCCCAGGTAGACCTGCGGCACTTCGGCGCCTGCCATCTTGCCATCGTTCTTGACGGTGAAGCTTGCCGTCATCGAATGATCCGGTCCGGGCCGGACATCGAGGTCGGAGTAGCTGAAGTGCGTATAGGACAGGCCATGACCGAACTCGAAGAGCGGAGCGATATTCTTCGCGTCATACCAGCGATAGCCCATGTTCAGCTTTTCAGCATAGACGGGGTCTTTCGGCAGCGTGCCATCGGTGCCCCACGTCGGCGTATCCTGGTCGTGCGCAGGGAACGTGACGGGCAGCTTGCCGGACGGATTGACTTTGCCGAACAATACGTTGGCAATGGCCTGCCCCCCGCCCTCGCCCGGGAACCAGGCTTCGATGATCGCGGAAACACGGTCCTTCCATGGCATCAGGACCGGATTCCCGCTTTCGACGATGACGATCGTATGCGGGTTCGCCTGTGCCACGGCTTCGACCAGTTGATCCTGATTCGACGGATTGGCGAGCGCCAGGCTCGTGAGTTCTCCGAAGTCTTCGCCCGACGACTGCGTCACCACGACGATCGCCACATCGGATTGCCGCGCGAGCGCAACGGCGCGATCGATCTCTTCCTGCGTGTAGGCCCTGAACGGCTGCGTCTGATCGCTGTTGCCGGCGAAGCGGACTTGCGCCGCGGGCGCCAGCGCCTGAATGGCCTTGACGATCGGCACGTCGAGCTTGAGCCACGGGTTGGTCCACCAACTGCAACCCGTCGCCGAGCCGAACGTCAACCCGCCGCAACCCGCGAAATTGCCTGACACAGGATCGCGCGTGTTGCCCGAACCGCCGCCCGTGAGAACGGCGGCGTCGGCGTGTCCGCCGATCACGGCGATCCGCTGCAACGCCGCGGCCGTGAGCGGCAATTGTGCGTTGTCGTTCTTGAGCAGCACCATCGATCGCTCCTCCGCGGATTGGGCGAATGCCCGGCCCGCAGCGAAATCGATCGGCGCCGGCTTCGGCGGATCGTCGAATACGCCGGTGCGAATCATCACGTAGAGCTTGCGACGTACCATGTCGTCGAGCCGCGCTTGGGAAATCTGGTGGTTCGCCAGCGCCTGCTTGACTGCATCGGGCGTCAGATAGACCGTTGGCCCGACATCTTCCTCTTCATCCAGGCCGGCGTTGATCGAGGCCGCCGTGCTGTGAGCCGCGCCCCAATCGGACTGCACCTGGCCTTCGAAGCCCCAGTCGTGCTTGAGCACATCGGTCAGCACATGCGGGTTTTCGCAAGAGTAGGTTCCGTTGACGCGGTTGTAGCTGCACATCACGCTGCCGGGCCGCGCTGTGCGCGCGGCGATTTCGAAGGGCAGCAGATACAGTTCGCGCAGCGTGCGCTCGTCGATCTGGCTGTTGCCGCCCATGCGGCCGGTTTCCTGCTCGTTGCCGACATAGTGCTTGATGGTGGCGATTACCTTCTGGTTCTGGGTGCCGACGGTTCGCGCCGCCAACATCTCGCCGGCAAGGACCGGATCTTCACCGAGATACTCGAAAAGACGCCCGCCACGCGGCTCACGCGCGAGATTGGTGCCGCCGCCCAGGCCCATGCCGAAGCCTTGCGCGCGCAGTTGCGAAGCGATGCGCGCACCGAAATCGTACGAGAGGTGCCGGTCCCAGCTCGCGGCGAGCCCGATGGTTGCCGGGAACGTCGTGCTCGGCTGCGACGTGCTGCCCGAGCCCGTAGCCGAATCGACCATGTTCAAATCGGGAATGCCGAGACGCGGCACCCCCTGAATGAAGCCGGCTCCTCCGCCCGGAACATCGCTCATCTGATATTTCGAGTGGATCAACTGCAGTTTCTCGTCCAGCGTCATTTGCCTCACGAGCATATCGGCGCGCCGATGCGCGGCGAAATCCATACCGGGAGTGAACGACGACGGTGCGGGGTTGAAAGCCGTATCGCTCTCGCTCGCGTGAGCGCTCGCGAATGCGGCCGCCAACACCAATGCCATTGGCCAACGATTGACCTGCATGTGTCTCTCCATGAATGTGGGTTGTAATGCTCGACAACAACACCGGATCTCACTGGATTCCAGACGACGGCTCCGCGCCCCAGCAGGCACCGGCAACCTTGATGCAGGGTGGAGGCCGCTTTGCGATGGTGGGAGCGGCCCCGTCGCTTCGTAGGGCGGGGACCGGTACCATCGACGCGTTATGCGTAGCAAGACTCCATGACTACCGATCTTATGGAAGTAGTCTGACTACAGGCTCACTACAGTATCAGTACTTTCCCGTAGCCGAGCATCCGCGGATGTCGCCGGGGGCGCTTCGGCTGTCGGCCGCACGCCCGCTGGGTTTGCATGAAATGGAAGGATTGCGACGTTGCCCGTACAGAGGATTATCCAAGCGTCTGTATCGGTACTGTATAGGGAGGGTGTCGCTGAACGACTGTCGACCGTGCCGAGCGGCACGGTCTGTTTAGAGCGCAGCGCGGGACCGACGCCGATGGCGTCGAGGCCGCGCCGCGACGAACGTCAACGCACCTCGGCGAGCTGTTCGAGAATGGCGGGGTTTTCGAGCGTGGAGACGTCCTGCGTGATCGCCTCGCCCTTGGCCAGCGAGCGCAGCAAGCGCCGCATGATCTTGCCCGAGCGCGTCTTCGGCAGGTTCTCGCCGAAACGGATCTCCTTGGGCTTGGCGATCGGGCCGATCTCCTTGCCCACCCACGCGCGCAGCTCGTTGGCCAGCTTCAAGGCCTCCTCGCCTTCAGGACGCGTGCGCTTGAGCACCACGAACGCCACCACCGCTTCGCCCGTCGTGTCGTCCGGACGCCCCACCACCGCCGCTTCCGCCACCTGCGGATTGGCCACCAGCGCCGATTCGATCTCCATCGTCCCCAGCCGGTGCCCCGACACGTTCAGCACGTCGTCGATGCGGCCCATGATCGTGAAGTAGCCCGTCGCCTTGTCGCGCACCGACCCATCGCCCGCCAGATACAGCCGCCCGCCCAGCTCCTCCGGAAAGTAGCTCTTCTTGTAGCGCTCCGGATCGCCCCAGATCGTGCGGATCATCGCCGGCCACGGCCGCTTGACCACCAGGATGCCGCCCTGCCCGTTCGGCACGTCCTGCCCCGTCTCGTCGACGATCGCCGCCATGATCCCCGGCAGCGGCAGCGTGCACGAGCCCGGCACCAGCGGCGTGGCGCCCGGCAGCGGCGTGATCATGTGTCCGCCCGTCTCCGTTTGCCACCACGTATCGACGATCGGACAGCGCGCAGCGCCGACGTTCTCGTAGTACCAGACCCACGCCTCGGGGTTGATCGGCTCGCCCACCGTGCCGATCACGCGCAGCGACGACAAGTCGTAGCGCTTCGGATGCACCGCCGCGTTGGCTTCGGCCAGCTTGATCAGCGAGCGGATCGCCGTGGGCGCCGTGTAGAAGATGCTGACCTTGTGCCGCGCGACCATGTCCCAGAACCGCCCGCCGTCCGGGTACGTCGGGATGCCTTCGAACATCACCTGCGTCGCGCCGCACGCCAGCGGCCCGTAGGCGATGTACGTGTGCCCCGTCACCCAGCCGATATCGGCCGTGCACCAGAACACGTCCTGCGGCTTCAGATCGAACGTCCACTTCATCGTCTGCGCGGCCCACAGCAAGTAGCCCCCGGTGCTGTGCTGCACGCCCTTGGGCTTGCCCGTCGAGCCCGACGTGTACAGCACGAACAGCGGATGCTCCGCGCTCACCCACTCGGGCTCGCACGTGGGCGCCTCGCCCTGCGTGATCTCGTGCAGCCACAGATCGCGCCCGGCCTGCCACTGCACCGCCCCGCCCGTGCGCCGGTACACGATCACGCTTTTCACCGCCTCGCACCCGCCCATCGCCAGCGCCTCGTCCGCGATGTTTTTCAGCGGCAGCGCCTTGCCCCCGCGCATCTGCTCGTCGGCCGTGATCAGCGCCACCGCGCCCACATCGACGAGCCGCTCGTTGAGCGACTTCGACGAGAACCCGCCGAACACCACCGAGTGCGTCGCACCGATGCGCGCACACGCCTGCATCGCCACCACGCCTTCGACCGACATCGGCATGTAGATCACGACGCGCTCGCCCTTTTCGATGCCGCGCGCCTTCAATGCGTTGGCCAGCTGGCACACGCGCTGCAGCAGCTCGCGGTAGGTCACGTTCGTCACCGTACCGTCGTCGGCTTCGAACACGATCGCCGTTTTCTCGGCGTTGCCGAGCTCGATTTGCCGATCCAGGCAGTTGTACGACGCATTCAGCTCGCCGTCTTCATACCAGGTGTAAAACGGCGCATTCGATTCGTCGAGCACCTTCGTGAACGGCTTGTGCCACGACAACGTCTCGCGAGCGAGCTTCGCCCAGAATCC
>Ga0157374_10000034_pt1 | contig 180660 bp, 154 predicted proteins | sample M25metaG_FD_115308 | JGI IMG/M metagenome (GOLD analysis project Ga0157374, IMG submission 115308) | Miscanthus rhizosphere microbial communities from Kellogg Biological Station, Michigan, USA - M2-5 metaG | ecosystem: Host-associated > Plants > Roots > Rhizosphere > Soil | place: USA...
ATCAATCGAATTCTCCTCGTCCGACATCGCGCCGCCTGCCAGGCATTCAACACAGTAAGACGAACTACCTTCAGGGCACGTTCTACATGCCCCAATCCCGAGCTACTCGTTCTCTTCGAAGTAATGCCCGAACTTGACCTGCTTCGTCCGGATATAGCGCTCGTTTTCGTCGCGCGCCGGGATTGCGAGCGCGACGCGCTCGCAAACCGGAATACCGTGCTTCGCGAGCGTATCGAACTTCTTCGGGTTGTTGCTCATGAGCCTCACGGACGTGACTTTGAGCATCCGCAAAATCGCGGCGGCTGAATCGTACTCGCGCGCATCGTCGGGCAACCCAAGCTCCAGGTTGGCTTCGACGGTATCGAGGCCCTGCTCCTGCAGCGCATACGCCCGAATCTTGTTCGACAAGCCAATACCCCGCCCTTCGTGCCCTCGCAGATAAAGCAGGACACCATGCCCCTCCGCCGCGATGTAGCGTAGCGCCAGGTCGAGCTGCTCGCCGCAATCGCAGCGGTAGGAGCCGAGCACGTCGCCCGTCAGGCACTCGGAATGAAGCCGCGTCAGCACGGATTGCCGATTCGCCACATCGCCCATGACCAGGGCCAGGTGTTCGGCATTTTCCGCGACCGCATGGAATGCGTATGACGTGAAGGTCCCATAGCGGGTCGGAAGCGTCGCCGTGGCGGCGAGCGTGACACATCGTTGTTCACTGCCGTCGCCCTCGGGCAGCGGCTCAGAATGCGTGGGCATGACTTTCGAATCGGGTGGAATGCGACAAAACGTCCGGCGCCGACGATGGCGCGCACAAAACGCGAGTGTACCGCTATTCGCCCGCCGCGGCCCGGCGGGCGGCCGATTCGGGCGATCGCCGCCTCCACCGCCTATACTGCACTCGTCAGCCGCGTCCGTGGGCGCTCGATCCGCCAACGGGGCCCGGCTGCCATCGAACGAGAGCGGAGACCCCGGCCATGACGAGCGTTGCGCAAATCCTCAAATCGAAAACCGAGCCCCAACCCGGCGAAAATCGGCCCGTCGTCACCATCACCGCCGATGCTTCCGTCTACGAAGCGGTCAAGATGATGGCCGCGCATCACATCGGTGCGCTCGTCGTCCTCGACGGCACCGAGATCGCAGGCATCGTCACGGAACGCGATTACGCCCGGAAAATCGTCCTGATGGACCGTTCGTCGAAGACCACGCCGGTGCGCGACATCATGACCCGCCAGGTCCGCTACGTCACGCCAGTCGATTCCGCGGAGCAGTGCATGGCGCTGATGACGACGCATCGCATGCGTCACCTGCCCGTGCTCGACAACGAGCAACTGATCGGCATGATTTCGATCGGAGACCTCGTGAAAACAATTATCACGGATCAGCAATTCACCATTCAGCAACTCGAACACTACATCACCGGCGTCCGTACCTGAGCGCCGAACGCGACGCGCCTTCACGCGCTCGCGAACCGCGGCAAACCCGACCGGCAGGTCGTGCCGACGGCTGCGCTACGCCAATGCGGACAGCGCAGCGCGACTCTTTGCGCTCGCCGTCGCCAGCCATCCGTGACCGATTCCAACCCGCTTTGCGACCCCGCGCCCGTGCTCGTCCGGCCGCAATTCCAATTGCCGCATTTGGGATTCTCTCTTTAGTCGAAAATCTAATTCACAGACTACATAAAATTAATTACTACGAGACACCGGAAATGAAGTGATTCAATTTGAAATCGATACCGCGTATCCCTGCATCGAACCCCTACTCAAACGCGCTATTTTTGATATACCCTTGCATCTCATCAATAAGGCGAAAGCCATCCTGATTTCCCGGCAAGCGAAAATACTTGACGGGCGGAGAATAAAATGCCGACCTATGCGGGTGAAACAGCAGTAACATTTTCGTCATCGAGGACATATGCCGCGTCAATTTATCGAGCCCATGGCGCCGTTATGGCGGGCAAGCGACGAGCAATCCTGGTTTGATGCGCTCGCGGTCCTGGGCAAGCGATGCGGCTTCGACCAGACGTTGTTCGCCGTTATACCGCGGCCCGGCATGCGCTTCAGCGATGTTTACCTACGCAGCGATTACGCCTCCGCCTGGCGTGACACCTACGACGAACGAGCCTTCGTGCGGATCGATCCCACGGTTTCGCACTGCATGACTCAGACGGCGCCGCTGATCTGGTCGTCGTCGCTCTTCACTGACCGCGGGCAACAGGAAATGTACGAAGAAGCGCGACGCCACGGACTGTGCACCGGCATCTCGTTGCCGATTCACGGGCCCAAGCAGGAAGTCGGCATGCTGTGCTTCGTATGCGGCGACCAGTCGGCCCGCGAGCTCGACAACCAGGTGCGGCGGTATCTGCCGATGCTCACGTTGCTGCGCGATGTGGCGTTCGATACCGCTCAACGGTTCGTCGCAAACCACACCGCGTCCTTGATACCGAAACTGACGCCGCGTGAATACGAATGCCTGCAATGGACCGCGCAAGGCAAATCGACCTGGGAGATCGCGAAGATCTTCGGCTGCTCGGAAGCCACCGTCAACTTCCACATGGCGAACATCCGAACGAAGTTCGGCGTGAGTTCGCGAAGCGCAGCCGCAGTCAAAGCGACCCGAATGGGTTTGATAGATCCCGATTGAACATCGGCGGACGATGCGCAGGTGGGCGACGAAGGTTGACGCTCGCGATATCGTCGTCCGTGATCCGCCCCTCGAAGTAAAGCCTCAATAACATCATGACGGGCTTCGGAATATTCGCACCGAGCTCGAAGCGACTGCCTCTCGATTGCGTTACACCGAAACGAGACCAGAAAACCTTCTGGCTCTCGCGGATTTTTCGTCGATACGCCTGAATAAAGTTGCTGTCGATTTCGGTGCGAACGGGTCGCGCAAATTCGTCCGATTCCATTGGATAGCTGCCAATCGTCGTCATGGGTTTCACCTGGGTTCCGTACGTGGTGCGCGAATCATCCCAATTATCGGCGCGCATTTGTACCTATCTTGCTTGACAGTTACGCACTGCACGCAAAGTGCATATCGTCTATGCGCATTAGGTAGGGCCAACCCACGGAGACGACATGAACGCAAAAATCACGATTGGGTCGCAACAGAGCTTTGGTCTCGATGCACTCGCGCAGATGTACCGCCTACGCGCCAAGGTGTTCGGCGAACGAATGGGATGGGAAGTCGCCATCCTCTCGGGCATGGAGATCGACGGCTACGATGCGCTCTCGCCACACTACATGTTCGTGCAGGACGAGAACGATACGTTATGCGGTTGCTGGCGAATCATGCCGACCGTCGGACCTTACATGCTGCGCGACACGTTCGGGCAGTTGCTTCACGGTCAGCCCGCACCGTCCTCGCATGACGTCTGGGAGTTGAGCCGCTTTGCGATCGTCGCACCGGAAACACCCGGGTTCGGCTTCGCGGGCCTCGCCCTGGATGCCATGCGCGAAGTCGTGAAGTTCGCAGATCGGATGGGTATTTCCAGCTATGTCACGGTCACGACGACGGCGATCGAACGGTTGCTGCGGAAAACCGGCGTCGAGACGCGTCGCTTCGGACCGCCGATGAGAATCGGTGTCGAAAACGCAGTCGGACTCACGATCGAGCTCGGAGAGCAAACGCATCATGCGCTCTTCGAGCACTGCGCCGAAGCCGCCTGAAAGATTGCTGGCAACGCTGGAATCGCTTCACGTTGCCAGCAATCGTTTCGGTCCGCTGACGAACGGACTGCCGCACTCGTAAAAACGCAGCAGCGCGTGCATCTCCCGAGAAAGTCCGATTCGTTTCGTCGCGGCGACGCGCGCGCCGCCGGCGTCGTCAACCGCCGCGCCCGCATCGCGGCCAATCCATAGCGCGGCGCCGCCGCAAAGATCGACTCCATCCCATTGCGGCCCGATCGCAAACGCAGCGGTAAGCCGCCCCGGCCCGCGTGCAAGGTCCACATGCCGGGCAGCGGCGCGACGCGCCTGCATGAGCGCGATGCCCTCGGTGGGTTCGACTGCGCGAAGGAGGACCGCTGCGCCCACCCCCTCGACTTCGCTCGACATATTGATCATGTACGACGCACCATAGACGAGCCGCACATACGCGTGCCCAGGCGCGCGAAAGAGCGCGCCGTTGTAGGGCCGCAGCCCCCGGTAGGCGTGGCTCGTGGAGTCGCCGACGGGATAGGCCTCGGTTTCGACGATCCTGCCGCTCACGCGCCCCTCCGGCGAATCGTGCACGAGATACTTGCCGACCATGAAGCGGGCCAGCGTCACCGTATCGACGGGCAGTTCCTCGCGCGCGAGCCGTGTGAGCGCTGCGATCGCCGCTGACGGGCCGCATACATCATGTGGGCGCTGTGGGGCGTCCATGAAACGATCGTTCATTGGCATGTTCGGAGGTATCTACGGATGGGGCATGTTAGTTCATGTATAAACGGACGTGCACCGTGCCCAACCCTCGACAAGAAAGGAATGACGATGTCGCGTTCGCCCAACGCCTTGCCGTATTGGACCTTGATTCTGCCGCCGCTCGCATGGCTCGTACTCGGCGTCTCGGCCTTCGCCGACGGACACCCGCTCGTGCTCGCCATCGTCGCGCTGTCGCTCGCCGGTGCCGTGTTCGCCGCGGTGCATCACGCCGAGGTGGTCGCCCACCGGATCGGCGAGCCGTTCGGCACGCTCGTGCTGGCCATCGCCGTCACGATCATCGAGGTCGCCCTGATCGTTTCGGTCATGCTTTCAGCCGGCGCCGAAAAATCGGGGCTCGCCCGCGACACGGTCTTCGCGGCCGTCATGATCGTCTGCAACGGTATCGTCGGAACCTGTCTGCTCGTTGGCGGCCTGCGCCATGGGGAGCAGGATTTCCGCGTGAGCGGTGCGAATACCGCGCTGACGGTACTCGCCGCTCTCGCCATTCTCACGCTCGTCATGCCGAACTACCTCAGCGCCGCGCCGGGGCCTGTCCTGTCGACATCGCAACTCGCCTTTGCAGGGGTCGCGTCGCTGGCGCTCTATGGGGTGTTCGTCTTTATACAGACCGTCCGACATCGTGATTACTTTCTGAGCGGCCAGGCGCCGCAAGACGAATCGGTCCATGCGGAGGTGCCCGGCACGCGCACGACGCTCACGAGCGCGATCGCCCTCGTCGTCTGTCTCGTTGCCGTGGTGCTGCTCGCGAAGCGGCTGTCTCCGGCTGTCGAACGTGCCGTCGAGGCGGCAGGCGCGCCGGAAGCCGTCGTCGGGATCGTGATCGCCGCCCTCGTACTGCTGCCGGAGGGTGTGGCTGCCACGCGAGCGGCGCACGCCAATAGATTGCAAACGAGTCTCAACCTCGCCCTGGGCTCGGCGCTGGCGAGCATTGGCCTGACCATTCCGACCGTGGCCGCGGTGTTCGTCTTGAACGGCATGCCGCTGGCGCTTGGCATCGGCGGTATGGAGACGGTGCTGTTGAGCCTCACGCTACTGGTGAGTACGTTGACGCTCGCGACCGGGCGAACGACGATCCTTCAGGGCGCGGTCCATCTCGTGCTGTTCGCCGCATATCTGTTCCTCTCGGTCACGCACTGACCCTCGCGCCCGCGCGCCTACCGCGATGCGGCGCACAAAGTCACGCCGCATTGCGCAAGAAAAATCCCGCAAATGTATCGAATTGCAGTGCGAGGACCGGTGCGGCCCGCCGCGTTGCAGCCCGCAGGGCAAGCTGGGAACGCGACTGGCGCGGGTCGAACGGAAAAACTTCGGATTACTACATAAGTGCTTTGCAGCCGATGGTTGCAGACGTAACCTGTAGAAACACATTTGACGAAAAAACGGGGCGCGTTGCCCGTTAAAATACGGCCCGCCTAGTGCATCTTCGCCGCCACGCAGCCTTCGTCTGCGGTGGCACCCATTGGCCCATTGGCCCCGTTATCGCCATCGGACGACCCAGCGCCCCAGCAGCATGACGAACGACGCAACCTCAACGGACTCCCTGGCCGTCGCTGAGCGCGTACGCGCATTGATGAGCCGGCACGGCATCGCGAAACGGCAGCAGACGACGGAGCTGTGCCGCATCCTTGCGCTGAGCTTTTCCCAAGGGCACCGCAAGTTGCGCGGCAGCAGCCCCTGGACGCTTGCGCAGATTCGAAAGGTCGCCGATGCGTTCGACGAGCCGGCCGCCCAGCTCGTCGGCGTGGCATCGGCGGACGGCAGCGGGCCGGGCGACGCCCACCCGCGCGAAGCGGTCTTCAGCGTCGGTGCGGCCCAATGGCCTTGCACCGCCTGGATCGCCGGCCCGCTCAATGCTCATCGGCGCAGCGAATTCGTCGCGTATCCCGAAGGCAACCGCTGGCGCGTAGTGCACTGCGAGGGCACGCCGGAGCCGCACGCTTGCGAAGTCGTCAAGATCGAGATTCGCCCGCAGCGCGCCGAGCTCATCCGACCCACCGTGGCCGTTGTCGATAGCGATAATGCGGCGGCCGAAGCGCTGCGCGGCTATCTCGAGCAGAACGGCTTCGCAGTGGCTGTGCTCGATCGGCTGGAAATGCTCGAAATCGCCCTGCGCGCGCAAACGTTTGACGCCGTCATCACCGATTGGCGCTTCGGGCATCAGTCGGCCGCGCTGACGATCGAAGCGATCCGCCGCTCGCCAAAACCCGACGTGCCGATCTTCCTGCTTACCGGGGACTTGCTGACGGGGAAAGCCAGCGAAAGCGAGATCAGCGAGGTCATTCGCCGTTTCGACGTAGCCTGCTACGAGAAGCCCGCTCGGCTGGCCATTCTCGTCGCCGATTTGTCGAAGCGGCTCGGCCGCGATTGAGGGTGCTTCAGGGCTGCCCACGCCCCCATTGCGCTCACCATCAAGACGCCGATCGTTCGACGATCCACTTCGTGAAGGCCTGCATGGCCGGCGTCACGCGTTTGGATTTCAGCCAGGTGAGCCAATAGCTGCCGGTATCGACCTCGATATCGAACGCGCGCACGAGGCGGCCGGAGTGCAACTCGTGCTCGAACATCCGCACGGGTGCGAGCGCGACGCCCGCACCCTGCATCGCGGCTTCGACCATCAGCCGCGAGGAGTCGAATACCGGACCGCGGAGCGCCCGCGTCTCCATGCCCGCTGCTTCGAACCACCGTGCCCACTCGTCGGCCCGGTACGAGCGCAGCAACGTCTCGTTGGCGAGGTCTTCCGGCGATCGCAGCCTGGCCGCGAGTTCCGGCGTGCAAAGCACACCCAGCGGTGCCGGCAACAGCTCGGTGGTCTGCATCCCCGGCCAGGTGCCGTCGCCGAAACGAATCGCGCAATCGAAGCCCTCCGCGGCCACGTCGACCAGATTGTTGTGCGTCAATAACCGCAACTCGACGAACGGATGCGCCGCGCGAAAGTGCGTCAGACGCGGCATGAGCCAACCGACCGCGAATGTGCCGACCACCCCAACGGTCAGCACCTCGTGGAAATGCCCCCCTTCGAACTGCCTGAGCACGGCATCGATGCGCTCGAATGCATCGCTGAGCACGGGCAGCAGCGCCAGGCCCTCATCGGTCATCCCGAGGCCGCGCGGCAGCCGCTTGAACAATGCGGTGCCGAGCCGCGCCTCCAGCATACGGACTTGCTGACTCACGGCAGCCTGCGTGACATTGAGCTCGCGCGCCGCGCGCGTGAAGCTCAGATGACGCGCCGACGACTCGAACGCACGCAGCGCATTCAACGGCAAATAACGTCCCATTTGGATCGACCCACAAGTATTTCTATCGTCTGAAAAAAAATAACGTCGATTGTGGCAGCCTGCCTCATCGGCGATATTTCTCGTCTCCAACCCAAGGAGGCAAGGCAATGCAAAGACGACAGTTTATCGGCACGGTGGCGAGCGGCCTGATAGCTGGACTTGTGACTGTACCCGGAGGGGCGCGCGCGGCAGACGCGAACGCGACGGCTCGTGGCGGCGAGCATTCGTCGGATGAACTCGCGCGATCGATCGAAGCGCAGCTCGCGGCAATCGAGACGCGCGTGGCCGGCCGGCTCGGCGTATCGATCCTCGATACGCATTCCGGATTCGCGGCAGGTTATCGTGAAAACGAGCGCTTCCCCATGTGCAGCACTTTCAAGGCGCTGGCTGCGGCAGCTGTGCTGGCACGCGTCGACCAGCAGCTCGACGATCTGTCGCGGCGCATCGTGTTCAGCCGTGAGGACCTCGTGCCTTATTCGCCCGAAACCGGCAAGCACACGGGCGGCAAAGGCATGACACTATCCGAGCTCTGCGAAGCGGCCGTCACGCTCAGCGACAACACCGCCGGCAATTTACTACTGGCCAGCATCGGGGGACCTGCCGGGCTCACTGCATTCGCGCGGCGCTTGGGCGATACTGTCACGCGTCTCGATCGCAACGAACCGACGCTCAATGAAGCGCTACCTGGAGATCCGCGCGATACGACCTCGCCCGCGGCCATGCGGGCGACATTGCGGACTTTGTCGCTCGGCAACCGCCTTTCGCCGAGCTCGCGCGATCGATGGCTCGCGTGGCTGGAAGCGAACCAAACGGGCGGCGAGCGCATTCGCGCAGGATTGCCGAAAGGTTGGCGCGTGGGCGATAAAACCGGTACGGGCGAGCGCGGTACGACGAACGATATCGCCATCGTCTGGCCGCCCGGGCGCGGACCGATCATCGTGACCGCTTATTTGACGGCGGCGACGGCCGCGGCGGCACAACGCAACGCGGCGCTCGCCGAGGTAGGCCGGCTCGCGGCGTCGATCGTCGGATAAGGACCGCGGCCGTATGGATGACCGCCGAAAACAGACCCTGATGCAACGGACCGATACCGCACACCCGCTCCCATCGAGCTATTACGAAGCGACGGTCACGCGCCCCGCGTTGCCGCGGCTCGGTGCGCGAACCGAGCAAGCCGAGGTATGTATCGTCGGCGGCGGCTTTGCCGGCCTTGCCACGGCGCTCGGCCTCGTCGAAAGAGGCCTTCGCGATATCGTCGTCCTCGAAGCCGAACGAGTCGGTTTCGGCGCGTCGGGCCGCAACGGTGGTTTCGTCTTCGGCGGCTACAGCCTCGAGAGTGCCGAACTGTTGCGGCTCCTCGGCGAGCGCGATGCGAATGCGCTCTACGCACTGACGACGGCCGCCGTCGATCTGATTCGAAGACGCATTACCCGATACGACATCGATTGCGACGCCGTGCATGCGGGCATCATCCTGGCCGACTGGTTCGGCCGGCCCGCGCGGCTTGCGGCGTTGCGCGAAACGATGCGCGAGCATTTCGGGGTGGACTGGCTACCGATTGGTGCAATCGAACTGCGGCAGCGGCTCAAGTCGGAGCGCTATCACGGAGGGCTGCTCGAACCGCACGGATTTCATTTTCATCCGCTCAAGTATTTGCTGGGTCTCGTTAGAGCGCTCGCCGCCGCGGGTGTCCGGATTTATGAAGGCAGCCCCGCCGTCTCGATCCAGCATCGAAAAGAGGGCCTGCGCGTCGACACGCCCGCAGGGTCGGTCGAGGCACGCGAGGTCGTCATCGCGGCAGGCGGCTATTCGAGCGGCATCTCCCGCGCGGTCGAGCGCGCCATTTTACCGATCGCCACCTATGTCGTTGCCACGGAGCCGCTCGGCGAACGACTCAAAACAGCGATGGAATGTGCGTCTGCGGTCTATGACACGCGTTTCGCTTTCGACTATTACCGCCCGCTGCCCGACACGAGGCTCCTCTGGGGAGGCCGCATCTCCGTCTTTGAGCGGTCGCCCAGAAGGATCGCGCAGCTACTGCAACGCGATATGCTGCGCGTCTATCCGCAATTGAGTGGAGTCGAGATCGAATACGCCTGGAGCGGCTTCATGAGTTATGCGCGGCACAAGATGCCGCAGATCGGGCGGACGCCCGACGGAATCTGGCATGCGATAGGGTTCGGCGGCCACGGCGTCGCGCCGACCACGGTCGCCGGTGAACTACTCGCGGCCGCCATCGCCAACCGCGAGGCCATGGCACCGGCGTTCGCTCGGTTCGGACTCGTTCCGGCGTACGGCCGGCTCGGCCTGGCCGCCGCGGAACTCCACTATCTCACGAAGATCGGCATCGACCTAGCGGCCGAGCACATCGCGCGCTTGCGCATGGGCAGGCACGCACGCTGAGTCCGTGCCGTCGAGCGCGCGGGGCTCGTCGTCATTGCGCCAGTAGCGGAACATCGGGGCCATCGGCCCCCGGACCCGGCGGGCGGAACGCCGCACCCGATTCGATCATTGCGCGTTGCACGAGCGCCTTCGCTTCGACACTGCCCGCATCGATCGACAACGCGCTGCCGGCTTGGTGCCACGCGCAGTTCCATTGCTGCTGCACAGCGCAGACCCGCGCCGAATTCAAAGCGGAGTCGCGTGCCCTTTCGCGTGAAACGAGATCTTGCTGAAGGATGAACGCCTCGCTGTTGCCCGGCTGGGCAGCCCGTGCCGCGTCGAGCGCGCGGCGCGCCGCCGCGAGATTGGCCTTTGCAAGACTCGCCTGTGCGAGCGCGATCGAGCGCTCGACCGACGCCTGGCGCGGCTCGCGCTGTGCGTTTGCGCTTCGGATTGCGGGGGCGTCGTTGAGGGAATACGACGAGCTGCCTATGCTTGGCCGAGGCGTATCGCTGGGCGGGGCGGTGCCGGGCAGCATCGGTACCGCGGGCTGCGGAGGTATCGCAGCATCGGTATACGCGTTCGCACTGCGGCGCGCCGCCTCCTCCTTCGGCGCACTCGACGCATAGCGGTTGCGCTCCTGGCGTCGCGCAACGGCAGGCGCCTCTTTCGGTTGTCCGCGCTCAGGTGCCGCATCGACTTTCGACGAAGCGCTCTGCGCATTGCCTTTGGCGGGCGGCGCGGGGGCGACGGGGGCTTGAGCCGGATCGGGACGAACGTTCACGGCCGCCACGGATTGCTCCTGCGCAGGCGCCCGCGCAGGGGCAGGCGGCGGCGCAGCGGGCACCGGCTTGGGCGGCACGCGCGCGGTGGCTACCGCGGGCGGCGTCGCCGCCGCGGCCGGCGCGTCATTGGCATGACCCGAAGGTTTGCCACCCACCGATGCGCCGGGCTGCACGCTGCCTTCGACCGTCCGCACAGGCGCTTGCTCGTCGTGTGGCGAAACATCGTCGTGACGATGCAGCAACACGATGGAACCGAAGAGCGCGACAAACGCGGCCAGCGTGATTGCCGTGCTCGCTTTCACGCCCCATTGACGGCCGCCCGCGGCGCCGAAGTCACGAATGGGTGCCGCGATGCCTGCAAACGGCTCGGCCTCCCCGGCTGCTGCGAACAGCGGTTGCGGACGCGCGGTCCACGGTGGAACGCCGCCTTCGCGCGCCGCCGTAGGCTCTTTCCGTTCTTGCGCGGGCGCGCCTTGGGCGGGCGCGCCTTGGGCTGGCGCACGCGAGCTTTGCGTCTCGCGCGCGCTCTTGCCGAACGCGAGTCGAGCGTGCGTTCCGCAATGCGGGCAGAACGATACGCGCTCCGCGACGCGGACTCCGCACCGCGCGCAGGTCGCGGGAAATTGAATCTCAGCGGCAGTCTCGCTCATCGACATCGTCAACTCCTACTCCTTACAACGAGCAACGAACGTTCAGGCTTAAAGACGCGCTCTTGAATCAGCGCCGGACAACAATTCGAGGTGGCTACTAGGGGCATCTTTTCCGAGTTCGTGAAGCTGGGGATAGCCCACTATCGGGCAGCGGCCGGGCCAGCGTCAAGAGACGGTGCCGAATAGCATCAGCGCGAATCCGTCAGAAGTTAGCGGCTCGCCGCAATTCGGATCCGACTCCTTTTATTTTTCCACATTACGGTGCAAATATTGCATGAAAGGGCAGCCGCGCCGGCTCTATCGGTCAACGTTCGCCACTGCTCATGAGCAATGTCCGATATTCGCTGGGCGTGACGCCCACGGTGGCCTTGAACTGCCGCGTGAACGCACTGTGGTCCGTATAGCCGCACAGCGCGGCCACGTCGGTCACTTTGTCGTTGGACACCAGCAGCGCGGTAGCCGCGTCGAGCCGGGTCTTCAGCAACACCTGCCGCGGCGTGAGATGAAACACCTTGTGAAAGTAGCGCTCCAGTTGCGCCACCGACATGCCGGCCATTTCGGCAAGATACGTCAGGTTCAGCGGCCGAACGTAGTTCTCCTGAATATGTTGAACGACCGCCGCCAGGCGCGAATAAGCCGGATGCGTTTTCTCGTTTGCCTTCAGGTCCCGCGATATGCCGGCCAGGCCGACGATCGCGCCGGCGCTGTTGCGCAATGGAACCTTCGAACTCAGACACCAACCCGGTTGACGGCCCGGATAGAGATGCAGTTCGAGCTGATCCATCATCGGCGGACCGCCTTCAAGGACCGCACGATCCTGGGCCATATACGTGCTGGCGAAGCGGCTCGGGAACACCTCTTCCGTCGTCTTTCCGATCAACGAGCCCTTTTCCTTGCAGCCGCAACGGAAGGCCAGCGTCCGATTCACGAGCGCATAGCGGGTTCGCTCGTCCTTGACGAAGAACACGACATCGGGAAGGGCATCGAAGACAGGCTCCAATTGCGCGAAGAACGGCAACATGTCCTCTAGCGTCGCGGCGGCGGGCATCTCGGGAAGGGAAAGCATCGGCGGCAACGTCCATTTCGGGCGAATCGCGTACGCGTCGCGTGCGGCAATCGAAGATCGCCCGATTATAGGGTGCGCGCGCGATCCGCCGGCGCGGCCTGGAGCAGCGTGCCGATGCGCGCCGGAGTGAACGGCGGTCTCGGCGGCGCGCTGTCCCAGCCGAAATAGACTTGAGCCGCCGCGCCGCAAATGCGTCCTTGGCATGGCCCCATCCCGCACCGGGTATGCAACTTGGCATCGCGCCAATTCGCGTACCCGGCAACAGCGCCGATCGGGACATCCTCGCAACGGCACAAGAGCGTATCGTTCGCGGGCTGCTCGCGCGCCGCTTCGCCAAGTGCGAACGCTTCGTCGAGACGTGCCGCGAAGCGGCGCCATCGCTCGCGCGTCCGAACGAGTGCGGGCGGTATGGGCACGCCGCTCGCGGCCAGGCCCGCGATGCGCCCTTCCACGCAGGCAAGCTCGGCGCCGCCGATACCCGTGCATTCGCCGGCAGCCCAGATGTGCGCCATGCTGGTGCGCTGACGCTCGTCGACGGCGATCGCGCCGGCTCGAATATCGCACTCGAGCGCCAATGCCAAAGTCAGATTCGGCACGAGCCCATAGCCATAAGCAAGCCGATCGCACTCGAGCACGACATCGCGCATGCCCCGGCGCACGACGACGCTTTCGACGCGGCCTTCTCCGCGTACTTCGCGGACCACACTGCCCGTCCAATAGGCGAGGCCCGCAAAGCCGCGCGTCAATCGCGAGGCCTGCCAAAGTTTGGAGGGCGTTGCGGCAAGCGACAGCCCAAAGCGCAGAACCGAAGCGAGCGGCGCCTGTTCGACCACGGCGACGACGTTCGCACCGGCCGCGCGTGCCGTTGCGAGGGCAGCCATGAGAAGCGGGCCCGTGCCGGCGATCACGACGCGCTCTCCCCGCACCGGCATCCCACCTTTGACGAGCGCCTGCAGGCCACCCGCCCCCGTGACGCCCGGCAGCGTCCAGCCCGCGCAAGGCAGCAACCGCTCGCGTGCGCCCGTGGCCAATATCAGCTCGGAGTATGAAACATGCCGCGCGGTACCGTCGTCGGACTCCAATAGCAGCGCCTGGGGTACCGGCGCCGCAACGACACGCGTCGCCGCGAGTATCGTCGCGTTCTGGGCCGTCTCCAACGCGCCCGACATTCGACGCATGGGCGGCGAAGCTTGCGTGTGCGGTCCCTGACGCCAGATCTGGCCGCCTGGGCGGGGGTTGTCGTCGACGATGGCCACCCGCTTGCCCAGCCGGAGCGCTTCGTAGGCCGCCGCGAGCCCCGCGGGTCCCGCGCCCACCACGACGATATCGAAGTCCAATTTCATCGAGGCGCGTGCTCCGTCTCGACCCGCATGCCGTCGCGGCAAACCGTCTGGCATGCGAGCACGTAGGCGCGCCCATCGACCGTGACGCGGCACTCCTGGCATACGCCCATTCCGCAAAACGGTGCGCGCGCCATCCCGCCGACCGACACACGCGTGGCTCCGATGCCTTGCGCCATGGTCAGCGCGGCCGCGACCGTCGTGTAGCGCGCGACGCCGACCTTCACGCCATCGATCGTGACGTTCAGCTCGGCCATCGCGTCGTCGCGCGCATGCGCGGCACGGGATAGCTTGTCACGCATGAACATGTGCACTCTCCCCAAAGCGTTCGGGCCGGTACGGGTGCGAATCGATCGCGGGCTCCGTACCGAGTATTTGCGCAGCCAGGAGCTTGGCCGTGGCAAGCGAAGTCGTCACACCCAACCCTTCGTGCCCCGCCGCGATCCACACACCGGGTGCACCCGGGCCCGCGTTTCCTATGAGCGGCAGTCCGTCGGGCGTGGCTGCCCGAAAACCGGTCCACGCGCGTAACCCGTTCAGTTGCGTCAGCCCGGGCAGATAGCGCGCGCATCGGGCAAGCATCTGCGCGAGCACGTCCAACTCGACCTCGGGACTCGTTGTCGAAAACTGACGCGACGAGCCCAGCAGTAATTGCCCCGTGGGCCGAGGCTGGGCGTTGAATGCAACCGAGGTGCCGCTCGCCTGATGCGCACTGTCGATATAGCCGAGCTCGAGCAACTGATGCGCGATGAATCCCGGATAACGATCCGTGACAAGCAAGTGGCCTTTCTTCGGTTCGATCGGCAACGACGGGACGAGGCGCCGCGCCTGCGTGCCATTGGCCACGACAACGCAGGCCGCGCTCAAGCGCTCGCCATTCGCGAGCGTGACCGTTTGGGCGCTGACGCCGATCGCTTCCGCGCCCGTGCGCACGCCGATAGTTCGTGCTCCTGACGATTGCGTCAGCAACCACTGAGCCGCGCGTGGCGCATAGACGATGCTGTCGTCCTCGACGAGCAAGCCGCCTGCCATTGCCGGCGATAAGGCCGGCTCGCACTGGCGCAACGCATGGCGATCTAGCAGTTCGGCGCTCACGCCGCGCTGCTCGAAGGTCGCCTGCAGCGCGCATGCGGCTTGCCACTCGTGCTCGTCGGCCGCGACCCAGAGGGTGCCGCAGCGGCGAAACGCGTCGAGCTCGCGCAGCTGCGGTGCGAGCTCGAGCCACAAATCGCGCGAATAGCGCGAAAGCGCAAGCTCCTCCGCGGAATCGTTCATGACGACGATATGCCCCATGCCGGCTGCGGTCGCGCCGCCACCGATGCCGGCCGCGTCGAGCACCTGTACGGTCATTCCTCGCGCCGCCAGCTCCGCGGCACACGCGGCGCCGACGATCCCCGCGCCGACGACGATGGCGTCGGCGCTCATACGCCCCGAGTCAACGCAATGCCGGCCGCGAAGGGATCGTCGTCTTCGAAACAGAGCTTGCCGTCCGCCATGATGTGCGCGCGTCCGGTGATCGTCGGCACGATCGAGCCGAGCGCCTCGCGGCTGCCGCTCTCGCCCTGACTTTCGTCATTCGCGTCGAGCGCATAGGACCCCTCGAACACGCTGCCGATAATACTTTCCTGTCGCCAGCGTGCACCGGGCGCGAGCTTGCCGTCCGCTGCAAGGCACGCGAGTTTGGCGCTCGTACCCGTGCCGCATGGCGAACGGTCGTAGGCGTCGCCGGGACAAAGCACGAAGTTACGGCTGTCGATACCTTCGCGCGAGCCCGGTCCGAAAAGCTCGATGTGGTCGATATAGGCCCCGTTCGCGCCGGTGATGCCCGCAGCGGCGAGCGCTTCGCGAACCTCGTGCGTGAATGCCGTCAGCTCCGCGATACGTGCCGGTTCGAGTTCATGGCCGTGATCGGACACGAGGAAAAACCAATTGCCGCCCCACGCGATATCCCCGGTCAACCGGCCGTAGCCGGGCACGTCCACGCTTACCGCATGGCGGTACCGGTACGCGGGCACATTGCGCACCGAGACGCTGCGATCGGCGTTGAGCGTCGCCTCCACGATTCCGACCGGCGTCTCGATGCGATGCGCGCCCGGTGCGATCCGCTGCATATAGGCGAGCGATGCAACGAGCCCGATGGTGCCGTGGCCGCACATGCCGAGATAGCCGACGTTATTGAAAAAGATGACGCCAGCCGTACAACTCTCGTCGTGGGGCTCGCATAGCAGTGCGCCGACGACGACGTCGGACCCGCGCGGTTCCGTCACGATGCTCGCGCGCCAGCCGTCGTGGTGGGTGCGCAGCCGCTCGAGCCGCTCGTGAAGCGGGCCGTTGCCGAGATCCGGGCCGTCCGATACGACGAGGCGCGTGGGCTCGCCACCGGTATGCGAATCGATGATATGTAGGGTCTTCATGTGGCAAATGGTAGGAACCTGCGCGGCAGTCCGTCTTGGTACCGTTGCGCGTGCCGGATGCCGATTTCGGCATACTCTGCGCTCGCGCGGCCTTGTGCCGAAATCGGCATCGCGAATGCGCGATCCGCGCAAGACGCGGCGGCGAGCGCTGCTTACACTGCCAAAATGATTTCCGTGTATCGGCCTCGCTCTGGAGAGAAAAGATGGCACAAGGATGGAAGGGTGTATTACCCGCGGTGACGACCAAGTTTCACGAGGATTTCAGCATAGACCGCGCGTGGACGGCGAAGAATGTCGAGGCGCAGATCGACGCCGGTGTCGACGGCATCATCGTCTGCGGCTCGCTCGGCGAAGCCTCGACGCTCTCGCTGGACGAGAAGCTCGAAGTGCTCGATATCGCGGTTCAGGCCGCACGCGGCCGCGTGCCCGTCTTGCTGACGATCGCCGAAAACAGCACGCTCGACGGCTGCCGTCAGGTCGAGCGGGCCGCCGCGCACGGCGCTGCCGGCTATATGGTCTTGCCCGGCCTGCGTTACCTCTCCGACCGGCGGGAGACGCTGCATCATTTCCGCAGCATCGCGAAGGCGAGCCCTTTACCCCTCATGATCTACAACAACCCGCTCGCCTACGGCGTCGACATGACCCCCGAAATGTTCGCCGAAATCGCCGACGAGCCGAAGATCGTGGCGATCAAGGAATCGTGCGGCGACGTGCGGCGCGTGACAGATCTCATCAACGAAGTGGGCCAGCGCTACTCGATTCTGTGCGGTGTCGACAATCTGGCTGTCGAAGCGATGCTGATGGGCGCGCATGGCTGGGTAGCCGGACTCGTCTGTGCCTTTCCGCATGAAACGGTGGCGATTTATCGCCTCGTTCAGCAAGGGCGTATCGAAGAAGCGCTCAAGATTTATCGCTGGTTCGCCCCGTTGCTCGCGCTCGACGTCTCGGTCAAGCTCGTGCAAAACATCAAATTGGCCGAAACGATCGTCGGGCTGGGGACCGAGCCCGTGCGCCCGCCGCGGTTGCCGCTCGCCGGCGACGAGCGGGCCAGTGTCGAAGCTCTGATCCGCAAGTCGCTCGAAACGCGGCCGCAACTGCCCGCCTTCTGATCGACGGGAACCGGCGATAAGCCGGCTGTCGCGTACTTCGCCCGGCGCCGGCCGCCGGCGCGAAGCGCGGCATCGAGGCGGGTGGCGTGCATCCGACGTTTCAGGCAACACCGAAACGTCGCCCGGATCGCTTCGCTAACATCGGCCTCATGGACACGACCACTCCTTCCCCTTCCTTCACGAAGACGATCGCGCTCGTTTTGGCCACGGTCAGCGTCGCCTTCGTCGTCACGCAACTCGACGTGACGATCGTCAACGTCGCCTTGCCGAACATCGGCAGCCGGCTGCATGCGCCCGTTTCGGAGCTGCAATGGATCGTCGATGCCTACACGCTGGCCTTCGCCGTACTGATGCTTTCGGCCGGCGTGTTCGGCGACCGCTTCGGTCCGCGGCGGCTGTTCGCCTGGGGATTGGCGCTTTTCGCGCTTTCGTCGGCCGCCTGTGGGCTTGCCCCCGGCGCGGGAGCGCTGATTGCGGCGCGCGCGGTGCAAGGCGTCAGTGCGGCGGCGATGCTGCCCAATTCCCTGGCATTGCTCAACCGGGCTTGCAGTCACGACCCCGACCTGCGCGCACGGGCGGTCGGCCTTTGGACCGCATCGGGCGCGATTTCGATCGCAGCCGGGCCGGTACTCGGCGGCATGTTGATCGCGGCATGGGGATGGCGCAGCATCTTTCTCGTGAATCTGCCCGTCTGCGCCGCGGGCTTGCTGGCCATTCGTTTCTGGATACCGCGCAGCTTCGATGCCGCCGCGCGTCGGCACAAAGGCGAGAGAATCGGCATCGATCTGCCCGGGCAACTGCTCTCGGTCGTCGCGCTGACGGCTTTCACCGCCGCGGTGATCGAGTTGCGTCCGTTGGCCCTCGCGCATCCGCTCGTCATCGCCGGCTTCGCGACGGCAATACTCGCCGCCCTGGCACTGCTCTTCGTGGAAGCACGGACCGCCGCACCGATGCTGCCGCTTTTCCTGTTTCGCGATGCGACGTTCAGCGCCGCAGTCGTTTTCGGCATTTGCGTCAATTTGGCGTACTACGGCATGGTGTTCGTGCTCAGCCTCTATCTGCAGCGCGTGCGAGGCGATACGCCGCTCGAGGCGGGGCTGGCGTTTTTGCCGTTGACCGGTGGGTTTCTGTTCTCGAACGTCGCGAGCGGCTGGATCGTCGCCAAGCATGGCCCCCGCTTTCCGATGATGCTCGGGGCCGCGCTGGGTGCGCTGGGCTATGCACTGCTCCATGCCACGCAGGCCAATACGCCGTTTCCGCTGCTTCTTGCACCGTTCTTGCTGATTCCCGGCGGGATGGGCTTGGCCGTTCCGGCCATGACGACGGCCATTCTCGCTTCCGTCGATCCGAAACGGGCCGCAACCGCATCGGCGCTGCTCAATACCGCGCGCCAGGCGGGCGGCGCACTCGGGGTGGCGGCATTCGGTGCGCTTGCCGGAGGGGCGGGATCAGACGGTGTCATTCACGGTTTGCAGGTATCGGCTGCGATCGCGACAGGCTTGCTTGTCGCCGGGGTGATGCTCAGCCGCTTCATCCACCCCGACGCACATGCGCGCGAACGTTCGGTTGCTCGCGCAACGGACGAGGCCGGCGTTCAGGGCGGCCGCTGATCCCAGCGGCCGGGGCTCCATCAAAGTGAAGCGTTCTGGATCGTGCCGGTGTCGAGTGCTCGCTCGATGAGACCTTCGTCGAGCGCCTTGCGAATAGCATGGGCGATCAACTTATCCGGCGGAGCGATATCGGCCTTCAGCGCGCCCAGCATGCCCTCGGCATCGAATATGACCAGCGTTTCGGCGGAATCGTCGCGGCTGATGATTACTCGGTGGTGAGCCCCATCGTCCTCGCCGAGGCTCGCGCAGAACCGCATCGGCTGGCCGTCGATCATCTGCTCGAAGTTTTCGATCATCGCAATGCCCTCCTCATCGCGCCACAGCGGACGTTATGTTCTACCGAGCAATTTCCGTGCGTGAACACCGTGCGCCAACGGAGGTACCGGACCGCCGACGCCCGAACGTCAGAGCAAATGCCGTTTGGGCGCGCGCGCCGCATCGACGCTGATGCCGCCCGCCCCGGTCACGAACAGCAAGAGGAAGCCGCCCGCGATGCAGACGTTTTTCCAGAAGTGGATGACCATATCGTGCTGAATCGTCGGATCGACGACGTTCCAGAAATCGTGCCCCAGCACGGCCGTCAAAATCGTGTACACAGCCATACCGAGCGCGAGGGGCCGCGTCCAGAGTCCGAGCACGAGCATCAGCCCACCGAGCGCTTCGACCGCCGTCGCGATCGGCGCCGCGATCTGGACGAAAGGAACGCCTTTGGTGTGCAGGTAGCCCACGAAGCCGGCATAGCCGAGCAATTTCATCACCCCGCCCCACAGGAACAGCACGGCAAGTGCGAGACGAGCGATGAAAATGACGCCGGAATCGACGGGACGCGTCATGAATACCTTCTCCTTCTTCGATCGAGCAAATGAAAAAGCGGGCGTCGCTGCCCGCGTCGTTGGACAGGATATGCGGTGCGCCGGAGTTTTCCAAGCGCCGCGCGTTCCTGAAGCGGTAAAGACCGAAAGAAAATGTAAAAGGCGGGGCTGCGAGAAAGCCCCGCGTGTTAGGCGACCTGCTGGCTGTGCGCTGCGTCGCCTTCCTCGGTGTGAACCGCGCCGAATACGCTGAGAGGACGAATGAGAGGGCCTTCCGAGCGCAGCCCCATCGCGTTGAGCAAGCGGTACAGCGTGGCCCGTGAAACACCCAACTCGGCCGCCGCACTGGATAGGCTGTAGGCGTGGCGCGCGAGCGCTTCGCGTATCGCTGCGCGCTCCGCTTCGCAGCGCACTTCGGCAAGCGTACGCCCTGCCCTCGGCCCGGCGTCCGGGAGCCCGAGATCCGCAGCGGTGATGAACCGTCCCTCGGCCATGACCACTGCCCGCCGCACGCAATTGATCAACTCACGCACGTTGCCGGGCCATGCATAATTGAACATCGCGGCCACGGCATCGCTCGAAAAACCGCGAATCTTGCGCGCGCCGTCACGCTTGTGCAGCGCGAGCGCATGGTAGGCGAGCAGCTTGATGTCGTGCCCGCGCTCGCGCAACGGCGGCTCGTCGAGCCGCAACACGCACAAACGGTGAAAGAGGTCGGTGCGGAACCGGCCCTCCTCCATGGCCTGATTCAGATCGACGTGCGTCGCCGAGATGATCCGTGCGTCGACATGGACAGACCCGTTGCCGCCCAGCCGCTCGATCGTTCCTTCCTGCAAAAAGCGCAGCAGCACGGCTTGGCACTCGTGCGGCATATCGCCGATTTCATCGAGGAAGAGCGTGCCGCCGTCAGCTGCTTCGATGCGGCCGATTTTCCGTTGCAATGCGCCCGTGAACGCGCCACGCTCATGGCCGAACAGTTCGGACTGCAGCAGCGACGGAGGAATCGCCGCGCAATTGATTGCCACGAACGGCTTGCCCGCACGGGCCGAACGCTCGTGAATGGCGTGGGCCGTCAGTTCCTTGCCCGTACCGGATTCGCCGGCGATGAAGACCGGGGCATCGTTGCGCGCGCACTTTTCGACGCCGCGATAAAGCTGCTGCATCGGTGCGCTGCTCCCGACCATCGTGCAGCAACCGGCCGCGGGTGGAGCCTCCGTCGCTTTGAGGCGCAGGGTGGACAATCCATGCGCATGGCCCAGCACGATGGCGAGCCGCTCGTCGCCACACGGCATCGTCACGAAATCGAAGCAGTAATCGACGATGAACCGTCTGACCGACGGTAGATCGGCCTGCCCCCGTCGAACGAGCGCAACCCACGTCGCTTCGGTATGACAGACGCAGCTTTCGAGCTCGGCCAGTTGGTCGTCGGTGACCTCGGGCGGTAACGAGACCACCCCCACCCGGACCGCACCCCGTTCGAGCAGCCGCTCGACCTGAGGTGCCGCCTTGGCATGTACGACGTGCCAGCCGGCCATCACTAGGCCGTCGACGCTGAGCGGATCTGACTTCAGCGAGACGAAAAGAACCGTACGTTCCGCCTTCAGCGGATTCAAAACGTCAGGCATGGTGCTGCTCCCCGGTATCGATGCGCATGCGCCTTGCGAGCCCAAATCTAATTGGTTCGCATCGATTCAATATTGACGACGATCAACTTCGGTAACCAGCCGCTCTTGCGCTATATCCGAATTCGTTCGTCATCGCTGCGGCGAGTCGTCTGAGCGACCCTGCCTGTTTCGTCCCCCCTCGATTGGTCGGGACGTCCGATTTCACAGAAGCAAAAGGCGGCCCCCCAGATCCATTGGGACCGAACTCATGCCTGTGCCTACCCTTTTATCCTCGGAGTTCTTTCTCTCGTTCGCGCTTTGGAATGCAGCCGTCACGTCTCGAGACGCACCGCACACCGCACGTTTCAAACCCTCATGCACTGCAACATATACGAGAGCGAACGGAATTTCCATAGGAAAATTACCGGTAGGTCAAACACGGACGGGAATTTCTACGTGTACGGTACCGGACATACTGATTTAGCCGGACTTTTTAATCTGGACAGCGACGTTCCTGCGGCGAACCAGCCCCAGCCAGCACGTAGGTGGCGTGAGGCGTTAAATCGGAAAGCACGACCATGCTTTTCAGCGTTTGCAGAAGTATTATTTTTCAGAAGCTCGCTCGCGGATTAAAACGCTTGTAATAATATCGCCGAGCAACCGCGGCGGGACGAGGCTTTGCGGCAGGCCAAGGATAGGCGAATAATAATCAATTGCAATTGGCAAAACCAACGCATAACGAAACACACGGGGGATAGCGTGGCGATCGCAACGAATACTCATCGCGGCATAAGCCGAATATCGCTTTACACGACAACCGCGCTGGTCGCGCAATTGGCGCTGCTCACGATCTGGATGGCGCGCTATTTCGTCCTTGATCCATTGCACACTCCGATGGTCGGCTGGGACTTTGCGGTTTTTTGGTCGGCCGCACGCGTTGCGCTGGAACACGGCGCGTCAATGGTGTTTTCGCGCGATCTCATGGCCGCGATGGAGTCGCACGTGACCAACTTGGGCGGTGTGGGGTTGTGGCCCTACCCCCCTACATTCCTGCTTGCCGTCATCCCGCTCGGTCTGCTGCCATTCGCCGCAGCGTATGTCGTTTTCGCGAGTGCCGGCATCATCTGCTACACCCTCGCGATCCGATATCTGGCCCGGGGCGTTGGTCGAACGCAGCTCGTCTTTCTGGCCGCTTTTCCCGGAGTTGCGGTCACGCTGCTTGCCGGACAAAACTCTTTGTTTACCGTGGCGGCAGCCGGCTGCGCGCTCGCGTTATTGCCGGCACATCGTCTGCTCGCCGCCGGCTGCATCGCCGCATTCGCCATCAAGCCGCAACTAGGCGTGCTCTTTCCGGTCGTGCTGCTCTGCTCTAGACAGTGGAAAACCCTGATCGCGGCCGGCGCTTTCAGTCTCGCTTTCGCAGCAATCAGCGCCGCGGCCCTGGGCCTCGAAGCATGGACATCGTTCGCAGCGTTTCTTCCGGAATTCAACCGCTCCGTCGTCGAACTGGGCGGCCGGCTTTGGAACGGTATGCCAACGGTTTTCGCCATGAGCCGTATCGCCGGCCTGTCCACCCATGCGGCATATCTCGCCCAAGCGGTCGTGGCGATACCGGCGATCGCCGTCGTTGGCTTTCTCTGGGTTCGGCCGGCACGGCATGACCTGCGCGCCGCGGCGTTCGTCGTCGCGACCATGCTGGTCCAGCCGTATTTCATGTATTACGAGCTCTGTTGGCTCGTGCTGCCAATCGTTTTCCTGATTCGCGACGGGAGAATCGATGCACTGAACCGCGTGGAGTGGGCCGTTCTCGTCGCGGCATGGCTCGCGCCCGCGCAAGGCATGCTCGCCGTCGCGCTCAAGACACCCGTCCAGATCGCACCGGCCGTCATGATCGCCATGCTCGCAATGATCGTCCGGCGGCACGCGCTCACGGATGCTCGCACTGCCTGACGCTCAACGCGCAGCAGTGCGGGTTCGCAGCGAGAGGGGCCTGCGCGCGTGATCGGCGCGCGTCGTGTTGCGCACGACGGGCAAGGTGCTGATCTTCTTGCGCGCTTGATAACGTCGCCGTACGAGGTAGATCGGGCGCTCCTTCGTTTCGTGATAGATGCGCCCGACATATTCGCCCACCACCCCCACGCCGATCAGTTCAATGCCGCCCAGGAAGAGCACGACCGAGAGCAGCGACGCATAGCCGGGCACCGGATTGCCGAAGATGAGCGTCCGCCCAATGACGAAGCCGCCATAGAAGAATGCGAGCAATGCGATCGCGCCACCGATGTAAGTCCAGCTGCGCAGCGGTACCGTACTAAAGCTGGTGATGCCCTCCAGGGCAAAGTTCCAGAGCCGCCACCCCGAAAACTTCGAATGGCCGGCGCTACGCGCTTCCCGCTGGTACTCGACGATCACCGTCTTGAATCCGACCCAGGCGAACAGGCCCTTCATGAACCGGCGGCGCTCGGGCAAGCTGCGCAGCGCGTTGACGACTGCCCGATCCATCAAGCGGAAATCACCAACGTTCTCGGGCAGTTTGACTTCGGACAGCATGTTGTGGACGCGGTAGTAAAGGCCCGCCGTCACGCGTTTCGCGAACGTATCGGTGGCGCGCGAGCTGCGCTTGGCCGCAACGACCTCGGCGCCGCCGAGCCAATGCTCGATCATGACGGGAATGAGTCCCGGCGGGTCCTGCAAGTCCGCGTCGATCGGAATCACGGCATCGCCGGCTGCTTCGTCGAGTCCCGCAGTCAACGCGGCTTCCTTGCCGAAATTTCGCGTGAGATCGATCACACGCACGCGAGCGTCGCGCGCGCTCGCCTGAACGAGCTTGTCGAGCGTACCGTCGCTGCTACCGTCGTTGATGCAGACGAGCTCGAAGCGTATCGTCTCGATCGTTTCGAGCACGGCAACGAGGGTGGAAAAAAACGTATCGACGGCAGGCTCTTCGTTGTAAAACGGCACAACGATCGAAACCAGCGGCTTGAAGGTTCGAAAAGACATGATTCCCCCGTCATGCGCGTGCTGTCGGCGCGCAACATTTCATTTGGTTCAACCGTGTGCACCCGCCGGCCCTTCTTCGCGCATATTCGCCCAGCGCGCCCCACGCCCAGCGCGAGCCGCATGCCGCTGCGCCGCGATACTGCGAATCAGCACGAAGAGCGTCGCCGCAAGGATCAACGGAATGAACTGAATGTGCAGAATCTTGACGAGCGAGATCCCGAATATCGGCGTCAGCCAAAGCACGATCAGCCACTCGCGTTCGAGCGGCCGCCATCCACGCTCCATCCCGTACTTCGCATACCACGCGACAAGAACGCCGAGCCACGCCAGGTCGTAGTCGTAGAAATACGGGCTCACCATTAGCGACGCGCAAACGAGCGTCGCCGCCCGCAGAGACTGCGACGCATCGCGCGACCATGCGTACCACACGGCCGCGATCGCCGACAGCGCAGAAACCGCCTGTGCCGCATTGGCCAGCATCGTCGGCCCATGCGCCAGCTTCACGAGCGAATAGGCGGATGGAACGCGATGCAGCGCTGCACGCCCCGACTCCACGTATCCGGCTGCCGTTCCCATGTTGTGGAGAAAAGCGTGAAGCGTATCGACACCGAAGAGGCCAACCGAGAGCGCGAGCATGGCAAGCGCCGTCACGACCAGCGCGCCCAACGCACGCCACGACCTCGCGCACAGCAGTGCAAACGGCACCAGCACCGCCAGTTGAGGCTTCATGCATAGAACGCCGAAACAGATGCCGGCGAGCACGGGGCGGCGCGGCAGCAAGACGAGCCCGAACGCCACGAGCGACGCGGTCAGAAGTCCGTTTTGCCCCGTCAGCACGGCAAGCGCGGCGCCGGGAAACGCTACAGCCACGATCCAGACTTCTTTGCGCCCTACGATGAGATGCATGGCCTTGACGAAAGTCGCATAGGTGCCGCCGAGAAAAAGCGCTGCGGAGATTTTCCAGGGCAGCAAGGCGAACGGAGACACGAAAAGCAAAAAGCTCGGTGGGTAAAGCCACGGCAGCACACCCGGATCGTGCGATAGCGCGGCGCGCTCGACCTGCTCGAGTACGGCGAAGTTGTATGCGTCGACGGCATGCCCTGCGAGCGCGAGATGCGCCGCGCTCCAGAACGGAACGAAATCGATCGCCAGCGGACTCATATGGCCCGGAGGCTCAAGCATCGTCCTTGCGATATAAATCGCGTAGAAGCACAGATAGCAGATCAGCGCACCGACCGAATAAAAGTTGAGGCGGTCCGTGGTGAGCCAATGCGCCCCACGCTCGCCGCCCAATCGTTGCCAAAACGTCGATGCCATAGTTTTCGCTGTCATAGTCATGTCCCCGAACCGATACTCATCGCGCGCTCGCCGCGCCCAAGCGCGCACGCCGCAGCACCGCCCACAGCAAGACAAGCAGGACCAACGGCCCGACTTGCGGCAGCATCGCGATGCGATTGAAGTGTTCGTAGATCGGCAGCAGCCAGCCGGCGAGCCAGGCCGGTTGCTCGCCGCGCAGCCAGCCCCCTTCGAGTGCCAGCGCCGCCAGGCAAACGAGTGCAATGCCTAGCCAGACGAGCTCGTAGTGCCACACATAAGGACTCGCGAGCAATCCGGCGAGCGTGACCGCGGCCGCGCGCAGACGTGTATCGGCGCAGCGTTGCCAGACATCGCAAGCGGCAACCAGTGCTACCGAAGCGACGCATGCCTGGCCGGCGTAGGCCGCACCAAGCGGCACACCGGCAAGACGCAGGGTGGACAGCGTCGTCGGCGAAGCAAACCAGAAATGCTGACCTCCGTGGTCCAGCAATGCATCACGCAGGACACCCGCATTGGTGAAAAATGCGGTCAACGAATGGATGCCGTACATGAGGATGCCGGCGGCCGTCGTGACGACCGCGGTCAGTGCAGCCGCAACGAATGCTTTCCAGGCGCGCGATGCGATCAGTACGAACGGAAATACGAGCGCCACTTGCGGCTTGATCGCCAATAGACCGATGCACAGTCCCGCCGCGACCGGCTTTTCCGCGACCCAGCATACTGCCAAGGCTGCGAGCGCCGCCGTGATCAGCGAATTCTGCCCAACGATGGCGGCAACGAACGCGCCGGGCAACGCTGCCACCAGGAGCACGGCGACACGCTTGCCGCCCAGGCCTCGGTGGACGTTCGATACGCTCGTTGTCGCCCACACGTAGCAGCCCGCACTGACTGCGACAAACAACAAATAGGCAGTCGAGAACGGTAGTAGCCCAAGCGGAGATACGAAGAGTAAAAATGCGGGCGGGTAAACCCATCCGAGCGAATGGACGTCGGCAAAATCGCCGAACAGATCCTTTTGCGCGTCGATGAATGCAATGTGTTCGTAGACCTGCGCGGAATGACCCTGCAGTACCAAATGCGACGCGGCCCAAAAAATCGAGAAATCGATGCCGGGCCGCCCCGCGTTCCCGCTCGCAAAGCCGTGGCTCACCCACCCCCACGTGGCGAGGAAGCCCACGTAGACGCAGACGATCACACCGCTGCATCCGAGAAGCCGCTGCGGCGTGAGCCAATTCACCGGGCGGCTCGCAGCGCCGCCCGCCCCCCGACTCGATAAATACATCGCACCACCCTGGGTCGGCCGTTTCGCAATCCGGTCCTACGGCCTTGTCGTCGATCGTCGTTATCTGCACGTTCGGTCGTACTGCCACCGTCGCACATCGCATAGGGCCATTGTTGAGATAAATCGATGCGACTTGCAAGTCGTGCTTGACCTCTATAGCGAGCCTCGATATGCGCAAGCGTACGCCACCCCACATATCGTCCTGTCGCCGTTTCGAGGTCCGCGCAACACGCGTATCAAGGATGAAACGCTTCGGATCGAATGCACCCGTGAATTGAGGCCGCTTACCGGGCCCGGGCTACGAGATGTGCGACAAACACGACGCGTCCCGCAGGGAACCCCAATCCCGGCTCGAGCGATATGCGGCGCGCGTTTGGTCGAATCGCACACATCGCGGAGCGCGCTGCCGGGCGTCTCACGCATGAGACATCTGGGGCGCCGCCGGCCTGTTCTCTCGTTCGCAGGAATCGGCCATCGCTTGACGGATAAGGCGATGACGCCCATTGGCATAACGCTTGCGAAATGAGCCGCACGGAAATCGACGTCGCATGCCCGGCAAACGATCGGAGTTCCCTACGGGGATCGCTGGAAACGGGAAACGGGCATAGCGCAGGGGGGAACCTGAGTGTGTGCCGCCGCGAATCCCCGCATCGGCACATGCAAGGGAACAAGAATGCAGTCGATGAACCGTGGCGTCGTCATTCGTGACGACGCCTGCAAGGCAACGATAAGCCGGGGGGCTTAAGCATGAAAAACGATACTTGGATGCGGCATCTCGCGTGCCACAATACAGGACCGGCCACCGCGTCACGACCCGCTATGGGACGTGCATCGCGGTCTCGCCTGGCTCTCTTCCGTCAAGCCCCGACATTGAAACCGGCATCGCGTTTTGCGCGGGTACATCCGAGAGCCTCCGGGCTCTCGGGCGTACGCCTCTTGCACATCTAGTCGCTTCGACAGAAACGCAACGTACCGGTTGCAAGGACGCCTTTTGCCATTTTTTGTTTCCGTGCAGTACCGGCAGCACCCGCAGTACCCGCAGTACCCGCAGTCCAGTCCCGAAACCACACGGCCAAGGGAATTTGTTTAGTCATCCTAAAGGAGATATTCAAATGAAATTCATCATCGATCAAGCCAAGCGCTTTGCACGCGAAGACGAGGGTGCAACGATGGTCGAGTACGGCCTGATGGTTGCGCTGATTGCGATCGTTTGTATCGGCGCAGTCACCACCATCGGCACGAACCTCGACGCCGTGTTCACCGATATCGGGACCTCTCTCTGACGAGCGGTGCGCAGACGCGGGCGGTTCGATCTTTCGATTGGTCCGCGTCTATCCCGCTTTCATGAGTTTGAAACATACAGGGATGGGAGCCCGCCATGACTCCACGGATTGATTCGCTTCTGACACGTGTCGCCGGCTCGACCGCGGGCTTCGTCCGTGAAGACGAAGGCGCGACGATGGTCGAATACGGCCTCATGGTGTCGCTGATCGCGCTTGCGGCGTTTGCGTCGGTCGTCTACTTCGGCACGCAATTGCAAGCGCTGTACGACAACATCAGCAACGAAATTACTGCCGCGCTCTAAGTCAGCGCGGGTCATCGAACCCAGCCGAGGCCAGCATGATGCTCCCGACTCTTCCGCATCAACCGATTCCGCTTCTCGTCGCCGTCGTCGTCGTGGCAGCCGCGAGTACCGACATCGTCGCGCGCCGAATCCCAAACCCGCTGATTCTGCTGGGACTGTTTGCGTCGCTCGTCGTACACGGATGCCTCGACGGAATCGCCGCCGGCACCGGCAACTGGCTCGCGGGCGGCCTCACGGGCTTCGGATTGCTGATCCCGCTCTATCTCGTTCGCGGTACGTCTGCGGGGGACGTGAAGCTCATGCTGATGGTCGGCACCTGGGTCGGCCCCGAGATGATCGTCGCGATCACGCTCGCCACCTTCGTGATCGGCGGCGTCTGGTCGATCGGCCTGGCGGTGCTGCGTCGCCGGACGCAGCAGCTGTATCTGAACCTCGCGGCCATTCTTGGAGGGGGCTTCGGTCCAGCGCGAGTCGCGCGAGCCGGCGCCGCGCTCGCGCCCGGACAGATGGCCTCGATCGGCTCGCTACCCTACGGCGTCGCAATCGCGGCCGGGACATTGGGGATGCTGTTCATCGCTACGGCATGACGCACAGGTGCGAACCATGGGCTTTTGGCGGATCAACGGGTTCTTGGGAAGTTCGAAATCAAGCGATCGAATCGATCGCCCTGCATACGGCGACACAGGCGTCGAGGCAGGCAGGAGACGAAACATGAGCGACTTCAATGTCGAAGAGCAAGACGAGGTGCAGGTGACCAACGCGTTGCGTGCACTCTCGGCGCGGGAAGCAAACGACACCGCACATGCGCTGCCGCGGGCTCCACGCTCGATCGCCGACACCGGGTTGCCCCCGATTTTCGTCGGCAGGCTCGTGCTCAAGTCGACGATGCTGAACGGCAATTCGAGTTTTGCGGATCTCTCCCGGCGTCATTGCCTTCCCGTCCCCGTTCTGGAGGACATTCTCGCGTTTCTGGTTCGGGAACACCTCGCCGAGATCACGCATCGAGGCGCGACCGACATCGATGTCCAGTTTCGTCTCACCGACGCCGGTCGAAGCGTCGCCGCCGACGAGCTCGCGCGATGCTCGTACTGCGGCCCAGCCCCTGTCGCCTACGAGCAGTATGTCGAAGCGGTACGTGCGCACGCGATTCGCAACCAGCATGTCAGCCGCGACTACGTACGCGCAGCGTTCGCCGACGTCAGCGTCGAGCCCTCGCTGCTCGATGCCGCCGGCGCCTCGCTCAATGCAGGCCGCCCGCTCATGCTCTACGGCCCGGCCGGCAGCGGCAAGACGTACATCGCCGAGCGTCTGGGCAAGTTGCTGCAAGGTGACGTGCCGATTCCCTATGCAATCTATGTCAGTGGCGAAATCATTCAGCTCTACGACCCGCTGCTGCATCACGACGCTCCTTCGCAGTCGTACGGGCTAGCTGGAGACAAGCGCTGGCGCCTCTGTCAGCGCCCCGTTGTCATTTCGGGCGGCGAATTGACGCTCGACGGCCTCGATCTGCGCTTCGACGCCTCTGCCGGCTTCTATCAGGCGCCACCGCACCTGAAGGCGAACATGGGCCTTTACATCGTCGACGATCTGGGCCGCCAGCGCGTCGCCGCGCAGGACCTGCTCAACCGCTGGATCATGCCGCTCGATCGCGGAGTCGACCTCTTCACGCTGCATTCGGGAATGCGCTTTTCGGCGCCGTTCGAGGTCTGGCCCGTGTTCTCGACCAACCTCGATCCGGCCGACATCGGCGACGAAGCGTTCCTGCGCCGGCTCGGCTCGAAGCTCCATATGGGACCGATGTCGCTCGAGAACTATCGAGCCGTATTCGAAGGATGCTGCCTCACCTACGGTCTCTCGAGCTCGCATGCCGCCTTCGACTATCTGATCTGCACTTTGCACGAAACGAGCGGCAAGCCGCTTCTCGCCTGCTACCCGCGGGATTTGCTGAGCCTCGTCAGCGCGTCGGCCCGGTATTGCGACGCACCGCTCGAGGCGACCCCCGCAGGATTGCTCGAAGCATGGCACAGCTATTTCGGCTCGAACGCCGGAATCGATCGCAGCCATCCGCCCCTACCCGCGACTCCGGCCACGGGCAAACGGCAGGCCGCCGGCCAAGCGGCCGACATTTGACGAATCGTTAGGAGTCCTTTCATGAAAAACTCGCGCGCTCTCATCATGTTGGCGATAGCCATGCTGGCTGGCTTGGCCGCCGTCGTGTTCGCCTCCCGTTGGCTCATCCATACCTCGTCGAACTCGGTGAGGCCCGTGGCAGTCGCCATCGACGATATCAACCTCGGTCAGCCACTGAACACCAATCTGATTCGTATCGTCAACTGGCCAAGCAGCAGTGTGCCGCCTGGCACGTTCCAGGACGTCAAATCGCTCGAGGGACGCGTCGTCCGTTCGAGCCTCACGCGCGGCGAGCCTGTGCTGGAGTCGAAGCTCTCGCCCGTCGGCACGAAGGGCGGTCTGTCCGCCGTCATCAACAAGGGCGACCGCGCGATCACCGTGCGCGTCAACGACGTGATCGGCGTTGCGGGATTTGCATTGCCCGGCAATTACGTCGACGTGATCGTGAACACGCAAGAGCCCGGCGGCACTAACGATCAACGCAGCATTTCGAAGATCGTGCTCGAAAAGATTCTGGTGCTCGCGGTCGCGCAACAGGTGAGCCGCGATGACACGCAGCCGAAAGTCGTCAACGCGGTGACGCTCGAAGTGACGCCCGAGCAGGCGGAAAAACTCGACCTTGCTCGCAGCGTCGGCACGCTGTCGCTCGTGCTGCGCAGCCAGATCGACAGCGACACGCTGCTGACGAAAGGCGCGACGAAGAACACGTTGCTCGGCACACCGGCTGCGACGGTCGCTGCGTCGGCGCCCGCACCGGCCAAACCCGCTCGCGTGCACTACAAGACAGCGGCCGCGCCGGTCAAGCGCGACTGTGTCGGCGTGCTGTCGGGCATTTCGGGCGGCGTCGAATGCTTCTAGTGTCGAGGGGCGCGCGTGAGGATTGGCACGCACCGCCCGGGACCCAAAACGACACGTAAAAAGCGGAACTCACGAGGTACAGGCATCACAACCGGGGGGCATCACCAAATGAATACGAAACTGAAACACTCGGCAGCCCACCTGCCGCGGCGCTGCAAGATGAGCAGCGCGATCCTGGCAGCACTGCTGGGTGCAGGCCTTGGCATTGCCGCTGCGCAAGCCGCGGCGGCACAGCCGAATTCGAACAGACAGCAGGCAGTGCCTGGTGCGCCGATGCAGATGACCATCAGCATGGCGCCGGTGCCGGCCGCCGGTGCCGCCGGCACTGCGGCAGCTGCCGCGCAACCCCTGCGTGGCCCGAACTGCAAGGGCGATATCGCCAACCAGACGAATGTCTCGGTGGCGGTCGGCAAATCCACGCTCGTTCCCCTCGCCGAGCCCGCCCGCAACCGCTCTCTCGGCAACCCGGGCGTCGTCATGGCAACGCTCGTCTCGCCGCGCACGCTCTATCTCGTCGGCATGTCCGTCGGCACGACGAACATGATCGTGCAAGGCGCGAGCGGCGCCTGCCAGATGATCGACGTGTCAGTCGGCGTGGATGCGGCAGGCCTGCAGCAATCGCTCGCGCAGTTGCTGCCGGGCGAGCGCGGCATTCGCGTGTCGACGGCAGCGGGCAACCTCGTTCTTGCGGGCAATGTCTCGAGCGCCACGGCCGCGCAGCAGGCGACGGAAATCGCGCGCGCCTATGCCAACGCGCAGCCGTCCGAGCAAACTCAGTCCACCTCGAACGCAGTGGGCAACGGTATGTCGGGCGGGAACTCCCAGGTTTCCAGCTCCGGCAACTCGTCCGGCATCATCAATATGATGACGCTCGATTCGCCGCAGCAGGTCATGCTCGAGGTGAAGGTCGCGGAAGTATCGAAGACCGTCATGGATCAGCTCGGCTCGGCGTTGAACCTCCAAGGCGGTTTCGGGTCGTGGACGGGGGCGTTGGTGACGAGCCTGCTTCAAGGCGTGAACACCATCGTAGCGGCCAGTAAATCCAACAGATTGCCGTTCAAGATTGCCGCGGACGCGCAAAAGAGCGACCAGCTCACGAAGATTCTTGCCGAACCGAATCTCGTGACCATCAGCGGTCAGGAAGCTTCGTTCCTCGCCGGTGGCAAGGTCTTCATCCCGGTGCCCCAAACCAATGTCGGAAACGTGACCACCGTCACGCTGCAGGAAGAAGAGTTTGGCGTCGGGCTGAAGTTTACGCCAACCGTGCTCGGCAACGGCCGCATCAATCTGAAGGTCGCGCCCGAGGTTTCGGAGCTCTCCCCCACGGGCGTCGCCGTCAGCGCCACGGGCGTCAGCACATCGGCGATTCTGCCGCTCATCACGACACGGCGCGCATCGACAACGGTCCAGATGAACGATGGTGAATCGTTCGCGATCGGCGGCCTCATCAGCAACAACGTCACGGGTGCGCTAAAAGCGTTCCCGGGCCTCGGCGAGGTGCCCGTCATCGGCGCGCTGATGCGCAGCACGGATTTCCAGCAAGACCGGACCGAACTCGTGTTCATCATCACACCTCACCTCGTGAAACCGCTGCCGGCCGGCCAATATCCGTTGCCGACCGATAGCTTCACTCAACCGAAGGACATCGACGTCTACGCCACCGGCAACATGGAAGGCCGCGGCGCAGCGAAGGCCACGCAGCCGGCGACGGCGGCACCGTCCGCTGCGAATACGCCCGCGCAGCCGAGCCTGCCCGCAGCCCCGCCCGCATCGCAGACGAGCGAGCCGGCCACCGCGCCCGCGCCGCGCAAGCCAGCGCCGCAGGCCGCCCCGGTCGAGACGACTTCAGTGCCGCACGATGCCCCTGCGCCTGTCTCCACGATGCCGGTCGCCGCAACGGAGATCGCCACGCAGCAGATAGCCGCGGAGCCGGCGCACACACTGGCAGAGCGCGAGCGGGCGGCGCGCGTAGCTCGAATCGAAGCCGCGGCGGCGCGCATTGCGGCTCATGACAAGCAGGCGCTCGCGATGTCGAGCGCGTCGAAAAGCCCGGTGCGGCACTGATGCGATATCAACGTACGAAAGTACGAAGGGGAAAATCTCATGAAACGCGATTACGTTACTTCGTTGCGCCGTGTGCTTGCCATCGCGCCGGTCTTCGCGGCGCTCGGCGGTTGCATGACGAGCACGCCAATCTGGGATGCGCATTTCGGCGAAGCGGCCCGCTCCGTCGTCCAGGCGCAGATCATCGATCCGCAAGCGGCCGAGCACAACCCGTCGGCACAGGGTGTCGACGGTAGCGCCGCGGTGTCAGCAATGCGCCGCTACGACAAATCGTTCAGCCCCGCCCAGCAGCAGTCGGGGAACCCATTCGTCATCGGCATAGGCGCCGGCGGCGGAAGCAATCAATGACACAGCACCTGCGCGGGAGACGATCATGAATTGCAATGGCCAAACGGGGATGCGCGGCGCGCCGAGACGAAAAGAGCGCGGTGCCGTCGCAATCATGGTCGCTCTCGCGCTCGTCGCGCTCATCGGGTTCGTCGGGCTCGCGCTCGATCTCGGCAAGCTCTATGTCGTCAAAAGCGAGCTGCAAAACAGCGCCGATTCGTGTGCGCTCGCGGGTGCGCGGGAACTGACCGGCGCAACGATCGACCTGTCCGTGCCGGAAGCGGCGGGCATCTCGGCCGGCCACTATAACTACGCATTTTTCCAAAAAAATCCCGTTCAGCTGTCGGTCGAGAGCAATGTGACGTTCAGCGATTCGCTGAGCAACCCGTTCTTGCCAAAAAGCTCCGTTTCCAATCCGAGCACGGTGAAGTTCATCAAGTGCACGACCGCGCTCACGAATATATCGAACTGGTTCATCGAGGTGCTCAATGTGCTGCCTGGTGTGTCGATCGCCAATGCAGACGTGTCGGCGTTCGCGGTCGCGACGATCAGCCCAGCCCAGACGACCTGCGCGATCCCGGTGTTCGTTTGCAAGGCGGGCACGCAAGTGAACCCGCCCCTCGCCGGACAGAGCTACACGGTTGGACAATGGATTGCATCCAAGACAGGCTCCCCCCCCAGCTATGGCGCGGGCAATTTCGGGTGGGCAGCACTCGACGGAAGCAACAACGCGGTTTCGATCAGAAACGAGCTGACCTCGAACTTCTGCAGCATGCCCGCCACCGGATCGTTCGTCGGCTCACCCGGTAACAAGCTGACCGACGACGGGGCGTGGAACAGCCGCTTCGGCCTCTACCAGAACCCCTACAAGCAGGCGAGCGCGACGCCCGACTTCACGGGCTTCGCATACACGTACCCCAAGACTTGGCCAACCCAGTCCAACGCATATCCGGACTTCGTCAAGCAGCGCGCAAAGTTCTCTGCCTATCAAGGCGATGCCATCACGGGGCTCAACACGAAGGGCTCCTCGGCAACCACCGCCTACACGGCGGGCGCCGATCGACGGCTGGCCCTCGCACCCGAGGTGGACTGCACGCAATTGTTGAGCGGCCACAAGGCATCGATCCTCTGGTGGGATTGCGTCCTGATGCTCGATCCGATGGAAACCGGCGGGGGCGCAGGGCCCGTTCACCTCGAATACGAGGGTAAATCGACAGACGCGAGCGTGCCATGCGCGACCCATGGCGTCCCCGGCAACAGTAATTCCGTCGGGCCTCTCGTTCCCGTGCTCGTGCAATGAGCGAGGCAGCCATGAAAGCACGCCAGTTCAAACAGAGATCCCGCAAGCGTACCCGCGGCGCGGCCATGGTCGAGTTCGCCATCGTCCTGATTCCACTCATCGTATTGGCGATGGGAGTGGCGGAGTTCGGCCACGCAATCTGGCAATACGATGCACTGACCAAGGGTACCCGAGACGCGGCGCGCTATCTGTCGACCTATCTGCCGACGGATCCGACCTACCCAATCGCGGAAGCGAAATGCCTGGTCGTCTACGGCAGTACGACATGCGGGGGAACGCCGCTCGTCAGCGGCCTGACGACCGCGATGGTGACCATTTGCGATGCGAGCAGCTCGGCGGGATGCACCGATTCGACGGACCCCACAGCGTTTTCGAACGTGCCCACCTACGACACGAACAACGGCGCGGCGGGCGGCGTGCAATCGGGCAGCATCAGCCTGGTCGAGGTGAAGATCGCGGGCTTCCCGTACACCCCGATCGAGCCGTACTTCAAGCTCGGGACCTTCAATTTCGACAACATATTCACCGTCATGAGGCAGGTGTCATGAACGCGCGAGCCCATCCCCTTGCTGCGTCGCGCCGCCGGCAGCGCGGTGCCGCGATCGTCGAATTCGGCATCGTCGCGGCGGTGTTCTGCACACTGCTCATCGGCATCTTCGAGTTCGCCCGCGTGCTCTATTACTGGAACACGGCCAGCGAGGCGGTACGCCTCGGTGCGAGGACCGCAGTCGTCTGCGATGCCGACGCGACCGTCGTGAGGCAGCGCATCACGAAGCTGCTGCCGCTGCTTGCCGCCGCGAACGTCGATCTCGCGTATACCCCCTCTGGCTGCGACTCGGACGCGGACACCGCGCGCAACAGTTGCACTTTCGTCACGGTCAGCGTCACCAATGTCAGCGTGCAAACCATGATTCCGTTCATTCCGCTCACGCTCACCATGCCACCGCTCACCACCACGTTGCCACGCGAAAGCCTCGCCACCTCGACGGGCGGCACGGTTTGCCAATAACCCCTGACAGCTTTTCACACGATCATGATCGACATACTCAGCATTTCGAAAGACGCCTCGCGCCTCACAGAGATCGTGAGGCTGATCGGCACATGTGGCAACTATCGAACCACGCGGACCGTCGGCAGCCCTTCTCAGCTGGCACAGCGAGGCGATGGCCTCGACGCTTTCGATGTCCTCATCGTCGACGCCATCTCCCTCGATGACGCGGAGCTTGCCGTCATCGCCGAGCTCAACCAACGCCACGACCGGCTCACCTGCGTGCTGCTGACCCCCGACGCATCGCCGCAGACGCTGATCGCCGCCATGCGGGCCGGATTCCGCGATGTGCTCGGCTGGCCGCTCGATCAGCACTCGCTCAGCGAGGCGCTGCTGCGCGCCGAGAGCAAGCGCTCGCTCAGCGGAGGCCGTGAAACGCGCATCGTGTCGTTCATCGCCTCCAAGGGAGGCAACGGCACGACGCTGATCGCGAGCAACGTGGCCCATGCAATCTCCACGAGCCGGCAAAAACGCGTTCTCTTGATCGATCTGGACCAGCTTTACGGCGATGCGGCATTTCTCGTGACGAGCGAAACACCACCGTCCACGTTGCCGCAGATGTGCGACCAGATCGAGCGGATGGACTCGGCGTTTCTCGATGCGAGCCTGTTGCGCGTGAGCGAGACGTTTCACGTGCTGGCCGGTGCGGGCGATCCCGTGAAAGCGGGCGAGCTGCACCATGAACAGCTCGAATGGCTTCTCGGCATCGCGGTCCCGCGCTACGACTTCGTCATCTTCGATCTGGGGCAATTGGTGAACCCCCTGTCGATGCTCGCGCTCGACAAAAGCGACGAAATCCACATGGTGCTCCAACCTGGAATGCCCCACGTACGCGCCGGCAGACGTCTGCGCGAAATCCTGGGCTCGCTCGGCTATGGGTCCGACAGCCTGCGCCTGCTGCTGAACCGCCACACGCGCGATGCAGAGCGCGCACGCGCAACGCTCGAAGAGGTACTCGACATGTCGCCCTATCAGGTGCTGCCCGAGGACGCCGACGTCGTTCGCGCAGCGCTCGAAGAAGGCGTACCCGTTTCAAGCGTCAAGCGTTCGAGCGGCATCGCGCGCGCCCTGCAGCAACTGGCCGACAACATCGTCGATCGCGTACCTGCAGCCGCGCGCGGGCGTGCGCGCACCGAAGCACGTCCGCTGCGCCTTTTCGGGCGTAGCGTCGCGCCGAAGCTCAAGACTATGTAAGCAAGGATGGGGAGAGGATCATGTCGTTACGTGAGCAGATATCCGGGCAATTCGTAAAATCGTTCGGCGAACGCAACGGTGCACCGGGGAACAGCATGGCCCGGTCCGCCTATCAGACTCTCAAACGCGACGTGCACCACGCGGTGCTCGATCGCGTCGAACTGGAGCGGCTCTCGCGCATGCCGACCGAACAGGTGCGCGACGAGATCGGCGCACTGATCGCTCGGATACTGGACGAGGAACGCGTGCCGGCGAACGACCAGGAGCGCAAGCAGCTCATCGTCGACGTCTACGACGAGATGTTCGGCTTCGGCCCTCTGGAAGCATTGCTGCGCGATCCGACCATCTCCGACATTCTCGTCAATACGTCCCGACAGACCTACATCGAGCGTAAGGGGAAGCTCGAGCTGACCGACGTGACGTTCTATGACGACGCTCACCTGATGAAGGTGATCGAAAAGATCGTTTCTCGCGTCGGCCGGCGTATCGACGAATCGAGCCCAATGGTCGATGCCCGGCTGCCGGACGGCTCGCGCGTCAACGCGATCATCCCCCCCTCGGCTATCGACGGCCCTCTGGTCTCGATCCGCCGCTTTTCGGTCAATCCGCTTAAAATCTCGGACTTGGTCGACCTGCAAACGCTCACGCCGCCAATGGCCGAGTTGCTCGACGCACTCGCACGCGCAAAGGTCAACATCCTCGTCTCGGGCGGCACCGGCAGCGGCAAAACGACGCTGCTCAACATCCTGTCCGGATTCATTCCCGAAGACGAGCGCATCGTCACGATCGAAGACGCCGCCGAATTGCAGTTGCGGCAACCGCATGTGCTGCGGCTCGAAACGCGGCCGCCGAACATCGAGGGGCGCGGGGAAATCACGCAACGCACACTGGTGCGCAATGCACTGCGCATGCGTCCCGATCGCATCATCCTCGGCGAGGTGCGCGGCGCGGAAGCGCTCGACATGCTCGCCGCAATGAACACCGGTCACGAGGGTTCTCTTGCGACGATCCACGCGAACACGCCTCGCGACGCGCTGACCCGGCTCGAAAACATGATCAGCATGGCCGGCATGGGATTGCCGCCGAAAACGATGCGTCAGCAGGTCGCCTCCGCGATTTCCGTCGTCATTCAGGCCACGCGGCTCACCGATGGCCGGCGCAAGATCGTCAGCATTCAGGAACTGACGGGGATGGAGGGCGAAATCATCAATATGCAAGAGATTTTCGCGTTCAAGCGCTCCGGGGTCGACAAGAACGGTTCGGTGCGTGGCTGCTTCTGCGCAACCGGTGTGCGGCCCAAGTTTGCCGAGCGGCTGCAGGCGTTCGGCATCCATTTGCCAGACGAGCTCTACGATCCGTCCCGCCGCTACGAGACGACCTGACCCGCGCCCAAGGAGGCCGATATGGACTCGATTTTCTACGCGTTTATCGTCTTGCTCTTCGTAGCCGTCGTGCTCGCGCTCGAAGGCGGTTACCTATGGTGGAACAGCCGCCATGGAGCTGCTGCGCTACGCATTGAAGCGCGCATCCGCTCGCTCTCGGCCGGCGGACAGGTTCAAAAAGAACGCCTGACGATCCTGAAGGACCGGATGCTGCGCGAATCGAACGCGCTCGAAAAGCTTCTCGCGCAGTTGCCTCGCATGCAGACGCTCGATTTATTCATCCATCAATCGGGCATGAGTTGGTCGTCCTCACGGCTCATCGCAACCAGTGCGGCCTTGCCGGTCGTCGTGTTGGTCGTCGGCTTGGTTCTGCCGGTGCCCGTTCTCCTGGTTCCGCTGGTTGCGCTGGCAACGGGCGCACTGCCCTACCTCCAGGTGCGCCGCCGCCGGGCGAAGCGGCTCGCGAAGATCGAGAAGCAGTTGCCTGATGCTGCCGATGCGATCAGCCGCGCGCTGCGCGCCGGCCACTCGTTTCCGAGCGCAATCGACATGGTGGCCACGGAATTCGCCGAACCCGCCGCCGGAGAATTCCGCCTCGTGTTCGATGAAATCAACTACGGAGTTCCGCTCAACGATGCCTTGCTGAACCTCGCCAACCGGGTTCCCATACGGGACCTGCGCTACTTCGTGATCGCCGTGCTGATCCAGCGCGAAACGGGCGGCAATCTCGCCGAAGTGCTCGACGGCATCGCGTTTCTGATCCGCGAGCGGTTCAAGCTCTTCGACAAGGTCCGGGTGCTGGCCGCCGAAGGCAAGCTATCGGCATGGGTGCTCGGCTTGCTGCCGTTCATCACAGCCGGCGCGATGTCGGTCCTCAATCGTGCGTTTCTCGAGGTCTTATGGACCGATCCCGCGGGGTTCAAAGTGCTCGGCGTGATGGCCTTTTTGATGGTGGCCGGCATCTATTCGATGCGCCGCATCATTCGCATCCGCGTATGACATCCGCGCCCGTGGGGCGCGGTCGATGACAGCAAGGAGGATCCATCGTGCAATCGCCCAACTCCATGAACATACTGCTTTTTATCGGCCTCTTTGCTTTCGTGTCCGCGGGCGTGCTAGGCGCCATGCTGATCATGTCGCCGCGCGACATGAAAAAGCGCATCGAGCAGGCTGGGGGCCTCGCGCCGTCGGGCCTGTCGGCTCCCGGGGAGACGACCACCGGTGTCTGGCTGCAGAAGATCGCCGATATCTCTCAGCCGATCGCCAAGCTCTCGACTCCCAAGGAAGGGTGGGAAAATTCCGCCCTGCGCGTGCTCCTGATGAATGCAGGCTGGCGCTCGCCCAATGCCTCGGCCATTTATTTCGCGGCGAAAACAGCGCTTGCGCTACTGCTGCCGCTGGCCGCGCTGCCGTGGCTCGCCCGCACGTCGCTCGCGGCTACGCCGATGGAAATGGCAGGCGTGCTCGTGGTACTGGGCGCCTGCGGCAACTATTTGCCGAATACGATTCTCAGGCGGCGCGTGAAATCGCGCAAGCGCACGATCTTCGAGGACTTTCCCGATGCGCTCGATCTGCTGACAGTCTGCATCGAAGCCGGTCTCAGTCTCGATGCGGGGCTCATGAAGGTCTGCGAGGAAATCAAGTTACGCAGTGTCGTCGTCGCGAGCGAACTCGAACTGATGCTGCTCGAAATGCGCTCCGGATTCACGCGCGAAAAGGCGTTGCGTAATCTGGCACTGCGCACCGGCGTCGACGATATCGATTCATTCGCGACGATGCTGATCCAGGCCGAACGTTTCGGCACGAGCATCGCGGATTCGCTGCGCGTACTCTCGGACACGCTGCGCACGCGCAGGCGCATGCGCGCCGAAGAGCAAGCTGCCAAAATCGCACTGAAGCTCCTGCTCCCGCTCGCGTTCTGCATCTTCCCGGCGTTGCTGACTGTATTGCTGGGACCCGCGTTCATTCACGTCTATCGGGTTCTCCTGCCGACCATGACGGGCTCGGGCGGTTGAACTGAAAGCACGAACGGCAACCCTGAAACCGCAAGCGCTGACGTGGATCTGCCAAAGCGCCCCCCTCAAAACGACTTGGCCCTTCGCCGCACGACATGGTAAACAAACATTCAACCCATGCGTGCATCGAAGGAGCCAGCCGTGATCCGTAAAACCCTCAATGCCTCCCGCTTGCGGGACGAGGTGTCCCGTCGCATCCACCGCATCCACGAACTCGTAGAGGACGGCGTCAAGATAAGCGTGCCCCGGCCGCAGAAACAAGAGCCTGATGCTTCAGGCTGCAATTGGACGATGAAGCATTTCGGCAATGCGGTGGGTTACGAACGGTTCGTCGCCGAGGTGCTGAAAGCAGTCCGCGCCGAATACAACCTCTCCGACGATAGCGAGGCGAAAGACGTCCGCGATCCTTTCGGCGGTTAGCCCCGCGCCGGCCGGCGATCTAACGGCCGCCTGCCCGACCGGACTCCGCTTGCAGGTTGCGCGTTCTCGAAGCATCGGCTTCGCCGGGGATGATTGCGGCCGCGTCGCGCGCGTCGCGCACCTGGCGCGGCTGTTCGCCGATATCGGGAGCCGGTGTCCGCATGAACGCCTGCACAAGCAGCTTCGCCGCGGCGCGGATCTGCCCGAGGCGGTGCCGATACGAAAGCGCACGCCATAAGCGGGCCGGATCGAATTCGGCATAGCGCGCCTCGCGTTCGATGAGCGCCTTACTGCCGGGCAGGTGCAGGAATTCGCACCGGCTGAACCAATTGAGATTACGGTGTGTATTGCCCGGCCAATGGCGGCCCACCGCCTGATAGGCTCCGACTTCCACGACCGATTGCCCCTGCTCCACGAGCAGGCAAAGCGCCGCCGAAATGAACGCTTCGTCGCCGTGATGATTGAGGTGGCCGATTTCGTCGATATAACGGCGGAAACAAGGCCTCGCCTGATCGACGAGGCGCTGGAGGAATGTCGCGGTACACAGTAAAAACTCGCCGCCGTACCAGCGCGGATTGACCAGGGACCGCCCCGCCGCAATTTCCAGATCGGCAATGACGCGTGGACTGCCGTACGCCGGAAACACCTGATCCGAAATATCGAAGACCCCCGCGCCGAGCGTCGCCGCACGGTCGACGATCCCGCGCCCGAGCGGGCGCAACGCCACCATGTCGGTATCGAGCAATAAAAACAGCGCGTCGCGCGGCATGCGCTTCGCCACTTGCGCCATCAAATCGAGTTTGAAATGCGCCGCATAAAACGGCGTGGTCTTGGGCAGAGCCGTATGTGTCGTCTCGAGCTCGTGCACGACTGGCCGAGCGTTCTCGGGCACCGCGGCAAGAACGCTGTGAACCGTATCGACGGCGTTCGTATAGATATTGAGCCGGGGCATGCCAGCGCGCAGCAGCGACCTGTTCAGGCACACGGCCTGCCGCACATACGAAGTGGGATCCTTGCCCCGCCAGTTCGGGCTCGCGGCTGCCCCGCCGTCGAGATAGACGAGCGAGCACGGCATGATCTGCCGGGATGCTGTGCGCTGCAAATCCGCCAAGCGCCAAGGATCAGAGATGTGTCGTCTCGTCATTTGCGGTATCCGCCGCCCTGAATCACGACCGCCGACGCAATCCCCGTGCCCGCCAGCGGCGGTACATGTGCGTCGAGCGGCGCGGCCCCGTCCCGGATTCGTCGATCCGGCTCCGGTGGCAATGCGGGCTCTCTTTGGTTGGTCTCACGATTATCCTCACTATTACCTTGCCGTTTTCGCCATGTTGGCGTCAGCGTGCGCCCATCGATGTGAGCCATCGAACGCTTTCACGCCAATATCCGCGTTTCATCGTTCGAATCGCGGCCTCGGGGCGATTTGCGCCACAATGGCGAGACCGGCACAATGCCTTTTGTCCCTTTTCCGCCATGCCGCTCTCCGCGTTCATACCGTTTGCGCCTGGCACGCTTTGGCGTTCCATCGTGCGCCGATCGAAACATGCCATCGAGTCGGGCGCGTTGCATTCGATCGATACCGTCGCGACGACCGTCGAAGCTCGCGGCGTGCGCTTCGTGATACGGCAAGTGTCGAGCCTCGCGCGTAAGGCGAGCGAACGCCGTCGCCAAGGCAAGCAAGACGAGCGAGGCGAACGTGAGACCCCTTCGGCCGATCCGTTCCTCCCCTACGATCCGGATCTATTTGTGGCCGATGTGTCGGCAACCCATGTCGCGCTGCTGAACAAATTCAATATCGTCGAGCACCACCTCGTGATTCCCACGCGTGCCTTCGAGGAGCAGGAGAACCTGCTCGGCTTGGCCGATTTCGAAGCGTGGTGTGCCTGCCTCGCCGAATTCGACGGCCTCGGCTTCTATAACGGCGGGGACGCAGCCGGAGCAAGTCAGCGGCACAAGCATATGCAGATCCTGCCGTTGCCGCTCGGCCTGGACGGCACGGGCGTCCCGATCGAAACGCTTTTTCCCGATGCGCAGCAGGGCGAGCAGGCCAGTACGCTGCCGCAGTTACCCTTCGAGCATGCATTCACCTGGCTCGCGCCCTCGGCGCCCGAGCGTGCCGCACGTGCGGCATTCGAGCGCTACGAGGCACTGCTGGACGCGCTCGACCTCGGTGTCGAGCGCCACGACGCTTCGGCTTGTCCGCCACAGCGCGCGCCCTACAGCCTGCTGTTCACCCCCCGCTGGATGCTGCTCGTGCCGCGGACGACCGAATGCGTCGAAGGCATTTCGATCAATGCGCTGGGCTTTGCCGGCTCGCTCGTGGTACGCGATGCCGCACAAATGGAGACGATCCGGCAGCTCGGCCCGTTCGAGGTGCTGCGCCGCGTCGCGCGCGAACCTCGGTCCGGTGTGTCGTCGGAATGAACGTACGCGTCGATTCTCCGGACTGCTCGACGATGTCGAAAACCTGTCTTTTCCGCGGCGCGGCTCGCATGGCGATCGCGTCGCTGTGTATCGCGCTCGCGGCATGTGCGTCCCTATCGCCGAGCTCGCGCCAGGCGCTCTATCGAGATCCCATTGCGCTGTTCCCGCTCGCGGCCTACGACCAAAATGTCGACCGCTGGATCGACCCGTCGAGCCCCAAGTACGATCAGCCGTTTCTGAGCCCGCCCGAGCAGCGCGCCCATCTCGACGCGTTCTACGCGCGCTACTTCGGCACGCAGGCGAATGATCCTTCGCCCTGGAACGGCGCGTTCATCGCGGCGCGGCTCTACGGTCAGGGGGGAACGGATATCGCCGATCTCCAGCGCAGACACATCGCTCGTTACGACAACACGGGCAAGAGCGAACGGCGCATCGGCTATGGACAGAACTATCGGCCGCATACCGTCGCGTGGATCGATTCCATCGAAACGAACATGGATATCACACAGTTCACACGAGCCCCTCGCTACACGGAAGCGGCGCGCGCGATCGCCACCGACAATCTATTCGTGCGCGAACTCCCGACGACCGACCCGTCGTACTACTCGCACCAACTCGCCGGCGAGGGCTATCCGTTCGATAACCTGCAGGTGACGGCCGTCAGGCCCGGCACGCCGCTCTATGTGATCGGCCGCAGCGCGGATCGCGCCTGGGCTTACGTGCAAACACCCGATGTGCAGGGATGGGTGCAGGCGCCGGGTGTCGCGAGCGTCGACGAAGCCTTCGTCTCGCGATGGCGTGCGACTGCGCGCGCGGCATGGGGTGCGGTCATCGCTGCATCGGTCCCGGTCAGCGACGACACCGGCGCGTTCCGCTTTTACGCTCCCGCCGGCACCGTGCTGCCGCTGGCGACGCCGAGCTTACCGAGTGCCGAGGCGACCCGAACCGGCGCCTATCCGGTATGGGTCCCCGTGCGCGACATCGACGGCCATGCCGTCATCCATCGCGCCACGCTGCGCGCTTCCGAGATCGCGCCGATGCCGCTCGCCGCGACGCCGAGACATTTGGCGCTGCTGATGAAAGCACTGATCGGGCGCCCGTACGGTTGGGGCAACATCGGGCTTTATAACGATTGTTCGTCGGAACTGCAGAGCATCTTTGCTGCGTTCGGCGTATGGTTGCCGCGTCACTCATCGACCCAGATGGGCGCGGGCCGCATGACCGATCTATCCGGCGCCAAGCCCGCCGAGCGCATCGCATACCTCGTCGAGCATGCCGCGCCGATGCGCACGCTCGTCTATATCGGCGGCCACGTCATGCTCTACCTGGGCAATACGGTTCGGGACGGCCAGACCGTCCCGCTCGTCTATCAGGACATCTGGGGCCTGCGGCCGGCCGATAACAGCCGGCGCGCCGTGATCGGCGGCTCGGTGATTTTTCCGCTTTTACTGAGCATTCCGGAAGATCCCCTTTTGCAATCGCTTGCCGCCACCCCGGTGTTCCAAATCAGCATTCTCGGCGAGCCGAGAGGCGCGACACCCGCCCCGGACGAGGACAACGCAGCGGGCTGACGGGCGCGCCCCCGTCCCTATTGCGGCAACGTCTCGCCGCGCGTCTCCGGTGCGAAGGGAATGATGAAAAGGCCGACGACGAACGCAATCGCCGTCAACGCGACGGGCACGCCCAGCGTATGTGTCTGCACGACGGCGGCGCCGAGCAGAAAATTCACCCCGGCGCCGACGAAACGGCCGAACGAAGTACAAAACGCGAACGCCGTTGCCCGGACGCGCGTTTCGAACTGCTCGGGCAACCACAGACTGAACAGCGCGAAGTTTCCGCCAAAAAAGCCCAGCGCAAAAAGCCATGCAATGAACGGCGCAAGGCCGTTCGGCAAGTAGAAGGCCCAGCCGAAGCTTCCGACGATCGAAACCGCCATGCCGGCAAAGTAGAAGGCGAGCGTCTTTTTGCGGCCGATGCGCTCGGCGAGCGGCGGCAACGCGAGGCAGCCGAGAATCGTGCCGATCGACAGCAGACCCGTTGCGAGCGATGCCGTCTTGATCGCATCGGCCTTGCCCATTCCGGCCTTCACGGCGAGCTGGATGACGGCCGACGGCTCATAAACGGCGCCGGCCCAGAGCCCGACGATGGCAATGGTCAGCAATGCGCACGCTACCCAGGTTCGGCGCCGATAGCCGGCGCCGAGAATCTCACGCAGCGGGTGCGAATGCACGACGCGCGCTTCGACCTTCTGCCACTTCTCCGGCTCTTTCACGCGCAGCAGGATCAGGATGGCGACGACGACGGGGACGGCGCCCGTCAAAAACATCGCGCGCCAGCCGAAATGCACGCCAACGGTGTAGTTGAGTGCGGCCGCGAGGAAAAAGCCCGCGTAGTATCCGGTCTGCAGGTAGCCCGCGCCCATCTTGCGGCGGTCCTCCGGCCATGCTTCGGCGACGTACGTGCCCGCAAGCGCCCATTCGCCGCCGATCCCGACCCCCGCCAGGAATCGAAAGAAGCCCAGTTGCCAGACATCGTGGGCGGTGGCGGAAAGACCCGTGAAAATAGCGAACGTGAAGATCGTCCCGGCCAGCACCTTGGTACGCCCGAAGCGGTCGGCGAGCGGCCCCCAGATGAAGGACAACCCCCAGCCCACGAGGAACAGAGCAAAAAGAATCGAGCCCGCGAGCCCGATGTTGGCCGGCGTTGCCGCGTAGCCGGAACGAGGCAGCAATTCCGTCAGCGCGGGCGTCAGCACCAACGCATAGATGAACGAATCCATCCCGTCCAGCGTCCATCCGGCCCACGCGCCCCAGAAGCCCGCAATCTGCGAACGATTGAGCGGCGTGCGACGTCGCGCGGCGCGCGCGCTATCGGTTATCGAATTCATCAGACTCCTCCTAAGGTACCGTTCGACGGTTCAGCCCCGCGGAACTCCCGTGCATGCCGCAAGGGTTTGTCCCATTTCTATATCGAATATTTTGTATATAATATCGACCATGATGAACGAAGCAACGGATCGTTTACCCTTGGGCACCGGCGACGCGCTGCCGCGGGGCACCCTGTCGATCGCGCCACGCACGAGCGCGGCGAAAATGGTGGCCGACGCGTTGCGCGCGGCCATCGTCGACGGCACGCTCGCACCCGGTGCGCCGCTCCGGCAAGACGCGCTCGCGCGTCATTTCTCCGTCAGCGCGATTCCGGTTCGCGAGGCGCTGCGCCAGCTCGAAACCGAGGGCTGGGCAAAAGTCGAAATGAACAAGGGCGCGACGGTGGCTCCGTTGAGCGCGGACGAAGCACGCGAGATCTACGAGATCCGGGCCTCGCTGGAAAGCCTCGCCATCGCATGCGCGATTCCGGCGCACACCGACGCGACACTGCACGACGCTCAAGCGCTGTGCGAGGCGGCACGCCTGGAGCCCGATCCGGCGCTCTACGTCGCGCGCAACGAAGCGTTTCATATGAGCCTCTATGCGCCGTCACGGCGCCCGCAGCTCATCGAACTGATCACCACGCTGCATCGCCGCGGCGAGCGCTACCTGCGCGTGAAGTTCGGCCTGCCCGACCACAAAGGCGTGTCCGATCGCGAGCATGCGGCGTTGATGCGGGCGATTCGCAAGCGCGACATCCCTACGGCGCAGAAATTGCTGAGCGCGCATTTGCTCGGTACCGGAGAATTGCTCTACCGCCTCCTGAGCGAAAGCGGGAACGAGAACATGAATGCATCCGGCGTCGCCGCAACGAATGCCGACGCGGCACGTAAGCGCCGCGCGGCAGCGCCAAAATTGCTGAAAGACTGATCGCCGTGCGCTCCCTCACCGAGCCACCCATTTCGAGCCAACCCGAGCCGCCTTGCCGATGAATTCCGTTGCCGACACCACCGCCAAACGCTCATGGACCACCTTGCGGGACGAAAAAGCGCGGCGTATGGCCGTCGTCTCGCCGTGGCTCGCCGACGGGGTGCTACCTCGCGAGCGCATCGTCGATGCACTCGAAGCGCTGATTCGCCCCGGCGACCGCGTGGCCCTCGAAGGGGACAACCAGAAGCAGGCGGACTTTCTCTCGCGCTCGTTCGCGCAAGTGGATCCGGCGACGGTCAGCGGGGTGCATCTGCTCATTTCGAGCATCAGCCGCCCCGAGCATCTGACGCTGTTCGAGCGCGGCATCGCGCACAAGGTCGACTTCTCGTTCGCAGGGCCGCAGAGCCTGCGCGTCGCGCAACTGCTCGAAGACGGTCAACTCGAAATCGGCGCCATCAATACTTATGTCGAGCTATACGCGCGCATGTTCGTCGATTTGACGCCGCATGTAGCCCTGCTGTGCGCCGAAAAGGCCGACCGTCACGGCAACCTCTATACGGGACCGAATACCGAGGACACGCCGACGATCGCCGAAGCGGCCGCATTCCGGCACGGCATCGTGATCGTTCAGGTCAACGAAATAGTCGACGTCTTGCCGCGCGTCGACATTCCCGGATCGTGGGTCGATGTGGTAGTCGTCGCGGACCGGCCGTTTGCCGTCGAACCGCTTTTCACGCGCGATCCGCGTCATATCGGCGATCTGCAGGTGCTCACCGCGATGATGACGATACGCGGCATCTACGAAGCCTACGGCGTCACCTCGCTGAATCATGGCATCGGGTTCGACACGGCCGCGATCGAATTGATCTTGCCGACCTATGGCGCCGAGCTGGGCCTGAAGGGCAAGATCTGCCGCAACTGGACGCTGAACCCGCATCCCACGTTGATACCGGCGATCGAATCGGGCTGGGTCGAGAGCGTTCATTGCTTCGGCAGCGAAGTCGGCATGGAAGCCTATATCGCCGCGCGGCCCGACGTATTCTTCACCGGCAGCGACGGCAGCTTGCGCTCGAACCGCGTGCTGTGCCAACTGGCGGGGCAATACGGCGTCGATCTTTTCATCGGCTCGACGCTGCAGATCGACGCCGATGCCAATTCGTCGACGGTCACGCGCGGGCGGCTGGCAGGGTTCGGCGGCGCGCCGAACATGGGCCACGATCCGCGCGGGCGCCGTCATGCGACTGAACCGTGGCTCAAGCTCCTGACGGCGCCAGCGCCAGCCCCGGGCGCCGAACGCGCGGCGATCGCGCGTGGCCACAAGCTCGTCGTCCAGCTGGCCGAGACGTACAAAAAAGGCGGGGAGCCGACTTTCGTCGACGAACTCGACGCGGTGGCCGTGGGCGCCAAGAGCGGCATGGCGATCGCGCCCGTCATGATTTACGGCGACGACGTCAGCCACGTGGTCACGGAGGAAGGCATCGCCTATCTGCACAAGGCCCAAGGTATCGAGGAGCGGCGCGCCGCGCTCGCGGCCGTAGCCGGCGTGACGCCGATCGGCCTGCGCGCGAAGCCGGAGCGCACGGCCGAGTTGCGGCGGCGCGGCATCGTCGCCTATCCGGAAGACCTCGGCATCCGCCGCGCGCAAGCGAAACGCTCGCTGCTCGCGGCACGCAGCATCGACGATCTCGTGGCATGGTCGGGCGGTCTGTACGCGCCCCCTGCCCGTTTCAGGAGCTGGTAACCCGTGTCCCTCGCCCCGATGCGCGTCCCGGCGCACACCGCCCGCGAGCTTCGCGACAGCGCGTCCGCTCCGGCGTCGCTGCTCGCCGCGTTGGCGGTGCAGGCGCTGATCGAGGAAGCGCAGTTGACGCCGAAACCCGCGCTCGTCGACCGGCGCGGCAGCGGCGCTCATCGCGATCTCGATCTCGCGCGCATGTTGCGCTCGGCGCACGCGCTCGAACCCACGTTCGCCGCACTGGCGCGCGCGACCCGAGGGCAGCGGCCGTCGGCCACGCTGCGCAGCGAGCTCGCCGCACTCGGCCGCGCGGGCGAAATAGCGATGATGGCGGCCACCAACGGCAGCAATGCACATCGCGGTGCAATCTGGATCATCGGCCTGCTCGTTGCGGGCGCAACGATCGCGCACGACACCGAACGCGCCTGGCAGCCTCGCAGCATCTGCGCGTACGGTGCGCGAATCGCCTGCTTCCCCGATTACGCGGCGCCGCTGCTGCCGGCCGACAGCAACGGTGCACGCGTTCGCCAACGGTATGGCGTGGGCGGCGCGCGCCGCGAGGCACAAGACGGCTTTCCGCACGTCATCGAGCATGGACTGCCCGCGCTCGAGGCGGCTCGGCGACGCGGTCACGGCGAAAACGCCGCGCGCATCGACGCCCTGCTCGCCATCATGGTCTCGCTCGACGACACCTGTCTGCTGCATCGCGCAGGCCCGCCGGCACTCGAGGCCGCCCAACGCGGCGCACGCGAAGTGCTCGCCTGCGGCGGCAGCGCGAGCCTTGCCGGCCGGGCGGCGCTTTACCGGCTGGACCGCTGCCTCGTTGCGATGAACGCATCGCCGGGCGGTGCGGCCGATCTTCTTGCAGCCACCCTCTTCATCGACAAGCTGGTGCGGTACGGCACCGGCAGGAGCCCAGACGAATGGAGCATTTAACGTTCGAGTATCCCGCGCAACATGTCGTGACATCGCGCGCGCATGTTGGCGTGGTCGGTTCGGGCGATCTCGAAGTGCTGTTGTGGCCGAACGACGCAATGCGCACGCAGGTCGCCGTTCAAACGAGCGTCGACGGTTACGGCCATATCTGGAAGAGCGTGCTCGATCGCTTCTTCTCGCGCTTCGACGGCGCCGTGCGCGTCGAAATCAACGATTTCGGCGCGACGCCGGGTGTCGTTTCGCTACGCCTGGCCGAAGCGGTAGAGGCCGTGCAAGCCGCGCGGGACGCTGGCGGCGCGGCTGACCCGGGAGCCCCGCGATGACCGATCAAGCAATCACGGCCGCGCCCTTCGTCGCGCGCGAGAGCTTCATCGAACTGGGTGCGCGCGAACGCGCTCGTGCCTTGCTCGATCCGGGCACGTTCCGCGAACTCCTGGGACCGTTCGATCGGCTCACTTCCCCCTGGCTGCCGTTGCAAGGCATCGTCTGCCAGGCCGATGACGGCGTCGTCATCGCGCGCGGCACCATCGACGGCGCACCGGCCGTCGTGGCGGCGATCGAATCGGCGTTTCAGGGCGGCAGCATCGGGGAGGTGGCGGGCAGCAAGATCGCCGGGGCCCTCGAGCTGGCGCTGCGCGATTGCGAAAACGGGCGGCCCGTGCGCCCCGTCATCGTCTTCGAAACCGGCGGCGTGCGTCTGCAAGAAGCCAACCTCGGCTTGGCCGTCATCGCGGAGATCCAGTCGGCCATCGTCTCGTTGCGCCGCCACGTCCCTGTCGTCGGCGTGATCGCCGGCATGGTGGGGTGCTTCGGCGGCATGTCGCTCGCCGCCGCGCTCTGCACGCGGCTCGTCATGACGCGGCAGGGGCGCCTCGGCATGAATGGCCCGGAGGTCATCGAACAGGAAGCGGGCATCGACGAACTCGATGCCACCGATCGTCTGCGCATTTGGCAATTGATCGGCGGTGCCCAACGGGTCGCTTCGGGTTTTGCGGACATGCTCGTCGAGGACGACGCCAGCGCGATCGCAACGGCGGTGCACGTCGCCTTTTCGCAAGGCGTGGCGAGTCCGCACCGCAGCGAGGCGGTCCAGCGCTATCTGGACAGTCTCGCGCGCATCGATCCGGCGACGGTCGCACCCGAGGCGATGCGCGCCGTGTTCCGCCCCTGCGCCCAGCAAGACGCATGCGATGACCCGGCTTGCGGGCAGCACGCCGCGCCGCAAGCGAATCGTGAGGAGTCCCAATGAACGAAGCCCCCCTGACCCGCGGCGAGCGCTGGATGCGGGCACTTGCGGGCGAGCCGGCGACACCGGCCCCCGTCTGGTGTGCCGATGCACCGCTTGGCGGCACGCGCACGCGCTTCATCGCCGTCGTGCCTGACGAACGGAACCGCTTCGTGCGCGCGCGCGAGAACGTGGTCGGACTGGAGCAGGGATGGCTGCTCGCACGCGCAGTGCGGCAGGCCATCGACGAGGATGCCGCGAGCGCACGGCGGCGTCCGATCGTCGCCATCGTCGACGTCAAGAGCCAAGCCTACGGCTATCGCGAGGAAATGCTCGGCATTCATCTCGCTTGCGCAGCAGCCGTCGATGCCTATGCCAGCGCGCGGCTCGCAGGGCATCGTGTCGTCGCGCTGATCGTGGGCCCGGCGATGTCGGGCGCGTTCCTCGCGCACGGGTATCAAGCGAACCGGATTCTGGCGCTCGACGCGCCCGGCACGATGGTCCACGCAATGGGCAAGGATGCGGCCGCGCGCGTCACGCGCCGCTCGGTCGAAGCGCTCGACGCGCTCGGCGAGACCGTCACGCCGATGTCGTACTCGTTATCGGCCTTCGCCAAACTCGGCCTGCTCGATCGTCTCATCACGGATGTCGATGCGGATGCGCCCACCGCCGAGCAGATCGAACGCGTGCGCGACGCGCTCGTGGAAGCCATCGCCGGCATAGACGGCAGCGAGCGCGACCTGTCCCGCCGGCTCGACAACGAAGCGGCCCGATCGACGCGCGCGGCTTCCATCGAGGTACGACGGCGGCTCGCAGCGCAATGGGACGCGGCCTGAGCGCGGGAGCGGCATTCACGATGGCACGCCCTCACGACCTGCTGAAGCTGAATCGCTCACCGCTGACGAGCGACGCGCCCGCTTGGGCACACGCGGCGCTGAGCCGCATACCTTTTGCCGTGGTGCGCCGGGCGGTCTACGCGGACGCCGCGATTCCCATCGGCATCCGCGGCGAGGTGCGCACGCAACGCTATGCGGCTTACGCGAAGCGTGAGGACATCGCAGCAATCGTCGGCCCGGAGCAGTTATTGGCCGCCGCCCCGTCCGCCGACCGCCGCGGCCTCGGCGCGTTTGTCGCACTCGCCGGGCTGCGCGCAGTGCGCCGCCTCGCGCGCTATCAGTGGGGGCCGACGGGCAGCGCCGGTTTCGAGCTCGCCACGCGCCTACCGACCGTCAGCGCATCGAGCGACCTCGATTTACTCGTGCGCGCACCGGACGAAATGGCGCCGGGCGAGGCGGCCGCCCTCCTCGCGGACATCCAGGCCGCAGGGGCCATGGCCGGCGCACTCATCGACGTTCAACTCGAAACGCCGGCGGGCGCGATCGCGCTTTCGGAGTGGGCCGCGGCCAAGCCGCGCACGATGCTCAGGACTCCGAACGGCCCGTGCCTGGTCGACAATCCCTGGTCGGCACAGCCGGTCGACCCCTCGCCCGTGCGAGGCGCATGATGCTCGCCTGTCTTTTTCCGGGCCAGGGCGCGCAAAGCCCGGGCTTCCTCCACCGGCTGCCTGAACATCGGGTCATCCGGGAGACCGTCGATCAGGCATCGGCGGCGCTTTCGATCGATGTCCTCTCGCTCGATACGTCAGATGCGCTGCGCTCGAGCGTGGCGGTGCAGATCGGCCTCGTCGTGGCCGGTGTGGCATCGGCGCGCCGTCTCGCCGATGAGGGGTTCGACATCGCAATGTGCGCCGGCTTGTCCGTCGGCGCCTACGCAGCGGCGGTGACCTGCGGCGCGCTCGGGTTCGAAGACGCGCTCGCGCTCGTGAAGCGGCGCGCCGAACTGATGGAAGCCGCCTACCCGAGCGGCTACGGCCTTGCCGCCATCGATGGGCTGACCGAGCACGAGGTCGAGGCACTGGCCGATCAGATGGCACGAGAGCATGCAGTGCGCGTCTACGTCGGCAACGTCAACGCGCCCCGGCAGATCGTCGTCGCGGGCTCGGATGAAGCACTCGAAGCATTCAATGCGCGTGCGCTCGAAGCGGGCGCGCATCGTGCCAGGCGACTTGCGGTCAGCGTCCCGTCGCATTGCGAGCTGCTTGCGGCTCAATCGGACGAATTGTCGTCGTATGCGGCCCAGATTCCGTTTCAAGTACCTCGCGCGCTCTACATCGGCAATCGTCGGGCGCGGCCGCTGCGTGCCCCGGACGCGATCCGCGAAGATCTGGCTACCAACATGCGCTATACCGTGCGCTGGTTCGACGCCCTGACATCGATCGTCGAACTGGGGGCATCGGTGCTCGTGGAAGCGCCCCCGGGCCAAGTGTTGACATCCATCGCACAGATCGCTTTTCCGGAGGTCCCCGCGCTTTCGGCGTGCGCGATGCCCGACGAGCGGCTCATTCCGGTGTTGCGCAAACGCATCACCTAAGAAACCAGATAGACGCATCGGCGATGCGCATTCTCGAGTGTGCGAAAATGCGCGGCCCTACGCGTTTGGATCGAACGGACCGCTTGACGCAAAAGCGCATATATCCATATCGTAGGGTCAATCTGATCGAATCTCAGCGAAGTCCGAGAATGCACCCGAATGGTGGAGACAAATGGCGGTAAAACGATGCGCGCGCGAATCAGACGAATAAGAAGCGTCTTCTCGCGCTGGGGCGGGCCGAGCGGGGTTGTACTCGGCGCAATCGTCATCGCCGCGATCATGGTTGCACTGTCCGTGGTCTCGCTCTATCAGGGGCGGGTCAGCGCATTCGAGCGCGCCGAAGACATTTCCAAAAGCCTCGCATTGATTGCCGAGCGGGACATTACTCGCAATTTCGAGATTTACGCGCTCTCGCTGCAAGCCGTCGTCGACGGTGTAAGCAGTCCGGTGACGATGGCATTGCCGCCGAAGGTGCGCCAGGACGTGCTTTTCGATCGCGCGACGACGGCCCAGTACCTGGGCTCGGTGCTGGTGCTCGACGAGAAAGGTAATATCGTCCTCGATGCGGCCGGTCCCGTGCCCCGGCATGGCAACTTTTACCACCGCGAGTATTTCCAGATCCACCGGGATCGCCCGGATGTCGGTCTTTACATCAGCGACCCGTTCCAGTCCCAGTTGCGAGCCGGCTCGCCGAGCATTGCGCTGAGCCGCAGGATCTCGCGCCCCGATGGCTCATTCGCCGGCATCGCGCTCATGGCGATCAATCTCGAATACTTTCACGACCTGTTCGCCGGGCTGGCTCTGGGGCCGCACGGCTCTATGTCGCTGATCGGCGAAGACGGCGTCATGGTGATGCGCCAACCGTTCGATCCGAAGATCATCGGTCGCAATATCCGGTCTGCCAGCACGTTTCGCCGCTTCATGTCGGCGCCCGAGGGCACCTTCACGGACACCGCTTCGATCGACGGCGTGCGCCGGCTCTACTACTTCAAGCACCTGAAAGGATTGCCGCTCATCATCATGACCGCCCAGGGCGAAGACGATATCTACGCGAGCTGGCAGCATCGGGCGCTGCCGGTCCTCGGACTGATGGTGGTACTCGCGCTCGCGTTCGTCGCACTCGCCATCATGCTGAGCGTACAGCTGCGGCGGCGCCTGCTCGCCGAATCCGAATTGCAGCTGCTCGCCCGCGTGGACGGCCTGACCGGGTTGAACAACCGCCTCATGCTCGGCGAAATCCTCGAGCACGAATGGCGTGAAACGCGCCGCGCACGGCGCGCCCTTTCGCTGCTCTTCGTCGATATCGATCACTTCAAAGCCTACAACGATACCTACGGGCATCAGGCCGGCGACAATGCGCTGCTCGAGGTCGCGCGCTGCATCAGCGCGAACATCCGTTTGCCGAACGACAGTGCGGCACGCTACGGCGGCGAGGAGTTCCTGATCGTGCTGCCCGACACGCCGGCGAACGAGGCGGCTCAAATCGCCGAGCGGATTCGCAACGCAATTGCGAACCTCGACATCGTCCATGCGAGTAGCGAGTTCGGCCGCGTGACGGCGAGCATCGGTTTTGCGACCTGGGACCCGGAGCGGGATGTCGACGAGCAAACCGATGCGGCCAAAGTGATCAAGGCGGCCGACGAGGCGCTCTATCACGCGAAGGCCGCAGGCCGCAACAAGGTGCTGCCGGGCGAGGCCGCCACGGCGAACTGAGAGGCGCGCAGCCGCAGCGTTTTTGTTTTCGGGAAGCGGCCAGCGCGGCTTCCCGAACCGCTGCATGCCGGCGTGCTATGCGATCTCGAACTCGATTTTCCCGAACCCTTCAATCGTGCCGTGCACGCGAGCGGGCTCTTTCGCCATATAAAGCGGCGTGTACGAGCCCGTTGTCAGCACGGTACGCGCGGGAATCGAATGACCGTTTCGCAGCGTCTGCGCGACGAGCCATGCAACTAGGCGGCGCGGATCGCCCGCGGGATGCTTCGCGCGGCCGCTGAAAATCTCGTGCTCCCCGCAGCGAAACGAGACCTGCGGCGAAGCGAAATCGAAATTCTTGTCGTAGGGCCGCGAGTCCCCGATCACGAGCGCACCGTTGTTCTGCAAATCCGCCAATTGCAGCAGCGGATCGATCCTGGGCCACCCTTCATAGCGGCTATCGACCACCTCGACGACCACCGACATCGTATCGATCGCGTCCAGCGTGTCTTCGGCCCGCTCGGCGAACGTCCGGTCGATATCCTCGGCAAAGCTGAACGCGATCTCGAGTTCGAGCCCGAGCCGCGTGTAGTCGGCCAGGCGCACGCCCTTCGCCGCGCCGAAAACGCGGCGCGCCGGCAATGGCGCATAGGACGGCTCGGCGGTGGGCGAGGCGGCTCCGATCTTGTAACCGGCGCATCCGCCCAACTCGGCGAGCACCGATTGCTGGACGACGTAGGCTTCCTCGGCATCCGCGGGCGTCAACGCAGCGATCGATCCCGCATCGATCAACCGATGCGTGCGGTGCGCCTCGATCAGTTGAGCGGCAAGCGTTTGTGTCGGGGTCATGATTCGCGTCTCCTCAATTCGAATGGCCTGCGATGGCATCGGACCAGCGTCTCGTCAGCGCGCTCGCAAACAACGGGCCACCCGCCCCGAACTGCGTCGGAGGATCAGAACTTATGGCGAAGGCCGACACGGCCGACCACCTGCCGGGAGCTGCCCGACAAGTCGGCCGCACCCGGCACGTAGGCATTATCGAGGCTCGAGCCGGTCGCGTCGCCTCCGACTTTTTGGAACGCGCCCTGGATGTAGACATCGGTCCGGCTGGAAAGGTTGTAATCGGCCATCAAACCGAACGAATGAATCTTCGGCCTTGCGCTGCCGAGCGCGGTGTTGTACGTCTCCAGCGTGTAAACGTATTGCGCGCCGACATAGAGCGTGGGCGTGAGCTGATACTTGCCGTTGATCTCGAAGTTCTGGAACCGGATCGAGGTCACGGCCGCACCGGCCAGCGGCCCGGTGACCGGCGCCAGCGTCTCGCCCGTCGTCATCTGATTGAGATAGCCATTGGCAGTCGGATCGCGCACGTCCGCATTCGTGTAGGCGAAGCCCGCGGTCGCCGGGCCAAACGTATAGTTGACGCCCGCGCCGAAAATACGCAGCCGGCTTGCTACGAAATTGGTATCGCCGCCATTGCCGATCGCGCCCGTTGCATTAGCGGACGGATTGTTCGCCTGCAAATAAGCCGCGGCAAAGAGCAATCCGGCATTCGCGTATTGCCCGCCAATGCTGTATTGGCGATTATTGGCGAAGTTCGTACTATTGCTGAAGCTATAAGTACCGCCGAATTGCGCGCCCGCGAAATCAGGGCTCAAATACTTGACGGTATTGTTGACGCGGAAGGTGTTGTCGGTGTTGTCGTTATCGAAAGGATGCGAGAACAGCAGACCGCCCCAACTGCCGTTGGCCGTCGTCGGCGCGAGGAAGTCCACCACCGAGTCGTATTGGCGGCCTACCGTCAGCGTGCCGTATGAATCGCTGGCCAGCCCCACGTAAGCCTGCCGGCCGAACATCAGGCCGCCCTGGCCCAGACGTCCATTGCTCAGATTGAAACCGTTTTCGAGCTGAAACACCGCTTTGAGACCGTTACCCAGCGACTCGGTGCCCTTGAGCCCCCATCGGCTGCCCTGCACAAACCCGCTTTGCAACTCGTAGTCGTGATGACCGAGCACGTTGTTCGTGAAGTCGAAGCCTTCGTCGATCAGACCGTAGAGCGTCACGCTGTTCTGCGCGAACGCAGGCCCGGCGAATGCCGTGAGCACCGCCAGCGCCACGATATGCTTTTTCATGAAGCCTCCCAACCGTCCGCTTGGGTCATTTTTGTTGCGTTTTTGTTGTTTGGCCGGCATGACGCCGTCAGTCACTCATGGAGCGATGGTGGCATGACTGATCCGTTGCGTCTATCGGGAGACGAACCCCGCGCGCGCAGTCGTTGCCCAATCGCCACTCGCCCCTCAAACGACCGTTTGACACGACGCTGGACCCGCGGTAAACGCGGGCCTCAATCCCGATCGCAAAAAATGGCGGTGATGAACGGCGCGACGTGGTGCACGATCGCATTGCTGTGCGCCGCGTCGACCGAGGCCTTGACCTTGGGCGTCAAGCCCCATACCACGGCGCCGTACGCGGAACGCGAAAGACGCGTGCCGCTGCCCTTGCGAAAAATCGGATCGCCCTCCTCGTAGCCGACTATCGCGAACACCGGGTAGCCGAACGCGCGCAAGTCCACCCCTTTGACGAGGTTGAAAGCGTTGATGGAATTCGATTCCACGCGCGTCGGCTCGCCATCGATCTGTCCGGCGTCGATCAGGCTGTGGATAAACGTATGGGCGGACACATTGCAATGGAGCGCGTCGTCGAGCGGCGCGCATGCGCCCGCCTGGGGCAGCGCTGCGGCAATAGCGACGGCGGTGGCAGTGACGAGGTACTTGTTCATGCAAGTGGATGGAGTCGATCGAACCGTCCGGCGCAACGCGCGATGAGGCGGATTGCGCAGATGGACAACGAGCGATCCGCCGTTCCCGGCAACGCGACGCAGCCGACATTGACGCACTCGAAGGCGCCTGAAGGCACGCACTTTACCGTTTTTATCGATCTCTCGCTGCAACAGTCCGTAATGGCGCGATGCAAGGATGAACGCACTAAAAGTGAAAACCGTATATATTTGCACGGATGGATAATTGCGCCGATACGAACGCTCAAGCCGCCCCGCAAGTCCCGCCGCCGCGTACCTGGGACGCTCGACTCGCACGCTGGCTCGTCACGCCGCTCAAGGACACGCGCATCGTGCCCAACCACCTCACGACGCTGCGGCTCGTCACAGGCCTGGCCGGGGCGGCCGGTCTCGCCATGGGCGATTTTGCGTGGACCAATGCGGGCGCGTTGCTGATCGTGCTGTCCAATTTCATCGATCACACCGACGGCGAGCTCGCGCGCATCAGCGGCAAGTCGAGCCGGTTCGGGCATCTCTACGATCTCGCGAGCGATGCGCTCGTCACCGTCGCGCTGTTCGTGTCGATGGGCGTCGGGATCGCGAAACCGGGCGAATCGGCATTCGCGTTGCCCATTGCGCTGGGGGCGATCGCGGGCGTTGCCGTCGCGCTGATTTTCTATCTGCGCATGCGCATCGAATCGATCGCGGGCAAGGCGGGGACGCGCCAGGCATTCGCCGGCGGCTTCGAGACCGAAGACGTGCTGTACCTGCTGCCGCTCGTCACGCTCGCGCATGGGATCGAACCGTTCATCGATGCCGCCGCGATCGGCGCGCCGCTCTTCGCCGTCTGGGTCACGTTCGATTATTGGCGAGTCGTGCGGCGGGGGCGCCCTGCGCGGCAAGCGGCCGAGCTGCGGATGTCGCGATGAGCGGGCCCGCCTCCGAAGACAACGCGCTCGCCACGCGCGAAGCGCCCGCGATGCCGCAAGATCACGCCGATGCCGGCTCGCTCGATCGGCAGTTGGCCGCGCGACTCGATCGGCTTGCTCCCGCTGGATTGCAGCGCGAGTTCGCGCGACAGGGCGCATTCCTCTATCTCGAGGATTTCTTGCCGGCCGAGGTGACCGCAAGACTGGCCGCGCTCGCACACGCGCTGTTGCCGGCCGTCAATCGCAACTATCTGCCGGGACACAAGCAAGGCGGCAGCGTCAGCCGTCATACGATCGACCGGCTCGCGCCGTTCATCGCCGAGCTCTATCGGTCTCGCGAACTGATGGCATGGCTCGAATCGATCACCGGCGCCCGCCTGCTGCCATCGCCCGGGGACGACCCGCACGCGTACGCCCTCTATTACTACACGCGCGCCGGCGATCACATCGGTTGGCACTACGACACCTCCTACTACGAAGGCACGCGCTATACCGTGTTGCTCGGCGTCGTCGACGATTCGTCGTGCCGGCTCGACTACGAGCTGCATACCCGCACGCCGAACGTTTCACCCGTCGCCGGCTCGATTCAATATCCCCCAGGAGCGCTCGTGCTGTTCGACGGCGACAAGCTGCGACACCGGATCACGCCCGCGGGTGCCAACGAGATGCGTGTCTCGCTCACGTTCGAATACGTCACCGATGCGCGGATGCGCCCCTGGCGGCGGTTCATTTCGAACATGAAAGACGCCGTTGCCTACTTCGGCTTTCGGCAGGTGTTCAGCAAGCCATCGCTGCGCGCGAGCGCGGGCGGCGGACCGGGGGACTCCGCATGACCCGGGCGGCCTTGGCGTTGCTCTCGCTGGGCACCGCTGTCTTCGTTGCGCTCATTGCATGGCAGGGATTCGGCGCGGTGGCCGGTACGCTCGCCGCGGCCGGATGGGGGCTCGCGCTCGTCGCGCTCTTTCATTTGCTGCCGCTCGTCATCGATGCGGGTGCGATTCGCGTGCTCGCCACGCGGCATACGACATTGACCGATACGGTTTTCGCGCGCTGGGCCGGCGAATCGGTCAACAGCTTGTTGCCGGCCGGCCAGCTGGGCGGCCCGGTGCTGATGGCCCGTCATCTGGCGCAACGCGGCATGCCGATGCCGAGCGCCGCCGCGGCCGTCACGGTCAGCACCACGATGCAGGCCGTGGCGCAAATCGTCTTCGCCTGTCTCGGACTCGCCGCGTTCGCGGCCGTCGCGGCGGTTCCGGCCCGCTTGGCCACACCGGGCGTGCGCATGGCGATGCTGATCGCGGGCGTTGCGCTCGGCGTGGGCGTCGCGGCATTTTTCATCGCCCAGCAGCGCGGCGTATTCGGCCGCCTCGTGCGTGCGGCGTCGAAGGTGTTCGGCAAGCGCGATGGCGGCGCGCTCGCCGCGCGGGCCGATACCATCGACGAACACGTACGCTCGCTCTACCTTCGCCGGGGCCGCGTGGCCGCCACGTTTGCCTTCAGCCTGGCCGGCTGGGTCGTCGGCACCGGCGAAGTCTGGCTCGCGCTGCGCTTTCTCGGTCATCCGGTCGGCTGGCTCGATGCGTTGCTCCTCGAAAGCGTGGGGCAGGCCATCCGAGGCGCCGCATTTGCTATTCCGGGTTCGCTCGGCGCACAGGAAGGCGGCTACCTGCTGCTCGCACCGCTCGTGGGGCTGCCGCCCGAAACCGCGCTGGCGCTCTCGCTGGCCAAACGGGCGCGCGAGCTCGCGCTGGGCTTGCCCGGCCTCGTTTATCTGCATTGGAGCGAACGCAGATGGCGGCAACGCCGCGCAGCCGCAACGGGCCCGGTCGATGACGACGGGCCGCGGCGCCGGGCATCGATTTTATAGCTTCGATTTCACGAGCCGGTCGTCAGCCGGCCTAGCAAGGAGACAACCGCTATGCGAGCGATCATTCTCGCCGCCGGGCTCGGCCTGCGTCTGCAGATGCCGGCCGGCGAGCAGCATCCCAAATGCCTGCTGCGCTTTCAGGGCATCACATTGCTCGAGCGCCACCTGCGTGCACTGCGCAGCGCCGGCGTGACAGAAGTGGTCCTTGCGCTCGGTTTCGAGCCGCAACAGGTGAGCGCCGAACTGGCGCGCATCGAGTGGCAGCCGGCGCCCGAAATCGTGCTCAACCCGCGCTACGAGCTCGGCAGCGTCCTGACGGTTCACACCGTTGCGAATGCGCTCACGCGCGGCGGCGACGTCTTGCTGATGGATGCCGATGTCCTCTACGACGAAGCGATCCTGCAGGCCCTGACGGCCGGTGCCAGCGCGGACCGCTTGCTGCTCGATCGCGACTTCGAGACGGGAGACGAGCCGGTCAAACTCTGTCTCAAGAACGGCGTGCCCATCGAGCTTCGCAAGCAGCTCGGGGTAGGACTCGACTACGACACGATCGGCGAATCGGTAGGCTTTTTTCGCTTTCGCGAAGACACGGCGCGGCGACTCGCGCAGATCGTCGCGCAATACGTCGACGACGGCCGAAGCAACATGCCGCACGAGGAAGCCGTACGCGATCTGCTGCTCGAAAGCGGCAACCGTTTCGAGGTGGCCGATGTCACCGGCATGCCTTGGGTCGAAATCGACTTTCCCAACGATGTGAAGCAGGCCGAGCAGGAAGTGCTGCCGCGCCTCGCACCGATTGCAGGAGCCATTCAATGAATGCACGCGAACCGATGAACTCCGCCCCGGCACGCTCGCGTTTTGCGCGGCTGCGCGAGATGATCGCGAGCCAGGAGCTCGAATTCATCATGGAGGCACATAACGGCTTGTCCGCGCGCATCGTGCGCGAGGCTGGCTTCAAAGGCATCTGGGCCTCCGGCCTCGCCATTTCCGCGCAGTTCGGCGTGCGCGACAACAACGAAGCCAGTTGGACGCAGGTGGTCGACACGCTCGAGTTCATGGCCGATGCGAGCGATCTGCCGATCCTGCTCGACGGCGATACCGGCTACGGCAACTTCAACAACGTGCGCCGGCTGGTACGCAAGCTCGAGCAGCGCGGCATTGCGGGCGTGTGCATCGAAGACAAGCAGTTTCCGAAGACGAACAGCTTCATCGGCGGCGAGCGCCAGCCGCTGGCCGATATCGACGAATTCTGCGGCAAGATCAAGGCCGGCAAGGATTCGCAGTGCGAAGCGGATTTCTCGATCGTCGCGCGCGTCGAAGCGCTCATCGCCGGATGGGGCATGGACGAGGCGCTCAAGCGTGCCGAAGCTTATCGCGCCGCCGGTGCCGATGCGATCCTCATCCACAGCAAACTGTCGCGTCCCGACGAAATCCTGACCTTCGCGCGCGAATGGGCGGGCCGTGCGCCGCTCGTCATCGTGCCGACGAAGTACTACAGCACGCCTACCGAGGTGTTTCGCAAGGCCGGCATCAGCCTCGTCATCTGGGCCAATCATTTGATCCGAGCCGCCGCGTCGTCGATGCAGGCGGTGGCAAGAGAGATTCGCGACAGCGAAACGCTCGTGAACGTGGAGGAGCGCATCGCGACCGTCGACGAGATCTTCCGCCTGCAAGACGCCGACGAATACTCGAGCGCCGAGCGCCTTTATCTGTCCAGCACGCGGCGCGCCGGCGGCGCCGTGGTGCTGGCCGCCAGCCGCGGCCGCGGGCTGGAAGTCGTCACGGAAGACCGACCGAAAGTCATGCTTCCGGTCGCAGGCAAACCGCTTTTGCGTTGGCTCGTCGACGCGTTCAAGCAGCAACGGGTCAACGAGATCACCGTGGTCGGAGGCTATCGCGCCGATGCGATCGAGCCGACCGGCATCCGGCTCGTCGTCAACGAGCAGCACGCTCAAACGGGCGAACTCGCATCGCTCGCCTGCGCACGCGATGCGCTCGCCGGCGACACCGTTATCTCGTACGGCGATCTGCTCTTTCGCCATTACATCCTGCGCGATCTCGTCGAAAGCGATGCGCCGTTCACGGTCGTCGTCGACTCGTCGCAAACGCAACCGTCGAACCGCAGTGTGCGCGATTTCGCGTACTGCTCGGCGGCCGACGACCGCGCACTGTTCGGACAGAAAACCTATCTCGAGCGGATCCGCTCGGGCTCGCATGCGGATGCCGCTGCCCATGGCCGATGGATCGGTCTGCTGGGCGTGCGGGGCGCCGGATGCGCACGGCTGACGGCCATGCTGGACGAAATGCGGCAGCAGCCCGATTTCGACGCGCTCGATATGCCGGCGCTGATCAATGCGCTGATCGACGCGGGCGAGCGCATCGAAGTGCAGTACGTGCACGGGCATTGGTGCGGCGTCAACGATCTCGAAGATTTCCGCCGCGCCGGCGATTTCGCGCACGCACAAGCGCCGCTGGGCGCCGCGCGCAACGGCGGGGCCAACGGAGGCCCGCGGTGATCGAAGCGCAACAGTTCGTCGAGGCGGCGCGCCGGCATGGGTTCCACTGGTACGGGGGCGTGCCCTGTTCGTTTCTGACGCCGTTCATCAACTATGTGCTGCAAGACCCCGGACTGCACTATGTCAGCGCGGCCAACGAAGGGGACGCCGTGGCGTTCGCGGCAGGCATCGCACTCGGCGCGCGCAACGGCGTGCGGGCCGTCACGATGATGCAGAACTCCGGGCTCGGCAATGCGGTGAGTCCGCTGACTTCGCTGACCTGGACGTTCCGGCTGCCGCAACTGCTGGTCGTCACCTGGCGGGGAGAGCCCGGCGTGCCGGACGAGCCGCAGCACGCGTTGATGGGTCCGATCACGCCGAAACTGCTCGAGACGATGGAAATACCGTGGGAGCGCTTTCCTTGCGAAGTGCACGAGATCGAGCCCGCGCTCGGGCGCGCCGTCGCCCATATGAACGAGACGGGCCGCCCATATGCTCTAGTGATGCAAAAAGGCAGCGTCGCGCCGTATCCGCTGAGCGGGCAGCCCGTCGCGCGTGCGACCCATTGCCAACCTCGCGCACAGTGGCGGGGGCTGCCGGTCGATTCGCTGCCTACGCGGCACGAGGCGTTAAAGCGCGTCATCGAGCTCACGCCGCCCGATTCGACCGTCGTTCTCGCATCGACAGGTTTCTCGGGACGCGAGCTCTACGCGATCGACGACCGCCCGAATCAGCTCTATATGGTAGGTTCGATGGGTTGCGTGACGTTGTTGGCGCTCGGCTTGTCGCTCGCGCGGCCCGATTTGCGCGTCGTCGCGCTCGACGGCGACGGAGCCGCGCTGATGCGCATGAGCGCATTCGCAATGCTCGGCGCTTACGGCCGGGGCAATCTGCTGCATCTGCTCGTCGATAACGGCGTGCACGATTCGACGGGCGGCCAGGCCACGGTCTCGCCGCACGTCTCCTTCGCCGCGAGTGCCGCCGCCTGCGGTTACGCGTCGGCCATCGAGGGCGACGATGCGAGCGTGATCGATGCGCTCTTCGACGATGCCGGCCCGAGCTTGCCCGACGCGCCCCGCTTCGCGCGACTGACCGTGCGCCGCGGTACGCCCGAGGGACTGCCGCGGCCCACCGTCTCCCCGGTCGACGTCAAGACGCGGCTCATGCGCCATCTCGGCGCCCCTACCGGAGTGTGATAGATGCTGCTGCTCAACCCTGGCCCCGTAACGTTGACGGAGCGCGTCCGCCAAAGCCTGCTCCGAACCGATCTGTGCCATCGCGAAAGCGAGTTCTACGACTTGCAGGACGAAGCGCGCGCGCGTTTGCTCGACGTCTACGGTCTTGACGCCGCGACATGGTCCGCCACCGTGCTGACCGGATCGGGCACGGCCGCCGTCGAAAGCATGGTTGCCTCGCTCGTACCGCGCGAGGGCAAGCTGCTCGTCGTGCAAAACGGCGTCTACGGCGAGCGGATCGTCGATATCGCGCGGCAGTACGGCATTGCGCACGACGCACTCGTCCATGAGTGGACGGCCGCGCCCGATCTCGGCCGCATCGCGGCGCAGCTCGAGGCCGATCGCGCGATCACGCACGTTGCCGTGATCCATCACGAGACGACGAGCGGGCGCCTCAATGACATCGACGCAATCGGCCAGCTCTGCAACGAGCGAGGCGTGCGTCTGCTCGTCGACGCGGTGAGCAGCTTCGGCGCCGAGGCGATCGATTTCGCAAGCGGCGCGATTGCGGCGGTTGCGGCCGGCGCCAACAAGTGTCTCCACGGTGTGCCCGGAGCGGCATTCGTCATTGCCCGGCACGATGCGCTCGAACACGCGGCGAGCCGGACCTACTATCTCGATCTGAGCCGCCTGGCGCGCTTGCAAGCCGAGCGCAACACGCCGTTCACGCCGGCCGTGCACGCTTACTATGCGCTCGTCGAAGCGTTGCGCGAATTCCGCGACGAAGGCGGCTGGCAGGCGCGTCATGCGCGTTACGCGGCCCTCGCCGAGCAAGCCCGCGCCGGGCTGGCCGCGCTCGGAATCGAGGCCGTGCTGCCGCCCGAACGTTCGTCCGTCGTGCTGCGCGCCTATCGGCTGCCGCATGGCGTGCCGTTCGAGCCGTTCCACGACGGGCTCAAGGCGCACGGGTTCGTGATCTATCCAGGTCAGCGTGCGCTGTACGACAGCGTCTTTCGTATTTCGACGATGGGCGCGATCGAGGCCGGCGATATCGACCGGTTCCTGCAGGCGGTCCGATCGTCGATCAAGTAGCGCGAGCGTATTCGGAGAACAAACGATGACCGCAGTACCGCAGTACGATTTTCGCAGCGACACCGTGACCCGGCCGGACGCGGGCATGCGCAGCGCGATGGCGGAAGCCCTCGTCGGCGACGACGTATTCGGCGACGATCCCACCGTCAAGCGCCTCGAAGCGGAACTCGCCGGGCGGCTCGGCAAGGAAGCCGCGCTTTTCGTTCCGTCGGGAACGCAATCGAACCTCATCGCGCTGATGGCCCATTGCGAACGCGGCGACGAGTATCTCGTCGGGCAGCAGGCTCACTGCTACCGCTGGGAAGCGGGCGGCGCGGCGGTGCTGGGCAGCATCCAGCCTCAGCCGATCGAAAATCAGGCCGACGGCACGCTGCGTCTGGCCGACATCGAAGCCGCGATCAAGCCCGACGATCCGCACTTCGCCCGCTCGCGGCTTCTGGCTCTCGAGAACACCATCGGCGGTAAGGTATTGCCGATCGCCTATATGGAAGAAGCGGCAGCCTTGGCGCGCCGCCACGGGCTCGCCTGTCACCTCGACGGGGCGCGCGTGTTCAATGCGGCCGTCGCGCTGGGCGAACCGGTCGCCAGGCTTGCGCGACCGTTCGATACCGTCTCGGTCTGCCTGTCGAAAGGGCTCGGTGCCCCCGTTGGGTCGGTGCTCGTCGGCTCCGCCGCGCTGATCGCGAAGGCGCGCCGCCTGCGCAAGATGTTGGGCGGCGGCCTCAGGCAAGTCGGCATTCTGGCCGCCGCGGGCCTTTACGCGCTCGAGCATAACGTCGACCGGCTGGCCGCCGATCACGCGAACGCGAAAACGCTGGCACTGGGGCTGGGCAAGCTGCCCGGCGTGACGGTTGCCGAGCCCGATACGAACATCGTATTCGTCGAGATCGTGCCGCGGTACGCAAGCGCATTCGCCGCGTATCTCGCCGATCACGGCATCGGCATCACGTCCGCATATGGCGCAACGCGCCAGCGTTGGGTGACCCATCTCGATGTGGATCGCGAAGCGGTCGAGCATGCGCTCGCCGTCGCGACGGAATTCTTTTCGATGCAGACCTGATTGAGCAGGCAGCGGATCATGGAAGCCACGAATTTTTCCTTGCGCGCGTACTTCGAGCGGATCGGCTACCGGGGTCCGGAAGCGACCGATCGGCAAACACTGACGGCAATCATGCGGCACCAGCTGCGCGCTGTGCCGTTCGAAAACCTCGACGTGCAGGCGGGCAAGGTCGTCTCGCTCGTGCCTGAAGACATCGTCGAGAAGATTCTCGACAACGGGCGAGGCGGCTACTGCTATGAGGTCAACGGGCTGTTCGCCATGGCAGTGCAGGCGCTTGGCGTGCCCTATCGTATGGTGGGCGCTCGTCCGCGCACCTATGCGAGCCGCCGGCCGAAGACGCATATGGCGCTCATTCTCACGTTCGAGGGTGAGCGGTGGCTTTTCGACCTCGGCTTCGGCAGCCACGGTATCCGTGCGCCCCTATCGCTCGATCGCCCCGACACGGACGTCGTGCAGGACTTCGATACCTATCGGCTCGAGAAAATCGGCGACGATCGGTATCTGTTACGAACGGTCGTGGAAGGAAACTGGGCCGATCAATACGAGTTCGATCTTTCTCCCCAGGAATGGGTGGACTTCGTGCCGGCCAATTTTCTGAATTCGAAGCATCCCGATTCAATCTTCGTCCAGCACCTGGTTGCCGTCCGGCAGACGGACGAAGGGCGCATAATTCTCCTCGACAATACGTTCAAAATCATCGCACGGGGCCAAATGCAGTCACGCAGCGTTGCGCCGCACGAACGCGATGCCGTCTTGCTCAGTGAATTCGGGCTCGTCGCACCACGTTAGCGGCACGTTAGCGGCACGTTAGCGGCACGGACGACACGGAACGCGCGGATGACACGGACGCGGACGGACGGGTGGAGCGGCCCAGCTGTCACAAAACCGGGGCCGCCCTCGTCTTGAGAGCGTCCCCTCGTCGTCACCGGCGGCAACGCCGCTCATCAGCATGGATACGCCACATCTCAGTTCACCCCCCGATCCGTTCGACGCGTTGCGTCCGCGTCTTTTCGCCATTGCCTACCGCATGCTGGGTACACGTGCCGACGCGGACGACGTACTTCAGGACGCCTGGTTGCGCTGGCATCAGACGGATCGCTCCGTGCTCCAGTCCCCCGAGGCCTGGCTCGTCACGATCGTCACGCGCCTGGCCATCGACCGGCTGCGAGCCGCCAAGGCTGAACGCGATCATTACGTGGGATCCTGGCTACCTGAACCGCTGGTCGAAATCGACGAGCGCACGCCGGAAACGGCTGCGGAGCTCGCAAGCGAGCTTTCGGTCGCCCTGCTCTGGGTGCTCGAGCGACTCGCTCCCGAAGAGCGCGCCGCGTTCTTGTTGCGTCAGGCATTCGATCAGGACTACGAAGAGATCGCCGCGCTGCTCGGCAAGAGCGAAACGGCCTGCCGGCAGATGGTGCATCGTGCAGTGGAACGGGTCCGGCAACAGCGTGTGAGGTTCGATGTCTCCGAAGAAGCGCACCGGCGCGTCGTGGCGAAGTTCAAGAAGGCCGCGGAAAGTGGGGATCGCAATGCCCTCCAGGCGCTGCTCGCGGACGATGTCGAGCTCGTCGGGGATGGCGGCGGCAAGGTGCCGTCGACGCTCAAGATTTTGCGCGGTGCCTATCGTATCGCCAATCTTTATTGGGCGACCTACCGGCGCAACCCGCAAATCGTCTATCGCATGGCACGCATCAACGGCGAGGCAGGCCTTTTACGTTATGTCGACGGCCAGCTCGAATCGGCACAGACGTTCGTCGTCGACGGCGAGCGGATCGTCGCGGCGTATCTCGTGCGCAACCCCGACAAGCTTGCCCACATTCCCCCGCTCCAGCAATGACCGCCCGGAGCGGCTCGTTGGGCGAGCAAGCGGGCGAATCGCACTGTCACAAACGCGCGGGCGTTACCGTCTTGAAGGTATGGAGGCCGCACGGTGCGGCACTCCGCTTTCATCGAAAAGGGTAACGTCATGACCGCTTCACCTCGTATCGACTACCGCAAACTTGCACCGAAGGCATTTCAGACCCTGTATCAGCTCTCGACCGGCTTGCGGCGCGACCTGCTGGGCCAACGGCTCATCGATCTCGTATTCCTGCGGGTCTCGCAGATCAACGGTTGCGCATTTTGCATCGACATGCATTGGCGCGATCTGATCGAGCTCGGCGTCGAGCCGCGTCATCTGAACGCCGTAGCGGGCTGGCGCGAGGCACCGTTCTTCGACGCACGCGAGCGTGCCGCGTTCGAGTGGGCGGAAATCGTCACCACGATCGCGACGAGCGATGCAAGCGACGAAGCCTTCGCGAGGTTGCGCGAGCACTTCAGCGACGAGGAAATCGCGGAGCTCGGATTCGTGATCGCAGCCATCAACGCATGGAATCGCCTCAACGTGAGCTTGCGCGTTCCGGTGCCGCAGACGGTCTGACCGAAGGGCGGACGCTTCGCGTTTTCTTCTCTCGCTTCGCGCGCCGGGCGAAATCGATTCCTCTGCTCGTTAACATCGATGCACGGTTGGCGTCACCCGCTTTTCGAGCGACGGAGGCAGCGTGCATTGCGAGCAGATCAGTTTGCGATCGACCGATCCGGGTCAAACGGCGACGCGTCTCGTCACGCTGTTAGGTCTCGAGCCCAGCACCGTTGGCCTTTCGGCTGTCGGGGACACGACGGATTTCCTCATAGGCGGAACGCGGCTCGCGATCGATCAAGCCCGCACGTTGGCTCCGGTACGCAACAGTGAAGTGATCGTCGACGACATCGCGATCGCCACAGACGATTTCGATGGATGCTATCGCCGGGCCATCCGCGCCGGGGCGACTGTACTGCGGGCGCCTTCCATTTCACCGGGCGTGCGCCCTCACGAGGCCGACGTGCTCAGTGCACGCGTGCACCCGGTGGGCCTGCCGCCGCATACACTCATGGAACGTGTGCGGAGCACTTCGTCGCGGGCACGCACGCGATATCGCCCTGCCGTCGAAACGAAAAACGTGCTCGCCAGCATCGATCACCTGGCTTTTTGCTTGCCGCCGGGCGCGCTCGACGCGGCCGTGCGGTTTGCGCAGGACGTGCTCGGATTCGATGCCGTTTATAGCGACACGATCGAAACAGGCGGCTTCGGACTCGTCACCCGTGCAGTGAGATCGAAAGACGCCTCCATGACCTACGTGCTCAATTGCCCGCTGGCGAACTGCCGGCGTAGCCATATCGACGAGTTCATCGAGAAGCACGGCGCGGGCGTGCAGCATATTGCGTTCGGTGTCAGCGACATTTTCGGCTTCGCACAGCGCTTGAGCCGCACGCCGTTTCGTTTCCTCAAGCCCCCGGAAGGGATCTATGCGTCGATGGCGTGCCGCCTGAGCGATCGCAGCGCGCTTGCACGGGCAAGCACATCGAGCATCATGCTCGACGAGGACGAGGATGGACAGCTCGCGCAGGCGTTCGTGACGCCTTTCAGCGACGACACGGCCAGTCTCTTTCTCGAGTTCATCGAGCGCAGAGGGTCTCGCGGCTTCGGTGCCGGCAACATCAAGGATCTCTTTTCGGCGGCCGAAAAGAAAATGCGCGCGGCAGGGGCAGGCACGGGCACAGGCACGGGCGCGCCGGCCGTGTGCGTCGCCACGCCCCGCCCTATTGCGCCGAATCGCGCCACACCACCGCAAGCGCAGTCATCAATGCGGGGCCGATGAAGAGGCCGACGAGCCCGAAAGTCTGCGCGCCACCGAGAATTCCGAACAGCACGAGTAAAAACGGTAATCGCGCAGTGTTGCCGATCATCACCGGGCGCACGAAGTGCTCGGCCACGAATACGACGACGGCGCCCGTCGCCAGCACGGCGAACGCGCCCGTCGCCGAACCGTGCGAGAAAAGCCATAGCGCCGCAACGCAAAAGACGATCGGCGCGCAAAACGGCAACATCGCGGCGATGGCCGTCAAAAGGCTCAGCGCAGCGGCGTGCGGCAAACCCGCGAATCCGTAAGCGATGCCGATCAAGGCACCTTCGCCGAAGCCCACGACGACGAGTCCCGTCACCGTACCGCGGACCGCCGCCGCCATCCGCACGGCAAGGCGCGCGCCCGCCATGCCGAAAAGACGCCGCACCGCCCTGACCGACTGATCGGCGAGCTGGGGGCCGGTCCTCAGGAGAACGAACAAAACCAGCAGCATGAAGCCCAGGTGCACGATGCCGCGCAACGCGAGAAAGCCGACGTGCCGGCCGACCGTGACGACCGTCGCCGTGCCGTGCAACTGCTCCATGGCCGGTGAGCCGATCAAGGGGCGCGCGAGATTGGCGCTCCACCAGTCGGCGACCTGGCTACCGAACGGCAGCTTCGATAAAAGGGCAGGCACGGGAATGCCGTTGGCGATAGCGTCCTTGAACCATGCGGCAAGGTCATGCATCTCGCTCACGGTCTGGGCGAAGACGACAACCACCGGCACGACGACGAACAAGCCGACGGCGATCGTCAGCAACAGCGCGATCGCGCTGGCCCTGCGCGGCTCGTGCTGCGGGCCGGATATCCGCAACAGCAGCGGCCACAGGGCGATGGTGATGACAGCAGCCCAGACGACAGGCCCGATGAAATCGCGTATCACCCAGAGCGCAAGCCCGATGAGCACCACGTTGAGCACGAGCCATGCGATCCGCTGCGCCTTGCGGGTGTCGCGCATCGGGGAAAGGAGAGGATGATTGGATGACATCGGAAACGCTCGCATCTGGGGGACGATGGGACCACATGTTATAGGATCGATTCCACGATCTATGCTGCATTGACTCCGTCAGCGTTTGCCTATGAGGGCGACGCCCGACGGGACCCACTTTTTGTCGGGAGTCTCCATGCGTCCTCGCTGCATTGGCCTACCGCATCGCCCGGCCCTGCGCACCGCGTGTCCGAGCCGCCGTGCGCGCCCGGTGAGCGCCATCCTTGCCTGCCTGTCGACGGCGCTTTGCCTCGCTAGTCCGCTCGCGCGCGCGGCCGACGACGACGAGGCCGCTCCGCCCGACACGCCCGTCAGTGCGCATGCGGCGCCGGCAGCGGCCGTGTCGCCCCCATCCGGGGCCTCCGCCGCCGTGGCGGCATCGACCGCATTGCCGGCGCCGAACGAAACATCGAAGGTCACGGAGCACACGATCGGCATCGACGGCCACCGGATCGCTTATCGCGCAACCGCGGGCACGCTGCTGATACGCGATGCAAAAGGCGAGCCTGATGCCGGCATGTTCTATGTCGCCTACACGGAGCGCGGCGGCAACGCCGCACATCGACCGGTGACGTTTCTCTTCAACGGCGGCCCGGGCGCGAGCAGCATCTTTCTGCTCATCGGCTCGCTCGGGCCGAAACGGGTGCATACGCAAAGCCCGGCGCCCACGCCGGCCGCGCCCTACCCGCTCGCCGACAATCCCGATTCCCTGCTCGACAAGAGCGATCTCGTGTTCATCGATGCGGTGGGGACGGGTTTCTCGCGCCCGATCGGCCACGGAAGCGGCAAGGAGTTTTATGGCGTCGACGGCGATCTCGATGCGTTCGTCCGCTTTATCGACCGGTATTTGACCGTCAACCAGCGGTGGAACTCGCCCAAATTTCTGATGGGCGAATCGTACGGCGCGACGCGGGCCGCCATGCTCGCCTACCGTCTCGGCCAGCATCAGATCGCAGTCAACGGCGTCGTACTGCTTTCGTCGGTGCTGAATGCGAACGTGCATGCGCCCGGTTACGATCTCGCCAGTGTGCGCTATCTGCCTTCGTATGCAGCCGTCGCGTGGTACCACGGCAAAATTCGCGATACGGGCGCAGCCGATCTGCCCGCATTTCTCGACGAGGTGCGCGCATTCGCGGCGGGGCCCTATTCGGCGGCACTGACCAAGGGAGACGCACTCCCGGACAGCGAACGCGATGCCGTCGCGGCGCAGCTCGCGCACTACACCGGACTCGACCTGCAATACGTGATCGCCGCCCACCTGCGTATCCGGCCATCTCAGTTCCGCCAGGTACTGTTGCGCGACGAAGCGCGCAGCGTCGGCCGCTACGATGGGCGTTTCAAGGGAATCGAAGCGGATTCGACATTGGATTCGCCTGACTTCGATCCGTCGGAAAAATACATTGTGAGCGCGTTCGATGCGGCTTTCCACGAACACCTCGCGCGCGACCTCAACTACCAGTCGCCCCTGCCCTACCTGGTCTTCAACAGCAAGGTACTCAGCGCCTGGAACTCGAAACATCGCATGTGGTGGGGCGAAACGCTCCAAGTGCCCTATGCCGCGGGCGACCTCGCCGAGGCGATGCGACAGGATCCCGGCTTGCGCGTGCTGTCTGCCAACGGCTACTTCGATCTCGCGACGCCCTTTTTCTCGACCGAATACGACCTGGCCCATCTGGGCCTGGAGCCCTCGCTGCGCTCGCACATAGAGATTACGCATTATGCGAGCGGCCACATGATCTACCTCGACGATGCGGCGCTGCACGAACTCAAACGAGACCTGGCGCGTTTTTACGATACCGCGACAAGGCGCGATGCCCGCCGATGACCGGCACCGGCGGGCATTTTTCCTTGCGTTGTCTATTGCAAACCAAAAGCCAGCATGACTTGCCTCGAATCGGGGTCAACGGTGAGCAGCCAATATTTGCCGGCGAAGCGCGTCAGCGCAGGCGTGATGCGACTCCTTAGAGGATGACCGTCCGAAGTGACGACGCTATCGACCAGGAATTGCGGAACATTCGACTGCTTGCCCTGGTACTGGGCCACGGAAGAAAGGCGCCCGTCCGAGTGCGCGGGAAAAACCATCAGCGACCGGTTCGCTGCGCCCGCCGAGGCCGCCGCCACCGCACCGGTAGTCGTGGGCTGCCACCCATCGGTCGTTGCGACGGGTTGATTGCCGAAGGTCGACAGCGCGCCGTCGGTATAGTCCACGAGTGTCAGCCAGTACAACGAATAACCGTTGTGCGACCGGTAGTAGAAGTACGCCTGGCCGGGCGTGTACACCGCAACCGGTTGATCGTCGGTTCGCGCGGCGTAGGGAGGTTGCCCCACACCGTACATGTTGTCGAACGGCGACCAGTGCGAGTCCGGTCCCTGACGCCAGGCGCGGTGAAGCAAACTATCGCCGCGTGCTTTCCAGACCAGCCATAACTGATTGCTGAGCGCGAGCGAAACCGCGGCCGGCATCGCGTCCGTCAGCGCAACCTGTCCCTGCGCGGTCACCGGCCCCTGGGACGACCACGCGCCCTCTCGATGCTGCAACCATTGAATTGCTCCGCCTGTATCGGCATAAAAGCAGATGAGCACGCCTTGATGAGCGACGAGACAACCGCCCGTCGACGCGTCGGCAACACCGATCGGCTCGAACTCGCTCCACTGACCGGTATGAGTCCCGACGAGCAACTGGCTGCCCTGCTTCACGCAGACCCACAGTCGGCCGCCGTGTTCCAGCAACGACGGCGTCGCGTCGGTCAGTAACGGAACGCCTTGCGATTGCAGCAGGCCTCCCTGCCCGAGCCAGGCGGCCACGTCATCGCGGTCATGCACGTTCGGGCCGCTGCATTCTCCAGTTTTCGGCGGCGCGCCTCGCATCGCGATTTTGAAGATGCTGTGAAAGTCGAGCAATGTACCCACCCAGCGCCGATAACTGTCGCCCACTTTCAGCCATCGGTAGGCCTTGGGGTCGGTCGGAAATTCCCGCCGATAAGCCATCTCCCCCGGTTTCACGACGGTGAAGAGCGGCGAGTAATTGTTCTTGTCATCGGCGCTGAGCGGCAAATCCGGGAGCAAGCGGTGCGACCGGGCGCTGGCCGGCAATGCGCCGCGCTTGAATGCCTCGTAGACGTCGCGAATCGCTTCACGCAGGGCCGCGCGCATGACGTTTCGGTTCGCCCGGTTGGCTTCGTCGAAGTACCGGCCGTCGCCAAAGGCGATCCAGTGGTCGCCCGCCTCGTTGCGCACCCAAAGGCCGTTATAGCTGTCCTCGTTGTGCATCAGGTTCGAGCATGCATCGGGCGCGAAGTGAACGGTCGAAGTATGCGCCGCGTTGAAATCATGCATATGCCGGCGCGGCGTACGCAGATGACCGGCGGAATAGCTGTCGGTCAGATAGTGGCACGCGAAAGCGAGGTACATGTAAGCTCGCAACAGCGCCGTGTTGGCAGCGGGACCGGACTGGCCGTGGCCTTCGGCCGCCGTCTTCATCGCGAGCGAGAGCCCTGCGGAATAGACGACACGGGCGTGCTCGCCAAAATGATCCCAGTTGTAGGAGACCAGCCACATAAAGCGGCCCCAGTCGCCGATGGACTGGTAGTAGTTCGATTTGCCGGAGCCGCCCGTCGCCCGGTTGTATTGGGCATTCCATTTATCGCCGAACTTTTCGTAGGCGACGTGGGCCGGATCGCCCGAAAGAATCGCTTCTGTCAACGCCTGGAACTCTTCCTGCATGATTGCGAGAATCCGGCCGATCTCGCCGGTGTCGCCATGGTCGAGGGTATCGAACGCATCCTTGAATGCGCGCTCCGTGTCGGATTGGTCCGAAATCGGCTTGGTGGGAATGGCGTAGAAGTCGCCGGCCAATGCGAGAATCTGCCCGAACTTGAGCTTGGCACCGTTGCTCAATTTGAATTCATAGGTAGCGGCATCGGCGAATGAGCCATCTGCCATCGGCAGCGACATACCGTCGACGACGGACCAATGTTCAGCGCTGTCGAAAAAGCGGGTGCCCACTGGACGGCCCGCCGCGAGTGCAGAGCGAATGCGAAAACGAACCGGTCTATACGGTGCGCCGAGATCGTCGGTATCGGCAGGTGCGTCGGTAACGTCATGGCTTGACATGGCTGGCCCCTCGTCAGTGATTTCGTTGTGGGTTGAAGCGTGTCAATGATCGGACGACGAACAAGCGCGCAACAAGTCCAAACTTTGCATCTATTGCGCTACGCTCATGAAAACGTGAGGACTTCATGATCGACGACGATCGTTATGCCCGAGCCGTGCTGCGCCATACCGAGCATGTGCTCGAACTGTTCGTGGGCGAGCGGCTGATCAACAAGATCTTTGCGCGCGTGTTCCAGTCCCACGCCATGGGACGACTCGTCATTGCGCATTTCGACTGGAAAGCCGGCGTGGGGCCGCGTCCCACCGTGGCCAGCTTGCAGGCGCAAACGGGCAGCGGTCGCACCCTGGCCGCTTTCATCGGCATCGCGAAGGTGGCACGACTCCTGTCGGTCGAACCGGACCCGACGGACCGGAGGCAGAAGTTCCTCGTCCCCGGCCCGCGGGTCGTCGAGGGACTGAGGACTTGGCTGCGGCATCATCTCGAACTCGCGCATGCCATCGGCATCATGCCGGCCGAATGCGCGAACCGGCTGGTTGAAGACAACGCTTACTTCGAGCGCTTCGTCAGGGCGTCGATCATCGTCATCGACGGCGTGGCCGAAGCAGGCAAGCGCTTTACGCAGTGGCAATGGTTCGAGGATCACGAATGCGGGCAACGCATTGCCTACGCGCTGCTGCGTGCGCACTATCAGGCGTGTCTCGCCGCGCGCACGCCGGTTGACGAGGCGTTGGACCTCGCGATCAGCGGCGCGGCTGTGGCGAACATGCTGGGACTGTCGAAGTCGCACGTGCGCAACGTGCTCAATGGCGCGGAAGCGCGCGGGGCGCTCTCGCATGACGAGTCGCGCAGGACCATGCGGTTGACCAGTGAGTTTCTGAGCGAGGCCCGGGATCAGTTCGTCAACGTGTTGACGTTGATGGCGCGTACGCACGCCAAGGCGGAATTGGAATCGGGACGGTCGCCAGCCAGTCCGAGCGAGCAGGTGGGAACGCGGGGAATGACAAGCGCACCCGCGATCGGCAATGCGGCCTCATATCGATAGCCCGGCCGCCCTCGACTCGCCGACACTAAGCACTCGATATTCAGAACACGGGTTTCGCATGTATCAAGCGATATTCCCGATCATCGAACGGCGATTCAAATCGGATATACGGGTTTATATCGGCGATAAAAGCGACGGAATTCGCATACGCGTTTATCGATAGGACACCGTCGCCGCAGTCCCCATAGCCCTCTGCGAGGCTCGCAGGACGCTCCCTCACACATCTGACAGCTGTACGGCAAACCATTTGTCTCTTACGTTGGAAGCGCTCATCAGAATCGATCGAGCAGCTTGAAACGAATGCCGGCTTTTTCCAGGCAAAGCGCAATCCCTTAGGAGGTCGAATTGAAATCGAGAGCAAAATTAATGCGGTCGATATCGCCGTTGTGCCTCGGCGCGGCGCTTGCCGCCGCGTCAGTGTCGGTCGAGGCGACGGCGGCCGTTGTCGAGGCAGCGCCCGATGCGAACCCCGCTGCGCGCACCGCCGCCTTGCACGAGAACCCCCAATGGGTTGCCACCGCCACACGCGGCTTTCTCAACCCGCGCCAACTGCGCACCTTCGCTGTCGAGCCCGCGCGGGAAGCGAAGGCGGGCGAGGCCGCACACATCGTCGTGGCCATGAAAGCGCGGGACTTCGGCCAGTTGCGCGACCTGGCCGCCGCGGTCACCCGTCCCGCCGATCCCAACTATCACAAGTTCCTGACACCCGAGACGTTCCTCGAGCGCTTCGCCCCGACGCCCCGGCAAATAGAGCGCGTGGTCGCCCATTTGCGGCAAAACGGGTTCATCAACATTCAGGTGTCGAAAAACCGCATGCTGATTTCCGCCGACGGCACCGCAGGCACCGTGAAAACCGCATTCCGTACCCCGCTCGTGCACTTTCGCCGAAACGGGCGGGCGGCGTATGCCAATGCCGCGGCGGCGCAGGTGCCGCAAGCCCTCGGCGAATCGGTCATGGCCGTGCTCGGCCTCCAAAACATCACACGCGCACACACGATGGCGCGCATTGGCCCGCGCACGCCGCCAGCCAATGCCGGCGGCGGCACGGCGATCGGCCATGATCCGCTCGAATTCCCCGGCATTTACAACGCGGCGACGCTGCCAAGCGCTGAAAACACGACCGTGGGCATCATCACGATCGGCGGTGCGACTCAAGCAGCATCCGATCTGAGCCAGTTCACGAGCGCCAACAATCTGCCCCCGGTGAACGTCTCGGCCGTCCGATCAGGCAACCCGGACGGCAATTACGCGGACGATCCGGACGGCCAGGTCGAATGGGACCTCGACAGCCAGAGCATCGTCGGCGCGGCCGGCGGTGCGCTCGGCGGGCTCGTCTTTTACGAAGCCGATCTCGACGCCGGCAACGCCGGCCTCACGCAGGCGTTCAACCAGGCCGTCACGGACAACCAGGCGAAAGTCATCAATGTCTCGCTGGGATGGTGCGAAGCCGATGCCAACGCGGACGGAACGCTCGCGACCGAAGAACAGATCTTCACGGCCGCCGTGGCGCAGGGCCAGACTTTCTCCGTCTCGTCGGGCGACGAAGGTGCCTACGAATGCAACAACCGTGGATACCCGGACGGCAGCAACTATTCGCTGTCATGGCCGGCATCGTCGCCTCACGTCGTTGCCGTCGGCGGCACGACGCTCTTCACCGGCGGCAACGGCGGCTACGCGAGCGAGACGGTCTGGAACGAAGGCCTCGATCAGAACGGCAAGCTCTGGGCATCGACCGGCGGCTCGAGCGCCTATCTCCCAGCGCCATCGTGGCAGCGCTCGCTGGCCGTCAGCCCCCGGCCCACGAACCGCGCCGTGCCGGACATCGCGTTCGATGCCGCGCAAAGCACCGGAGCGTTGATCCGCGTCGGCGGCGAGGTCATGCAGGTCGGGGGAACGAGTCTCTCGTCGCCGCTGTTCGTCGGATTCTGGGCGCGGCTGCAATCGGCTCGCGACAACGGGCTCGGCTTCCCGGCGTCGAGCATCTATGCCTCGGTCGGCGCGACGCCATCGCTCGTGCACGATGTCACCGCGGGCAACAATGGGTATAACGGCAACGGCTACGTCGCAGGCAGCGGTTGGGACTATCCGACCGGCTGGGGCAGTTTCGACATGGCCCGCCTTGCCGCCTACATCGAGCGGCATCCTTTCGCACGGTAGCGCAACCACATCCGGCCCATGGCTCGGCATTGAGCTCGTTGCGCGCGCAACCGATATTTTGATTTTGGGGTGCGCGGTTGCGCGCGCATGCGGCAAACTCGGCGCATAATTCGTGCTTTGTGCCCGCCGCCGCAACGCCGCTTTTTCATGCCGCTTGCCATCCAAGCATTCATCTCGCCGTTGATCGTTGCCTGTGCGCTGTTCATGGAAAGCGCGGATGCCAACATCATCGTCACGGCGCTGCCCTCGATGGCACGCGATTTCGGAACGGACCCAGTGGCGCTGAAAGTGGCGATCACGAGCTACGTCGTGGGTCTGGGCGTGTTCATCCCGATATGCGGCTGGCTTGCGGACCGCTTCGGCGCGCGCACCGTGTTTCGGACTGCCATCGGCGTTTTCATTGCGGGCTCGCTGCTGTGCGCCGCCTCGCGTTCGCTGCCCCTCTTCACGCTTGCACGCTTTTTACAGGGCATCGGTGGCGCGATGATGGTGCCGGTCGGGCGCATCATCATTTTCCGCTCGGTGCCGAAAAGCGAATTCGTGCGCGCGATGAACTACCTGAGCCTGCCGGCAATGTTCGCGCCGGCCGCGGCGCCGCTGCTCGGCGGTTTCATCACCACGTATTTGCACTGGCGCCTCATTTTCTTCATCAATGTGCCGATCGGCATACTCGGCATCTATCTCACGAACCGCCACATCGCCAACACGCACGAACCGCATCCGGGCCCGCTCGATTGGTTCGGCTTCCTGCTCTCGGCCATCGGCGCTTCCTTGCTGCTGCTCGGCATGTCGTTCATCGGCGCCGAACTGATCGAGGACCGGACCGCTTACGAAATGTGCCTGACGGGTGTGCTGCTGCTCGCCTTTTACGTGTTGTACGCGCAACGCGCCGCTCGACCCGTGCTCGATCTGAGCTTCCTGAGGATTCCGACCTACCGCGCCAGCGTGCTCGGCGGTTCGATGTTCCGCATCGGGCTCGGTGCGGTGCCGTTTCTGCTGCCGCTCGCGCTGCAAGAAGGGCTCGGCATGTCCGCCTTCGAATCGGGCCTCATCACCTGCGCATCGGCGTTCGGCAGCATGTTCATGCGCTCGCTGACTTCGTTCGTACTGCGAACGTTCGGCTTTCGCACCGTGCTCATGTATAACGCAGTCTTTGCAGGCGTTGCGATCGCCGCGTATGGCTCGTTCTTTCCGGGCACGCCGGTCTGGCTCATCTGGATCATCGTGCTGTTCGGCGGGTTTTTCCCCGCGCTGCAATTCACGAGCCTCAATTCGATGATTTATGCCGATATTGCGAGCCGCGACGTCGGGCGAGCGACGAGCCTCGGCAGCGTCGTCCAGCAAATGTCGCTCGGTCTCGGCGTGACGATCGGCGGCATCGTCGTGCAGATTGCACGCTCGGCGCACGGCCATCCCCACGCGACGTGGTCGGATTTCTGGCCGGCATTCCTCGTCGTCGGTCTTTTCTCGTTCGGCTCGATTCCGATCACACGCCGTCTGGAGCCCAACGCGGGCGACGAGATCGCGCGCGGCTCGCGCGGCTGAGCGCCGCTCCGGGTTTACGTTCTTCCAGTTTGGCGCGGCAAGGCCTATCACATAGAGGCCGAGCGCAAGCTTTCATATTCCCTTCAAAACACTAAAGAAAGGCCGGCCGCTCGAACTCGCGGGCGCCAGCGATGGCGCACACCGCCCTCCCCACGCACGCTCGCACAAGGAGCAATGCCATGACGCGTAAATATATCGATTGCCGTGAGTTTCCAAGCGAGATGAACTGTACCGTCGCATTGGCGGCGGACTCCGATGAAGAGCTGGTCGAAGCCGCCGTGCAGCACGCCGTTGCAATCCATCACCATGTCGACTCCCCGGAGCTGCGGGCGCAACTCGTCAGCCTCTTCCACGAAGGCACGCCGCCCGCCACTGCACCCCAGCGCGCGTGAGCCGCGTTCGGATGCCCCTCGAACCCCGCTGTTACCAACGATGTTCGGCCCGCATCACGCCGCGATGGCGAGCGGGCTGACGTAACCCCGCACAGCATCGAACATGATCGAAGCAAGCTGCTCGACCGGCGCGCTCGACGCCTTGGACGCCCGCACGAGCACGAGCGACAAGGCTGGCAGGCGCGGCAACCCGCATGCATCGGCGTCGAGCGGCCGTAACCCCTGCGGCAAGCCATAGTGCGTACGCATCGTGACGCCGAGCCCCGCCGCCGTGGCCGCCCATAGTCCGGCAAGGCTGGGACTCGTCAGCGCGACGCGCCATGCAATTCCGGCACGATCGAGTGCCGCGGTGGCCATCCCGCAGATCGTGCACGGACCGTCGAACAGCACGAGCGGCAGCGGCTCGCCCCGCTCGGCCGTCCATTGCAACGCATCGGACGCGATCCATTGCACCGCGGGCTTCGCGACTTCGACGCACCTGCCGGTCACTCGCCGCGCCTGGGCGGACAGATCGCTGTCGTCCCAGACGAGGGCGAGGTCGAGCTCTCCGGCGTCGAGCCGGGCGAGCAAATCGGTATTGCGCGCCACGCGCGCCTCGATGCGCACTTTCGGATGCGCGCGCGCGAAACGGCCGAGCACGGCCGGCAGCAAAGTCTCGCCGAAATCCTCCTGAAGACCCAGGCGCACCCAGCCTTGCAAGTCGGTCCCGCGTGTAGCGGCGAGAGCTTCGTCGTTGAGCTCGACGAGCCGCCGGGCGTAGCGCAGGAAAATCTCGCCGGCCTCGGTCAGCGCAAGGCCGCGCCCCGCTTTGAGAAAGAGCGGTATGCCGGTCTGCTCCTCGAGCTTGCGAATCTGCGCGCTGACCGCCGAGGTCGATCGCCCCACACGCTCGGCTGCCTTGGCGAAACTGCCGAGGTCCATGCCCATGATGAAGCTGCGCAGCATGGCGACATCGAAGTTGATATGACTCATGGCGGCTCTCGCTCGATCGTCCTGGTTTTTCGAACTACGGGTTCAAAATTTTGCGATTTTCGGGACGATCATAGAGTGCGACACTGCGCCCGTCAAACATCGAATGTCGAACGATTGGGAGCCATGGGAATGAACCTGCACCGGATGAGTCATGCAGCACGGAAGCCGAAAACCTTCGGCGCCTCGCATCGATGGAAAGTTCTGGCGGCGGGCGTCGTGGCCAACGCAGCCTTCTCCGCGGCAGCGGCCGGCATCCCGACGACGGGCGTGTGGATGCGGACCGATTATCGCCTCGATAACGCCGGCCTCGGTCTCGTACTGGGTTCGATCGGATTGGGGCTCGCCGTTTCGGAGTTGCCGTGGGGCGTCGCAACCGATCGCTTCGGCGACCGGCCTGTGCTGCTCATCGGCTTGGCCGGATTCGCCCTTGCTCTTTTTATGCTGCTGCTCGCTGGCGTGCCTTCCGGTACCTCGGTTCCCCCGCTCGCGCTGATCGCGGTCGGCATGTGCATCGTGGGCATCTTCGGCGGCAGCGTGAACGGCTCGAGCGGTCGTGCCGTCATGAGATGGTTCGGCGAGCGCGAGCGCGGATTGGCCATGAGCATCCGCCAGACGGCCGTGCCGCTCGGCGGCGGAATCGGCGCATCGCTGCTGCCGTGGTTGGCTTCCTCGTACGGCTTTGCCGCCGTGTACGGTACGCTCGCGCTGATGTGCGCGATGGCCGCGGTGCTTACGTGGCGCTGGCTGCATCGCCCCCCGATGGACGATGCGGGCAGTTCGTCGGCACCGGCGCCGACATCGACGCTAGGTCCGCTCGCCGATTGGCAGATCTGGCGTGTGGCGCTCGCCATCGGCATTCTGTGCGCGCCGCAATTTGCGGTCATCACGTTCGGCAGCGTGTTCCTGCACGACTTCGGTCGACTGGGTACAGCGGGCATCAGTGTAACGATGGCCGCCGTTCAGCTCGGCGCAATGGTCATGCGCGTCTGGAGCGGGCGCCATACCGACCGCCACGGCAATCGGCGTGCTTATCTGCGCGGCTCGACGCTCGTGGCGGCTGCATCGTTCGCAATCCTCGCGGCCGCCACCGGCGCAGGCCATGATGTCCCGGTCGGCATGCTCGTGATGCTGCTCGTGGCGGCCGGAATCTGCGTGTCGGCCTGGCACGGCGTGGCCTATACCGAGCTTGCGACGCTGGCCGGCGCGACGCGTGCCGGAACGGCGCTCGGCATGGCGAACACGGTCGTCTATGCGGGCCTGTTCGTCACACCGCTCGTCATCGCGCACCTGCTGTCGGGGACGTCATGGACGATCGTCTGGCTCGTTGCCGGCATCGTCGCTCTTTCGGTCTACACGCTGTTTCCGCGGCCCGCCACGGGATTGCGCGCCGCAATCAAGGCTTCCACCGGTACATGAGTACCTTGGCACGAGCGTCTTCCTCGGCGAGGATGATGTACTCGCCGGTCGAAAGCACGGCGGCGCTGATACCCATTTCGGTGTCGATCCAGCCGCTGATGCCGCCCACCGTTGCACCCGGCGCCAGCGAGCCGACTTGCTGGCCCGTGCGTGCATCGTAGACATCGAGTTTCGCCGTCGTATCCTCGGCGACGAATACATAGTTGCCGGCATGCGCGAGACTGACGGGGATCACAGGCGGGCTCAGCGTCGGGCTGTAAGCAAGGGCGATCACATATTGCAGTTGCGGCGAACCCGAACTCCAGTTGTTGTAGCGGGCCAGCACCCGGCCGATCGATTTCCAATTCGCCGAGTCGTAGGGCGCCGTGCTCGTGTAGCCCGAGATGTACATCGTATCGCTCGAGGAGTCGTAGACGATGCGGGAAATCCTCGTGAACGGCTGTGGCATCGGGAACGTCTTCGCGGTGCTGTAGCTGTAGATCGGATTGCCGACGGAATCGACACCTTGCAGCGGCATCTCGCGAATTCCACTGCCCCCCGTCGCGAGCCACACGTTGGCCGCATCGTCGACCCACCAGTAGCCGTTGTAGACGCTGTTGCCTGTTGCCGGGTTCGTCTGGATTTCGCTCGCCTGCACGGTTGCGTCGCCGTTTTGATCGCGCCACATCCATTCGCCGTAGGTCGGCTGGCCTGCCGGCCAACCACCCGGAATCGGATTCTGCGACAACAATCCCGAAGGAATCGCCACCTCGCCGCTCGTCGCGGCATCGAATCGATAGACGCTCAGGTAATGCGAATACATATCTTGCGTATACAGATAGCGCACGCCATTGATGCGGCGCACGAGCGGCTCGCCGCGCACACCGCGCGTCGTATGAAACGCGGGGTCGTCGGGATAACGGAAGCGGTTGAGCGTGAAACCCGCATAAGACCATTCCTGACCCGCGCTGGCCGCATAGTTGAGCTTGAAATGCTTCGAGCCGCTGAACACGTCGTTCGGCGAAGCCGGATCGATCGCGGCGCCATCGACGAAAAGCAGCCCCTGCAGACGCCAGTTCAGCGCCTTGGTCCACCAGTTGTAGCTTTCGAGCACCGTGCCCTCGCCGTTTTGCGTCGAGCCCAACGTGCGCGGACCGAATCCGTTCTGCGCAACATAAAGGTTGCCGTTCGCATCGAAGCCGATGCCCGTGACGCCATTCAAGCGCCAGTCGCCCGGCGCACCCGGCGTCGATGCAAAAATGCCGTAGCGGGTACCGATCCCGGTCACCGCCTGCAGGCCGCCCGTCGATGTCTTGCCATAGACGAGGATCTGCTGCGATGCGCCGCCATCGGCAATCAATATCTGGTTCGACGGCGACAAGGCGAGACCGACTGGCACCGTACCCGTCGGCAACGTCACGGCGCCCAACGCACCGCCCGTCGACGAGTAGTGATTCACCGCGCGATTCGTCGCGAGCCCCTGGATGACCCAGAGCGATCCATCGGTATCGATGAGGATATTGCCCGGCGACGGCACGCTCCATGAGCGCACGGGCGCCATCGTGTTCGCATCGAACACCTGAATCTGGTTCTTGTAGGTATTCGCGACGTAGAGCGCGGTGCTGGTCGCGGCCAGGCCGCGAATGCCGGCGTCCGTGCCGTTCGCTACGGTATTCAGAATGAGAAAGCTGTTCTTCGCGGGATTGGCCAGGTTGCCGACGCCGCTTGCGAACGGTGCGCCCTGCGCGATATTCGAAAGCGTGCGGCGCGTAATGCCGAACCATTGCGAACCGCTCGGCGGATAACCGCTGCCGACGAGCGTCCCGTTCTGGTTGCCGATCGACGCTGCCGCATAAAGATAAGTACCGTTGACGGCGACGGCGTCGCCGCCCGCATTGCCCCAACCGTGCGTCTGCCCGGCATAGGCCACCTTCGTACCGGCCTTGTAGGCACTGATCTCACTGCCGCTCTCGTCCCACGGCGCATCGGTATAAACGGTTCCGTCGGTGCCGACCGCCATCGCTTCGACATCGAGCTGGACCCATTTGCCATCGCCATAGCCGAACGTGTTGCCGATCCAGGAAGTGGTATAGCTCAGCGCGGTCTGCGCGGATGCGGCCACGGGCACGAGCGCCGAAAGTATCGCCAGTGGAACGCAGACGCGCCACACTGTTCTGACAAAAGCATCCCCGCGCGAGGGCCGCGCCTCGCGAATCATTTCTTGCATGGTCTTCCCCGCGAAATGGCGCCCCGTTTTTAGTTAGGAGTGCCAAACGTTTGCGCTCTTATCGATCTGCCGTTGCGTTGAATCCGGGGATCGTGCGGGTGTGAAGCGGACGCGAGCCGGTAATCCTTGCAACAGAGGGCAGTCACCCTTTGTTATGAGCGTCATTGTTACTTAATGTAACTGACGTAACAATCGGCGCAGGACGGAGAGTCGCGTAGGAAATACCGAACTGCCGTAGGACTAGTCCGACATAAGGGGTAGATTTGGGGTATTTTTACCGACTCGAGCGGCAAGAAGGCGGGAGAGGCGCCGGTGGGCGGCGCAGAGCGGCGTACGGAGCGCCCGACGCAACGCCGGGCGCACGAGGAAAGAGAGCGCCCGGGCTTAGGCGAGCGGACGAACGCCGATCAGCCAGCCATGCAGAAGGAATGCAAAAAGCGCCCACGCGACGAGGCCGACCGCCGCCGCCCGCAAGTCGCCGGCCGCGGAGCCTGCGGCATATCGCACGCGGGCAAGCCGATCCCGGTGGCGCCACACCAGCAATCCGGCGGTGGCCCAGACGAAGAATGCACCGAACAGCACGAGCGCCTGAAGCGTCCCATTCGCGAGCAAATGGCCGACCGCCCATAGCGCGATCCCGGCGTACATCGGATGCCCGACGATGCGCTTGATGCGGCTGCCGGGCACATAGGCGGCGGCAATGAGGACGAACGCCACGGCGACGATGAGCGCCGTCAGATGACGGACACCGGAAGGCGGCGCCCACAGCACGACGGGCGCGCGCCTGGCCATGCCGTATCCCACGACGATGAGCACGAAACCGGCGATCGAAACGATCGAATAAAGGCCCTTCCAACGGGTCTCGCCCAGCCGGGCGAAGTTCGCGTTGCGCCAGGGCTCCGCGACGAGACGTAACGAGTGCATCCCAAGAAAGACGATCAAGCCAAGAATCAACGTCCCCACGTCGAACTCTCCACTATTTATTGTTTCGTTCGTGTTTCGGCTCGCCCGACGAACGGGTCGAGCATACGGTAGCGCGGGAAGGCGCTCGATCGGGATCAGGGTGCCGCGGCGACGATCTCGGCCATCGCCGCGGTCAGCCGCTTGGCAAACGGGACATGAAGGAATTCATTCGGTCCGTGCGCATTGGATTTCGGGCCCAGCACTCCGCATACGACGAACTGCGAGCGCGGAAATCCCGCCTGCAGAATATTCATGAGCGGGATCGTTCCGCCCTGCCCGATGAACGCGCACGGCGCGCCGAAGTGAGCCTGCGACGCATGCTGGAGCGCATCGGCCAGCCAGGGAACGAGTTCAGGCGCATCCCAGCCGTTTGCGGCGCTCGCCTCGGGCTTGAATGTCACTCGCGCGTTGTAAGGCGGATCCAGTTCGAGCAGTGTCTTGAGATCGGCAACCGCCCGCGCCGCGTCGACGAGCGGCGGTACGCGCAACGACAGCTTGAACGCCGTGCGCGGGCGCAGGACGTTGCCGGCACTGGCGAGCGCCGGGAGCCCGGCCGCCCCGGTTACGGAAAGCGACGGACGCCAGGTGGCATTGAGCAGCGCTTCGCGCGCGTCCGTCGTGACCGGCAAGACAGGCTTGCCGTCCTGGCCGCACGCCCAGGGCGCCGGTTTCCAGACCTCGTCGCCAAGGATCCGCGCCGTCTCCTCGGCCTCCCGCAGCCGGTTCTCGGGAATGGCACAATGAAACGCTTGCGGCAGCAACCTGCCCGTCGCGGCGTCTTCGAGCCGCTCGAAAAGCTGGCGCATGACGCGAAAGCTCGAGGGGACGATGCCGCCGTACGATCCCGAATGCACGCCTTCGTCGAGCACCTCGACTTCGAGCGATCCGCCGACGAGGCCGCGCAGCGATGTAGTCAGCCACAGTTGATCGTAATTGCCGGCACCGGAATCGAGGCAGACCACGAGACCCACGTCGCCAAGCCGTTCGCGCAGCGCATCGACATAGGGCAACAGGTCGTAGCTGCCCGACTCCTCGCAAGTCTCGATGAGGCCGACGCAACGCGGCCGACCCACGCCCTGCGCATCGAGTGCCGCGAGCGCGCAGATGCTCGCATAGATGGCGTAACCGTCGTCGGCGCCGCCGCGCCCGTAGAGCTTGCCGTCCTCGTATTTCGGCGTCCAGGGCCCGAGATCGCTGCGCCAGCCCTCGAACTCGGGCTGCTTGTCGAGATGCCCGTAAAGGACGATCGACTCGCCGCTACCCGAACGCGTGGCAGGCGCCTCGAAAAAAATCACCGGCGTGCGCCCCGGCAGCCTCACGATCTCGAGCGTCAATCCATGCACGCGCTGCGCCTCGGCCCAGGCCGCCGCATCGGCTACCACGCGCTCGAGATAGCCGTGCTCGGACCAGTTCGCGTCGAATGCGGGACTCTTTGCCGGAATGGCAATGTAATCGGTCAAGGCGGGAACGATCTCGTCGTCCCACTTGCGCTCGACGAATGTGCTCAAGGCGCCGCGATCGAGCGGCGGTTGCGTGGCATCGGCTGCTGTCATGGCTCAGTGCACCGTCGCAATCGGTCAAAGCGCACATGATAGTGCCTGCCGCCGCGTCGTGCACGAACGCCGGGAACGCGCGACAATCGGCTCACTACCGTCGATTAGCGCGAACCATGCTCGATGAGATCATCGAAGGCATCGAAGTTTTCGCGGCGCTCGCGCTGTACTTCCTGCCGGCGATCACCGCCGATCGCCGGCGCCGCCGCGATGTTCTGACGATTGCCCTTTTCAACGCATGCCTTGGCTGGACCGGCTTCGGCTGGCTGATCGCGCTCTATTGGGCGAAGCTGCCGAATCCCCCTCCCGGTGTCGAACACGAGGTGGTGCGCAAACGCCGCATGCACACGATGGTCGCATTCTCTCAAGCGCTCGCTGCGCGCGTGGCGCGCAGAGAGGCTCGCGAAAGAACAGCTGAGGATCGGTGAGGTACGGACCGGGCACGCCGCCAGTGCGGCGCGCCCGGTTCAAGCGGACTTGAGGCTACGCTTGGGAGCGGGCAGAGCCGGCGTGTGCGCGAAGCCGGACGAGTCCCGGGGAAATGGAGCGCGGCTCGCGCGATAGTGCATCTTGCAGAAACTTTTCCTGGCGCAGTTCGCCGTGCTCATCGAACCATTGACACAGCAACCAACTGCCGCCATCGTCGGTGGAGCCGACATGCGTGACCGTCATACGTGCACCGCCCGTCTTCAGCGTCACGACATCGCCGGAGCAAAATTGCTCCTGCCGATCGAATGATCCTGTATACATAGATTTGCGCCCCGTCAAAAGTTATCGATCCGAATCGATAATGCCGGAATGTTCGCGGGCGAACGGAAAAGCGAATTATCGAAACAACCTGCTGTTTGCCCCCTCATCGATTAACGCAAGGGGTAGACAAAGGTTACCCATAGAATTTTTATTCTACAAGCGGATTTAGGGTAATCCTGATGCTGACGATTACCCTCGAGTCCCTATCCGCCGCGGATTCGCTTACGCCCGCCGCGCCGGTCCAGTAAGGCTTGGAACGGGTGAGGACGGTCGCACCGCCGAAACAATACTATTTTATACGCGCCCGTTTCTCAGCTTATCGCATGTACGACGAGGGACAATATACGTGGAAGCCAATAATCGTTTTCGGAGCCCGGGTTACCGGTTTGATCTAAATCAATCGAGCGTGCGTTGCATTTGATTTCGAACGGATCAAATGATCGCCTCGAGTTTCATAGATGAACGCTCGATTTACGCGCGAGCAATGGAAACCCGTTTCCGTCCGAAACCGGGAAGTCCCGGTCCGATCACTGCGGTACTGAGAGCGATGCCGATGCGCGCTGCGATGCAACGACGATCAATTTCATCGTCGCCCGTGTGGCGCCGACGAAGAGCTTGCGAGCCGCGCGCTCGTCGAGCGCGTCAAAATCGACCTCGGTCAGGATCACGCAGGGGGCGGACTGCCCTTTGAAGCGATATATGGATTCGAGCAGGACGTCGCCGTCGCGGTATTCAGGGCTGCCGAACAGGTCGTACTTGCCGGTGAAACTCTTCAGGCGATGGGGCCCGAGCTGATCGAGCGCCGTGAAGACCGAGCCTTCGCGGCCCCGGTAGGAAAGCACTGCGATGTCCTGCTTCCGGAAGCCCAGCGCCAGCGCCTGCGTAATCGCGCGCTTGGTCGCTTCGACGACGCCGGAGGGGGTCGAGTCCTCGTAAGACGCCAAAACGACCTGCGAACCGTCGAAGGGGCTGCCCGAACCGAGCCCCGCCGCGCGCGGGGCAGCGTCGCCAACCTTGTCGCGCACGTAATCGAGCACGTCGCGCGGGCTGCGGTAGTTCGTCGTTTCCGTCAGTACCGTCCAGCCGGGCAGCGCCACCGGCTCGCGCATATAGAGGTTCTGGAGCGGGTCTTCGAGCCACCACCATGCACCGCCGGGCCGCACGAGACGGGCGAGCGCCTCGACCCACGGCTCCTGGAAGTCCTGGCCCTCGTCGACGATCAGCACGTCGAAGCGCCAATGCTCGCCGATCGGCGCTTGCGCGAAAACGGCCTCCAGACGCGCGAAGACGTCGGCGGACTGGAAGTCCGGAGCGCGGCCCACATCGCGCGCGATCCAATCGCAAAGCTGGTGGTAGTTCGCGACCTTCGCCCCCTCCGGAGCAACGCGCGCGATATGGTCCGCGAGCGGGCGATTGAAACAGACGTAAAGCGCGCGCTTGCCGCTCGCCGTGGCATCGCGCATCACTTGCACGGCGAGCTGCGTCTTGCCGGAACCGGCCGTGCCGATCACGCGCAGCCGGAACGGCTCGAATCGAAGGCGGCGTGCCCACGTCGCCAAACCGCCCGAAAGCCGCGTGACGAGCGTGCCGGCCTGTCCGACCAGCGCGCTCGCATCGGGTGTCAGCGAGAGCTCGTCGGCAAGATAGTGGTGGATCTTCGGCGCGCAGGGCAAACGCGGCTCGTCGGCGGGCAACGCGTCGAGGATGACCGACACGAGTCTTTCCCTGCGCGGGGCATCGACGATCCGCTCGGGCGCGAGTCCCGCAATCGCGGTGTCCTTCACGATATAGTCCGGACAATAAAGCAAGCCTTCGATGCCATAGGTACCGGTGCCGAAGGCCGCGGTAAAGCGGCGATGCATCGTTTCGAGCGTGCGAGCCAGTTCGACCGAGACGTTGCGTTCCGTCTGCAGATAGACCTTCACGAGGCCTTTCGGCGTCTCGCGCAGAAAACCGGCCTTTTGCTCGACGAGCAACACGCGGCCGGCCGGACTCACGATCGCGAAGTCGGCCTCGCCGAAGACGGAGAAACTCCGATTCAATCGCGTCCAATGCACGCCGTGATAAACGGTGTAGCTCGCCGGCAGCATCGCTTCGAGCAGCGCGAGCGTCTCGCGCTCGCGCTCGGCCGCGCCGGTTGCGGCAACGTTCTTCCAATCGTCGGGAATCAGGCGGGCCATGGGGAACGGGTTCTCGCGTCAGGGTTCGAATTCGGCGTATTGTACAAACCGCGCGCGCCAGCTCCTTTGCGGGCGCCGCATTTTTTCACTGGGAGGCTTTTGAAGATGCTGAAGATTTGGGGACGTGCGAACTCGGTCAACGTGCAAAAGGTGCTCTGGTGCTGCGACGAACTCGGTCTGTCGTTCGAGCGCATCGATGCCGGCATGCAGTTCGGCCACGTCGACGATGCTGATTACCTCGCGCTCAACCCGAACGGACAGATTCCGACACTCGTCGACGGAACGTTCTCGCTGTGGGAATCGAACTCGATTCTGCGTTATCTGGCCATGCAATACGGCGCGTCGAGCTCGCTCTATCCGAGCGAACCGAAGTTGCGCGCCAGCATCGACCGGTGGCTCGACTGGTCGCTCTCGATGCTACAGCCGGCCGAACGCCCGGTTTTCGCCACCCTGGTGCGCACGCCGCCGGAAAACCGCGATATGGCCGCACTCACGGCGAATCTGCAAACGCTCACGAAGCGATGGAAACTGCTGGACGAGCATCTCCAAGGCCGCTTTCATATCGAAGGCGACAAATTCACGATCGCCGATATCGTCCTCGGCGCCTTTGCGAAGCGCTGGTTCGGCCTCGAAGGCATCGAACGCCAGCCCATGCCAAGCCTCGAGCGCTGGTATCAGCGGCTCGCGCAGCGCGCGCCGTTCAAAAAACATATCGATCGACCGCTCACGTAAGCCGGCGCCGCGCTCCAGGTAGGCGCGATCAAACCTACACACCGGGTTGCCCGGGCGCGGAACGCCGTTCGATCGCACGCTGCAGCAAGGCGTCGACGAGCGGCAACTGCACCGGCTTCGTGAGATGGACATCGAAGCCTTCGTCGAGCGAGCGGGCAATATCGCTGGCTTGACCGAAGCCCGTCATGGCGGCAAATAGCGCGCGCTGCAGCCCCGGCGTCCCCTTCAGGCGGCGCATCACGGTGAAGCCGTCCGCCCCGGGCATCGCGATATCGACCAGCGCCACGTCGATGCGGGCGTTCTCGTGCGCGAACGTGAGCGCTTGAGCACCGCTGTAGGCCACATCGACGCTATGGCCCCTCATTCGCAGCAACATGGCCATGCTGTCGGCCGAATCGTGGTTGTCGTCGACGATGAGAATGGTCAGCGCCGGCTCGAGGTCCTTGGGGGCCGCGGCGCCCATGCGCGCGTCGTCGTTCGCCGCAATCTGCGCCCCGTAAAGCGGCAAGCGAATCGTGAAAGTCGCGCCGCAACCGGGGCCATCGCTCGATGCGCTGATGGCACCGCCATGCATCTGAACGAGCCACCGGCACAACGTAAGACCGATGCCGAGCCCGCTTTCCGTGCGTTCGAGCCGGTGGTCCGCCTGCACGAACAGATCGAAAATCGATTCGAGCGCTCCGGCTTCGATGCCGCATCCGTTGTCGGAGACGCGAAAAACGGCGAACGTCTGTCTCTCCTCGGTAACCGACACGACGATGCGGCCGCTGTGTTCGGAGAATTTCGACGCATTGTTGAGCACGTTCTGCGCAACCTGCACGAGCCGCGCCATGTCGCCGTTGACGACGACGCGCTCTTCGGGCACGTAAACGTCCACGCGTTGCTGGCGCAAGGCGACATGCGGCCGGATCATTTCGACCGAGCGCGACACGACCTCCCGCAGATCGACCGGTGCGAGCCGCAGCGCGATCTTGCCCGTGGTGATCCGCCCCGCGTCGAGCAGATCGTCGACCAGTCGCGTCAAATGCGCGATCTGCCGGTCGATGAGATCGCGGCACTGCCTCAGTGTCGGACTGATGAGCGGCTCGAGCATCATGACGCTCAACGCGTTCGTCACGGGCGCCAGCGGATTACGCAGTTCGTGCGCGAGCGTCGCGAGGAACTCGTTCATGTGCTGACTCGCCGCTTCGAGATCGCGCAGCCGCTTGCGCTCCGTCATGTCGCGCGTGACTTTCGCGTAGCCGCACAGCTTGCGCACGCCATCCTCGTTCTTGTAGACCGCCGTGATGACGACATTGGCCCAGAACATCGAGCCGTCTTTTCGCACGCGCCAGCCTTCGTCTTCCACCGAACCATCGGCGCCTGCCGCCGCCAGCTCGGCCGCCGGCTTGCCGCGGTCTACGTCCTCAGGGGGATAAAACGTCGAGAAGTGCCGACCGATGATCTCGTCGGCCGCATAACCCTTGATCTTTTGCGCGCCCGGATTCCAGCTGATGACATATCCGTCGGCGTCCAGCATGAAAATCGCGTAGTCCTGGACCGATTCGATAAGAATCCGGAAACGCTCCTCGAAGGGCGCTTCGAGCGCAGACGGCACCGACATTGGCCGAGCGTCCCAGGCGGGGAGATCCGAATGCATAAGCGACGACGATGAGAATTCGTTGAGGGCAAGCGCACGGTATCGCATTGGATGACCCTTCAAGCATGATATATGCCTATGCGGTATCCGCCGGTCGCCGCAACTGTTGGCCCTGCCGCGGGCCAACTGCTGCTCGAAAAAATACGGCGGTGGCGCGCTCGCCTCGCGACGTTCGCACTCGCCGGGTGCATGGCGTCTAATCGAAACGCAACTTTGACAGGAAAATTTGCAAAAACTACCTCGGACGCATAAGGGCCTGCCCGGCGTCCGTCTGGCGGTTGGCGCTAGTCCGTGGTGCGCTCGCCTATCGCGTCGGCCAACCATGCGACGAATTGCGCGGGCTGTATCGGCTTCGTCATGAAATATTGAAATCCCTCGCCGATACTGCGCAAGCGGTAGGCGTCGCCGGAATGGCCGGTGACCGCCACCGCGACGGCGGGTGCCCGATCGCTGCGGATCTCGTCCTCGCGCATGCGCTGGATCAGATAAAACCCGTCCATACCGGGCAGATCGATGTCGCACACCACCGCATTGGGCCGCGTGCGCAAGATGGCATCGACCCCTTCCTCCGCATCGTGGGCGGTCACTACGCGCGCGCCCTCCGATTCGAGCAGGAGTGCCAGCGATTCCCTGCTGGCGAGATCATCGTCCACGACGACGATGCTGACCTGCTCCAGTCTCAAAGCTCCATTCATATGACTTGTGTCCGCCCGCCCATATCTGAAACCTTGCTTGGGACTCGCTGGCGGGAGGCAAGTTGCATCGAGCGCGGCGAACCCGCTTTCGACATTCAAGATTCGATCCAGGTCGATGGCCGATACGCCTACAATGACGGAACTGTCCGTGCCTCGCTTGTGCGCTCACGGCGAGTCACTACCGCGGGAGGAAACTGGAATGAACGACGCGTTCGAACGCCGGGCCCTGCTGCTGCATCTCGGCGCGGCTTTGCAGACGTTGAGCCACATTCTCGAGTACGAGCGCGGCGACGAAACGATCGGCGAGTTGATCGCAACGCAACAACTGCTCGCCGACGTTCCGTTCGTCGAATACGTCTTCGAACGCATGACGGTGCGTGAATTCGGTGCCAACGTGCTGCATGCCTTCTGTCTGTGGCCCCAACTCCTGCTCGACGATCCGCTCGATCGCGACGCGCTCGCGCTATCCGTGCGACACCATCTCTTCGACGGCAATCCCCGCGGTTGGGAAGCCTATTTGCGCGCGCTGCGCGAAGACGTCCCGTGGTTCGGCGAGGGCCTGGAACCCGACAGCCCATCCGCCTCCTCCGACGAAACCGGCATCGAGACCACCTGATTCGATCCGGCAGTTTTCCCGCATTCGAAATCGCCGCCTGTTTTTTAAAAATCAGGCGGCGATTTTCTTTTATGCGCGATCTGGCAAAATCGCGTTGCCCCGATTCCGGGCACGACTACGAAAAAGAGGAGACCAGACGCGACCAATCGTCATCGATCAGGAGGAGCAATGTTCGCATCGTCCGAATTCCGTTGTTCTCGTCCGCGTTTTTCCCAAGCCAAACCATTCCCGCAGCGTACCGCTTCGAAGCTCGCCGGCCTGCTGTTGCTGGCCGGGCTCGCCGGCGCCGGCCTGGCCCGCGCCGATGCGCTGGCTACGCTGCCGCCGCCCCCGTCCGAACTCTATGGCGATTTATTCGTCGCCGTGCAGACGCAGCAAATCTTCGACGACCAGAAAACATTCGTCGATGCCACGCCCAACAGCGATCCCGCCACTATCCTGCAGCTTTACGCGCAGCAAAAGAATCAACCGAATTTCGATTTAAAAAGTTTTGTCCTCGCCAATTTCACACTGCCAACCGAGCCGCCCATCACACCGCCAAGCGGACAGTCATTGCGCGAGCATATCAACTGGCTGTGGCCGAAACTGACGCGCACGACGACGAGCGCCCCGCCCTTCAGCTCGCTGATTGCGCTGCCCAAGCCGTATGTGGTGCCGGGCGGCCGGTTTCGCGAGGGGTACTACTGGGACACCTACTTCACGATGCTCGGCCTGCAGGAGTCGGGGCACGAAGAGCTCGTCGACGACATGCTCGACGATTTCGCCTATGAGATCGACCGCTTCGGCCATATTCCCAACGGCAATCGCACTTACTACCTGAGCCGCTCGCAGCCGCCGTTCTTCGCGCAGATGGTCACGCTCGCCGCCAACAACGAGGGCCCGCGCGTCTATCAGAAATATCTGCCGCAGTTGCGCAAGGAGTACGCATACTGGATGACCGGCGAAAACGCGACGCAGCGTGGGCAGGCGACGCGCAACGTCGTGGTGATGCGGGACGGGACGGTGCTCAATCGCTATTGGGACGAACGCGATACGCCGCGTGACGAATCCTATCTGGAAGACGTGAAGACCGCGCAGCAGGTCACGTCGCGTCCCCCCAACGAGGTCTATCGCGATCTGCGTGCCGCTGCCGAGTCGGGCTGGGATTTCAGCTCACGCTGGTTCGGCGATAACCGCAACCTCACGACGATTCGCACGACGTCGATCGTTCCGGTCGACTTGAACAGCCTGATGTTCGGGCTCGAGATCACCATCGTCAAAGGCTGCGGCGTGGCGCGCGATTTTCGCTGTGTCGCCGAGTTCATCGGCCGGGCCAAGCGGAGGGCCGAAGGCATCAATCACTATCTGTGGAATCGCAACGGCTACTACGGCGACTACGATTGGCGGCTCGGCAAGCCGCGCGACAACCTTTCCGCCGCCGCGCTTTATCCGCTGTTTGCCGGTGTCGCTTGGCCCGAGCGTGCGCAGCGCACGCTGTCGGCCGTCAACCAGAACCTGCTGAAAGAGCGCGGTCTAGCGACGACGACATTCGAAACCGGCCAGCAATGGGATGCGCCGAACGGTTGGGCGCCCTTGCATTGGCTGACGATCGAAGGCGCTCGCCGCTATGGGCGTGACGACCTCGCGAAAGACGTCGGCACGCGCTTTTTGGCCGACGTCAAACAGGTCTATGCGGCGCAGCAAAAGCTGGTCGAGAAATACGTCGTCGAGGGGCCGAACGCAGGGGGCGGAGGTGGCGGTGAGTATCCGCTGCAGGACGGATTCGGTTGGACCAATGGCGTGACGCTCAAGCTGCTCGATCTGTACGCGCCAGGACAGTGAAACGTGGGCGCGCGGAGCTGATGGGCCGCTCCGGCGGCCACCTCAAACGAGCAACAGCCCCAGCTCGCGCGCGCCTTCCCTCAACACCGGCAGAAAACGACTCTCCATTTCGGCCACGGAGATGCGCGCGGCCTGAACGCCGACATTGAGCGCCGCGACCACGCGACCGTCGGGCGCCTGGATCGGCACGGCGATCGAGCGCAGTCCGATTTCGAGCTCCTGATCGTTGATCGCATAACCGTTGCGCCGGACCGAATCGAGCGCCTCGCGCAAGCCCTCGCGCGTCACGATCGTGCGCGGTGTGTATTGAATCAGCTTGACGCGCTCGAAATACGCATCGAGCGTATCGACACCCAGATGCGAAAGCAGTACCCGGCCCATCGATGTGCAGTACGCCGGTAACCGGCTGCCCACGTGCAGGTCGATCGTCATGATCCGCGAAGTAAAAGCTCGCGCGATATAAAGAATTTCATCGCCATCGAGAATCGCGACCGAGCTCGATTCGTTGAGCGTATTGCTCATGTGCCGCAATACGGGCTGCGCCGCGTTGGCGAGCGGCGTCGACGCCAGATACGCATGACCGAGCGCGAGGATGCGCGGCCGCAAGGAAAAGTTGCGGCCGTCTTCGGCACTGACGAAGCCCAGCTTACCGAGCGTATGCAGACACCGCCTGACGGCCGCGCGCGGAATGCCCGTGCGCTGACTGATCTGCGAAGTCGTCAATACGCGGCGCTGAGCCGAAAAGGCCTGGATGACCGAGAGCCCCCGTGCCAGCGATGTCATGAAATCCGGGTCGGACTCGGCGACCGCTGCAGCGCCCGTTTCGGGCTCGGCGCTCGCCTGGATTTCCCGGTCGGCCGGCCGAGAGCCGGTTTCTGAATGCGCAGACATCGCTACCCCCTGTTTCAATGGCCGAATTCTAGCCTATATGTGCGGCAATCGAACATCGGCGCACCGTAGGTATGGTTTTGCACGGTGCCGATTCAGCATTTGCGCGATCACCGAACATATTTTCGATAATCGCCATTGACGCCGGGCGACCTGCCGCCCTACATTGACACCCGTCAACTCCGCCAGAGCACATGCTCTGACTCACCGGGCAGGCAACCATGATCGACAAAACCGTTACTTCGCTCGAAGCGGCCGTAGCCGGCATCTTCGACGGCGCGACCGTGATGATCGGCGGCTTCGGCACGGCCGGACAGCCGGCCGAGCTGATCGACGCGCTCATCGCGCAAGGCGCGAAAGACCTCACCATCGTCAACAACAACGCCGGCAACGGAGAACTGGGCTTGGCCGCGCTGCTCAAAGCGCGGCGCGTGCGCAAGATCGTCTGCTCGTTCCCGCGTCAGGCGGATTCGCAAGTGTTCGATGCGCTCTACCGCGCCGGCGAGATCGAGCTCGAGCTGGTCCCACAAGGCAACCTCGCGGTCCGCATCCAGGCGGCCGGTGCCGGTCTTGGCGCCGTGTTCACGCCGACCGGCTACGGCACCCTTTTGGCCGAAGGCAAGGAAACGCGCGAAATCGACGGCCGCCACTACGTGCTCGAATATCCGATCAAGGCGGACTTCGCGCTCATCAAGGCTCACCGCGGCGATCGCTGGGGCAACCTCGTCTATCGAAAAAGCGCGCGCAATTTCGGCCCGATCATGGCGATGGCCGCGACGACGACGATCGCGCAAGTCAGCGAGATCGTGCCGCTCGGCGCACTGGACCCCGAAGCCATCGTCACCCCGGGCATTTTCGTCAAGCGCGTGGTTGCCGTGGCCGGCAGCGCGGCGCTCGCCGCGTAAGGAGCTCAGCATGAACAAATGGACCCGCGACGACATCGCCCGGCGCGTTGCGCAAGACATCCCCGAAGGCGCTTACGTCAATCTCGGCATCGGCCTGCCGACGAAGGTCGCGAACTATCTGCCGAAAGACCGCGAGATCTTTCTTCATAGCGAGAACGGTCTGCTCGGCATGGGGCCGGCTCCGGCACCCGGTCATGAGGACCCCGAACTGATCAACGCGGGCAAGGAGCCTGTCACGTTGCTCGAAGGCGGCGCGTTCTTTCATCATGGCGACTCGTTCGCGATGATGCGCGGCGGGCATCTCGACGTTTGCGTGCTCGGCGCGTTCCAGGTCTCGGCCTCGGGCGACCTCGCGAACTGGCATACCGGCGCACCGGACGCGATTCCGGCCGTCGGCGGCGCCATGGATCTCGCGATCGGCGCCAAGCAAGTCTTCGTCATGACCGACCATCTGACGAAGACGGGCGAGTGCAAGATCGTCGAGCGCTGCACGTATCCCCTGACCGGCATCGGCTGCGTCGATCGCATCTATACCGATCTGGCCGTCATCGACATCACGCCTCGCGGCCTCGAAGTGATCGAGATCGTCGAAGGCCTTTCGTTCGAAGCGCTGCAGAACGTGACGCCCGTACCGCTCATCCACGCACCGCGCGCTGCCTGACGAAAGCATCCGAACGAACGCCAAAGGACAGACACCCATGAACGACGCTTATATCTGCGACGCCGTGCGCACCCCATTCGGCCGCTACGGCGGCGCATTGGCCACGGTTCGCGCCGACGATCTCGCCGCATTGCCGATCAAGGCACTCGTCGAACGCAATGCCGGCGTGGACTGGCAGGCGGTCGACGACGTCATCTACGGCTGTGCGAACCAGGCCGGCGAGGACAACCGCAACGTCGCCCGCATGGCCGCGCTGCTCGCCGGCCTGCCGGTCGAGGTTCCGGGCAGCACCGTGAACCGGCTCTGCGGCTCGGGGCTCGATGCGCTCGGCACCGCGGCACGCGCGATCAAGACCGGCGAGACGAGCCTCGTCATCGCGGGCGGCGTCGAAAGCATGAGCCGGGCCCCGTTCGTCATGGGCAAGGCCGATAGCGCGTTCAGCCGCTCGATGAAAGTTGAAGACACAACGATCGGATGGCGCTTCGTCAATCCGGCGATGAAAGCGATGCACGGCGTCGATTCGATGCCGGAGACCGCGGAAAACGTCGCAACGGAGTTCGGCGTGAGCCGTCAAGACCAGGACGCCTTCGCCCTGCGTTCGCAAATGCGCACCGCGGCCGCACAGGAAGCGGGGCGCTTCGACGACGAGCTGATCGCAGTTCACGTAGCGCAGAAAAAGGGCGAGCCGCTCGCCGTGACCAAGGACGAGCACCCGCGCGCGACGACGCTCGAAGCACTGGCCAAGCTCAAGGGCGTCGTGCGTCCCGACGGCACCGTGACGGCGGGCAATGCATCGGGCGTCAACGACGGCGCCTGCGCGCTGTTGCTCGCCGACGAACGAACGGCCGCGCGCTTCGGATTGCGTCCGCGAGCGCGCGTGGTCGCGATGGCCACGAGCGGCCTCGCGCCGCGCATCATGGGCTTCGGCCCCGCTCAGGCGGTCCGCAAAGTTTTGGACAAGACCGGGCTCGCACTCGATCGCATCGACGTCATCGAACTGAACGAAGCATTCGCCGCGCAGGCGCTCGCCGTGACGCGCAGCCTCGGGCTCGCGGACGACGATGCCCGAGTCAATCCAAATGGCGGCGCGATTGCGCTCGGGCACCCGCTCGGCGCATCGGGTGCCCGCCTCGCGACCACGGCCACCTATCAGCTTGCCCGCACCGGAGGGCGCTACGCGCTGTGCGCGATGTGCATCGGCGTCGGCCAAGGTATCGCGCTCGTCATCGAGCGCGTATGATCGGCGACGCCATCGACCGGAGACACCCAACCATGACGACGCTTCATTACGAGCTTGCGGGACCGGCGGGCGCCCCGGTGGTCGTACTGTCGAACTCGCTCGGCACCACGCTCGAAATGTGGGATCCGCAAGTCGAAGTCCTCGCGCGCACCTTTCGCGTGCTGCGCTATGACACGCGCGGACACGGCCGCTCGGCACTCCCCCCGCCGCCTTACGCCATCGACGATTACGGACGCGACGTGCTCGCGCTGCTGGACTTGCTCGACGTCGAACGCGCGCACTTCGTCGGGCTTTCGATGGGAGGCTTGACCGGGCAGTGGCTCGGCATTCATGCTGCGGCGCACATCGACAAGCTCGTGCTCTGCAATACGGCGGCCTGCATCGGCAAACCGGACGGCTGGCGCGAGCGCATCGAGCTGGTACGTTCGCGCGGACTCGACGAAGTGGCGGGAGGCTCCGCCGCGCGCTGGTTCACGCAGGGATTCGTGGCGGCGCACGGATCGACCGTCGACGCGCTGACCGGGCGCTTGCGCACGCTTTCGCCCGAAGGCTACATAGCCGGCTGCGAGGTACTTGCCCGCACGGACCTGCGCGACGATATCGAGCGCATCGCGTGCCCCACGCTCGTGATCGCAGGCGAGCACGATCCTGTTACGACGGTGGCCGATGCCCGGTTCATGGTGGATCGCATTCGCGGCGCGCGACTCGTCACGCTCGATGCCGCGCATTTGTCCAACGTCGAAGCTGCGCCCGCATTTACCGAGGCACTGCTGAACTTCCTCGCCTGACGCGCTCGCTGTCAGCCTCACCCCGAGCACGGCGCCCGCGTCAACCGTCTTCGCCGGCGGCTATCGGCGCCGGCGCCGCAAATAGATTCAGCAATACGTTGCCCTGGGCACTCGTTGATCCCCACGGCGCGCGCCGCCGCGCCGCACCCGCATTTTTTTCCTCTTCTATTGGCCGAGCCGCGTTTCGCTAACGAAATCAAACGTCTGAGCGAGGTCGGTCAACTTTTCCTGTTACATCTCCGTGGAAAAATTGCCGAAAACCCTTAGATAAATTTTTCGTACATTTTATGGGAAGGGATTGATTTACCGAGGTTCAGTTCGTACAATGCGCTTCATTGGTTGTTACGAAATGTAACTCCTTGTATCAAAGTTACTCAAGCGGTCGAGCAAACGTTGTCGGTCGCAAAACGAAAGAATTACACGGTACAAATTACCGGAATAAACCAACGGGGCTTCGGAAGCGTGACAAATGGACCGCAACGGCGAGACGCTGGATTCAATCCGCGAAATTAACCTGTCATACATCATGCTCGCGCAGCGCATGCTGCGCGAGGACAAGGCGATCGGCATGTTCCGCCTTGGCCTGTCGTCGCAATTGGCCGAGCTGCTCGCCGGTCTTTCGCTCGCGCAATGCGTCAAGCTGGCCTCGTCGGACCAGCTGCTGTGCTTTTTCCGCTTCAACGACCATTCGATGCTCTCGGCCCTCACGCAGACGGCCAGGAATACCGATGTCGCCGCCACGCATGCCGCGATTCTCCTCGCGGGTCAGCCAGTCGAACAGTTCGCCTAAGGGGCGCGTCATGGGTCCGAAAAAAAGCCTCACCGAAGACGCCCAGGAAGTCTTTCGCGCCATCGCCCTGATCGAACTCGGCGCGCGCATGCAGGTGCTCGAAAGCGAGTTGTCGCTGTCGCGGGATCGGATGATTCGCCTTTATCGCGAGATCAAGGGTGCCTCGCCGCCCAAAGGCATGCTGCCTTTCTCGGCGGACTGGTACATGACCTGGTTGGCCAACATCCATGCGTCGCTGTTCTACAACACCTACCTCTTCCTGAAGAACGAAGCGGGCTGCTCGCATCTGGACGCGTTGACCAAGGGCTACCGGCTTTATCTCGAGCACTGCAGACATGGCGAGTGCGAGCCGGTGCTCGATCTCACGCGTGCCTGGACGCTCGTGCGCTTTTTCGACGCCGACATGCTTCAGCTCACGCCATGCTGCCGCTGCAGCGGCAAGTTCATCGCGCACAAGCACGACCTTCAGCAAAACGTCGTATGCGGCGCGTGTCAACCGCCTTCGAGGGCCGGCAAGACGAAGAAAGCCGCCGCGGGTAAAGAAGCGGTCCAAACCGCCTGCGCGGCGTAAAACCGCCGCCAATCGTCTCCGCCACGCGAGCGCTTCACGCTCTCATTTCAAAAAGCCCGCTCTTTCGAAGGGCTTTTTTCTTTGCTTTTTCCTCCGGATTTACCCGTAGCCGGCAATCGCATTTGCGCAAAGCAACATGAGCGCGCTGCTGCCTTTTTATAAGGCCGCAATGCGCGCTTGCCTGCCACGGTTATACCGCACTGCAGCATTTCGCGTTTCTTGACTCCTCGCCCCCGCGCTGCTGTACTAAATCACGCAAGTTGATTTAGTCTTCGAATCCATCACGAACAAGAACCGCTGCACCCATCGGAGGAGGAACCCTTGATGAAGACTCGCCCCTGTGCCGCGCTCGCGCGCGCCGCCATGTTGTCCACAGCCGTTGCCGCAGCGCTCTGCGCGAGCGGCACTCACGCGGCCGACAAGGTTGTCGTCGGTCTGATTACCAAGACCGACACCAATCCGTTCTTCGTCAAGATGAAACAAGGTGCCGAGGACGCCGCGAAGAAAGACGGAGTCGAACTGCGAACGGCCGCCGGCAAGTTCGACGGCGACAACGCGAGTCAGGTGAATGCGATCGAGAACATGACGGCCGCGGGCGCGAAGGCGATCCTGATCACACCGAGCGACACGAAAGCCATCGTTCCGGCCATCAAGAAGGCGCGCTCGGCCGGTGTCATGGTCATTGCGCTCGATACGCCGACCGATCCGCAGGAGGCGACCGATGCGCTGTTCGCCACCGACAACTTCAAGGCCGGCGAATTGATCGGCGAATACGCCAAAGCCGCGCTCGGCAGCAAGCCCGCCAAGATCGCCACGCTCGATCTCGCACCCGGGATTTCCGTCGGTGTTCTGCGCCATAACGGCTTCTTGAAGGGCTTCGGCATCAAGGAAGGCGATCCGAGCATCGTGTGCAGCCAGGACACGCGCGGCGACCGTGCGAAGGGTCAAACGGCAATGGAAAACTGCCTGCAAAAGGCCCCCGGCATCAACGTGGTCTATACCATCAACGAGCCTGCGGCAGCCGGCGCGTATCGCGCGCTCAAGGCCGCCGGTAAGGAGAAAGACGTGTTGATCGTATCGATCGACGGCGGCTGCGAAGGCGTGCGCAACGTGAAGGCCGGCCAGATCGCCGCGACCGCTCAGCAATACCCGCTCAAGATGGCGGCGCTCGGCGTGGAAGCGGGAGCCGAATACGCCAAGACCGGCAAGAAGGTCAGCGGCTACAAGGACACCGGCGTGACGCTGATCACGGACAAGCCGATGCAAGGCGTCGACAGCAAGGACACGAAGTTCGGCCTCGAGAACTGCTGGGGCAGCTAAGCCCTCCCTCCGGCGCGGCCTTCGGGCCGTCTGACGAAGTCCGCGCCATGTCTTATCCCCCGTACTGACGAGAAGACGCACCATGACGACTCGATCCGCTCCGCCGGTCGCACCGGCACCCGTCTCGCGGCCGCATCAGCACCGCATGCCGACCATCGCCGAAGCCGGCCCGCTGATCGCACTGATCGCCGCCTGCGCATTCTTCTTCACGCAGACTCATCGCTTTCTTTCGTTTCAGAATTTCTCGCTGATTCTGCAGCAGACGATGGTCGTCGCCGTGATCGCCATCGGCCAGACGCTGATCGTGCTCACCGCGGGTATCGATCTGTCGTGCGGCATGGTGATGGCCTTCGGCTCCATCGTCATGACGAAGTTCGCCGTGGGCCTCGGCGTGCCGCCCGTACTGGCGATTCTCTGCGGCATGGGCGCCAGTGCATTGTTCGGACTCCTGAACGGCGTACTGGTCACGCGCATCAAGCTGCCGTCCTTCATCGTGACGCTCGGCACGCTGAACATCGCGTTCGCGCTCACGCAGATCTACTCGAATGCCGAAACAGTCTCGAATCTGCCCGATGCGATGATGTTCCTCGGCAACACGTTCTCGATCGGCCCGGCCGAGGTCACCTATGGGACCGTGCTCGCGCTGCTCATGTATCTCGCGACCTGGTTCGTACTCCGAAATACCGTGCCCGGCCGGCATCTCTATGCGCTCGGCAACAATCCGGAAGCGGCGCGGCTCATGGGTCTGTCGTCGCAGCGCATCCTCGTTTGCGTCTATACGATTGCCGGCTTCATCTATGGCATTGCCGCCCTGCTGCTCGTCTCGCGAACCGGCGTCGGCGACCCTCAAGCCGGACAGACCGAGAATCTCGACAGCATCACGGCTGTCGTGCTCGGCGGCACCAGCCTCTTCGGCGGCCGCGGCTCGATCGTCGGCACGCTGCTCGGCGCACTGATCGTCGGCGTATTCCGCAACGGGCTGACGCTGATCGGGGTCTCGTCGGTGTATCAGGTATTGATCACCGGCGTTCTCGTGATTCTGGCCGTTGCGGCCGACAAGCTCTCGCATCGCCGCGCCTGACGCGCCTGTTTTCATCAAGGAACCGCCATGTCGACACCCTCTTCCCATTCGGCCGCGCCGGTGCTGCAGGCCCGGGGCCTCGTCAAGCGCTACGGACAGGTCACCGCGCTCGACGGTTGCGATTTCGAGGTCCTGCCCGGTGAAATCCTCGCCGTCATCGGCGATAACGGTGCGGGCAAATCGTCGCTGATCAAGGCGCTCTCCGGTGCGCTCGTGCCCGACGAAGGCGAAATCCTGCTCGACGGCGCACGCGTGCAATTCCGCAGCCCGCTCGATGCGCGCGAGAAAGGCATCGAGACCGTCTATCAGGAACTCGCGGTCGCGCCCGCGATGACGATCGCGGAAAATCTTTTTCTCGGCCGCGAACGCCGCCTGCCGGGGTGGCGCGGCTCGATCCTCCAGATGATCGACAAGCGCCGCATGCTCGAGGAAGCGACCTCGCACATGAAGGACCTGCAAATCGGCATCCGCTCGATGCGGCAGGCCGTCGAAACACTGTCGGGCGGGCAGCGCCAGGGCGTGGCCGTGGCGCGCAGCGCCGCGTTCGCGCGCCACGTCGTGATTCTCGACGAACCGACTGCCGCGCTGGGTGTCAAGGAAGGCAACATGGTGCTCGAGCTGATCCGGCGCGTGCGCGACCGTGGCCTGCCGGTGATCTTGATCAGTCACAACATGCCGCACGTCTTCGAGATCGCCGATCGCATCCATATCCAGCGTCTCGGCCGGCGCGCCGCGCTCGTCAAGAAGGAAGACATCCATATGTCGGAAGCCGTAGCCATCATGACCGGCGCGAAAGAAGCCGACGTCAAGGCGATCGCATGATGTTCGGTCGCGCAGTCGCGTCAGCGGTACGGCGACGATGAGCCGGGCGCATCCCCCCGCAACACGCCCGGTCGGGTCGAACCAAGTCGGCATGCGGCAGTTCAACGAGCGGATCGTGCTGCAAGCGATCCGGCTCCATGGCTCGCTCGCCAAGGCAGATGTCGCTCGCCTCACGCGTCTGTCGATGCAGACGGCGTCGATGATCGTCGATCGGCTCATCGACGATGGGCTGCTCGTCAAGCAGGCGCGTGTGCGCGGACGGATTGGGCAGCCCTCCGTGCCGATCGCGTTGGAGCCGGACGGCGCTTATACCATCGGCATTAAAGTCGGGCGTCGCAGCCTGGATGTGCTCGCGCTCGATTTTGTCGGGCATGTCCGCAGTCGCGAAGTGTTCGAGTATGCCTATCCGGATCCGCAGACGCTTTTTCCCACGCTCGAGCGCAACCTTGGGCGCGTCATGACGACGCTTGGGGAGGGAGCCGCCAAGGTGGTTGGCATGGGTGTGGCGGCGCCGCTCTGGCTGGGCGGCTGGCGCGATTTTCTCGGCGCGCCGCCTGGGGTGCTCGATGGCTGGAATGCCATCGACATTCGCACGCGTATAGCGGCAATGAGCGGTTTGCCTGTCGAGTTCGCAAAGGATACGACTGCCGCTTGCGCGGCCGAGCTCGTGATGGGCCAAGGGCGCGGAATTCGGACGTTTCTTTATCTCTTTGTCGGTACGTTTATCGGTGGAGGACTGGTGCTCGACGGCCGGCTGCATAGCGGGCCGCATGGTAATGCGGGCGCGGTGGGCTCGATTCCACTATCGGCCGGCAATGGAAACGCGCCGCGGCAATTACTGCATGCGGCGTCGGGGTTTGTGCTCGAACAGCGTATGACTGAGCGAGGAGCGCCGGCTGCGGCGGCGCACGATCATCGGGCTTTTGACGCCGACGTATGGCCTATCACCGACCGCTGGCTCGATGAAGCCTGCACAGCCATTGCCTCGACCATTGCGACTTCGGCAGCACTCATCGATCTCGAAGCTGTGGTGGTGGATGGCGAGATCGATCGGCAACTCGTACGCGAGATCATTCGACGCACACAGCGCGAGCTCGATCGGATCGAATGGGAGGGAATGGTACGACCGCAGTTGCTCGAAGGGACCATCGGCACCGATGCTCGGGCGATGGGAGCCGCTATTTTGCCGCTCTACGCGCATTTTGCACCGATGCATGAGCTGTTTTTGAAGTCTGAAAGTCAGCCTGCGCTACGCGTCGAACGGGTTTAGCACGCGATTACCTGTACCGGCGAAATCATCGACGTTCCGCGTCACCACTGTCAGGTCGTGGATCAACGCAGTTGCCGCAATCAACTTGTCCAGGGCGTGTTCCGGATGGGGTACGCGCAATCGCCCCCATAGTTGCCCGATCTCTTCGTCGACTGCCAGGACGTGTGGGCCGAATTCCAGAAGCACATCGTCAAGCCAGTTTTCCAGACGCGTTGCCTGCGGCTTGTCGCCCCGGTGGCGAATGAGTTCGACGCCTCGTCGGATTTCCCCAATCGTCACCACCGAGAGGTACAGATCCGCATCGTCCCGGGATGCCTTGCGGAAGAAGGCCATTACGCCCTTGTCTGCTCGGTCTCGCTTCCGAATTTCGCTGATGACGTTCGTATCAACCAAATACATTGGAAGCCTCGCCATCATCCACACGTGCGAAATCCTCGTCGGCGCCGACGTTTGGGATACTCATCAACACTTGTGCGAAGGTCTTGCGCTGCGGCGTCCGCAGTGCTTTTGCCAAAATGTCGCGATGCTCCGCTTCCGCGCTTCGGCCGTGTGCGGCGGCTCGCTCGCGCAGGGTCTGGACGATTGCCTCGTCCACGTTTCTCACCAGAAGATTTGCCATACCGTACCTCCAAACGCTCATTGCTATCAATGATAGCACGCAATATGCAAAATGCAATCACTGATGTCGCGAGCGAGAGTGAGCCGATGCCACGCGGACGACTACTCGGTCTTGACGCCGTATGACGCGATGGTTGCACTTCTCCACGCCCAAATGAAAAACGCCGCCCAGCGAACAACAGCTAGGGCGGCGTCCAAGCCTGATCGCTTGGCGATTTGCTCTACCGCTTGGCGACCTGGTCGGTCGAGTCACTCGCCTTCACGTCACCCCATCCGCCACCCAACGCACGAATCAGGTTGACCGTCGCCACCGCCTGCGAACCCGCAAGCTGACTCGCCTGCCGCTGCGCAACGAGCACCGAGCGTTCGCTATCGAGCACGTCGAGATAGCTGACCTGCCCTTCCCGATACTGCGTCTGCGACAGATGCGCCGCACGCTGCGCCGAACTGACCGCATCGCCTTGCGCACGAATTTGATCGTCGAGCAGCCGCAAGTCGGCAAGGTTGTCCTCGACCTCCTTGAACGCGCTCAGCACCTGCGAGCGATACAGCGCGACGTCTTCGTCGAACTGCGCGCGCGCCTGCGCGAGCTGAGCCTTGCGCCGTCCACCGTCGAAAATCGGCAGCGTGAGCGCCGTGCCTGCGAAAGGCCCGAGCAGGAAAGTCCGGCTCGACCACAGGAAGAGCTCGCCCAGTCCCGCCGATTCATAGCCGAAGGACCCGGTGATATCGAGCTTCGGAAAGAACGCCGATTTCGCCAGCCCCACGCGCGCATTGGCCGCGGCCATCGCGCGCTCGGCCGCCGCAATATCGGGGCGCCGTTCGAGCAACGCCGAGGGCAGACCCGCCGGCACGCGCGCCGTGACCGGGACGAGCGGTTGCTGCGGGAACGTAAACTCCGCCGGCGTCTTGCCGAGCAAAATCGCAAGGCTGTGCTCGGCCGCCGCACGTTGCCGCTCCACGCCCACCGCTTCGGCACGCGCCGTCGCGAGCGAGTTGTTCGCCTGCGACAAGTCGAGCTCGCTCACCTCGCCTTCGTCGAAGCGGCGCTTGACGAGCTTCACGCCTTCTTCGCGCAGCGCGATCGTACGGTTGTACAGATCACGCTCGGCATCGAGCTCGCGCAGCGAGAAATATGCCGCCGCCACATCGGCCTGCAACGCGAGCTGGACCGAACGGAACAGCGCTTCGCTTTGCTGCGAATCGGCACGCGCAGCCCTGACATTCGAGCTGACCCGTCCAAACAGGTCCGCTTCGTACGACACCGTCGACTGCGCACGCCACAGTGTCAGCGGCGGCACGTTCGCATTTTGCGGCAGGCCCTGCGAGGCCGGCGACAACTTCTCGCGCGTCGGTCCGAAGCCCGCGTCGACCTCAGGGAACCAGGCTGAGCGAGCCGAATTGAGCGCCGCCCGCGATTGCCGCACGCGCGCCGCGGCCGCCTTCAAATCCTGATTCGCTTCGAGCGCCTGCTGCTCGAGCTGGTTGAGCGTGTCGTCGCCGAACACGGTCCACCATTCGCCGCGCGAGAGGGCGTCGGAGGGCTGCGCAGGCTTCCATTGCCCCTGTGCCCCCGATGCCGCCGTTGCATCCGTCTGCGGCGCTTCCTTGTACGCGCTCGGGATGTTCATGTCCGGCCGCTTGTAGGCCGGATCGAGCGAGCATGCGGCCAACAGCGCAATCAACAGGCCGCTCGCCAGCATCCGCATGGCACCGCCTCGCGTGGCCCGCGTGCCCCGTGCGCCGGCCGCTTTTTCCAATCGTTTCATCTTTTTCTCCCAAGCCTTATGCGTCGGTCACGTCGAGCTCGCGCACTTTCGAATCGGTCTCGTCCTTCGAGTCCTTGCCGGCGACATGGATCTTGCCGCCCGCCAATGTACGCAGCACGACATAGAAGACCGGCGTCAGCATGAGCCCGAACAGCGTCACACCCAGCATGCCGAAGAACACCGCAATGCCCATCGCATGCCGCATCTCTGAGCCGGCCCCCGTCGACAGCACGAGCGGCACGACCCCCATGATGAACGCGATCGACGTCATCAGAATCGGCCGCAGCCGCAGCCGGCTCGCCTCGATGGCCGCGGCCATCGGCGTGCGACCGTCGTGCTCCAGCTCCCGCGCGAACTCCACGATCAGGATCGCGTTCTTCGAGGCGAGGCCCACGAGCACCATCAATCCGATCTGCGTGAAGATGTTGTTGTCGCCGCGCAGCAGCCAGACACCGGCCAGCGCGGAGAGCACACTCATCGGCACGATCAGGATCACGGCGAGAGGCAGCGTCAGGCTCTCATAGAGCGCGGCCAACACGAGGAACACGAGCAGCACGCTGATCGGGAACACCCAGATAGCGGAGTTGCCCGCCAGGACCTGCTGATACGTGAGGTCGGTCCATTCGAACTTCACGCCGCGCGGCAGCGTCTCCTTCGCGATCTTCTCGATGACGGCCTGCGCCTGCCCCGACGAATAACCGGGCGCGGGCCCGCCATTGATGTCGGCGGCCGTGTAGCCGTTGTAGCGCACCACCATCTCGGGGCCATACGTGGGCGTCACCTTGACCAGCGAGGACAGCGGCACCATTTCGCCGGACGCCGAGCGCGTCTTCAGTTGCCCGATGTCATCGGGCCGCGAACGGAACGGCGCGTCGGCCTGCACGCGAACCTGATAGACGCGTCCGAAGCGATTGAAGTCGTTCACGTAGAGCGAGCCCAGATAGACCTGCATCGTCTGGAAGACATCGGTGACGGGAATGCCGAGCTGCTTGGCCTTCACGCGGTCCAGATCGACATTCAGCTGCGGCACGTTGATCTGGTAGCTCGTGAAGAGCGGACCGAGTTCAGGCGCCGTTTGCGCGCGCTTGATGAACGCCTCGGTCGCCTTCTCGAGTTGCGTATAGCCGAGTGCGCCGCGATCCTCGAGTTGCAGCTTGAAGCCGCCTAGCGTACCGAGACCCAACACGGGCGGCGGCGGGAACACCGCAACGAACGCGTCCTTGATGCCGCCGAACTTCTGGTTCAACGCGCCCGCGATCGCACCGGCCGACAGCGCGCGCGAACCGCGATCCTTGAACGGCTTGAGCGAAACGAACACGATGCCGGCGCTCGAGCTGTTCGTGAAGCCGTTCACCGAAAGCCCCGGGAATGCGACGGCGTGTTCGACGCCCGGCTGCTGCGCGACGATATCGCCCATCTCGCGAATGACGCGCTCGGTGCGATCGAGTGTGGCGCCGGTCGGCAGTTGGGCGAACGCGATCAGGTACTCCTTGTCCTGCGCGGGCACGAAGCCGCCCGGCACGATCTGCGTGACGAGGACCGTCGCACCGACGAGCACCGCATAGACGCCGAGCATCATGGTCCGATGGCCGAGCACGCCCCGCACACCGCGTCCATACGCGGTGGAACCGCGCTTGAAGACCTTGTTGAAACCGCGGAAGAAGCCGCCGAAAAGGCGATTCATGACGCGCGTGAGCCAATCCTCGGGCGCATCGTGGCTGCGCAGCAGGATCGCGCAAAGCGCCGGCGAAAGCGTCAGCGAATTGAACGCGGAGATCACCGTCGAGATCGCGATCGTCATCGCGAACTGCTTGTAGAACTGCCCCGTCAAGCCGCTCATGAACGCGAGCGGCACGAACACGGCAACGAGCGTCAGCGCAATCGCGATGATGGGCCCGCTCACCTCTCGCATCGCGCGCACGGTCGCCGCATGCGCACTGTGCCCCTCGGCAATGTTGCGTTCGACGTTTTCGACGACCACGATCGCATCGTCGACGACGATACCGATTGCAAGCACCATACCGAACAGCGATAGCGCGTTGATCGAGAACCCGAATGCAAGCAGCAGCGAGAACGTACCGACGATAGAAACCGGTACCGCGACGAGCGGAATGATCGACGCGCGCCATGTCTGCAGAAACACGATCACGACGATGACGACGAGTGCGATCGCCTCCAGCAGCGTATGGATCACGGCCTCGATACTCGAGCGCACGAACTGCGTCGGGTCATAGACGATGCTGTAGTCGATACCTGCGGGGAAGTCCTTCTTCAGGTCGGCCATATCCTTGCGGACCTGATCGGAGATCGCCAGCGAATTGGCACCGGGCTGCTGGTTGATTGCGAGTGCAACGGCCGGCTTGTTGTCGAGCAGCGAACGCAGGGCATACTCGGACGCAGCGAGTTCCACGCGCGCCACGTCGCGCAGATACGTCACACCGCCCGTCGGCGACGTCTTGACGACGATGGCGCCAAATTGCTCTTCCGTTTGCAACCGGCCGCGCGCGTTGACCGACAACTGCAGTGGCACGCCAGGGCCCGTCGGCGAGGCGCCGATCACACCCGCGGCGACCTGCACGTTCTGCTCGCGAATCGCGGCAACGACATCGTTCGCCGTCAATCCGTGCTCGGCCACCTTCTGCGGATCGAGCCATACGCGCATGGCGTAGTCGCCCGCACCCCACAGTTGCACCTGGCCCACGCCCGAAATGCGCTCGAGCCGATCCTTGACGTTGAGCAGCGCATAGTTGCGCAGGTACGTCATGTCGTATCGATTGTCGGGCGAGATCAGGTGCACGACCATCGTCAGCGTCGGCGAGCTCTTGATCGTCGTCACACCCAGGCGCTGCACGTCGTCGGGCAAGCGCGGCAGCGCTTGCGAGACGCGGTTTTGCACGAGCTGCTGCGCCTTGTCCGGATCGGTGCCGAGGCGAAACGTGATCGTGAGCGTCATGTTGCCGTCGCTGTTGGCCTGCGACTGCATGTAGAGCATGTTCTCGACGCCGTTGATCTGTTCCTCGAGCGGTGAAGCCACCGTTTCGGCGATCACCTTCGGATTCGCGCCCGGATACTGCGCGTGGACCACGACCGAAGGCGGCACGACTTCCGGATACTCGGAAATCGGCAACTGGAAAAGCGCGATCACGCCCGCCAGCAGGATCAGAACCGATAGCACCCCTGCAAAGATCGGCCGATCGATAAAGAATTTTGAAATGTTCATATCGCGTTCTGTTCAATTGAGCGCATCGAATTCGAGCGCAACGGACCACTCACGAATTCGACGAGTCGCCGGCATTCGAGGCGTTGGCATCCGTCTGATTGGCGCCCGGCTGGCTATCGTCGCCACCGTCCATCGCTACCATGTGCGGCCGCACCGTTGCGCCGGGGCGTACCCGCTGAATGCCGTGGACGACGATACGGTCGCCGCTGGCAAGACCGGCCGTGATCACACGCAGATTGCCGTGCAAGGCGCCGAGCGAGACCGGCCGATACGAGACCTGGCCCTTCGCATCGACGGCGAGCACGAACTTCTTGTCCTGATCGGTACCAATGGCCGCTTCCTCGACGAGCAGCGCCCGGTGCGGCGCACCGCCGCCCACCTTGATGCGCGCGTACAGACCCGGCACGAGCGTGCCGTCCGGATTGTCGAAACGCGCGCGCACACGAATGGTGCTCGATGCGGTATCGAGCCGGTTGTCGACCGACGCCACGACGCCTTTGCGCGAATAGCCCGCCTCATCGGCCAGCCCCAGCTCGACCGGCACGGACGTACCCGTGCGCGCGCGGCCGATGTACTTGAGGTAGGTCTGTTCGTCGACATCGAACGAGGCATAGATGGGCGACACCGAAACGAGCGTCGTGAGCGGCGGCGTGCCGGAGCCCACCGAGACCACGTTGCCTAGCGTGACTTCGGCGCGCGAAACACGGCCGGACACGGGTGCGACGATCTTCGTATAGCCGAGATTGATGCGCGCCGTCTCCAGCGCGGCTTCGGCGGCCTGCACGTTCGCTGCGGCCTCGACAGCGGCATTCTTCTTCTCGTCGAAGTCGCGCCTGGCGATCGCGTTGTCCTCGATCAAACGCTGCGCGCGCTGCCAATCGCTTTGCGCGTAGCCGTTGCGCGCCTTCGCGGCCGCAAGCTGCGCCTGGGCGCGATCGACTTCGGCCGCATAGGGACGCGGATCGATGACGAACAGCACGTCGCCCTTTTTCACGAGGGAGCCGTCCTTGAAGTTGACCGAGACGATCGTGCCCGAGACGAGCGGGCGCACCTCGACCTTGTCCACGGCCTCGAGCCGGCCCGAGTACTCCTGCCAGTCGGTCACGGTCTTGTCGAGAACGGCGGCCACGTCGACTTCCGGTGCCATCGGGGCCGCCTGTGCCGGCGCATTGGCATTCACGCGCACGGCCGTCAGGGTGCCGACGCCGGCCAGCACGGCGACGGCGACCACCGCGCCGGCGATGCGTGTACGGGAAAAACGCTGCTTGGACATAAGGAAGCTCCGGTGTGTTGATTGATTGTTGTATGACGTTTCTGATCAGCGAATCGTGACTGCGGGCGGTGCAAGACGGCTTTGAAAAAACCGCACCGCATCCTGCAGTGCCTGAGCATCGCTTCCCACCCGCTCATGGGATGCGCTCGGATAACGGACGACCTGCGTCGGCACACCCGCGCTGATGAGGCGCGCGGCGTACCGTTCCGCTTCGACATGCAGCACGTCGTTTTGCGCGGTGGCGACGAACGTCGGCGGCAGCCCGGCAAGCCGGGCCGATTCGAGCGGTGCCGCGTAGGGATGCAGCCGTTGCGCGGCTTGCGGCAGGTAGGCACGATAGCTCGCCGCGCATTCGCGCGCCGAGATGTCGGAGGCAACGCGCCGCTCGTCGGCAAGGCAAGTCATGCTCGGATCGAGCATCGGGCTGAACAACGCCTGTGCATCGATACGGACTTCGCCGCGATCGCGCGCGACGAACGCGAGCCCATTGGCGATGTGTCCGCCCGCGCAATGCCCCGCCACGAACAGTACTTTTCCGCCGGCACCGTACGTGCGCCCGACAGCTTCGACCCATCGCGCGGCGCGATAGGCATCCTCGAGCGCGGCTGGAAACGGATGTTTCGGCGCCAGCGAATAATCTACGGATATGACCAATGCCGAAAGATGCTCGGCAAAATGACGCGCGGCCGCATCGCCGTCGTCAAGCGAACCGCGTACGAACGCGCCGCCATGAAAATAAAGCAAGACCGGCATTGAACGCAAGCCGTCACGGCGATAAAGCCGCAATGCGATATTGCGCTGATATCCGGCAATCTGAATTTCGTTGATCTCGAGCGAAGGCGCGGCGGACGAGCCGCCTTCCGAAATGCTACGAGAGTGCGTAGTACGCATGGGTCGAGCGCACAAAGGCGCGGCAGTTTCACAATGATCCGAATTGTGGGTTCGGCAGGAATTCCGATAAATGCCTATAATCCGGCAACACAATTCACCGCTTCCGAACAATTGTCTGCATGTCGCTGCCGGCGTCCGGCGCGAGCGCGGCGGTGGGTCATTTCCTCCGGAGAGCAACGATGGATCGCCTACAAGCCATGCAGGTGTTCACTCGCGTGGTCGACACGAACAGCTTCACCAAGGCAGCGGAAACGCTCGATCTGCCACGGGCATCGGTCACCACGATCATTCAGAACCTCGAGTCCCATCTCGGCGTGCGCCTCATGCACAGGACGACGCGCCGTCTCAGTCTGACGCCCGATGGCGCAGCGTACTACGAACGCTGTGTGCGCATTCTCGCCGATGTCGAAGAAACCGAGAGCAGCCTGCAAAACGGCAACAAGAAGCCGCACGGCAAGTTGCGAGTCGACATGCCGGGCTCGATCGGGCGAACGATCGTCATTCCCGCGCTTCGCGAATTCCGCGAGCGCTATCCGGATATCGATTTGCAACTCGGCTTGTCGGACCGGCCCGTCGACCTGCTGCAAGAAGGCGTCGATTGCGTCGTGCGGGTCGGCGCCCTGCAGGATTCGTCGCTCGTGGCGCGCCGCATCGGCCTGTTCGAGGGCGTGACCTGCGCGTCGCCCGATTACCTGGCGCAGGCAGGCGTTCCGAGCACGCTCGAGGAATTGAGCCAGCACCGCGCGATCAATTACTTCTCGAGCCGCACGGGCCGCATCATGAACTGGTCGTTTCTCGTCGACGGCAAGGAAGTCGAAGTCAAGATGGAGGGCTCGATCTCCGTCAACGACGCGGACGCCTATGTGGCGTGCGCGGTCGAAGGGTTCGGCATGATTCAGATGGCACTTTTCATGGTGCTGCCGCATCTGCGCTCGGGCGCGCTCAAGGAAGTGCTGCCCGAATGGAAGCCGCTGCCGATGCCGATTTCCGCCGTTTATCCGCACAGCCGTCATTTGTCGCCGAAAGTGCGCGTCTTCGTCGATTGGGTGGCGGAAGTATTCGATCGCTGCCCGCTGCTGAGCGGCCGTCAAAGCCTCGACAAGGCCTGCAGCAAGCGCACGTTCGAGGAATTGGAATCGGCCCAGCCGCTCGATACGCCTGTGCTGTCGGAATGGGTCGCGTAACAGGCGGGATCGCGGGCGCCGCTTTTTTCAGGCGCCCGCGATATGCGTGACTTCGCTTCATTGTTTTGTCCGCGTGACAAATCAATTCACGATTCGTAGATTTATCGAGCGCGCTTCGAACACTACATTTGCAACTGTCGCGGCACTGATCGTCAGCGCCGCATCGAACAGACAGGAGCATCCATCATGAAGCGCACTTCCCTCGTCGCCGCCCTTTTGACTTCGCTCGTCGCGAGCACCGCTGCATTCGCCGATGGCGGCATCGGACACAACGGCACCTACAACGATCAATCGTGGATCGGCACGAGCACGAAAACGCGTGCCGAAGTGCGAGCCGAAGTGGCCGCCGCTCAACGCGACGGCACGCTGCCTTCGATGAACAAGCAAAGCTATCCGAACATCGGGCTCGAAGGTCAAACGCAAGCGGCACGTATCGCGGACCGCGAAGGCAGCACGGGTGTTTCGCTTGCCCGTCAATGACGAGCCGGATCATGTTCGATACGGACTTGTCGCTGCTCGATAATTGGGACGTCGACACGCCGAGTTGGGTGCCGTTCTCGCCGCGGCGGCGCGATGCCGCCGCGACGGGTGCGCCGCTCAGTGTTGCGGCACGCCGTTACGCCAATCGTCCCAGTGCGTCACGATCTCTTGAACGAGCGGATTGCCGGCCAGAAACAAATTGGCAACGGCCGGACCGAAGCCGCCCTGATCCGCGTAGTTGAGCAGGTTGTCGGCACTGGTCTGGCCCGCGTAGGGCCGGTCGAAGTCCGAGCCTGAACGCAGCACGGCTACGCGGTTCAGATCCACGCGGTGCACGCTGGCCGCACGTTTCAAGGCTTCGTAGGTCGCATTGTCCTCCTGCTGGGTCGTGCAATAGACGCCCTTGCCGTCGGTCATGATCTTCGTCCATTCGCGCGCACGCTCGCCGAGCAGCGTCCCGGACCACCAGGTATCGCCGGCTAGCGTATCGCACTGAACGACCTTAGGTGGCTGGTTGGCGGGCGCGTAACTGTATTTGGCGCGCGCAGCCTGCGCTTGTTGGCTATCCGACAGCGTCACGTTTCGCGAGAGCGCGAACGCTGCATCGGCAAGGCGCGTATTCAATTGGAAGACTTCGGTGCGGTAATCGAGCGGCGGCTTCTCGGTAGGGCTTTTCGTATTGATGCCGAGATAGCCGGTATTCCAACCCGGGGGAATTTCACGCCCATCGAGCTCCCACTGAATGCCGAAGTCGACGAGATACTTCGCCCATGCCGCCGAACCGAGCGTGCCTTGCGCGGGGTCGATGCCTGCGATTCCGGCGACCAGGAAATAGGTATGGCGCAAATCGAATCGGTGCGAGAACGTCAGCGCCATGATCGAGGCCGCCGCATTCGCGTGGCCCATTCCGGTGGTCACGACACAGACATCCTGCCGATTGCAATTGACCACGGGATAGTCGGGCGATAAGCCGGCCACGGGAATCGGCTTCCACGGCCCGAGATGATCGAGCCATACCTGGCCCTCGGGACCGAACATCGAAATGATCATGACCTTGACCGGATGGCCGGCCGAGGCGGTTTCCGTGAAACTGTCGGCGTTGTCCTGCGCATTCGAGGCGGTCGCCGCGCATGCGGCAAGCGTCAACGCGGCGGCCGACAAGATAGAGCGAGTGAGCATGGGCGTTCCTTGTTGAATTCCTGAGAGTGGAAAGAAGAAAACCGCTCGCTATTGCCTGTGCTTGTACTGCTGCGTCTACCGCCCGTTTGCGCTTGCGCGCTTTGTGTCGGTGCGGACCGGTTTCGGCAGCGGGCTCAGTATAACGAGCGGATTACGCCAATACTCGACGACTTGTTTTTTAGTGCTTCGATCCGGTCCGCCGGGACGCATCCGGTGCGCTCTGCGCATGCTGGCTGCCGTCCGAATTCGGTGCGGGCGGCCCCGGCTGCTCGTCGGCGCTTCGTGCGGGATCATCCATCGAGTTTTCCTCAACTGCGCCATTGGCGCCTCGAGCGGGAACGACCATCGTGCTTCGCAGCGGATTCGCGATTTCGATACCCCTCGCCCGGAACATCTCGAGAATGCGCCGGTTGAATTCGCGCTGCACGGGCCAACGTGCCGTATCGCGACACTGCATCTGACCGACCAGCGTCACCATCGCGCCATCGACTTGATCCACGCCCCAGAAGCTGAAGTCCGACACGATGCCATCCTTGAACTTCGGATCTTCGCGTAACGAAGCGCCGATATCGCTCAAGGTCTGTACGGCGAGATCGACGTCCTGTCCATAAGCGATGTTGATTCTCACAGACGCATTGCCGAGTCCGCGATTCGAATTGTTTACCGTCGTCACGGAGCTGAACGGAATGGTATGGAGCGACCCGTCGCCGCCGCGCAGGCGCACCGTGCGAATCGACAGATATTCGACCGTACCCGAGACGCCCGCCACCGTCACCCAGTCGCCCACCTGCATCGCGTTTTCCATCAGCAGGAACATGCCGGTGATGAAATCCTGCACGAGCTTTTGCGAACCGAAGCCGAGCGCGACGCCGAAGATACTGGCGCCCGCCAGCAGCGGCCCGATGTTCACGCCGATTTCGCTCAATCCCGTGAGACCGACCACCAGCGCGATACCGATGAACAGCGTCGTGCGCAGCATCGGCAACAGCGTGCGCAAGCGCGCCGCCCGCATGAGATCGCCGGCGGTGGTCCATTTCAGCAGGCGCCGCTCGATCGAAACATTGATCGCCTCCCATACGGCAATGGCCGCGAAGGCGGCGATCGCCACTGTCACGACCGCCGATACGAGCCGCCGCCCGAGGTCTTTCTGGACGAATGCCTGCCAAGGATGAAGGTCCCAGATCGAAAGGACGAAATTTGCGGCGGCCAGGACGATCGCAACCGTGATGATCCCGCGCAGCATCGGATAGTAACGATGCGCCCGCGCGAGCGCGATCGAACCCTTCTCGCCGTTCGTCGAACGGAACATGCGGCCCAGTACGCCGGACGCCACGATCGCCGCAAGGCGCGCGCCGATCAGGATCCCGAGCGATATCCCGCCGCGCCCCAGCACGATGCGATAACCATCGCGCACATCGAGCGCCCAGATGAACCACAGCGCGATCACGACGAATACCGCGATGTAGGCCCAGGCACCCGCGAGCCACTGGCCCACGAGCTTGAATCCGCGCGTGCGCCCCGTGGCGTCGCGAATCCATTGCCGCACGGGCCGGCGAATCTGCAGGATCAGAACGGCCACCATGATGTGACCGACGAGCGTCACCGTCTTGACGATCCCGAGATGTGCTTCAGGCGACAGGCCCAACGGCACCGGAGCCTCCGCCAACGCAATGCCGACGGCGACCACGGCCACGAGCCACATGAGCCATCGCTCGACGAACACGGCCGATTCGTCGTTGATCGGCAACAGGCGCAGCTTCGGTGCATCGCTTGCCAGCAGGAGTCCGCAGGCGAGCGCCACGACGCGCGCAATCGCATAGACCTGGATCAGCGTGTCGAGCACCGCCTCTTCGGGCGTCCCGTCATCGGTCAGCAGCGACATCATAACGACCGCGATGACGACGGCTACCGCAAGCGGCACCGCCTTCAACAGCGTGTGCAGCAGTGCGAACGGCAGGCGCTGCAAGAGCGACCAGTGCTGCACCGCGCGCGCGGCATTGCGCTGGCTGCGCGCAGCACGCTCGGCATCCGATTCGATCGACCGCGCATCGATGCCCGCGGCCTGCAACGGTATGGCATCCGCCGAAGCGGCGTCGGCCTGCGCTCCGCCGGCGGTCATCCCGCCGTCGGCCGCCGTGCCGGCCCCCGGCACGGGCATCGCCTCAGGCGCCACGGCCGGCACCTCACGCGCGACACCACGGTTGCCGAGCGCTTCGATGTGCTTCTTGAGCAGCCGGGCCAACAGCACGCCGACCAGCAACGCCGGCAACAGCGAGGCCGAGAGCGTACCCGCCAACTCGCGCAATTGCGCGCGCCCGGGAATACTTTCGATTTCATATCCCCACCAGGCACGTACTGAATGGACGTCGAGCAACGCCGCTGTCGACGCCTTCACCGACGACGCCGCATGACGAATCGTGGCGGCGGTTTGCCGCGAGAGCTGCGAGACGAGTCCGTTCTGGGCGAGGGCGGCCAGGACGACCGATGCGCCACTGGCCGGTGCGGACGCCGCGCTCGCGGCCGACGCGGCGCTGGCCGGTGGCGCGCTCAATGCGCCGGCCGCGGCGATGGCGCGAAGCGTATCGGTAATTTTCGTGCGCGTTTTGGGGTCGTTCAGCGCGTCGAGTGCGCGCTTGGCCTGATCGGGCGTCAGCGTGACAGGCGAGGGATTCGAGGCGCCCGCGGCAGCGGATGCCGATGCGGACGCGGGCGCAGATGCCGATGCGGTCGCGGCGGGCTCGGCGCAGACCGTAAAAGACAAAAACGATAAAAACAACGCGAGGACGATGAATTTGCGCATAACAAAGGGGGAAGGCCATACCAAGACGGAACAGGGCCGCGGAGATGCGACCCTGTCCGGTCACGATACGACTTCACGAGTGCGCGAACGGTTCAGAAAAGCTGCAATGCAGCAACATTTGTACCATTCATCTGACAAGCGCTGCCGGATTGCCCTGAAATACTACGCCCGCTCGAGCGCCGCAATTTCACGCACGAGCACGAGCAGCATGGAGAGGCTCGCGCCGCCGCCCGCACGCTGCTCGGCCAGCAGCCGGCCGTAGCGTTCGAGCGGCACGACGCGCCTTTCCTGCCACGCCTCGGCGATGGCTTCGGGGCGCTTGCTCTGCGCGTTCGTATGGGCGAGCGCACTGGCGGTCAGCGTACGCTTGAGCCGCGCAAATTCCGTCAGCGCCGCGGCGCGCGCAAGAACGTCCCAGTGCGTCGGCGTGGGGAGCGCGTTCGCGCGTTCGGCAATAAAGCCGTAGTTCAACACGGTGCCGAGTGCGAAATATACCCCGGCGACGAGTTCCAGCGGCTCGCCCGTGGTCGCCGCGATATCGGCGATATCGAGCAGCGAAGCCGAGATGTCGCCGCGCGCGACATAGGTCGCGAGTTCGCCATCCACGCCGGCCGATTCGAGCGACTGTTTGCGTTGCGAAAGGGCCTCGCGATCCGCGGCGGGTAGCAACTGCTCGAGCTGCGAGGACAAGCGTTCGACCGCCTCGCGGCAACGCTCCACGAGTGCTGCCACGGGTGCGCCCGCCGCGGGACCGCCCGCCGCGGCGTCCGCCCCCTCTCGCGCGACGCCGCCGGCCTGCATCTGCCGCAGGAACCAGAGGGCCGCATGCTCGACGAGCCGCGCCACCTCGACGAACATGCGCGCTTGCACGTCGCCGGCAATGCGGTTGTCGAGGGCATCGATCCGGCGCCAGAGCGCGTCGACGTGAAAGACATCGCGCGCGACGATCGTCGCCCTCGCGATATCGCTGGCTTTCGCATCGGTCTCTTCCTGCAGCCGATGCACGAACGCGCACCCAAGGCGATTGACGAGCACGTTGGCCACATGCGTGGCGAGGATTTCGCGCTTGAGCGGATGCCGCTCGCTCGCGGCTGCGAACCGCACCTGCAGCGGCTTCGGAAAGTAATCGCGAAAGAAGTCGGCCACGAGAGGATCCTCGGGCAGATCGGAATCGAGCAACTCGTCGAAGAGCCACATCTTGCTGTAAGCGAACAGCACGGCGCGCTCGGGCGACGTGAGGCCGAGATGCGCCGACTGGCGCTCGGCGATTTCCTCGTCGGTCGGCAAGAATTCGATGACGCGATTGAGGCGGCCGGCGCGCTCGAGCGAACGCATCAGGCGCACTTCGGCATCGAGGCGTTCCGCCGAATGACGGCCCGCGATGGAAAGCGCCTGCGTTTGCTGATAGTTGTCGCGCAGCACGAGCTCGCCCACTTCGTCGGTCATTTCGGCGAGCAGCGCGTTGCGCTGTTTCTCCGTGAGCTCGCCTTCGGCCACGACGAGTCCCAGCAAAATCTTGATATTGACTTCATGGTCCGAGCAGTCGACGCCCGCGGAGTTGTCGATCGCATCCGTATTGACGCGGCCGCCTTTTAGGGCGTACTCGATCCGCCCCAGCTGCGTGAGGCCCAGATTGCCGCCTTCGGCGACCACCTTCGCGCGCAAGTCGGCACCGTTCACGCGCACTCCATCGCTGGCGCGGTCACCCACTTGCGCATGCGTTTCCCGCGTCGCTTTCACGTAGGTGCCGATCCCGCCGTTGTACAGCAGGTCGACAGGCGCCAGCAAAATGGCCCGAATGAGCTCGTTCGGCGCGAGCGTGGGCGCCTCGGTGCCCAGTACCGCACGCACGGCCGGCGAAAGCGGAATCGTCTTCGCGCTGCGCGGGTAGACGCCCCCGCCCGCCGAGATGCGGGCCGTATCGTAGTCCGCCCAGCTCGATCGCTCGAGCCCGAAGAGGCGCGCGCGTTCGGCAAAGCTCGCCTCCGGGTCCGGATCGGGATCGAGAAAGATGTGCCGATGATCGAATGCCGCAACGAGGCGGATATGGCGCGAAAGCAGCATCCCGTTGCCGAAGACGTCGCCCGACATGTCGCCGACACCCACGACCGTGAAATCGGTCGTCTGCGTATCGACGCCCATTTCACGGAAATGTCGCTTGACCGATTCCCACGCGCCACGCGCCGTGATGCCCATCTTCTTGTGGTCGTATCCGACCGAGCCGCCCGAGGCGAACGCATCGTCGAGCCAGAAACCGTACTCGCGCGCGATCGCATTGGCGTAGTCGGAAAACGTCGCGGTGCCCTTGTCCGCCGCGACGACGAGATAAGGATCGTCCGTATCGTGGCGCACGACTTCGGGCGGCGGCACGATCCCGCCGGGCGTGCGGTTGTCCGTCACATCGAGCAGCCCGCGCAGGAACGTGCGGTAGCACGACACGCCTTCTCGCACGAACGCTTCGCGGTCGGCGGCTGACGGCGGATTCTTGACGACGAACCCGCCCTTCGAGCCCACCGGCACGATCACGGTGTTCTTCACCATCTGGGCTTTCATGAGGCCCAAAACTTCCGTGCGGAAATCCTCGCGCCGATCGGACCAGCGCAGACCGCCGCGCGCCACGCGCCCCCCTCGCAAATGCACGCCTTCGACACGCGGCGAATAGACCCAGATCTCGAACATCGGTTTCGGCTCGGGCAGCCCCGGCACGCGCGACGGATCGAGCTTGAACGAGACGTACGGCAACGGCTCGCCATGGCTATCGCGCCGGAAGTAGTTCGTGCGCACCGTCGCCGTCATGACGCCGAGAAACTGCCTCAGAATCCTGTCCTCGTCGAGGTTGGGCACCTGATCGAGTGCGGCGCCGATCGCATCGAGCAACTGTGCCGTACGGCGCTCGCGCGAGCCGTCGAGCGCGGGATCGAAGCGCGCGAGAAAGAGCTCGACGAGCTGACGCGCCAGCGCCGGGTTGCCCGTCACCGCACGCTCGATATAGGCATCGCTGAACGTGGAGCCGACCTGCCGCAAATACTTGGCATAGGCCCGCAGAATCGATACCTCGCGCGCATCGAGCTGCGCGCGCAACACGAGCCGGTTGAAGTCGTCGTTCTCGATGTCGCCGGCCCATACGCTGGCGAACGCATTTTCGAACAGCGCCTTGACATGCTCGATGTCGAACTCCACATCGTCGGTCAGCTCGAGACCGAAGTCGTGCACCCAGGCTGCCGTCGCGCCGTGAGGCTCGATCAGATACGGACGCTCTTCGTCCACTCGCACGCCGAGGTGTTCGAGCATCGGCAGGCTGCGTGAAAGCGCAATCGATTGCCCGATGCGATAGACCTTGAAACGAAACGCACGCGAGGAGGCCTCGATGGGACGATAGAGGTTCATGGCCAATGCCTGACCCTCGCGCGCCGCTTCGATCAATTCGATATCGCGCACTGCCGTGCGCGCCGCGTAGTCCTCGCGATAGCCGGCCGGAAACGATTCGCCATAGCGCTGCAGCAAGCGGTTACCGGCCTCTTCGCCGAAGCGCTCGAGCAGCGCATCGGCAAGGTCGTCCTGCCAGCGGCGCGTCGCTTGGACAAGACGAGTCTCGAGCTCCACCGTATCGACTTGCGGCAAGGCGCCTGTGCCCGCCCTCACCACGATATGAATGCGTGCCAGCGGCGATTCCGACAACAACGGCGTGAACTCGACGCTCGTGCCGTTGTACGCGCCCGCGAGCAGCTTGGCCATGCGGCGCCGCAAATCGGTGTTGTACTTTTCGCGCGGCACGAAGACGAGGCACGAGACGAAGCGCTCGAAGCGATCGCGCCGCACGAACAGCCGCGTGCGCTGGTGCTCCTGAAGGCGCAGGATGCCGAGGGCGATATCGTAAAGATCGTCCTCGTTGGCCTGGAACAGCTCGTCGCGCGGGTATTGCTCGAGCACGGTCACGAGCGATTTATGGAGGTGACCTTTAGCGAGAAAGCCGGCGCGGCGCATGATGTTTGCGCATTTGCGCCGCACGATCGGAATATCGGCACTCGCGTCGGTATAAGCCGTCGACGTGTATAGACCGAGAAAGCGCCGCTCGCCGACCACCTTCCCATCGTCCCCTACGAGTTTCACGCCCACATAATCGAGGTAGCCCGGCCGGTGCACCGTGGCGCGCGAATTGGCTTTGGTCAGAAAGATCGGCATCGGGTCGCCGATGATGGCCGTGGCCGAGGCCGGCAACGGCGTCACCTCGGCTGCATCGCTCGCGCGCAGGATGCCGGCCCCCGTGCCGGGCACGGCGCGCAGGCCGAGTCCAGCGTCGTGCGGCACGAGCGCATAGTCGCGCTGGCCGAGAAACGTGAAATGGTCGGCCACCATCCATTCGAGGAATGCGCGCGCTTCGGTGGTATCGGCACTCGATTCGCGCGCCGCCATGCTCTTGATGGTCTGGCGGGCCGTGGCGATCATGCGCGGCCAGTCTTCGACGGCGGCGCGCACATCGCCGAGCACGCGCGAGATATTGGCGCGCAGTTCCGCCAGGCGCGCGGCATCGCCGCAGCGATCGATTTCGAAGTGAATGAACGATTCGAGGCGCGCCTTGTGCACTGCCTCGTCGTCACGTTGACCGGCAACGCCAGGCTCGATGCGCTCGATTTCGCCCGCTGCGTCGCGCCAGACGCGAAAGACCGGGTGAATGGCCGAATGCAGCGTCAATCCGCAGCGATTGACCTCCATCGTGACCGAATCGACGAGAAACGGCATATCGTCGTTGACGATCTCGATGACGGTGTGGTCGGAATGCCAGCCGTGCTCGTCCACGACGGGGTTATAGATGCGAAGCAGATGAGAGCCGGACACGAACTTCCTGGCTGTCTGCCAATGCGCCATTGCCGCGCCGTAAAGATCGGCAAGCGAGCGGCTTTGAAGGTCCTGCACATCGACGAGTTCGTAATAGAAACGCAAAAACGATTCGATCGGAGCGAACGCCTCGGCCGGCCATCGTCCTCTTGCATAGTCGACGACATCGGCCAGCAGGTGTGCGACGGCATCTTCGTTCTTCGCTAGCATGGAGTCCTCCGCGACCAGGGCGCTGCAGACAATCGGGCTACTGGGCATGCGTACGGCCATTCGGATTATGCGCCGGCTTGGCGACGAAAAGGCGTGCCGAGCAACGGAATCCCTTCCTCCCGCGCGTAACGGACGGCCGACAGGGCCCCGTCCCTATTGCGGTACGGACTAACGCACCGTTCGCAACTCGTCCTCACTGACCCACGCCCGGATCACCTCGGCCAGCCATGCGGCATCGTCATGCTGCAAGTCATGCCCCGCCCACGGATGTTCGCGGTACGCCGCGCCCCAGGCACGCGCAAGCGCACGCGAGCAATCGGGATGGACGAGCCGGTCCGCCCTCGATGCAAGGACGAGCGTGGGGCACGCCGGCGCCGCGGGCGCGGCTTCGAATCGCGCCGCGGCCCAAAGTTGCCGTAGCGCGTTGGCCGGGGTCACGGGCGCGCTGCGATAGATCGCAATCCAGACCGCCAGGTCCGTATCGTAGCGATCGCGCCGCTCGCACGTTAGTGCGTGAATCGCCGCTTCGGCCGCACGGCGGCCTCGCCAGCCAATCGCGGCACGCACGAGCATCGGCAAGGCGCCCACGCGCAGGCGCATCAACGGCCCGCTGAACGGCCGCATGCTCGTATTGATCAATACCAGCCGCTCGATCTCGGCGGACCAGTTCTGCGCCCACGCAACCGCCACCATTGCACCGAGCGAGAGGCCGACGATTCGAAAAGGCGGCTCATGGCCACGCGAGGCGACATCGGCACGGACGCGCTCCACCATCGCGCGCACACTCGACGGCACCTTGACGGGCGCATGCACGCCGCAGCCGGGCAAATCGACACAGACGATGTCACCATCGAGCCCTGCCGCCCGCAATTGCGAGGGAAACTCAGCCCAATGACGCGATTCGCGTGCGAGGCCGCGCAGCAGGATCCACGTGCTCAATGCCGCCGCCTGTACCAGTGTTCGATGGCGCGCGTCATCGTCTGTTGCCGCTCGGCTCCCTGCGGTAGCCAGCCCGGGGCCGCATAAGCGGCGCGTGCGAGAAAATCGAGCAGATCGGTGTGCCGACGCAGGACGCGCTCGGTGCGGTGTGCCTTCACGGGATTGAAGATCCCTTCGCGCTTGAGCACCTGCAGCGGATTCTTCCTGATCCACAGCCACGATCCCAATTCGAGCGTCAACGGCAGGAAAATGGCCGGCGCCCGCGCGCGGTCGTAAGCGTAGTCCCACAAATCGCCATGCGACAGGTATTGCAGGCTCTGCGGCTCGAACAGATAGCGATGATGCGGATGAGCGCCTTCGAGCATCCCCTTCAACGCAAACATTTCCGGCAGATGTTCGATGTGCCGCGTCGATTTGGCGTAGGGAAACCAGATGCTGTCGCGAAAGCCATAACCGGAGTGGCAATCGAGCGCGAAGCTGAGTGGGCGCGAGAGCAGTTGTTCTTCGACGACGCGCAGCATCAACGCAGCCTCGAGTTCCATCGGCGCGCCGCCGCGACCGCGGTACCACGGCAGCCAGGGCCCGATGCGCTGGCCACCGGCCAAAAACGGCACGCGCCCTTCGGCGTTATGCGGTGCATTGCGCATGAGATCCACACCGTTCGGATTCGAGCGCCGCATCGCCCACATGCCGCCCGGGTTGACGATCGGCATGAAGACGAACCGAATGCGTTGAAGCTGCGTATAAAGCAGCTCGTCCCACTCGAGCCGGCATAGCAGCACGCGCATGTAATCGAGCACGAGCTGCGTGCCGATTCGCTCGAGGCCGTGGATGCCGGCGAAAAGTCCGATCGTCGGGGCGAGCGGATCGGTCGAGCCCAGCGTGGCGACGTGGACGGAGAACCGCCGGCCCTCAGCGTGCACTTCGCCGACGATTTCGATCGTCATGCGACGGCTGCCGGCGTCGAGGATCGACTTCAAATCCTCGTATTCGGCGAAGCTCGTCTCGGGCACGGAGGTTACGGTTGTCGTCATCGCTCGGGCCGAGCATCGAAATATGAACACGCGGTACGTCCAATATAGGTCGAATTGCACGCAAGAAACCGCCCAATGTTGGTGTGCGAGCGCCTGCGCCCGTACCGGGAACGATCGGCCTCGCCCCGCGTCATCGCGCCAATTGGCTCCATCGTTTCCGCAAAAATGGTTCTGATTATGAGAGCCAAAGCTAGCTATAGTCGCCGTACCCGCGAAGCGACCGCTCTGCATCGGACCAGGAGAACACGATGACGAACCGAAATGACGAACTGAAGGCACGCAAGGATGCCGCCACGCCGCGCGGCGTCGGTGTGATGTGCGACTTTTACGCAGCCCGCGCCGAGAATGCCGAGCTCTGGGACGTCGAAGGTCGCCGCTTCATCGATTTCGCCGCGGGCATCGCCGTGGTCAACACGGGACATCGGCACCCGCGCCTGGTCGCCGCCATTCGCGAGCAACTCGATTGCTTCACGCACACGGCGTATCAGATCGTACCCTATGCGTCGTATGTCGAACTCGCCGAAAAGATCAACCAGCGGGCGCCGGGCGCGTTCGCCAAGAAAACCGCGTTTTTCACGACGGGCGCGGAAGCCGTCGAAAACGCCGTCAAAATCGCACGCGCCGCCACGGGGCGCCCCGGTGTCATCGCGTTCGCGGGCGGGTTTCACGGGCGCACGCTGATGGGCATGGCCCTCACCGGCAAGGTCGCGCCCTACAAGCTCGGCTTCGGGCCGTTTCCTTCCGACGTGTTTCATGCCCCGTTCCCCACTCCGCTGCACGGCGTAAGCACCGACGATGCGCTGCGCTCGCTCGAAGGCCTCTTCAAATCGGACATCGACCCGGCACGCGTTGCGGCGATCATTTTCGAGCCCGTGCAGGGCGAAGGCGGCTTCTATCCCGCGCCGGCGGACTTCGTGCGCGGCTTGCGCCGTATCTGCGACGCGCACGGCATCCTGCTGATCGCCGACGAAGTGCAAACGGGTTTTGCGCGCACGGGCAAGCTCTTTGCGATGGAGCACTATGACGTTGCCGCCGATCTGACGACGATGGCCAAGAGTCTGGCCGGCGGAATGCCGCTATCGGGCGTCGTGGGCCGCGCCGATGTCATGGACGCCGCGGCGCCGGGTGGACTCGGCGGCACCTACGCCGGCAATCCGCTCGCCGTGGCGGCCGCACACGCCGTGCTCGATATCATCGACGAAGAGCATCTTTGCGAACGCGCGAACACGCTCGGCAATCGCCTGAAGGATCGGCTCGGGACGCTGAAGGCCGCGGTGCCGCAGCTCGCCGAGGTGCGCGGTCCCGGCGCGATGATTGCCGCCGAATTTCTCGCACCCGGTACGCGCGAGCCCGATGCGGCATTCGCCAAGCGCGTTCAGCAACGCGCGCTCGAACGCGGCCTCTTGTTGCTTGTCTGCGGCACGCACGGCAATGTCATTCGTTTCCTGTTTCCTCTCACCATCGAGGAGCCCGTATTCAGCGAAGCGCTCGGCCTGCTCGAAGAGGCGTTGAACGAAAGCGTAGGGGCCTTGGCCTAACCGGTGCACTTCGCAGCTCAATGGAGTTGACATGGACACATTCGAATCGATCGACCTGAAAGACCCCTCGCTGCTGAAAGGTCACGCATTTCTTGCCGGCGAGTGGCAAGGCGCCGATGACGGCAGCACGTTCGAGGTACGCAATCCGGCGACGGGCCAAGTGCTTGCCACGGTGCCGAAGATGGGCAGCGCGGAAACGCGTCGTGCGATCGAAGCCGCCAATGCCGCATGGCCCGCATGGCGTGCGCAGCCGGCCAAGGCGCGCGCCGCGATCCTGCGCAAGTGGTACCAGTCGATGCTCGACAACGCCGACGACCTCGCGCGCATCATGACGGCCGAGCAAGGCAAGCCGCTTGCCGAAGCCAAAGGCGAAATCCAGTACGCCGCGTCGTTCCTCGAATGGTTCGGCGAGGAAGCGAAGCGCGTCTACGGCGATACGATCCCGAGCCCCACGAACGACAAGCGCATCGTCGTCGTCAAGGAGCCCGTCGGCGTGTGCGCCGCCATTACGCCCTGGAATTTCCCGGCGGCGATGATTACGCGCAAGGTCGGACCGGCACTCGCGGCGGGCTGCCCCATCGTCGTCAAGCCCGCGGAGGCCACGCCGCTTTCGGCGCTCGCGCTGGCCGTGCTCGCCGAGCGTGCCGGGCTGCCCAAGGGCGTCCTCAGCATCGTCACGGGCGAGCCGAAGGAAATCGGTGCCGAGATGACGGGCAATGCCCTCGTGCGCAAACTGTCGTTCACCGGTTCGACGGGCGTGGGCCGGCTGTTGATGGCCCAGTGCGCGCCGACGGTCAAGAAGATCTCGCTCGAATTGGGCGGCAACGCGCCCTTCATCGTATTCGACGATGCCGATCTCGACGCCGCCGTGGCCGGGGCGATCGCTTCGAAGTATCGAAACAGCGGCCAGACCTGCGTATGCGCCAACCGCCTCTACGTACACGAGCGCGTCTACGACGCGTTCACCGAGAAGCTGCGCGCCGCGGTCGAACAACTCAAAGTGGGCCGCGGCACCGAGGACGGGGTCATGCAGGGGCCGCTCATCAACGAAGCGGCCGTGCGCAAGGTCGAAGCCCATATCGCCGATGCGCTTTCGAAAGGCGCACGTGTTGCCACCGGAGGCAAGCGCCACGCGCTCGGGCAGACGTTCTTCGAACCGACGGTGCTGACCGGTGTGACGGCTGCCATGCAGCTGGCCAAGGAGGAGACGTTCGGCCCCGTGGCCCCGCTGTTCAAATTCAGTTCGGACGACGAAGTGATTCGAATGGCCAACGATACCGAATTCGGCCTCGCGGCTTACTTCTATAGCCGCGATATTGCACGCGTCTGGCGCGTGGCCGAGGCGCTCGAATACGGGATGGTCGGCATCAATACGGGCATCATTTCGAACGAAGTCGCACCGTTCGGCGGCGTCAAGCAATCGGGCGTCGGACGAGAGGGTTCGCATTACGGCATCGACGAGTACACCGTCATCAAGTATCTCTGCCTCGGTATTTGACCTTGCCGCTCTTTCCGCCGGCGCAAAAATAGCTCGACTCCTGAAAACTTTTTTGCGCCGGCGCGACACATACCTTTCCAATCTTTCCCGCGGCCGCCGCTTGCCTCGGCGGGCTAACTATTTGCCGTATTTGATTTTTGTCGATTCGGCGGGCCCTCAGGCCATTCGAGCGGGGACTCCAAGTCTCTTTCCAAACGTTGCATCGGCCGGCCATCCGGTGTCTACTAGCGCGGCCATTATTTTTGGTTTGGTATGCTTGGCGCCGCGCTGGCTGGCGCACGCCAACAGCCTTGATAAATCCCACCGCCCCTTCGCGCGGCACAACCGCGCATCAGGGGTCGATCGAACTGCTTCGAGGAGTCACCGTGAAAAAACTCATAGCCGCCGTAGCCATTGCCGCATGCGCCGTTTCGGCCGGTGTGGCGCACGCCAAAGACTGGTCCACGATCCGTTTCGGCGTCGATGCGAGCTATCCCCCGTTCGAATCGAAAGGCGCGGACGGCAAGCTCAAAGGCTTCGATATCGATTTGGGCAATGAAATCTGCAAACGCCTGAACGCCAAGTGCGTGTGGGTCGAAAACGACTTCGACGGCATGATCCCCGCATTGAAGGCGAAGAAGTTCGACGGCGTGTTGTCGTCGATGTCGATGACGCCGCAGCGTGAAAAGGAAATCGCGTTTTCCTCCAAGCTCTTCAATACGCCGACCGCACTCGTGGCGAAGAAGGGCTCGAAGCTGCTGCCGACGGCCGAATCGCTCAAGGGCAAGACGGTGGGCGTCGAGCAAGGAACGATCCAGGAAACCTATGCGAAGGAGCGCTGGGCCAGCCAGGGCGTGAAGGTTCAGCCTTACCAGAACCAGGATCAGGTCTATCAGGACCTGCTGTCGGGCCGCCTCGATGCAGCGCTGCAGGACAAGGTACAGGCCGAAATCGGATTTCTGAAGACGCCGCGCGGCGCTGGCTATCAGATCGTCGGCAATGACCTGAACGATCCGAAGACGCTGGGCGAAGGCGCCGGCATCGGTCTGCGCAAGGAAGACACCGATCTGAAGAAGAAGATCGACGGTGCCATCGCCGATATCCGCAAGGATGGCACTTACGAAAAGATCGAGAAAAAGTACTTCGACTTCGACGTCTACGGCAAGTGATGCCGGGCGGCGCGAACCGCGCCGCCCCTTGCCAGTCGATGCGTCGACCTGCCCGAGGGGCTCCGTTTTACGCGGAGCCCCTTTTGCTTTGCAGTTCGCAGCACTTCGCGCCCGGCGTACAATCGTGACCTGTTTGTCATTCATCTCTTGCGTCTAACAGGCGGGGCACGCCTGTCCAACGTTTGTTCCAACCGTGGCGCCAGGAAACATGCAAATACAGACCCATCCGTTGATCTCCCCCGCGCTCGGCACAGAGCGGCAACTGCAGAGCTTTCATTACGGGCCCGCGGGCGCGCAAAAGATCTATGTTCAGTCGTCGCTGCATGCGGACGAGCTGCCCGGCATGCTCGTATCGTGGGCGCTGCGGCGCAAGCTGGCGGCTCTCGAGGCAGCGGGCAAGCTGCGCGGCGAGATCGTCGTCGTGCCGGTGCCGAACCCGATCGGGCTCAATCAGCATCTGCTCGGCCAGCATATCGGCCGCTTCGAGACCTATAGCGCAAGCAATTTCAACCGCGGCTTTCACGATCTCGCCGCGCTCGTCACGCCGCGCATCGAAGGCCGCCTGTCGGGCGATATCGGAGCCAATCTGACGACCATCCGCGGCGCGATGCGCGACGCGCTGGCGGAACAGGTACCGCATACCGAACTGGAATCGCAGCGGCTCGCGCTGCAGCGCCTTTCGTACGATGCCGACATCGTGCTCGATCTGCATTGCGACTTCGAAGGCGCGATGCATCTGTATACGAACCCGGATCTCTGGCCCGACGTCGAACCGCTCGCGCGCTACCTCGATGCCAAAGCATCGCTGCTCGCGCTCAATTCGATCGGCAACCCGTTCGACGAGATTCATAGCTTTTGCTGGTCCGAGTTGCGCACGCGCTATGGCGACCGTTACCCGATTCCGAACGGCTCGATTTCGGTCACCGTCGAGTTGCGCGGGCAAGCCGATGTCTCGTACTCGCATGCGGAGCACGATTCGCAGGCCATCCTCGAATATCTGACGCATCGCGGCGTGATAGACGGCACGCCCGCGCACCTGCCGCCGCTCGCGCACCCGGCCACGCCGCTTGCCGGCAGCGAGCCGCTCGTGGCGCCGATGTCGGGCGTGCTCGTGTTTCGCGTACCGGTGGGCAGTTGGGTCGAGCCTCACCAGGAAATCGCCGATGTCGTCGATCCGCTGGGCGATCGCGTCGCGACGATCCGCAATACGATGGCCGGCGTGATGTATGCGCGGCATAAAACGCGCTTTGCCACGGCGGGGATGGAGATTGCGCGCATTGCGGGGGCAACGCCTTTCCGTACGGGGAGCCTGCTTTCCGCGTAGGGTGCGTAGGTGGCGTTGCCGATGATCTCGTGGAAAAGGTCGCGGCGGCGATGGTCAGTGAGGAGGCAGGCTCGTCAAGCAGCGCTGACCGCGGCGTCCGAACTGAACGCGTTCTGCGCGATCAAGGACAACGCCGCGCCGGCGGCAGCGATGGCCATCCCGGCATAAGGCAAGGCATGAAACGACCAGTGCTTCATGACATAGCCGTCAAATGCGGAGCCGATTGTCATGCCCAGATACAGCGCGCTGCTGTTCCATGCGAGTAACGACGCTTTGGCCGATTGCCCCCACTGAACCAATCGGGTCTGTTGGGCAGGTTGGAACGGGTAGGAGACGAGCGCAAGCAAGCAGAGCGTTGCGGCAAGCACGCCTGCGCCCATTCCGCCGCTCAGTCCCATGCCAAGCAGCCCCATCGCCAATGCCATCCCGCACAGGCTGGCTATCGCGGTGAAATGCACGCCGATTTTGTCCGCACCCCATCCGCCCAAGTGATTACCCAAAATGGCACCGATACCCCAGCCAATGAAGCATAGCGATACTGCAGAGGCCGACAGCGACATGTCGACCGTCAATCCTGTGCCCAGGTAGGTGTACAAGCCGTACAAGGCAGCCCCCCACGCGACCATCGGTGAAACCGCCGAGACGGCTGCGGACAACGGAACGCGCGTTCTCGACGCGCGACCTCCGACGGGCTTCGACGACGGCCATAGCCGCAAATTGGGCCATGCAAGAGCGAACGCGGCTGCGGACAACAGAATAAAGACCGCTCGCCAAGGCATGACGTGCGCCAGCAATGCACCTAGCGGGGCGCTGGTCCACAGCGCGGTCAACAAACCCGATACCGCGATCGAGATCCAGTGCGCTCGGCGGCCCTCTGGAGCAGCATCGCCCACCGCCGCATAGATGGAAGGCGAGATCGCCGACACCGAGATGCCGGCGAATATCCGGCTCAACAATGCCAACGCGAAGCTGCTCGAGCAGACCGTGCCGAGATTCGCGGCGGCGAACGCCAAAAGCCCCCAGCAGATCGTACGGCGGCGACCGTACCTATCGCTGACGCGTCCCATCAACGGCGAGGCAACCGCGTAGGCGATGGAAAACCCGCTCACGAGCCAACCCGCACTATCGACGTTCACATGCAGCGCATTCGCCATACTGGGCAAGAGCGGCGACATGATGAACAGATCCGCGCCCACCACGTACATCGTCACCCATGCGTTGAGCAATCGCCAACGGTCCAGATAGCCGGCAGGGCTATCCCCATCATTCGTCGTCATAGATATGCGCTTGGTTTGCATGTCAGACACTTGGCACTTACATCAACGTGATATCGTCGTTCGCGTAGTAGTGAATTTCCAGCAACATACATCCACTCTCCGACTTGAAAGGACCGTGGAACGCACCCGGCGGCCGGCAAGCATACGTATGCGGCTGAAATGCGGTCCCACCGTTGCCGTTTGCATCGTTGCCCACGATCAGATCGCCTTGCAGGAGATAGACCTCTTCCCAGTGATCATGGACGAACGGCGAAGTGGTATAGACGCCAGGAGCAAACCTCAACAAACGTGTCCTGCTTCCCGTGCGCGCATCCGCCGCGAGCGACCCGCAGAGTATCTTTTCCTCGATTCCTTCCGGATAGCCAGGCGGCACGCTCCAACCCTCGTTCAAGTCCAGAGCAACAAACTCGAGGTGTGGCTTTGTCATTTCGATATCCTCCTTTTCTTCAATCACAGCGTTTCTGTTCGATATTCGCAGACGAGCGTCCGGTTCAAAACGGGATCATGTAGTTCAACGCGAATCGCATGCGCGGCACGTATGCCTCCCTTGACCGGCACCGTGCCCCCGAATAGCACCTCGCCGTCGCGTAGCGGCGCGTCCAGCTTCGAAACCAGTTCACGGGGATGCAACAGCTCCGATACCGGGCTTTCCTGGTAAACCGTTTCCGCGCCGTTTTCCTCGATATAGCTGCGCAAGACCAGGCTATCCCAGTGCGGCTCGACATCTGAAAATCGCCAACAATCACGGCTGATCGGCTTGGCGCATACTTGCTTGGAGAGCGTGACTTCGTGCGCCTCGAGAGCACGATCGGTATGGTCGGAGCCGACCGCAACGTACATTTCTCCATCCAGCGCAAATAGGCAATATTCGGCCTCCCCGCTCGAACTGGAGCCGACAGTTTCGATGACGGCGTCAGTCGTAAGTAGCGCATGGGAGAGCCGGTAGAAAGTCGGGATGCGCTTCGGCGGAGTCACACCGAGATCGGCCAACTCCTTGATATGATGCAGCACCTGCGCTGAATTGCGCCCCGTCCATCCGGCGATAGTGAGTTTGCTCGCAGCGAGTTGCACTGATCTCGGCTCTTTGCCGAGAACATCGAATTGAATGGTTTTCATGGTTTGCCCTACAAAGCACGGAGAAGGTGGGTAGCCTTGTCGATCGTCTCGTCGGATTTTGCAAAGCAAAAACGCAACAAACGTGAATTCGCGTACTGAGCACCGAACCCGGAAACCGGCAGCCCGGCCACCCCGTGCTCGCTGATCAGCAGATCTGCGAATTGAGTATCCGGCACCGCGGAAATAGCCGAATAGTCGAGCAGTTGGAAATATCCTCCGCTCGTCGGCACGAATTCGAAGCGCGAGCCCCGCAAACCCGCGAGAAATCGGTCGCGTTTTCCGCGAAACAGCGCAGGGAGGCTCAAATAAGTGGAAGCATCCAGGACATCGGCCATCGCCTGCTGCAAGGGAGTCGGGGCAGCATAAGTAGTGAATTGGAGAATCTTGCGCAATTCGGCCGTGAGCGGCGCGGCAGCAGCGGCGTACCCGATACGCCAACCCGTCACGTGCATCGTTTTGCCCAACGAGCCAACCACGATCGTTCGCTCGCGTAGCCTTGGCTCGGAAAGCGCGGTGATATGAGGTCCATCGAAAACCATGTTGTGGTAGACCTCGTCGCTAAGCACCAACAAGTTGTGCCGCTGCGCGAGCGTAGCCAAGCGATCGACATCGTTTGAATTCCAGCACCGACCCGACGGGTTGTGCGGGCTATTCACGATGATCATCCGGGTATGTGGGGAGACGCGTCTTTCCACTTCCTCCCAGTCAATTTCGAAACGAGGCGCAGGCAAGTCCACACAAACGGGAGTTGCGCCAGCCATCAAAATACTAGGCGCATACGATTCGAATGCAGGCGCCAGAAAGATCACTTCCTCACCGGGATGAACGAGGCTACTCACAGCCGCGGAAATAGCCTGCGTCGCGCCGGCGGTAATGGTAATCTCAGCGTCGGGTGAGATCCGCAGCGAATAAAGATCCTCGTACATGTGGCCAATTGAGCGGCGCAGCGCCTCCGAGCCTTCGGGCATGCCGTATTGATTATGTCCGCCCTTGGTGGCGATCGATAATGACTCCAGCAACCTCGGATCGGGGGCGAAATCAGGAAATCCCTGGGAAAGGTTGATGGCGTCGTATTGTTTTGCAACGCGACTCAACGCGGAAAATATGGAACCCTTGACATGAGGAAGTCTTGACCTGACGCTACCAAGCGGCAAATTTGAATGCATATGTAGGATTTCTTTTTGATTATCGATTGAGTCAGCATCTTCCGTGATTCTTGTTTAATGCTATTTCCCTGTCCATATACTATCGTTCAGGTCGCGCGGCCTGGCAAACAAAAAAAGTTTATGCAGTTCATTGAATTATTTTGCGAAGCCCTTATAAGGCATATGGTGGAAAGCGCATCGAGACCTGGAAGGGAAATTCTGATCTAGCGGCCTCCCTGCATCGATATTGAGCAGATGTCGGCCGCACTCGTGTTTCATCTACCGGTGGGCGGCTAGGTCGAGCCTCACCAGGAAATCGCCGATATCGTCGATCCGCTCGGCGATCGGGTCGTGACGATCCGAAACTCGATGGCCGGCGTGATGTATGCGCGGCACTGGATGCGCTTCACCATAGCCGGAATGGAAATCGTTCGCATTTCTGGCGCAACGCCTTTTCGCACCGGCAGCCTGTTTTCGGCGTAACGCAAAGACGTCGCTCCCTCTTCGGCCGCCGTGCGTGAGCGCTGAGTGCCAGCACCAGCGCCTCGCGTCATGGCGCCAGCCGCCCCGTTCCCGCGTCCCAATGAGCCCCGCGAGCGTGGCGGCTCGAGCGGATCGCGCGAACCATCCCTCCATCCCCAGCCTCCTCGCCGGCCCCGGCGACTGTCATCGGCAGCGCCACTCCCTGTAGGAAAAGGCCGACGTAACGCATCGTTACATAGGACAAAAGACTCAGCGCGCGCCGTATATGCAGCGACATCGATCTGAAGAATACTGAGCGTAATGCAGGCCTAGTGTGTTTCTCGACTGCGATCAGCAGTACACAGGGGTCCGCGTATCCGATCGCCACGGCTCGCTGAATGGCGAACCCGTTAAGTGCCCCCTTTCATCACATGAGCAGGTAAATCCGTGAAATCAGTCTTCAGATCGCCCTCGATATCCTCCTTAGGACTCCTAAATATTTCCGCTGCCGCGATTTACGCGTTCGCAAGTCTTGGCGCGACCGGCGCAAAGGCACAAGTGCCGCCGACGATTACATGCTCGGCACCGACGACAGTGGCAGGCGGTACGGCCAACGGCTTGATTGCGGCGGATACGCCTTCGGCGGACAGCACACGCATATTCGCCAGTGTTTTCAATATCAAGTTCGTCACGAATGCGCCGTCGGCTGACAAAGTCAATTGGTCGGTTCAGGACTACCTTGGTAGCATTCGCGGCAGCGGTTCGTTCGCTGTCCCGGCCGGTACGCAGACCTCGACACTCTCCTGCACCAGCAAAGCGAGCGGATATTTCGTGGTTACCGCTACCCTCAACACTGCGGGAGGCACACTGCCGCAAGCAGGAACGCGCCCGATGGGAATCGCTACGTTCGGTGTCCTGCCTAATGTCTCTGCGACGCTTCCGGCGCCCACCTTCGCGAATCAGGACCAGCATCGTTTCGGCCTGCAGGGAGCCAATGACAAACCCGCGCTACTCGCCGCACTTGGCGTAACGCAAGACATCGATTGGCGTCAGCTCTCGACGATGGAGCCCAACGGACCGAATACCTGGACGCCGTCGCTCACGAAGGTGGACGCGTCTTACAAGAGCGGCCAGATTTCTCGGCTCGTGCGGCTCGATGGAATTCCCGCTTGGGCAAGTCCGACCGGCGCGTTCCAGGACGATACGATGGCGCCTACCGACTTGAGTTACTACCAGAACTACATGGCTCGCGTCGGCGCCGATTCTGAAGCAATTCGCCAGGCGTACTATCCGAATCAGCGGAACAACTACTATCAGGTTACGTGGGAGCCGAATTGGCTCGATACACCCGACCGTTTGGTCTCGATGTATCAGGCGGTCTATCAAGGTATCCACTCGAAAGACCCCAATGCGGTTGTCATGGCCACCGCGAGTGCCGAACCGGGCGTCTGGTGCATGAAGGCTTGTACCGGTTGGATGTTGCAGTACTATGCCGCGCTCGGATTGGGCAAATACATCGATGGGGTCACCACGCACAGCTATTACAATGCTCCGTACAGTTCGCCCGCCTATCCGCCCGAGCAACATGAGAACGACCCCAATCCTGGCTATCTTTCTCACGTGCTCGCGCGCCAGATGCGCGATCTGCGGGCTCAGATGCAGCAGATCAAGCCCAACATGCGCCTCTGGTCCACAGAAGTCGGCATCAGTTACGACCCTGGCGCCGCCTACGGCCCGTACTATCCCTCGGCCAACCAACTCTACGCGCAAGCCGCGGTTGCCGTTCGCACGCATCTGATCGTGCTCGGGGAAGGGGCGCAAGTCACCTACTTCTTCTACGCATCCGATTATCCAACCGAAGTGGGCTACGGCATTTTCTTCGACATCGTCAATTCGAAAGGCGCATTTCACGCACAAACGCTCAGCCCGAAACCGGAGGCACTCGCGTTCGCCGCGCTGACGAGGATCATCGATGGCACGGAAACGCTCGGACGCCTGAACGGTCTTCCGCAGTCAATCTACGGCTATGCGTTCCAGCGGCTAGGAAACGGACCCGTCGTCACCGCCCTGTGGACTCACAACAACGCGAACTGGCCCGTGTCCGGCGGGGGGTACAGCGCAACGGCCCACACGAGCTACTCGCTGAGCGTCGACTCGCCGGGAACGAGCGGCACCGTGACCGTGCTCGACATGATGGGGAACCCGACGCGCATGAGCTACACGAACGGCGTAGTCAATCTGACTCTGACCGAAACGCCGATCTATGTGGTGTCGTCGAATGCGAGCTTGATGCGGGCGAACGTTACTGCACCGGTCGGCTATACGGGACAGTGAGCACACGCGGTGTGCGGGGCAACGGTGCCAGCGGCACCTTTGCCCCGGCCCGTTGATCTGACGGTCTTCAAGCAATGCGCGCCCTTGGGGCGCGCAATTCGTTGGCCGAGAGCGAAAACAAAGACATTGGCCGTCCCACCGAACGACCCGCGTGGGCGCCCTCCAAACCGGAACGGCACACCGTTGCTCATTTTCCTGTGACGAGCCCTGCAAGCGGCAAAATCGCGATCACCTCAAATCCGGCGCCGGGAGCCGTGCGAACCTGGATCTCTCCGCCAAACTGCGCCGCGCGTTCGCGCAGACCGGCGAGGCCAAGTGAACGTGATCCTTGCACGGCGTCAGGAGCGGCCCCGCGTCCGTTATCCGCAATCCGCACTGTGCAGTTCGGATCGTCACGCACGATTTCAAGCGTCACTTCGCTCGCAGCAGAATGACGGACAACATTGGTCAGCGACTCCTGTACGATCCGAAACACTTCCACCCTGCTTTCGCGGCTGAACGCGATCCCCTCCACGTCGATGTGGCTCGATAAGTGTATGCCCGACCGGGCGATGAAATCGCTCGTGAGCCAGTCGATCGCCGCAACGAGCCCGAGATCGTCGAGCATCGCAGGGCGAAGATGGGCCGCCGTCTGTCGCACAGACTCGATCAGGTTATCGATCATTGGATAGACGGCGTGCAGACTACGCGCCAATTCTGTCCCGTCGGTGTCTGGCCTTTGAAAGTCCTGGCCGATGCGATTGACGGCCAGCTTCAACGCCGTCAATTGCTGGCCGAAGCCCTCGTGAAGTTCCCGGGCGACGCGGGCCTTTTCCTCTTCGCGGACTTCCTGAATATACGCAGTCAGGCGCTGCAACTCTTCGCGCGAAGCCCGCAATGCCCCCTCGTTCTTTTTTCGATCCGTGATGTCGATCAACCAGCCCACCATGCGGTGCGGCGTGCCCGAATCGTCCCATAGTGCCTGCCCGCGAGAATGAACCCACCTGAGTTCACCGGACTTCCGGTATACACGGTATTCGACGTCGAAGTCGTTCCTGCGTGCAAGATGTGCCTCCAACGCTGCACTGACCCGGCCGACATCGTCGGGATGAATCGCCTGCCAATGAGCGGATCTCTCATTGGGCAACTCATCTTCCTCATAACCGACGAGCGCCTTGAACTGGGACGACATATACATGGCATCGGTTTGCGGATTCCAATCCCATAAGCCCGCGCTCGCACCGCTCACGGCAAGCTGAAACCTTTCCTCGCTGGCGGCAAGCGCACCCGCAACGCGGTGACGTTCCATCGCATACCGTACGGTCCGCGCCAACAACAGCGCCCCGATGTCCCTCTTCAGCAGATAGTCCTGCGCGCCTTCGTGGATGGCCTGAACGCCGACGGATGTATCCTCGAGGCCTGTCAATACGACCACGGGCAGACCTGGGGCCAGCGAATGAAACCGCCGAAACGTGTCGAGGCCCTGCCCGTCGGGCAGCGCCAAGTCGAGCAGCACTACATCGACGTGCGACGTCTGCACAGTCATCACGGCGTCCGACACGCGTTCGACATGCAGCAATTGAGGACGAAACTCCGTGATATCCCGAAGCGCTTCCTCGATCAGCAACGCGTCGGTCGGATTGTCTTCGACCAAGAGAACCGCGATGTCCGGCGCCGGGCGATTCATGGCCCGACCGGTGGCAGCGTGACCACGCCGAACCAGAACTCGCTGAGCGTGCGCATCGCCTCCATGAACTTCGCGAAATCGACGGGCTTCGTGACATAGCAATTCGCGCGAAGGTTGTAGGATCGAGCCACATCCTCCTCCGATTTCGAAGTCGTCAAAATGACGATCGGAATATTGCACAAGGCCGGATCCCCTTTCACTTCGTGAAGCACTTCACGGCCGTTCTTCCTGGGCAGATTGAGGTCAAGGATGATGAGCCCCGGCCGAGGCGCGCAGGCGTACGGCCCCTCGCGCTTCAAGTACTGCATCGCGGCGATGCCATCCTCTACGACGTAAAGGGGGTTCATGATCTTGTTATATTCGAACGCCTCGCGCATCATCATCACATCGGTGGGACTATCCTCCACCAGGAGAATGTCGACCAGGCAACCAAACGTTTCGTGAGTCATGCGCACCTCCTCGAATTCGCGCGTCATCTGGCGAAGTGCTATTTGGGCAGCGTAAAAAAAAACGTCGTGCCCTTCCCCGGTTCCGATTCGAGCCCGATCGAGCCGCCGTGGCGTTCGACGATCCGCTTGCACATCGCGAGTCCGATGCCCGTACCCGGATATTCACGCCGAGTATGAAGACGCTGGAAAATGAGAAAGATACGGTCGAAGTATTCCCGGTCGATTCCAATTCCATTGTCCACTACGTGGAACAACCAGGCATGGCCCTGCGATTGAACACCGATATGGACATGCAGCGGTCGATCCTTGCTGCGGAATTTAATCGCGTTTCCGATGAGATTCTGAAACAGCAGGCCGAGTTGCGTCCCTACTCCCCGAACGGTCGGAAGTGCGTCGTTACTGATTTCGGCTCCGGACTCCTGAATGGCGATACTGAGGTTTTTGAGCGTCCGGTTCAACACCTGTTCGCAATCTACCGAGTCAAAAGACTCTTCAAGCCGTCCAACGCGAGAATAGTCGAGCAAGTCATCGATGATCGACTGCATGCGCGTTGCACCGTCGACCGCATGCTTGATGAACTCTTCAGCACGGGAGTCCAGTTGTCCTTGATATCGACGCTGCAGCAATTGCAGTGGGCCAGCCACCGCGCGCAGCGGCTCCTGCAGATCGTGAGACGCGACATAGGCAAATTGTTCAAGGTCTTCATTCGAACGCGCCAGCGCTTCGCTTCTCTGGCGCAATATTTCTTCTGCACGCCTGCGCTCCGTGATGTCGACGATTGCACTGAGCACGAAGACGCCTTGCGCTGTTTCGATCGGATTGAGGCCAATCTCGACCGGAAACTCGCTGCCGTCACGCCGCAAACCATAGAGGTCACGGCCTGCGCCCATCGCTCGGTTCTTCATGACGCCGTAAAACGCTGCCCGGGAATTCGGATGACTGTGCCGGAACCGCTCCGGCCCGAGGATTTCGATGGGCGCCCCGTGCATTTCTTCGCGCGCGTAACCAAAAAGTTCTTCAGCCTTGGAATTGACGAGCACAATCCGCCCCTCGCGATCGGTCATGATCATCGCATTCGGCGCGGCTTCCACAGCAAGCCGAAATCGCTCTTCCGACCGCGTGCGCTCGGACACATCGCGTATGACGAGCACGGCGCCGACCAGTCGTCCCGACGCGTCGATCATGGGCGCGCCGTTTCCCTCCACGTTGATTTCGCGATGACGGCCGATGAGCCGCACCGGGTCAGGTAAATTGGCGACGCGTCGCTCGGCGAGCGCAAAAAATACTGGATTCAAGACTTGTCCATCCGGACCCGGCTGCCGGAACGAAAGTATGTCGTCGATCGAGCGGCCCGAGGCCTCGTCGCTCGTCCAACCGGTCATTTGCTCCGCAACGCGATTGAATAAGGAAATGCGGCCTGCAACGTCCACCGCAATAACGCCGTCGCCGATTCCCGAGAGGGTGACGCGCAGCAGCTCACGCTGTTCGACCAGCCTGTCCGCCGCGCGTCGCTCGGCGCCAAGCAAACGGCGCATCATATAGGCGAACGACAGGGAAATTCCGAGCGTCAGCAGACCTGACAGCAATCCGAGAACGATGGCGAGGTCGCGGATGTGTCTCGCGTCGCGAATGAGTGCATCCAAGCGTCGTTGCGCCGTCAACTCCATTTCGTCGACGATTTTGCGCGCCCGATCCATGAATAGCTTCCCTTCATCATTCGCAACTGCCGCCCGCGCCGCATCGAATCCTTTCGTTCGACGAAGGTCGATCGACGACGCCAATTCCGCCTGCTTTTTCACGAGCAAAGACCGCAAGGCGACAAGACGCTGTCTTTCGGCATCATCGTCGAGTAGCGACTGCACGGCATCGACCTGCGGATCGATTCTTGGTAAGGCATTGAGGTAGGGCTGCAGGTATTCCTGGTTCCCGGTAATGATGTACCCGCGCTGCCCCGTCTCCATGCCCTGTGCAAGCGAAAGCGTTAGCTCGAGACCTTCGATCAGCTGATGAGTCCGACTAATCTCATTGGCCGCCCTGGTGACGCGCACCGTCCCGAGCGCGCCGATGCCCACCGTCAACAACAGCATGACCGCCGAGACCAGTACGCCCAAATCGATCCAGCGTGCCGCTTTCCTTCCTAATCGATCGACGGCATCACCCATCTGTGCTCCAGACAGTGATAACAGGTCAGCGCTTCACCCACGCACTCAATGACCCGGCGTGGCGCTACGCCCTGACCCGCTCGGTATCGTAAATTTGATATTTGCGCATCTTTTCCCACAACACCTTGCGGCTGATACCGAGGTACTGGGCTGTGTCCTGACGCCGCCATCCGTTTGACGCGAGCGCGTCGAGCACGCGGGTCCGCTCGGCCATGTGCGCTCTCGGCAGGTCATGCGCGCCTTCCGCCAGCGCGGCTTGAGCTTTCTGCGCTTGCACGAGCAGTATCTGCAGCCGCAACGCGTCCCAGGCTCTCATCTGCCGTACGGTCACGCCGATGCGCTCCGCAAGGTTGCGAAGCTCGCGGACATTGCCCGGGAAGCGCATCTTCGCAACAGCATCGCTGAGCCATTGCGGAATATCCGGCAGCGTCATCAGCAAATCCTCGCCGAGGATCGAGGCTATGACGGACCTGAAAATGCCGAGCTTGTCGACGGGTCCTCGCTCCTCGAGCGATGGCACCTGCATCTCGATGACGGCAAGCCGGAAATACAGATCCGCCCGAAACATGCCTGCCGCAACACGGCGAGGCAGGTCCTTGTTCGTCGCTGCGAGCACGCGGAGGTCGACCCGCACTGGCTCAGCCGCCCCCAAACGCGTCACGGCGCCGTCCTCGAGGGCACGCAAGAGTTTCACTTGCTGGTGCACGGGGAGATCGCCGATTTCATCAAGAAAAAGCGTACCCCCGTCAGCTCGCTCGAAATAGCCCTCGTGCGCTCCTACCGCGCCCGTGAACGCGCCCCTCACATGGCCGAAGAAGTGCGATTCGAACAAGCCGTCCGGGATCGCACCGCAGTTGACGGCGACGAACGGTGCGCAGCTGCGACGCGGATGCTTCGCGTGCAGCAGTTGCGCAAGGCGCTCTTTCCCGACACCGGTCTCGCCCCGGATCAGTACACTCATATCGCAGTCGGCAAATATGTCGACTTCGCGCAGCAGCGTTCGCATGCACTCGGAATGGGCGATCAAAGCGCTGGCATCGCGGGCGCCAGCCGCAAGCGTGCGGGTACGGGCCTGCGCGGCCGCTTTCGCCACCATGGCGCGCAACTCGCCAGACGTGAACTCGAGCGGCAGCACGTGCAGATGCGAATAAGCTGGATGCTCGCACAACTGCGATCCCTCGGCGACGAAGATGACAGGCATCGCGCTCGCCCGCTGGCACTCGTCTAGCATCGCCGCCGAGCCCCCGACGACATGCGCGCCGACCAGTGCGACCGACGCGCGCGACCCCGTTGAAGCCGGGGAATTCGCCATGTCATCGATCGGAATCACGTTGACGCCCACTCTGTCGAGGCAACGCTTTACACGCTCGACACGCGCGACCCCGCCATCCAAAACATATATATCCAGTTCACCGGCTTTTTCAACCCGTTTCATGGCTCGCTCGCTAATGAATCTCTGAATAAGTTGCGCGGATGCGCTGCCGATATGCCGAAGAGCGAGATTTTTAGAAGAGGTCCTCAGTGAACCGACTTGCCGCCAATCCGCCACAGGCAAGACTGCCCTCCAGCCGCCCGCGCGCCGCGCGCTCGAGGCCGTTTTCCTCCCGGCCTTTGTTGCGGATACATCGATTCTTCTGAAAAATGATTTTTATACGAAAATCACCCGGCTTCGGCGCAGTCAAGCGATCCTACCGCATGAAAATAAGCCGAGCGATATTCACCGGGAGTCACACCGAAATGCTTCAAGAAATGCTTCCGGAGATGATTCCCATTGAAAAGCCCACAATGACGAGCAATCTTGTCCACCGGAAGCCCGGTGTTCACGAGCAGTTGCCGAGCGATCTCCAGGCGAATCCGGCACAGATATTCATGCGGAGACAGACCCACCTCCGCCTTGAATCGCCGCAGAAAGTTGCGCTCGCTCATTAATGCACGCTCCGCCATTCTTTTGACCGAGACACGGCTACCGTAGTTTTCATCGAGCCATTTGATCGTCGCCTTGATTCTCTCGTTGGCAGCGGGTGTCTTGGGCTGAGCAACGAGCTGATCGCTGCGGCGCGCCGCACCGAGCTCGGCCACCGTCACTGCAGCGTCGGTCTTCCGTGGCCCGCGCTTCATCTTCAGTAAGCCACTGGAATATTCATCCGCGTTCGACATATTCGCAGCGCCGAACGAAAGCAAAATGAGCTTTTCTTCAAGCTCCCGTTGCGCAAACTGCGAGATGACCTCAGGCTGCAGCGCGGGTGTCCCGGCGGTGGGTTGAGGCGCGACGAAACAATGGTAGTCCTCCGGATTGACATCGCCAATGGCCTCGCACCAAACCGGTATCGACGCGTTCCCTCGCAGCAGGAAGCCGCTCCTGTCGGCGATCACCGTTACGCTGATTTTTCCTCCGTTAATCGCTTGACGCTGCCCGGCACCGAGGCACTCGCACGTTTCCGCCAAGACTCTGCCTAGGTCACTCAAAGAGCAGTCGTCAGGTATCAATACGCCGATACGGAAAACGCGGCCCCCCCCCATATTCGCTGCATCGGTGACCTCGTCGATCGCTTGACGCAGGCACCCTGGTATGCGTGGCTGGTCGTTACTGTTGCTGAGATACATAGCCCCTCCGGTCTCGCATTACGCTACCGATATTGTTAAAAATCGTTTACGGAATCGGCATAAATTTCGCTGCAACCATTTTTCCGTAATATTTTCCGCGCATATACCAAAGAGTCCGAAGTCAGTCAGTCGCCCTGATCGTTCGCTCGAATAACAGGGCGTTTAAGCATACGATCTCGGAGCACTGCAAGTCTAGTGCTTAATATTTTTCCCGTAGGCAAGTTGTCTGAAGCGTAGGCTTCATTGGCGATATTTGCGCCAAGAGCTTTTCCGGCATTTTAAGCAGATCGCACCCCGCATAATAAACTGCATTAACCGGCGGAGATGTCGTTATGCGTAAGTTTTTTTCTGCTAAAATGCCACCCGCGTGGGCCTTGCGGAATTCGAAGTGAGGCCGGGGTCATCTCCCGTCGTGCCGTGGCTTCAGGTACTGCCCGGCGTTCCCAAGCGGGACGATAACGATACCAAGCTGTCTGTCCGTTCAAGCTGGGTTCGGAGCCTATATTCGGTTGGGGATATGGCAAACCGCTTGCGGAACATCTTGGCAAGCCGGTCGCCATTTCGCATGCCCGTGCAACGTGCGATGTTGTCAACGTGCAAGTTTGTCGTTGCAAGAAGACGCCGTGTCACATCGAGCCGTGCCTGCAGCAGAAACTCGGCAGGTGTGATACCGAGCTCACGCTTGAAACAGCGCAGAAAATTACGCTCGCTCATCGCTGCCACGCCGGCGGCTTCCATGATCGCCACCGACCGCTCGCAGTTCGCGAGCAACCAGCGTGCGGAGGCTCGGACCCTATCGCCCGAGCGGCGGGTCTCTTTCTCGCCGAGTAAGGGAATCCATTGGCTGCTCGAGCCGGGAGACAACCGCTCTGTCACTTTCGTAGCGACATCGAGTCCCAGATCGTCCCTGACCAGCCTGAGTGCACGCAGCATCGCGCGTCGAGCATCTGAGCCGGCAGGCGTTGCCGTTTCCATCGTGTATGCCGCTTCCCTGCCCGACAAGACGAGCCTCGCCGCCCCCCTGCGCCCCGGCATCGACCCGGCGACATCGCCGATCGTGCGCCGGTCGAATGGCACATCGTCAACGATGGGATCCGGGTAAAGCATGCGCAGCCACCGGACGAGGTCGTGATCGCACTGCTCGCCCATAGCATCGGGGTTGCCGATCGAAAAAAGTGCATGAAGGGCACCTACCTCGCGCCGATCCAGTCTGTCGGTCGATGCCTTCGCCGATAACGAGCACGCGATCTCGCCTCCGTTGACTGAGAACAGACGCAAGTTGTAACGCGCACCGCTTTCCGACTCCGGGTATGCGATGGCATTCGCCAGATGGAACACTTCGGCCATGATGCCCGCCGCCAGGAACGAAAACCCCGGAAATACCAGCAATCCGATCTCTCTCTCTCTTTTGATGAACCTGCTGTCGCAGCTTATCGCCGCGCTCACCGCGGCGCTCTCGACGTTCACGTATGACGTAGACATAGTGGTTTCCCCATTTACGACGCTGATATCGCTTGCCCACTTCGATCCATCCGCACCGCGCCCCGCCGTCTCGATGGTCGCAGCCGCGGTGAGTTGACTGAAGGATGGCGCTCACTTCGTAACGATCGCCCCTGTCAGTCCGGCATTGATCGCCGGCAACAAGAGGGTCAAGAAGCGGTTGAATCGCACGAGCCCGTTGTTGTCGACGTACACAATGTCTTTTGGACGCAAGTCGAACTCGTTGGCCAGGACCATGGCGACCGGCGACTTTGCGTCGAGGTGATAAATAACCGGCTTTGAGCTGAGCGAGCCTCGAATCACGTAAATCTCGGCAGCGTCCGCGCTGGACGAGTTGATGCTCCCCGCTTGCGAGAGCGCATCGCTCAACGTCAGCGCACCGTTGGTCTTCGGCAATGCGGTGACGGGGCGATTCACTTCACCCAGGACGAACGCGCCATTGTCCGCACGCGTCGAGACACGCAGCACATCCCCGTTGCGCAGCAAGATATCGCGCGGGCTCTGAGCTTGGCCAGCCATGCGCGCCAGGTCGAGCGGGTAGGCAACGCCACCTCTTAGCAGCTCCAGTCGACTTTCGTCTGCGTTCGCAGTGAATCCGCCTGCCCGGTTGATCGCTTCATACACCGTCGTAGGGATGTCGTTGATCGGGACAGCGCCGGGCACATGAACTTGTCCTTCCACGTAGACCTGCTTGGAGCGAAACGACGCGATGCGTACCGTCACTTGCGGACGCTGGAAGACTTTCGAGAGCAACCCGAGGAGCCGCTGCCGAAGCTGCGCAAGGGTAAGCCCGGCAGCGTGCACGGTCCCCGCATAGGGGAATTGCAGATCGCCGTGGTCGTCAATGACAAACCCCTGCACGGGATCGAATGGTCGGGGGGCCGCTTGCGGCTGCGGGCCCGCAGCGGTTGCCAGTTCCGGGTGGTCCCAGACAGTGATTTGAACGACGTCGCCGGGACCGAGCGAATAGGCCCGCGGCTCCGAAAGCAGAGAACGAATGTCGTCGGATTCGCCGTCACGCCCGCCCGCGCGCAGTTGCTTGACGAGCTCGAGATCGATCTCGGTGATCGGCACCGAAATCGGCGGTGCGCTGGCATCCCCGGTCTTGACCGGCACTGTCGGGTTTTGCGCCATTCGCATCCCAGGCGCCATGACACAAGCGGACAACAGACCGACGGATGCGGCTGCCGCGACCATCGCGCGGACCCGATTCGCGCAGGTCCGCCGCGAACCGCAACGGGGATGCATGCCCGTTCCGAGCATTTTCATCCGACAGCCATCGCGCCAGAATCCATACGTGTTCTCCCCTTTCATTTTTTCTCCATGTCCAATGGGACCTGTCGGTCAATACGCGTTGGGATGAATAAAACCTTTGACCAGCGTCGCCCCGATGATGCGCAGGTCGAGCCCGAACGACCAGTTACGCAAGTAGTAGATGTCGAATTCGACGCGGCGCTGCATCTTCTCGATACGATCCGTTTCTCCGCGCAGTCCGTTGACCTGTGCCCAGCCTGTGATCCCCGGCTTCATGCGATAGCGCTGGCGGTATCCGCTGACGATCGGTCCGTAAAGGTCATCGTGCTCGAGCGCATGCGGCCGCGGCCCCACGACGGACATGTCTCCGCGCAGAACGTTGAAAAATTGCGGCAACTCATCGAGGCTCGTGCGCCGCAGGAACGCGCCAACTTTCGTAATGCGGCCGTCGCACCGCGTTGCCTGGCGCAACTGGCCCGGCGCCTCACCGTGAGAGCGCATCGTGCGGAACTTGTAGATTCTGAAAACACGAGCGTCTGCACCCTTGCGCATTTGCGTAAAGAGCACGGGGCCCGGCGACGAAAGCTTGACCGTTACTGCGATGACCAGTAGCAACGGCGCGAGAGCAATAATTGCGATGGCCGCGAACACGCGATCGAAAATCGCCTTTTGGACGAGTGCTCTCGGCGAGAGCGGTGAGGCGACGAGATTGATTGCCGGCACGCCGATGAGATCGACCATCGCGCCGTTGAGGATCTCGAGACCGCACCTGTCGGGAATGAGCCGTATGTTGAGCAGATCATCGTGAAACTCCTTGAGGCAGCGCATGATCGTCGACTCCTGTGAAATCGGCAATGCAAGCCACAGCTCGTGCACTGAAGTCGAGCGCACATGCTCCGCGAATGGGCCGAACTCGGTGAATATCGCCCGCCCCGGGTTGCCCGCTTGCGCCCCGGCACCGGCACTCGGATCGAACAGGGACACGGCGCGAAACCCGCTCGTCGCCGAGGCATCGATCCGGCACACGACTTCCCGTCCATGCTCTGCGCTTCCGACGACGGCCACACGACGCACGTTGTGTCCTGCATTACGCACGCGCGCGAGCGCGATCGCGACTGCCAGGCGCGAAAGAATCAGCGCCCCGCCGGTCAGCGCGCTCCAGTATAAAAACCATAAGCGCGAGATGGCACCGCTCGCATGCAGTGAAAACATCAAAACGAGGCCGCAGACCTGCACGGAGAACCATGCGAGCGTAATCCGACCGACGACGATCGTCATGGACCGCCCTCGCGACGACTGATAGACCCCGAAGGCAGGAAAGAGCGTCAAGACGCAGGCTTCCGAGAACGCGACGAGCACCGCGTCGCTCGGAGCGTGAACGAACGTGTCGAGCCGAATCTGCGAGGCGAGTTGTGCCCCCGCCAAAACCAGCGTCATATCGAGGATTCGCGCGAGCGATCCCGGTGTTGCGGCCATGATCCCTCTCCGATGCGAGCAGTCGACGTAACAATGCTTGTGCAGCGTGGCGGCCCGCGCTTAATGACCGCTTACGCTCCTTCCGTAGCTGTCATCGAAGCGGACAATGTCGTCTTCTCCCAGATACGCACCGGATTGGACCTCGATAATCTCGAGCGGAAACTTGCCCGGGTTTTCGAGGCGATGGACTACGCCTAGCGGAATGAATGTCGATTCGTTCTCGCCGACCAGAAACTGCTCGGTGCCACGTGTGACGCGTGCCGTGCCCCGCACGACGACCCAGTGTTCGGCACGGTGGTGGTGCTGCTGCAGCGATAGCCGACAGCCCGGTTGGACCACGATGCGCTTCACCTGGAAACGCTCACCGCGATCGATCGAGTCGTAATAGCCCCAGGGTCGGTGGACCTTTCGATGAATATTGGCCTCTGGCGCAGCTTGAGCCTTGATGCGCTCGACCAATGCCTTGACGTCCTGTACGCGGGCGCGATCGGCTACGAGTACGGCATCGTCAGTCTCGACGACGACGATGTTGTTCACGCCGACGCATGCGACGAGGCGGCCCTGCGCATGGGCAAAGGTCGAGGTAGCACCCTCCAATACCACGCGGCCTTTTGCGACGTTTCCGTTTTCGTCTTTTTCAAGCGCTTCCCAGACAGCGTCCCATGAGCCGAGATCGGACCAACCCGCATCAAATGGAACAACGACCGCCGGCACGAGGCCTTCATCGACGAGCCGTTCCATGATCGCGTAATCGATCGATCCCGAGGGCCCTTGGGCAAACGCGTGGGCATCGGGATGGAAGTACGCCCCCTCACGCTTGCCCGATTCGAATGCCGCCATGCAAGCCTCGAACATGTTGGGCTGCAGCGACCTGATCAGATTGAGCCATACGCTCGCCCGCACGACGAATATCCCGCAATTCCAACAGTAATCACCGGACTCTACGTAGCGGATCGCGGCCTCGAGCGGTGGCTTCTCGATAAAAAGGTCCACGATATGAGCGCCCTCGGCCGCCCGCTCTCCAAGGCGGATATACCCGAAAGCGGTATCAGGGCGTGTCGGCGGAACGCCCAACGTGACGACTGCCCCGCGCGCCGCATGTCGTGCAGCAACCGTGATCGCGCGCTCGAACGCACAGACCTCGGCGATGGCATGATCCGCCGGCATCGCGATCATCACCGCGTCATCGCCACTGGCAGCCAGCATTGCGGCGGCGAGCGTCAATGCAGGCGCCGTATTCCGACGTATCGGCTCGAGGATGAAAGAGGCATCGGCGCAACATTCGCGCAACTGCTCAGCGGTTGCGAACCGATGGTCCGCACCGCATACGACAATCGGCGCTGCCATGGCATGCCTGGCGGCAAGGCCTCCAGTGCGTCGAACCGTAGCTTGTAGCAGCGTATCGGTTCCGAGCAGGTCAATGAGTTGCTTCGGATACTGCTCGCGCGATAACGGCCACAGCCGCGTTCCCGCCCCCCCGGCGAGTACCACCGGGGCAATCGGCAACTCGAATGGAAGAGTGATCGGCACCGCGGCGGTGTCGACATCGAGTTCGATGTCCGAGCTCGTTTCGTCGGCGACGCTGTTGCTCGTGTTCGTATCGGCCCCGTTGCGGCCGTCGATGGTGTTTAGCGCGCGCTTGTTCATTGCTGCCCTCGTAGTTTGAAACGTCGTCATCCGCAAGCCAGTTATTCACCGTTTCGATCGTCCTGCGAACGGTGGGCTGCCATCTACGTGACGAAATTGTTTTGCTAGCTTATTGCACGAAATATGCCAATACATTTGGCGTTTTTTGAGAAAATTGGCAGGGCGCGCGATGCGTCAGGTTTTTCCACCATAAATGGCGTATTTTTAACGCTTAAAAACCCGCCAAATATTCTCTTTACTTCTCGGACGAACCCCATTCGTTACGTAACGTGTGCGTAACACCCACCTCGTTATCACATACCTTGAAGAGGCAAAGCACGTCGAAACGAGTGACGCGATGCTGCGATGACGCGGCTGAAATCGCAGAGGGAATACTTGATGTGGTCGTGTTGTAAGGCGCGCGATCGTCGTTATTCGCCAATTTCATCGTGAGCATTGCTTCGCCTCGACGAGCCTTGCATATTTGGAGCCAAGAACTGGGGGAACGTCTAGTCGCCACCACCGCCAGGATACGAATTCTCTCGGATCACTGTCCGAATTGGGGAGGCTGTGTGAAAACCGCATTGATCACGGGTGTGACGGGGCAGGACGGCTCGTACCTCGCCGAGTTTCTGCTCGACAAGGGCTACGTCGTACACGGCATCAAGCGCCGAACGTCGCTCTTCAACACGGATCGCATCGATCATCTTTACCGGGATCGGAACGAAGACGGCGCACGATTCTATCTTCATCATGGCGACCTCACGGATTCCGCGAGCCTTCTGCGCGTGATCCAGCGCACGGAGCCCGATGAAATCTATAACCTGGCCGCGCAAAGTCACGTAGCCGTTTCCTTCGACGAGCCCGAATACACGGCGAATGCCGACGGGCTCGGCACCCTGCGGATTCTCGAGGCCATCCGGATCCTGGGTATGGAAAAGAAGGCCCGCTTTTATCAAGCGTCGACATCGGAGCTATACGGCCTCGTACAAGAGGTGCCGCAACGAGAAACCACACCGTTCTATCCGCGTAGCCCGTACGCCGTCGCGAAGCTTTTTGCCTACTGGACAACTGTCAACTACCGCGAAGCGTATGGCATCTACGGCTGCAACGGCATTCTCTTCAATCACGAATCCCCGGTGCGGGGCGAGACGTTCGTTACGCGCAAGATCACGCGTGCGCTTGCGCGAATCGCCACGGGCCTGCAAAAAGAGCTTTACCTCGGCAATCTGTCTCCGCTGCGTGACTGGGGCCACGCTCGCGACTATGTCGAAATGCAGTGGATGATGCTGCAGCAGGACGAACCGGAGGACTTCGTCATCGCAACGGGCCAGCAATACAGCGTGCGCGAATTCGTGCAGCGGGCTGGGGCCGAACTCGGCATCACGATCGGCTTCGAAGGCGAAGGCATCGACGAGGTCGGCATCGTCGAGCGTGTGGCGAACCGGGAGATCCGTATGTCGCCAGGCGACGTGATCGTGCGCGTCGATCCACGTTACTTCCGCCCGACAGAAGTCGAAACGTTGCTAGGTGACCCGACGAAGGCACATGAGAAGCTCGGCTGGCAGCCACGTACTTCATTCGATGCACTCGTCAAGGAAATGGTGCGCGCCGATTATCAACTCGCGCGGCGCGACGCGCTCGTCACACTGGCGGGCTTCCAGGCGCTCGAACATCACGAATGAGGAGGTCCGATGGACAAGCACGCCCCCATTTATGTCGCGGGTCACCGAGGCATGGTCGGCTCCGCCATCGTCCGACGCCTGCGCGCACTCGGCTATACCAACCTCGTGATGCGTGACCGGACATCCCTCGACTTGCTCGATCAACGCGCCGTTCAGCAGTTCTTCGCTCAAGAAAGGCCGGTATGTGTCTTTCTGGCCGCGGCCAAGGTCGGCGGAATTCATGCCAACAATACGTATCCGGCAGACTTTATCTACGATAACTTGCTGATCGAGGCAAACGTCATTCACTCAGCGATGATGGCAGGTGTCGACAAGCTCTTTTTTCTAGGTTCATCGTGCATTTATCCGCGCGATTGCCCTCAGCCGATTCGCGAAGAATATCTACTGACGGGCCCGCTCGAAAAAACGAACGCGCCCTATGCCATAGCGAAAATTGCCGGAATCAAGCTCTGCGATTCATACAACCGGCAGTACGGTACGCAGTACGTCTGTCTGATGCCGACCAACCTCTATGGTCCCAACGACAACTACGATCTCGAGACAAGCCATGTCTTGCCTGCGCTACTTAGAAAAGTGCACGAAGCCAAGCTGCATGGCGAATCGAAAGTCGTCGTATGGGGCACCGGCACGCCGCGTCGCGAATTTCTCCATGTCGACGATCTGGCCGATGCCTGCGTCTTCCTCATGGAAAGCGGAACGAGCGAGGGCCTTTTCAATATCGGGTGCGGACAAGACTTCACGATACGCGAACTGGCCGAACAGATAATGGACACCGTCGAGTTCCAAGGCGACATCGTGTTCGATGCGAGCAAGCCCGATGGAACACCACGCAAGCTGCTCTCGATCGAGCGGATGGAAGCGCTTGGCTGGCGCGCGAAAACGACACTCGCCGACGGCATCCGGCAGACATTCGAATGCTATCTCTCGACGCACGAAACTCAGACAGCATCGCTCGCTTAGCCAGAAGGAGGCGCACATGCTCAAATGCATCGATCTGAGCCGCGCCGGGAAAGGCAATTTCCGCAAAGAGCGCGGTGTCGTCATCGTCGCTCTCTGGTTTCTCATCGAAACCCTCGCGATCCGCAATCGCCTGATTCCGTTCTCCGGTGTCCGCGTGGGACTCCTTCGACTGTTCGGCGCGCGTGTCGGCCGCAATTGCCGATGCCCGCACCCGATACGCGTCAAGTACCCGTGGAATCTCGAGGCTGGCGATAACGTCTGGATAGGCGAAGATGTCTGGATCTACAACCAGGCCCGAATCAAGATCGGCTCGAATGTGTGCATATCGCAAGGCACCTTCCTCACGTCCGGTTCCCACGATATGGCCGGCAACATGGATTTGCGCGTGCAACCCATCGTCATCGAGGACGGAGCTTGGATATCGTCCCGGTGCATCGTCCAGATGGGTGTGACGATCGGGCGATCGGCGGTGGTCACGCCGAATTCGGTGGTTCACCAATCATTGAGGGCGGGTGTCGTCTACGGGGGCAACCCCTGCCGCGCCATCAAGGAGCGGTTTCGCTCTGAGCGCTGCGTTGCGAGTCGACGGAACGACCCGGCGCCGGCGGACACGCCATCTGTTTGAGCAGCGCCCCCCATTCATAGTCCACCCGGTCAGGGTGAAAGGGAAAGACACCTGCGCCCGGCGTGAATGTGAGCTCTCCGAAGTAGATCCGGCCGGCGACATTGTAGAGATCCACACGAACGTGGCCGAGGCCGTCCGCGAGGCGCGTCGCGATATCGATCATCTCCGACCAGTTCTCGGGTTGCGGCACGCCGCCGATGCTGCGCGGGTAATGTCCGAGGGCGACGTCGATTCGGTTCCATTTTGCGTCGTACACGTCGCCGCGCGCGTCGCCGAACCGATCGGTCAGGACTGCGGTGTGAATGATCGGTCCATCCGGCCCCTCACCGAAGACGTTCATCTTTACGTCGGCCGGAACACCCCCATCGGCCGCGACGAGCAGCGTTTCGAAATAGATGCGTGGCTTGATCGTCCGATAATGGCGCTCACGCGACTGGCAGTAGTAATTCGTCGTGATCCAGCGATCGGCGAGCCGACGCAGGACCTCGTAGGATGTCTGGGACTTATCGCGCACGATCTTGACGAACCCGCTTCCGTGGTTCGCTTTCATGACGAAAGAGGCGGGTAAAGCGTCGAAGACAGACGATGTGAACGTTTCGGGCACGGCGATCAGTGGCACGAGGTATTTTTCGCCAAACCGCTCCTTGACGTATTCGCGCACGGCGAGCTTATCGGCCAGCGTTGTCCACCGCGGCTCAGGGTGAAGGCAGCGGCGCAGGATGAATTCGTTGTACGTGACCGGGCTCGCGAGATTCGGGAAACGGCCCACGCGCCGACGGTGACTGAGCCAGACAAACAGCACGTCGGGCCCACAGCACTTCAGGCGTCGATACGCCGCCGTTGCGAGGGCACGGCCGCCGACGAAAACCGCGTGCATCGCTGGCGCACGGGCCAACCACTCGTGCGCCCCGCGCATCTTTTGCATGGAGGATCCCGTGGCGGCCCTCATTGCCCCGAGCGGCCGGGGGCCTTGCTCAACTTCCATCGCCATCATATCTCCCCGTCGTGATGGGCAATTCGGATCGGACCAGGTTCCTTTTTGAGCCGCATGGGTCGCCATCCCCCCACCGCATTCCTGGCCCACTCGCGTTGATCGATCAAAACATACCCCCCGACGACAGACAAGACGGAGGCTCGAAACGACGAGGTGTTGGCGCGTTTCGATGAAACTCCGCGGCTGTCTTTAGACGGCCGGTTATCGAGAGGCCGCCACGAAACCTGAATGGAGAATATCGCCTTCGCTTTACCGCGGCCGAGTGCTCTGGCTGAAATGACTCTTTGAAAACAGCCACACAGGGTTCTTGGAGGCGATTAACGCCAGATATGCCGAACGAATTGCTCTCCACACTGTTGCGACATAGATTCAGGCGGCAAACGTTCACGGTGCCGATGGTCCGTGTTTGCGTTGCCTGTCTCTCGAGACGCATCGATCAACTTGGGGAAATTCATGAGCGTCGCTTTTCGCTTGTCTGTACTTTGCATCGTATCCGCCCTTTTGCTGGCCATTTGCCCGCGGCACGCTGCCGCCCAGAGCACGCAGCCAGTGCCGGCCTCTCCGATCTACTGCGCGGGCCCGTTGACAACGGGGCCGGCTCTGGCAGGCCAGACGACGACGCCCTTCCAATGGTCGACTGTCGGCGCGGGGACCGCGAATCCAGCGGCCGGACAATGCGCCTGGCCGGATCGCGCGCCGCAAGCGGTCGAGATTCAGCCCGGTGGCGGCAACGTCATTTGCGATTTTTCCGGCGCCATGGCCAGCGTCCCAGCCGGCACATTCGTGGAGGTCGGTGTCGTTCTCGATCCGCTCGTGAACAACTGCATGCACCTCGTACATTACGTCGGGCCGGTGTCGCCCCCCTTCTCAGCCACTGCGGCACTTCCTCCCTTCGTGAGGCAGAGCATCTCATCGCTGTCGGCGCAGCAACTCGCATCGATGCGCAACGGCATCCGGGTCATGATGAGCAAGCCTTCCACCGATCCAACGAGCTATCTCTACCAGGCCAATATTCACGCCACCAAGCAGACGGGGCCGGGGCAGGCCTATTGGAACCAATGCGAACACGGGAGCTTCTACTTTTTCTTATGGCATCGCATGTACCTCTATTTCTTCGATCGGATCCTTCGCGCCGCGGCCCGCGACCCGAATCTGGTACTGCCCTATTGGAACTGGACGGACCCTGCACAGCGCACACTTCCCGCCGCCTTCCGTCAGCCGGCCGACGCCACCAATTCGCTGTACATCGCCCCACCCGGGCGGCCCGCCGCGCTCGACGCAGGGACCGCATTCCTCGACGCATCCGCGGTGGATATCTCGGGCGCGATGGCTGACTTGAACTTCGAAAGCAGTGGCGTCTCAGGCTATGGCTTTGGTGGCGGAGCGGCCGTGCCAGGGCAGTTCTCCAGTGTCGCTGGCGATCTGGAAAGACATCCGCATAACGTCATCCACTCCGCCCTCGGCGGGCTGATGAGCAGTGTCTTCGCCGCGGCGCGGGATCCGATTTTTTATCTTCACCACGCCAACATCGACCGCCTCTGGAACCAATGGCTGTGGCAAGGCCAAGGTCGCGCCGACCCGAGCGACGCCGCCTGGCTCAGTACCAAGTTCACGTTCTACGATGAGGCCGGACACGCCGTGTGTCTGACTGGCGCCCAGATAATCGATACCGTCGGCCAACTCAACTATCGGTACGATACCGACCCCGCGCCTGAAACTCACATCGGTTCGCCGATCATGATGGCGCAGAGTGCAGCACTGCAAAGCGGTGAGCAATTGGCAACGCCTGAGAACCCGCCAACCATTCTCAGCCAAAGCACGGCGCTCACTGGCGCAGAGCGGATCGCGCTATCTGAGGCGCCAGCCGCAGTGCAGTTGCCTGTGACGAAGACGGTCCGTGCGAATCTGCAGCGCCTCGCCCACGAACCGGGTCGAAAACTCATCCTTCGCATCGATGACATCCAAACGAAGGCGGCACCCGATTTTTACTACGCCGTCTTCATCGACCCGCCGGAGGGACAAAAACTCGATTCGGATACGCCGGGATTCGCGGGCAACCTGAGCCTGTTCTCCCTGGTCCCGCACGAGATGCCAGGCGGGCACCCGATGCCGGCGGTCAACGTCTTCATCGACTTTGACATTTCGCCTCTACTGGGCTCGATCCTCGAGCGCGGCTCGAGCGAGCTGAAGGTCGTTCTGGTTCCGCGGGGCCTCGTCGACGCCAACGGCAACCCATTGCCGTTGACCCCGCAGGCCGCTGCAACAGTAGGAGCCGTGCGCCTCATCGAGCGGTAGACGCAGAAAAGTCTGTCCATGGTGTTCGGGGAGGCTGCCATTGGCTAGCGGGTTCGGTGGCCGATCGAAAGCCTTAGTCGTTGTTCGCCATTTTTTAAGTTGGCGTTGCGGCGCACCCGGCGAAACCATATCGTGATTACGACCAACTGACCTCGTTTGCCAACGTTCGAGGGTGACGTCCATGATGAACGGCAGCACGTTCGATGACTCGATACACGGATGCATCGACACGCATAGCAACGAGCGCACTGTCTACGGGGATATCGACTTGGGGAGTGACGCAATGCGAGTCGTCGGGGCTGCACCCCGGACGATGCGCCGTATCGGAATCGTAGTTCGCGAAGGATTTTCGCTGCTGCGCCTGGGTGCGATCTCGGAAGTTTTTCATCTGGCCAACGAACGTGCGTCGGCATGCTCGCCACGCGAAACGGGCGCCGTGGCCTACGACGTGAGAATGCTGTCGACGCGGGGTGGCAGCGTGCGGTCCGCGTCGTCGGCGCACGTTTTGACGGAATGCATTCAACTCGACCGGCGCAATCGTTTCGACGCATTGTTCTCGGTCGGTGGCTATCCCGCGGACGCCGACTTGCACGCGCGCTTTTACTGGTCGGCGCCGCCCGTCGACGCCACGCTCGGACCGCGCGTGATCGAAAGCGCTGACGCAGTACGCAGCGCGCTGACGCTGATCAAACGAGATCTCGGTCACAACGTCGCGCGCGAGATCGGCGAACTCGTGCTGCCGAGCGCAGAGGCCAGAGCCGATCTATTGCTGCACGACATCGGCGTCCAGACAGTGCAGGAGAAGATTCGCGCGTCGGCCCTTTGGCTCGACGAGAACTGCGGCCGTACGATCACCGTTGCCGATGCCGTGCAGGCTGCAGTGATGAGTAGCCGCAGCTACTCGCGGCACTTCAAGCTCGAACTGGGCGTGACGCCATCCGAATATTTGCTGCGCGCCCGGCTCGAGCTCGCGTGCCGAATGCTGACCGGAACGGACTTGCCGATCGAAAAGATCGCGCGCAGATGCGGCATCGGAGGCGGCGATCGATTGGGCAAAATTTTTCGAAAAGTCTTTTGCGTATCGCCGACTGAATATCGTCAGGGTAGTCGCAGTGCGCTGAAACGGCCATCAGTCGTTCAATCGGCATCGTTCGACGCCGGCCGCCTCGCCGAGTCCGTCGCAAATTCCTGGTACTAACGGTTTGGTCACTGAGAGGACTCACCGGCTATACGCTCTCGCGCTAGCGACCCGAGCCCCTCGACGTTATTGACATCGGAGTCGTAATCGTGCATCGAACGCCTGAACCGCCTCGCGAGCCACGCTCCGACGAGCAATACAGCAGCAGTCTCGCCGTCGCGCGGCCGATGATCACGACGCCCAACGTGGAAGGTCATCTCGACATCGGGCCGTTCGTTTCGTTATTGCGCGAGAACCGAGCGATTATTCTTGCACTGACGCTGGCCGCGACGCTGCTCGGCATCGCCTATGCGGTATTCGTTTCGCCAACGTACGAATCGAACATCCTCATCCAGCTGGAGGAGAATCAGAACACCGCCAACAGCCTGCTGGAGAGCGTGCAGCAGATGTTCGACACGAAGTCGGCGGCATCCGATGAAGTCCAGATCATCAGCTCGCGACTCGTGTTGTCGCCCGTGGTGAAAAAATATCGTTTGGATGTCCGCGTCGAGCCGCGCTATTTCCCGATAATCGGTCGCTGGGTCGCACGCCAAAACCGCCAGGCACACAAGCGTTCGCTCTCGGAGCCCGGGCTGTTCGGCTTCGGCGGCTTCGTCTGGGGAACCGAGCACGCCGAGATCGGCACGTTCGAGCTGCCGCCCGCACTGTATGGCAGGCACTTCAAGCTCGTGGCCGAAGACGGCGGGCGCTACCGGTTGATCGGCTCGTTTTCCGACATCGACCTCGACATCGACACAATCGGCACGCTCGGCAAGCCACTCACCGTCGATACCCCAGACGGCCCGATCAATCTCGTTGTCACAGAGTTGGTGAGCCGGCCCGGCGCAGTGTTTCGCCTGACCCGCGTGGCAGTCGTCACCGCAATCGACGACCTCCAGAAAGACCTGCAGGTGTCGCAGCCGAACAAGGACTCGGATGTGATCGAAGCGTCGCTGCGAGGCGACGACTCGCAGCAAACCAGCACTTTGTTGAATGCGATCGGCGAGCAGTACGTTGCGCAGGATGCCGGGCGCAGGTCCGCCGAGGCACTCAGAGCGTTTCAGCTCCTGAATCAGCAATTGCCCGAGCTGAAGCGCAAGCTCGAGGAGTCGGAGGACGCCTACAACGCTTTCCGCTCGCAGCACATGACGCTCGATCCCACCACAGCGGATACCAATGTGCTTCAGCAGTCGGTCGACGCCGAGAATCGATTGGCTGAACTCGAACAGAAACGCAGCGAGTATCTTGCGCGCTTCACTGCGGGACATCCCGCCATCGTCGCCGTGGATGGTCAAATCGCGGCACTGCGGACGCACCTGTCGCAAATCGAGGCGAACATGCGCGAACTGCCTCAGCTCGAACAGGTGCAGGTTCGTCTGCAACGCGACGTACAGGTCAACACCGATCTTTATACGAGCCTCCTTAACAACCTTCAGCAATTGAATCTGGTGCGCGCCACCAAGGGCAATGCACGTCTGGTCGATCGAGCGACAGTGCCTGATAAGCCTGTCAAACCCAAACGCAAGCTCGTCGTCGTTCTCTCGGCGATGATTGGCCTTTGCGCCGGCCTCGCCGTGGCGTGGCTGCGCCGGCACGTGTTTGGCGGCATCCATCAGCCAAGCGAAATCGAGGCGGCCATCGGCTTGCCTGTGGTTGCCAACGTGTTGTTCAGCCGCGAACAGTTGCGGCTCGATAAACGACTGCCCAATGTGCGCGGCGCACCGGTACTCGCTCATCTGGAAGGCGACAGTCTCGCCGTCGATAGCCTGCGCAGCCTGCGCACCGTCGTGCGAGCCGCGCTGTCCGAATCCCATAACAACGTCGTGCTGATTTCCGGGGCCGAGCCGAACGTCGGCAAATCGTTCATCTGCGCGAACCTCGCGGTGGTGCTTGCCGCGTCGCAGCAGCGTGTGCTGCTGATCGACGCCGACATGCGGCGCGGGGACTTGCATCGCCATTTCAACGTCGGCGCATCGCCGGGTCTTTCCGAGTTGATCAGCGGCGTGCTCGCATTCGAGCAGGTCGTACATCGGGACGTGCTGCGCAATTTGGATGTCATCGTACGGGGCAGCGAGCCGACGAATCCGTCGGAGCTTCTGATTGGCGATGCACTCCACGACCTGCTGCGCAAGGCCCAAGCGGCCTATGACGTGGTCCTCATCGATTCCCCGGCGGTACTCCCGGTCGACGACGCGGCCACCCTTGGCCAGCATGCGGGCATCGCGCTCCTGGTTGCCCGGCAAAGCGCAAGCACCGTTACCCGATTGGGCGAGGCGGTCAAGCGGCTCTGCCAGCTTGGCATTCCACTGAGGGGCGTGGTGCTCAATGCAATGCACCCCGATGTCGGTACGTATGGATACGGCGGCGGCCATCGCAAGAGTAAAGCGGGCAACAACATGGCCACCGTCAAGAACCGTGCAACCGAGGTGCTCCGATGAGACATCGCCGGACAGCCGCGGCGGCGATCGCTGCGGCTTCATTTTTGGCAGCTTGCATCGCACGAGCAAGCGTGCTCGAGTTGCACGTTTCGGCAGCGTTGACGAACGCGCAAGAGCGGCGCTTCGAGGCTGGGCCGACGCAAACCCCAGGCGCGCCGCCTTCCTCGTTGGACGCGTCGCGCCAAAGTAAACACCACGGACCGATGGCGCTTCGCGACGCGCTGACGATACTTGCCGGCGACAAGGCTCGCGCGGGTCCCGATATCGACGGCGTCGACATCGCGCTCGAAGCCGGTATTTACCGGCTCGCCTCGCCTCTTCAGATCGCACTTGGCGCCAACTGGCGCGGCACGCCGATCACGCTCCGAGGTCCACGAGACGCGCGCGCGGTCATCTCCGGCGCGCAGGTGCTACGCGGATTCGCGCCGGTGCGCAACCGCGACACGCTCGCGCGCCTGCCCGCACCAGCACGCGGCAGGGTGCTCGTTGCGGATCTGGCGGGCAGCGGCATTCCGATTCCCGCACCATTCGAGCCCGCCGGCTTCGGAATGCCGGTGCGGCCTATCGCGCTCGAATTGTTTTACGACGACCGGCCGCTCGTACTGGCGCGCTGGCCGAAGCGAGGGTTCGCGACGATCTCGTCCGTCCCGGACGGTCGCAACGGCACACGGTTCACGTTGGAGGGCGCAGACGCGGCGAAGTGGCGTGCCGAACCCGATCTGCGGGCCATGGGCTATTGGGCGCGCGACTGGGCCGACGAGACGCTGGCGGTGAGAGACATCGATCCAGTGAGCGGCGTGCTCACGCTCCAAACCGCTCCGCGCTTCGGCATCAAGGCAGGGCAGCGCGTGGCGATCGAAAACGCGTTATCTGCACTGGACGAGCAGGGCGAATACTATCTCGATCGCCGCGCGGGGAAAGTCTACGTGTGGCCACCCGGCCCTCTCGCCGACGGTGACGTCGAGGCATCGGTCGTGGACACGCTTCTCCGTCTGGTGAACGTCACCGATATGAACGTCCGCGACATGACGTTCGATATGTCGCGCGGCGACGCGGTCGCGATACAGGGCGGCAGTCACCTGTCCTTCGAGCGGGTGACGATCCTCAACGCAGGTGCTCGCGCGTTGGTGTCTACCGCGAAAGACAGCCGCTTTACCGAGCTGAGCGTCAAAAGAGCGGGGCAAGGCGGTGTCGCCATCTATGCGGGCGACCGCAATCGGCTGTCACCCGGCAATGCGATCGTCGCCGATAGCACGTTCGAGGACTACGCGCGGCTCGTGCGCACATACCGTCCCGCGATCAGTCTATCCGGCGTCGGGAACAGCGTCGTACGGAACATCATCCACGACGGACCCCATGCAGCGATCATTTTCGGCGGCAACGACCACCTGATTGCCGGCAACGATATCTACGACGTCGCCACGGAAACCCGAGACACCGGCGCAATCTATACCGGACGCGATTGGACCGCGCGCGGCACGATCATCGAGAACAACTTCCTGCATGACATCGGATCGCCCGACCAACCGCAGGCGACGATGGGCATCTATCTCGACGATCAGGCAAGCGGTATCACGATCCGCCGCAACGTGTTTTCGCATGTGAATCAAGCCGTGTTCATCGGCGGAGGCCGCGACAACGTGGTTGAAAACAACGTATTCGCGAATTGCTCGCCGGCGGTTCACGTCGATTCGCGCGGCATGTCATGGCAACACGGGATGGTCGAAGACCCGCGAGGCGTATTGCGTGCCGAACTCGCCGCCCGACACGTCGATACTCCGCCGTACGCGACTCGGTACCCAGCGCTAGGGCCGCTCGTATCGGATCGCTCCGGTGCGCCCAAAGGCACGGTCATCACGCGCAACGTGCTCATTGGCGCAGGGTCGTTCGCAATCGATAGCGACGCACGCCCCTACGTAACCATCGAACAAACTTTCGGTGCCGCAGACGCCCGCTTCGTTCAGCCGATGGCCGACAGCACACGCACCTCCCTGGCCGCGCTTCGCCTCGCGCCCGATTCCCCCGCGCTCACCCGGGGCTTCATGCCGCCCGCGTCGATCGCGCCGCGCGCGCCTGAAAAACCCGCACTGAGCGGCTCAGCTCAGTGACCGATGACCTCATCTCATGCTTTGCGGTGAGCCGGCGATGAAAAAACAGGAACCCTCGGTCGGCAACAACGCACGCTGGCTCGGCGCCGCCCAGCTGGCGAAGATGCTCGTGCAACTCGTCGGAATCGGCCTTCTCTCGCGGCTGCTCGGGCCATCCGATTTCGGCATGATGGCACTGGCAACGGTCGTCACGGGTCTGGCCGGTCTGCTGCGCGACATGGGCACGGGCCCCGCGATCATTCGGACGCGGGAGCTCGATCACGCGATGGTCGATGCGATCTTCTGGCTCAATCTGACCGTGGCCACGATCGTCGCGCTCATCGTCGTCGCGTCCGCCGTTCCGCTCGCGCGCGCATTCGACGCGGCACCGCTCGCGCATCTGCTGTTCTGGCTCGCGCTCACATTCCCGGTGATGAGCTTTGGCGCCGCGCACCAGGCGCTACTCGAACGCGCATCGCGCTTTCGGTTGACTGCGCGCGTCGACGTTCTGTCCTACACGAGCGGCATGCTGGTGGCCGTGATCGCCGCGCGTGCGGGTCTCGGCGCGATGAGCCTGGTCCTGCAGGCAATCGTGCAAGCCTGCCTTTCTTCGCTGCAACTGTTCGCAGCGTCGCCGTGGCGTCCGTCGCTGCGCTGCGACGCCGAACACTTGCGGCGAATCTTCGGGTTCTCATCGAACCTGACGTTGTCGAACCTCGTCATGTATCTGCAGCGGAACGCCGATTCGATCATCGTCGGCAGATCGCTGGGCGCCGCGGCGCTGGGCCCCTATTCGCTCGCGTTTCGCATCATGCTGTACCCGCTGCAGAACGTCGCGCTCGTCGCGTCGAAGTCTCTTTACCCGGTGCTCGCTGTTCAGCAAGGCGAGCCGCAGCGGCTCGCCGCCACTTGGCTCTCCAGTACGTCCTTCGTCGGCTTGCTGACAGCCACGTTGATGGGCGGGTTGATGGCGCTGCGTGAACCTTTCGTCGCCGTCGCACTCGGCCCTCGCTGGCAAGACGTCGCGCATCTGCTGCTCTGGCTCGCGCCCGTGGGCTTCGTGCAGTCGTTACTCAGTACCGCGCCCGCCGCGTTCATGGTCAAGGGCCGCACCGGCACCTTGCTGTGGATCAATGTCGGCAACACGGTTGCGCACATTGCGTGCTGGCTCATCGGCGCCCACTGGGGAGTGAACGGGATCGCCGCCGGCTATCTGATCGCCACGCTCGCGGTAGCGCCCTTTTACCTCGCATGCATAGCGCGCCTGCTCTCGCTGAAGTGGACATCGCTCGCGGTGGCGCTCGGCACGCCGGTGCTGCTCTGCGCGGGTGTCTTCGCCACGGCATTCGCCACGGACCTCATGCTGCGGCACACCGAATTGCCGCCGCTCGCGCGGCTCCTGATCGGCGGGGTCATCGGTGCGCTGTACGCACTTTGGCACCTCGGTCGCTTTCACCCGCACCAGTGCGGCGCCTTGCTGCGCACGCTGCGGCTGCACGTGCCGCGTCGAGAACCCACCTTGTGAGCCGCCGCGCGGCAACCTTTTCCGGAGGTTATCCATGCAGACCTTATGCGACGAGTGCTCGCCCGCAGCCGATGCAACCCGTCCAGCGCGGCCCTCGCTTGGGCGAAGGCCGCTAGTATCCACCATCATCCCAACCCACAGGCGAGCCGAAATGCTGCCACGCGCGGTGCGCAGCGTGCTCGAGCAGCGCTATTCGAACATCGAAGTCCTGGTTGTCGACGACAACACGGAAGCCTCCGAACAGCAACGCGTACGCCAAGCGCTCGCGCCGTTCGGTGAACGTGTCAGGCTGCTGCGCAACACACGTTCAAAGGGCGCATGCGGAGCGCGCAACACCGGCATCCTGTCAGCGCGAGGCGAGCTAATCGCGTTCCTCGACGACGACGACCGCTGGCTGCCCGATAAATTGACCGAGCAGCTCCTGCTGTTCGCGAACAAGGCATGCGTCGGGGCGCTTTGCTGCTACATCGAAATAGACGTCGCGTTCGGGCACGCCATCAATTGCCGGCGGTTCAAGCCCGTGCTGACTCGCGAGATGGCGCTTGCGGGCGAGTGCCCAAGCTCGACGAGTCTCGCACTCGTGCGGCGCGACGTACTCGTCGATGCGGGTCTGTTCGACGAGACGCTCCCGAGCTTCCAGGACTACGACATGTGGCTGCGCTGCCTCGCTTTCGGCGAACTACGCTATGCGGAATCGCCGCTCGTCGAGTTCGTCCAGCACTGCGGCGAGCGCACCAGCGTGAACATCGAAAAACGTCTCAGAGGCCTCGCTGCCTTCGAGCGCAAGTGGGGCCCGGCGATGTCCGCGTTTCAGGACCTCAAAGCATTTCGCAGACGCATGCATGTCGACGCGCTGATCGCCAACGGCCGCGCGGCGCTCGCGTACGGCCACGCGCAGGCACTCGCGCAGTTCGCGCGGGCGGCCTGGCGCGATCGCATGTCCGTGCGCAGCGCGTTCTGGCTCACGATCGGCCTGCTCGGCCCGCGCGCGGGGCGAGCGCTGTACCGGTGGCTGTTGCAGGTGCGGCGTGTCGAGATTCTGCGCCCGGACCAACTCGATGCCGAATCGGCTGCACGGAGCCTGCACCCATGAGTGCCCTCCGTGCCCTGCGTGCCTTGCTTGCGGCCTGGCGCGGCGACCGTTATGCGCACGGCTTCGTACTGCTGCTGCCTGCGATTCAGTACGGGCTCAACTACTTTGCGTCTGTCGCGGCGCTGTTGTTCGTGCTCGCCGTCTGGAACACGCGGTTGCGGATCGTCGCGCTGCCGAGCCTGATCGTGCTGCTGGCAACAGGCGCGAGCCTGGTCTGGGCCATTGCCTGGGTACCTGACGCGCCCAATCTAGCGCGCGAGGCGCGTCTTGCGGTCGGACTGCTCGTCATGTTCTGGGCGCTTGCGGGCACACCCCGCCACCATGCCGAGCGCTTCGATGGACGCTGGGCGCTGATCGTGCTGCTCGCGCTCTCTGTGTTCACCGCGCTACAGTCGCTGGCAGCCCTGAAGGGCATCTCGATTTTCGTGCCGCAAAAGATGTTCTTCAAGGCCGATGATGCAGCGCTGGCGAGCAAGTGGGTCGAGCATGCACGCGAGCACGGCTACCAGTGGAAGCTACGATCCGCAGCAGGTTTTTCCGAGCCGTCGTACCTTGGCTGCGTGACCCTCCTGCTGCACTTCGTCTGCCTGCATACGCTACGCGGCCGGCTGCGCTCGCTTGCGGGCATCGTGGCGTTCGCCACGTGCCTCATCGCGCAGACCTACTTCGGGTTGCTGTCGAATCTTGCGATCCTGATCGTCTTCCATGCACGCCGGCTGCCCAAGTCCTTCGCGCTCCCGGCCGGGGTGCTCGTGCTGAGTGTCATCGCGCTGCTCGTCACCACGGACGCGCTGCCGCTTGCGGCGCAGCAGTCGGGACGGCTCATGCGCATTCTGGACGGGCAGGACGTGTCGACCGGCTTGCGCCTGTTCGAACCGTTCAAGCTGATCGCTCAGATACTCTCGCAGGCGCCGTTCGGTCTGCCGTTGACGATCGTCGACCCGTACCTCCTTCGTCAGGGACTCATCGCGCCGTTCGAGGACACGCCCCTGCACAACGGTGTGCTCAACCTGCTCTTCGCGTACGGCTGGCTTGGCGTGCCGCTCATTGGACTGCTCTGGCGAACAGCAGGCGGCGGCGTCGCTGCTCTGTTCATGCTGCTGATGATGGCGCAAAACGGCGCGTCACTCGACTTCGACAAGCTCGCAATGATCATTTTCGCGACCCAGATTGCGCGGCATGGGCCCTATCGGCAAACGATTCCACGCACACGCGCGGCAGTGCGCGCATCTAGCGCGCTCATGCCCTTCGCGCCGCCCGCGGCGCAGCCCGAGCGTCACATTCGGGAGGTCTGACGTGGCTCGCCAATTCTTCTTCGCACCCATCATGCTTGCGCGATACAACGAGCGGCAGCGGCAACGCTTTCTCGTCGGCGCAGCCGCCCGTAAAGTCGCCGGTATGGTGGCCGGAATACGCGCTCATGCACAGCGCGCGGTGATCGTCAGCTCCCCGATCGTCACCGCGAGCCGCAGCCAATTCTTCTTCGGTGGCTTCGCTTGCCGCGACGCACGTCTGCCTTGCGCCTACTTGCCGGCAATCAGTGTGCGCGGCCTGAACCGACTGTTCGCCGCGTTCTGCTATCTGCGCTTTGCCTGGCAGCAGGTCGAGCGCGACGACATCGTCATCCTCTACAACTATTTCCCGGAGTACATTCCCGTCGCTGCGTGGTTACGTTGGCGGATCGGCCGCGAGAACGTGATGCTCGATATCGAGGATGGCCCGCGGTCCGACGAAAAAGACCTGCGCGGCTTCGTTACCCGGTTCAGCCTGCGCGTCCTCAAGCATCTGTGCAGCAAACGGGCGATCGTCGTGTCCCGTGAGCTCGCACAATCGCTGGAGATCGCCGACGCTTGCGTCGTGAATGGCGTCTGTGCGGAGCCGAGCGCACGCCCTCGCCCGTTCGGCACGCCGGTCACGTTCCTCTTCGGCGGAACGATCGAATCCGCGACGGGGCTCGACCTGTTCGTCGCCGCGGTGCGCCGATTCGCCGACGAGCATCGCGAGCTGGCTTCGCGAGTGCGGTTCGTCGTCACTGGATTCGGCGGCGTCGAAAAGATCGACGCGCTCGCGCGCGAGGTCGCCGCGGCCGGCGTCAATGTGGTATTGCACCAGGATCTCGGGCCCAGCGAATACCGCCAACTGCTCGCGCAGGCCGACGTCGGGCTGTCGCTGAGAATCCCTGGCACCGCATTGGCGACGACGACGTTTCCCTCGAAAGTCGTCGAATTCGCGAGCCATGGGTTGCTCGTGCTGAGCACTGATGTCAGCGATATCCGCCTGCTCTTCGACGAACGAAACGCCGCGCTGCTGCCCGAAGCAACGCCTGACGCGCTGGCGGATCGGATCGCGTCGATCTTGCTGAGCCCCGACAGTCATCGACGTATGGCGGAGTTGGGACAGCGCACCATCGCCTCGAGTTGCGGGAAACGCGAGGTCGGGGCGAGGCTCATCGCGTTCCTCGGCGTTGCCCGCAATCCCCAGCGTCCAGCAGAACTGGCCGAATCGACGGAACAGCTCTCACACCCTCGATTCGAGATGGAACGAGACACCCCCCCGCCTGCTCCTGCAACCGTGGAGCTCGACTCATGAACCTGCGCGTGCTCCATGTCGTGCCGTCTCTCGATCCACGCGCAGGCGGCGTGGCCGAGGCGGTGGTACAACTCGTCAACCATATGCTGATATACGGCTGCGCGGGCGAGGTCGCTTCGCTGGATCCGCCGGACGCCTTCGTGACCGAGCGCGTGCAAGGCCGAGTCCACCGGCTAGGACCAGGGCGCGGCAACTATGGGCTGAGCCTGAACGCACTGCGTTGGTTGCGCGCGCATGCCGGCGACTACGATGCGATCGTCGTGCATGGCATCTGGCAGTTCCACTCCATCGCCGCGCGCTATGGCGCCGGCCGCTTGCGCACGCCCTTGTTCGTGTTCCCGCACGGCATGCTCGATCCCTGGTTCCAGCACACGTATCCGCTCAAACATTGGAAGAAGCGCATTTATTGGGCGCTGGCCGAGCGATGGGTGTTCAGTTTCGCGCAGGCAGTCCTGTTCACATGTCGCACTGAATTGGAGCTTGCACGCGAGCCATTTCTGGATCGTCGCACGCCGCTCGAGACCACGGGCTTCGGCATCGCGCCTCCGCCCGACGATGCAATGGCGGCAACGGCGTTCTTCGACGCGTATCCCACGCTGCGCGGCAAGCGGATTCTGCTTTTCTTGTCGAGGATCCACGAAAAAAAGGGCTGCGATCTGTTGGTCGAGGCATTCTCGCAGGTCGCGTTCCGGCATCCGAACGCGCGGCTCGTGATCGCCGGACCGGGCGACGACGCATCCCTCGCGGCGATCGATCGCGAGGTCCACGCGCGTGGGATCGAATCGCAGGTCGTGCGGACCGGAATGCTGACCGGTGCGCTCAAGTGGGCCGCGCTACGGGCGGCCGAGGTATTCGTGTTGCCATCGCATCAGGAGAACTTCGGCATCGCGGTCGTCGAGGCGATGGCCTCGGCAACGCCCGTCATCATCACCGATCGCGTCAACATCTGGCACGAGGTGGCCGCAGCGGGTGCCGGCCTCGTCGTCAGTGACACGCTCGCAGGCATCACGGCCGGCATCTCACGCTGGTGCGAAGTCATGGAACCCGCTCGCATTGCGGTGATGCGCGAGCGCGCGCTTGCCTGCTATCACGCGCACTTCCGCATCGAAGGCGCCGCGCTCAAGCTAGTCGAACTGATCGCCGCCGCGTGCGCGGCCGACAGCGCAACGGTCGCGCCGCCGTTCGGTTCGAGGGCATGACCGCCATGCGCGCGCGTTTTTCGATATCGTCTTTCGTGTTGCAACGAGCTTTACGCAGCAGCCTTGTGTTATGTGCTGTCGCGTCGGCTCCATCGTGGATCCCGGATGTCGCCCTCGCCCAGGCTTTGCCCGAGCGCGCAACCCCGGCCTCATCGCCCTATGTCGCACCGCCGACGGGCGCGCTGGGCTACCGCGGCATCCGCGGCGCCGAAGTGAACGGCACAGGATTCAACAACACTGGACGCGGTTTCGGTATCACGGGCCAAACATCCTCGCAAAACGGGCGTGACGCCCAATCGCCCCCATCGACGACCGCACGCAACGCGAGCCAGCGCGGCCGCAGACCGGCGGGACGCCTCCGAGGCTCTGACACGCCCACGCCCTGGGACGCGCCGCCATCCTGGCAAAACGATTCCATTTACGGAGACCCCTGGAATTCGCCGACGGACGTCTACGCGTGGGATGTAACAGGCAATGGCGTCAATGCCGCGCCGCGGAGCAAGCCGGGCGGACGCCACGACTCATCGTCGGGGCAATCGCGAGCACGCACTTCAATGGCCGGATACCCATAGGTCGTGGCTCGCTTCGGCAACTCACCAAAGAATGAAAGTTAAAGGCCTTTTTCATATGGAATCTGGAACAAAGCGGGGGACTAATGAAAATTCTCGTGTATGGCATCAACTACGCGCCGGAATTGACCGGAATCGGAAAATACACAGCTGAAATGGCAACGACGCTCGCCGCCGATGGATATGATGTGCGCGTGGTCTGCGCGCCGCCTTACTACCCTCAATGGCGCATCGGCCCCGGCTACTCCGCACGTCGTTATCGTCGAGAGCACCAAGATGGCGTCGAAGTATGGCGCGCCCCGCTCTGGGTACCACGCCGCCCGCGCGGCATCCGCCGCATCTTTCATCTGGCGAGCTTCGCCGTGACGAGTCTGCCCGTTTTGTTGATGCAGGTATTTTGGCGGCCGGACGTGGTGATGTGTATCGCGCCGAGCCTGCTCAATGCACCGACGGGTTGGCTGACAGCTCGTCTATGCGGTGCCCACGCATGGCTGCATATTCAGGACTATGAAGTCGATGCGGCGTTCCAGCTCGGTGTACTGAGTGGCTCGCGATTGAAGCGCGCCGCACTACGGGTTGAACGCGTCGTGCTGCGTCGCTTCGATACCGTTTCGACGATTTCGAAGAAGATGCTCGAGCGCGCGGCCGACAAGGGCGTCGATGCGGCGCGGCTCGTGCATTTCCCAAACTGGGCTGACATCGCCGCAATTCGTCCGCTCGGCCGGCACAGCACGCTTCGTGAAGCGTTCGACATTTCCGCCGATGCCATCGTCGTGCTGTACTCGGGCAACATGGGCGTCAAACAGGGACTCGAGGTCCTTACCGCGGCGGCGATGGAACTCGTGAACCGGCGCGATATCGTGTTCGTATTCTGCGGCAACGGCCTGATGCGCGACGCAATCCATTCAATCTGCGGCCCAATGACGAATTGTCGATTCAGCGATCTGCGCCCCGCGGACGAGCTGAACGAACTCATGAATCTTGCCGATATCCATGTTTTACCTCAGCGCAACGATGCAGCCGACCTCGTCATGCCATCGAAGTTGACCGGCATGTTCGCAAGCGAGCGCCCGGTGATCGCGATGGCGAGCCCGGGCACCGAATTGTACGAAGTGGTCGAGCCGCGCGGCGTGGTGGTGGCACCCGGTCATGCGCAGGCTTTGGCCGAGGCGATCGCTTTGCTGGCGGACGACGCGCCGGCCCGCGCGCGGCTCGGACGCGCGGGCCGGGCCTTCGCGCAGGCGGCGCTGTCGCGCGACGCGGTGTTGCGCGAATTCGAAGCGCGTCTGTGCGGCCGCGGTGAGGCGAGAGCCGCCCACGCGTTGCCACCGGCGGCAACGAAAGAGGAAGCCGACATCAGCATGTAGGCCTGCGCAGCGAGCGCGACTTGCTAGTCGCGCTCGGCGTGTCCCGCCGCTGCAGTTGTCGCTCGGACCGCCGGTAAGGCCGGGCTCCGTCGCCCGAGTCCGGTTCGGTTGCGCTCGCTATGCGGCTGCCTGTCGGGGAACAACGCATCGCGCAGTCGAAGAAACGGAAACTCGATCGCTCGCGCGGCGATATAGCCGACGCCGAGCGATATCGCCAACTGCATCGCGAGCGCGACGCACCAGGTGACCCACGGGGGCACGCCGTAGGCGGTCGCCTTCGAGACGAACAGAGCAACCGGTGCGAGTGCAATCGAATGCCAGAGGTAGATGCCGTAGGAATAGACACCGATCCACGACACCGCGCGCCCCCCCAAAGTCCGGGTCAGCGTGCCACGCGATTCGAGCATGACGACGAGCAACGCGACGAAGCCGATCCCTTGGATCGTGTAGCCGACGCTTTTGTCCAGCCATTCGTAACGCTGCGCGAACGCAAGCCATAGGACCAACATCGCGATGAGCGAAACGAGCAGCGCTTTTTGGCGAGCCAAACGCGTGTAGGTAGCGGGCATCGTCCAGTAAACGACTGCCAGCATAACGCCCGCCAACAGACTGTCCATGCGGTACTGCGTATAGACAGATGCCGCATGAAATTCACCGCGATAAACGGCCAGCGAGCGCGCGGCAAGCACAGCCAGACAGAGCAGACCGAGGACAGCCAGCATCGCGGACGGGCGCATGCGCCAATGCGCAAAGAGCAACAGCATCAGCGGCAGAAACAAATAGAAGTGCTCTTCGACAGCCAGACTCCAGGTCTGCGTGATCGACGTGCCTAGATAGTTTTGCAGATGTGTCAGGTTCTGCACGAGAAACGTGGCCGCCGGATGCCGCCCCGCAATCAAATGGAATGCGATCAGGACATAGTAGGCCGGCCAGATCTTGAAGATACGCCGGATGATGAACCGCCTCGCCTGGATCGAGCCGGACTCGGCATATTGACGCAATAGCAGACCACCGACGAGAAAGCCACTCAGCGTAAAAAAAAGAGTAACGCCTTCAAGTCCATAGTGCGTTAATGGATATTGAACGACCGAAATTACCGGAATGCCGGTTTCGATGGGTTTGAAATGGTAGCCTATTACCGCAAGAATCGCGATTCCACGAAGAAAATCCAGTCCAATCATGCGGTCGCGAACGATGCTGCTGCCTCCCTCGAACCGATTGCTCACGATTTATAGCCCTTTTTATCGGTGTCAGCAGTCGATTCTATGCTTCGCGGCGCTTCACGCGTGCCAATAGATCGGCGATTCGCGCCACCGCCGCTCGAATGAGCCATGCCACATAACCCCGCCGTTTCGATCCGTCAATCAGCCAGCACGGTCCTAGCTTGATTTCACCTCACTGCTCCAAAGGGACTCACCCATGAGCTCTTTGGGGGGGGCTCATGAAAACCGGCATCGTCGGCGTTTTCCGGGACAACCGCGACCTCGAAAATCCATTCGAAGGGTGGTCCTTGTTTCGGATCGCTGGAATCGCTAAGCAAAGCGCGGTGCCCGGTCTGCGGGTTGACTCTGAAAAGCCGAGTCGGCTCGGCGGCTCTATTCGCCGGGTTACCGGCACCAACGATGATTCCCCCCGCCCTCGAGTTCTCCACGGCGATGCCGGAGAGGCGCCACCCCAACGGTCCTTGCTTCGCGTTGTCGAAATCACTGAGGACGGCACGGTGTCCGGTAACGGGATCGATTCGCAGGAGTAGATCCCTGGCGGTGGGGGCACTCGACGACGCGCGCGAATTGACCAGAATCTTTCCGCAGGATTCGACTGCAATGCCCGTCGAGGGCACGACATCGATGACACCCTGGGCCGGGTTGGTGAAATCGCTCAACAGCGATCGGTCACCGGTAATCGGGTCGACCCGATAGATGTCGCCTACGTCCTCGGCGGGGCCGACAGGGCTGAACCACGTCAGGCCCGCGACGATCGCTCCGGAGCGCTCCAGCGCCAGGTCGGTAAAGTACGCGACGCAACAATCGAACGTGTCCCCCTGCGCGGGGTTCGCGAGATCGCTGACAACGACGCGCGTGTCGGTAGGGGTATTGACGCGTACGATGGACGTCGGAGCACCGCTGGATGGCGCCCAATTTGCGATGACGCGTCCGGACGCATCAACTGCCGCGCCAAAAACGTCTCCATGAATTGCCCCTTTTGTGAAGTCACTTACGAGAGTCCGGTTACCGGTGTGAGGATCTACCGCGTAGATGCCCACGGTAGCGGCGGTGACCAAAATCTTCCCGCGTCCCAGCGTGACACCGGCTAGGGATTGGCCCACCGGTCCTTGCAAGGGATTCTGGAAGTCACTGATCACCGTGCGTACGCCAGTATGGGGATCGATACGGAAAAGCTTGTTCTCTTGAGAGTCGACAACGAGGATATCGCCCCCGTGGATCGTCGCGGCCTGAGCGAAGCGCCCTGCCAGCAGGAGGGCGCCGAGCGCCAGCAGGCAAGCGCAAACAAGGCGCGGGCCTGACACCCGAGGTGCTGTGTTTCGACGTAAACCGGCAAAACAGCGGCGCAATAACACAGTTCGTTTTGTCGCGTTTGCCATCACTGTTCTCCTTGAGGAGCGTGTCGCGCTGTATGGAGGAGGTCGAACTACTCGGAGCAACTAAAGCATATGGCGGGGCAGATTTCAATCCTCGGCCGAAATCGATCGAGAACTAATTAGAAAAAAATTGGCTGGCGTCGGATTGCATAAATCGGTACGGACCTGGCATTGCAGATCGTCTCGTGGCGAACTGTTTCCGCACCGTTTGCCTTGATATAGCTGCGCAATACCAGGCTGTCCCGGTGCAGCGCGATATTCGAAAATCGCCAACAACCACGGCTGATCGGTGTAGCGCATACTAGCCGCCTCAAGATTCAAGCGCAACATTTAGATAAGCCGGCTTTTACCAATCCTTGGCTATTGCTTCTTCGGCGGCGACCCCGGTGCGGTACCGGACAAACAAACCGTTCCAACCGGAGCATTCTGTGGTGATGGCGCGCCGGAGATCCCGTGACCGCGCACGGTTGCATAATCAGCTTATAACGGATCTCAATCCTCTCTAGCAAAACGGCAGGCAGCGCCGGGAAAGCCATGATCAAGGTAGCAATTTCAGATGCCCACGCCGTGTTTCGAGAAGGCATACGCGCGATGCTCGAACACGCTGGTGGCTTCGACGTGGTAGGAGAGGCGTTTGATGGCGCCAGCACGTTATCGCTTGTACGTTCCGCCGAGGCGCACGTACTAACGCTCGGCTTATCGATGCTAGGCGTCCACGGTATCGAACTCATCGCGCAGATCAAGAAGGAAAGACCGCCATTGCGTATTCTGGTCCTGACTAGACATCCGGAAATATCCTTGGCTACCGTAGCGTTCAAAGCCGGAGCGTCCGGTTTCATCACCAAATCCGACACGAACCAGGAGATTGTCGAAGCAATCCGAAAACTTCACTCAGGTGGTTTCCATGTAAGTTTGGCGCTAGCAGAGCAGTTCTCGCTGGCCATGCTCAAACCCGATCTTACGTTGCCTCATCAAAGCCTGTCTGAACGCGAGTTTGCTGTGTTTTGTCAGATGGCGTCTGGCCAGACGATCGCAAAGATTGCCCAAAAACTATCTGTGAGCGCAAAGACGATCAGCACGTACAAGACGCGCGTTTTCGAAAAGATGAAGCTACCTCATGAGGCTGCGTTGGTGCGTTACGCGATGCTTCACAAGCTTCTTGAAGATGATCGAACAGCGGACATGCCCATTGGGGCATTGCCTGCTGGTAATTAGTTCCGCAATGGCGTCTCACCGAACTATCGGAAAAATTTTGTGATTTAGTGTATCGATTTATACAGAAATCGAAAAGTCGATTAGAAGATTTGTATAACAGTTACTTTTCGCCTACGATTTACAGAGAACTGAGGTGTTATCATGATGCGCGATTTTCTGGCAGATAACCGTAAGGAACTGATCGAACGATGTCGAGCGAGGGCTGCACAGAGGCCCGCGCGTGCGGCAACCGAGCTGCAACTTCAAAACGGCGTGCCAATGTTCCTGGATCAGCTCGTCGCGAAGCTCGACGCTCAACACGCACCGAATTCAATAGAGACTGGAGAAACTTCCGGCACAACGGGCGGCGAGGTTTCCAGTTCGTCCCCAATCGGCAAATCGGCTGGGTTGCACGGCCGGATGCTGTTCACGCTCGGATATTCGATTGAGCAGGTCGTTCACGACTACGGCGATCTTTGCCAGTCGATTATGGACTTGGCATACGAGCGCGATGCCAAGTTTCCGGTAAGCGATTTTCGTACTCTCAACAGTTGTCTTGACAATGCTATCGCCGATGCGGCGACGGAATATAGCTACCAGCGCGATGTTAACGTAACCGAAGACCATGCTCTGGAGATAGATGAGCAGCTTGGAATTTTGGCGGACGACTTGCGCTGCCAACTCGGGACTGCAGTCCTCGCGTTTGCCGCGGCCAGAACCGGGAGTTTAAATTTGGCAGGAGCCACTGGATCACTGTTGGAGCATTCCCTGATGAATCTGCAAAATCTGATCGATACCTCGTTGACTGAGCTTCGGCTGGGAGTCAAAAGGAGCGCGAAACATCAACTGATTCTGCTTGCCGACTTTATTGCGGAAATCAGAAACACCGCAAACATCGAGGCTCGGGCTCGCGGATTCACATTGACGGTTCCCGCGGTTGATACTGCGATTTCCGTCGACGTGGACCATGACCTGCTACTTTCGGCGGTTGGGAACTTGCTGCAAAACGCTTTTAAATTCTCGCATGAGCACGCGCAAATCACTTTGAACGCTTATTCAGTTGCGGATCGCGTCTTGATCGATGTGGTCGACAATTGCGGCGGTCTGCCGCTAGGGGAAGCGGAAAAAATCTCCTCGTCCTTCATGCGGCCCAACGAGGACAAAAGCGAACTCGGGGCGGCACTTTCAATCGCTTGGCGCAGCGTGAAGGCAAATGACGGCGTTCTTACCGTCCGTGATGTACCAGGCAAAGGTTGCATTTTTTCCATTAACCTGCCGCGATATGCCAATCACGAGAACATGAGCACGATGTGAGGCAGTGAACCGCATCACTCACCCGTTACGTGGATCACTTCTTCGAGTGACGTGACGCCAGCCGCAAGCCAGCGTTCGGCATCTTCGCGCAGCGTGCGCATGCCTGCCGCGCGACCGACCTTGAGCAACTCGAGGCCGGCCGCCTTGTCGTGAATCATCGAGCGGATTGTGTCGTCGATCAGCAGCAGTTCATAAACGCCGAGTCGCCCTTTGTAGCCTGACTTCGCACATTTGTCGCAACCGGTCGGATGCCAGCCTTCCCGCCCGTCCGGCTCGCTCCGGCGTTCCTTGCAAAACGGACACAGTTGCCGCACCAGGCGCTGTGCGAGCACGCCGAGCAGGCTCGATGCGAGCAGGTAAGGCTCGACGCCCATGTCGGTCAGCCGCGTCACCGCGGACGCCGCGTCGTTCGTGTGCAGCGTCGCGAGCACCAGGTGTCCGGTCAGCGACGCCTGCACCGCGATGGTCGCGGTCTCGAGGTCACGGACTTCCCCGATCATGATGATGTCGGGGTCCTGCCGAAGGATCGAGCGAAGCGCGCGCGCGAAATCCATCCCGATCCGCTCGTTGACCTGGGTCTGACCGATCCCAACCAGATCATATTCAATGGGGTCCTCGACCGTCATGATGTTGGTCGCGGCGTATCGGAGTCGGGAGAGCGCCGCGTACAGCGTAGTGGTCTTGCCGGAGCCGGTTGGGCCGGTTACAAGGACGATCCCGTGGGGGTGGGCGATCAGCCTATCGAATTTCGTGAGCGTGTCCTGCGCCATCCCGAGAGTCTCGAGATTTAGCCATTGCACGCCCTTTTCGAGCAGACGCAGCACCGCTCGCTCGCCGTGTCCCGTCGGCAGCGTCGACACTCGCACGTCGAGCGGCCGCCCGGCCACCCGTAGCGAGATGCGGCCGTCTTGCGGCAGGCGTTTTTCAGCAATATCAAGCTTCGCCATGATCTTGATCCGCGAGATGAGCGCGCCGTGCAGCGCCTTCTTCGGCCGCACGACATCGCGCAGCGTGCCGTCCACGCGAAAACGCACTACCGACGCGTTCTCGAACGGTTCGATATGGATATCGGACGCGCCCTCGCGTGTCGCCTGCGTCAGCAGCGCATTGATCATCCGGATGATCGGCGCGTCGTCCTGCGATTCGAGCAGGTCCTCGATCTCCGGAATGTCCTGCATGAGGCGCGATAAATCGACTTCACCTTCGACCTCGCCGATCACCTGCGCGGCGCCACCGTCCTGGCTCGTGTATACGCTGTTGATCACCTGCTTCAGCTCGTCAGCGGGCACCCGGACCAGCGTCAATGCGCCGAAGTTGCGCGACACTTCCCCGATCGCCGGCACCGCCGTATGCTCGCTGATCCATACTTCGATCGCGTCAGCGTGCTGGTGCGCGATCAGAATCTGTCCTGCCCGCGCGAAGCCATACGGCAACATGCGCCCCGCCAGCGGCGACGGTGGAGGCCGAGGCGCCTTCGACTCGACCTCGTGCTGACGCGGCGCCAGTTCGATGGCTACGCGCAGTTGCTGCAGCTCTTCCGATACGACGGCCTCCTCCTCGACCATGAGTATGCGGGGCTTATTCAGCAGGGTCTCTGTCAGCAGGGATTCCATAGTCCATCACGGCGATTTCACCGCCGCCTCGTTGAAGCGATTTTCAACCGCCGTCCTGTCGGGCTTTTCGCCTGAGATAAGCTAGGCTCTTTTGAACTGAAAATAGAGATATTTGAATACCCAAGCTATCCGTAATGCGATGACAGCGTTGATGCATGCGCCACGCGCGACACAAACGCGCTTTGCCACGGCGGGGATGGAGATTGCGCGCATTGCGGGGCAACGCGTTTCCGTACGAGGAGCCCTGCTTTCGGCGTAGGGGTGCTCGTAACCGATAAGCGATGGCTGTCGCGGGTTGGATCGTTCTTGCGGTTTTACAGCACGGTCGTCCGCCAGCCATCGCGTTACTAATCAGGCCTTTTTAACGGCCTCCTTGAGGTCGCCAAGATTCTTTCGCGCCTGACCGGCCGCTTGCTGCACATTTCCCTTGATTTCTTGTTTTGTGTTGCCTGTCGTCCGGCCAATGGCTTCATTCACCTTGCCTTTGACCTTCTCTGCCGTTCCCTTGACTTGATCTTTGTTCATGGTTGGTCTCCAACGCGCAAATGTTTTGCAAATGTTGCCGATATCGGTTGTCGTCCCATTCGACGAAGCGCAACCGGTGGATCGGCGTTCGAGGAAAATCGCCGGCCGCTTATCGCTTCCCGCTTGGTCAGCGCGGGTGCGTCAGTGTTCCAGCGGACGATTGGGCACAACGTCCCGCGGACCTAACCAGTACGGCTGCCGATTGTAGAACTGGTGAAGCGACGAACCCCACTGCTCGTCGGCCATCGAGGGCCAATGGTCCTTATCGAATGCGGGTGCGTTCTTGATGTGGTCCGCGGTAACGTTCAGCCTGAAGCATTTCTCGTCTGTATCCAGAGTCAACGCACTCCATGGAATGGCGTAAAGTTTGCCACCGATACCGAGAAAGCCCCCGCTCGACAGCACAGCATAGGCAATGCGGCCGCTGCGTACATCCAGCATGATTTCGGAAATCTTCCCTATGTCGACCCGGTCAGACGTGAAGAGCTTATTACCCTTCAGCGTATCGGCCTCCATGACGTTCGGGCCGGGCCCCTCGCCGGCCCCGCTGCCCACAATGGTGGCACCGGTATCGCTGGTCGATGGGCGGTGTGTCGGGTCTGGTGTCGTCATGATTTTCTCCTGAGTTCATTTCACTGCATGTCAATGCAGGTCGACGGGTCGCAGTGATCGAGTATCACGCTCGATATCCACGGTATGGCGCATCGGGGTCACCGAGCTACAACGATGCGCGCGACCGGTTAAGAAGTCGGTACGGTGCCGTACCGCATCACAGTCTGCCCAGCACGATCAGGACGAGCACCACGATCAGTACCAAGCCCAGCACGCCGCTTGGACGTAACCCCAGCCGCTGCTATAGCGCCATGTCGGAACCGCACCGACCAGCAGCAGTGCGACAACGATCAATAGAAGGAATCCTAGCGACATGTCATCTCTCCTCCATCCAGTCGGCGGGTCATATCGCGATA